>Ga0187846_10001731_pt1 | contig 12236 bp, 10 predicted proteins | sample TC_taG_FD_161473 | JGI IMG/M metagenome (GOLD analysis project Ga0187846, IMG submission 161473) | Biofilm microbial communities from the roof of an iron ore cave, State of Minas Gerais, Brazil - TC_06 Biofilm (v2) | ecosystem: Environmental > Terrestrial > Deep subsurface > Cave > Wall biofilm...
CTCGCGGCCTGGAACCAGAACGCCAAGCCGTTCCGCTGGACCAAGTCCGCCGCCGATATCAAACGCAGCCTCAAACATGCTGCACTTATTTACGAGACGTGACACTAGCTCCTCATCCAAGGCGGCGCGGTGCGACTGGGGGATGCCGCGCCGCCGCCTTTTGCACGCGGATGCTCGGCTCGCTCCCTGTGGAATCTCGCCGATAGAAGGTCGGCAGCCGGACCTCTTAACCCGATTGACGAAAAGCGCTCAGCGAGGCTAGTCCTTCCATGCGCGGCGGACGCCTGGAAGGTGCTGGCGATGAGCAGGGGGATCTCGCAGGTTCTGCACTCGCATCGGCCGTTGGCCATCGCGATTCTTGCCGCTGCGCTCGTGTCAGGCGGATATTTCAGATTCCATCTGCTTGGAGCCGCCGAGCTTGCGCCCGACGAGGCGGCAGTATGGGCCGCGGCTTCGGCCGGCAATCTTCACGACGTAATCGCTCTTCAGCGTGAGCTCGATCCCGGCAAGCTCGCCGCTTTCGACGTATGGGTCCATGGATGGATCAAGCTGTTGGGGGACGGCGTGGCGTCGCTGCGCGCCAGCGGCGCCGCGCTCGGCACGCTGGCGATCTTGCTGGCCTTTCTAACGACGCGCGAGCTTTTGTCGGAGTTTTCCGCCGCAGACCGCGAACTCGCCGATCTCGCCGCTGCGATGACCGCGCTTATTTTTGCAGTGAATCCTCTGATGGTAAGCGTGGGTGCGCGAATCCTGCGGATGTACCCGCTGGTGTTGGCAGCGGAGCTGGCGCATCTTTATTTTTTCATCCGGGCGCAAAGGCGCGGCGGCGTATTGAACTGCGTGATGGCCGCAATGTTCGCCGCGCTGGCTGTCGCGGCCAATTTCACGGCAACCTTCCTGTTCCTGGCCGAGGGATTATGGCTGCTTTACGTGTTGCTGGCGCGGCGCGCGGGTGCGGCTCTCTTCGAACTGCGAGTTGGGCAGCCGCTCGTCGCGCTGGCGGCTGCGGCAGCAATGATTGGTGTGCCCGTCGCCGGCGGTCTGCTGACGGGAGTCAGAAGTCTTCAGTGGGGTTTTCTTAACTGGAGAAGAGCGGAGCCGCCGTGGTGGCCGATAACCGCGCTGGCCGACACCGCCGGCGGAACGCTGATTTTTCTCGTCCTGGCAGCGGTCATATGCGTCGGAGTTCTCCGCCAGGGCCGAACGCTTGCCTATCCGCTCGGCTTCCTTGCGGCTTGGCTGTGCGGCCCCATCGCGATCGCGATGCTCGTGTCATACACGGTCACGCCGATGATGACGCCGTCCTATGTGCTCGCGAGCTTTGTGGCCTTCTTCGCAATGGCTGGGATTGGAATCGCCTCTTTGCGGCACGACTGGGCGCGGTTCCTGATCGCCGCTCTGATCGTAATCGTGTCGGCGCGCAATCTGATGCGAGATAGGGCCGCCGGCGACGATTTCCAATGGCGTGAGGCTAGCGCGCTGGCGCTCTCGGCCGCGGCGCCGGGCGAGCATATTGGGGTGGTGCCAGCGTATGCCTATAACGTGGTCCGCTACTATCTTCCACCGCACAAGCGCGATGTCCCTGTGGGCCTGTGGCGCCGATGCGGCTCGCAGCGCCTGCTGATCCTGGCTCGAATGCCGATCAGCCCAGTAGCGATGATGGACGCGTGCTATCCGCGGGTGCTCGAGCGGGTACGCGGTATCGAAATTCGCACGCGTTGACGAGTCCTCGCGCGTACTCTCTCGCGCTGACGAACGTTTTAACCGCCCGCGCCTGGTGGTTGACGGCTGGTTTGCGTCCGAGTTTCTCTCAGTGAAAGCAATCGCCGCGGAACCACGAACATACCCCACGAACAAACGATGAGGGACGAAAAGGGAAACGAGAGAACCAGGCCAATGATGAATCCCCCACGGCTCAGCCATCCGACCTCTGTGACTGGATGCCGAATCTGCTGGATCAACGCGCGGAACTGTTCGAAGAAATTCCACCAAAACCAACGCCGCCCGCGGGACGCCAGGCCGGCCGGTGGCAGCGCATACAGCGTGTCCCGCGCACGCTCCGCCGCCTCGCCCATAAACTGCACGTACGTGGTTACGGGCCCGAATCCCTCACAAGTTTCCTCACCCTTCACGAAGTCCCCGCTCATCTCGTGTCCGAGGTCCCGGTACGCAGGCTCGGTCATCAGGAGGTATTCATGGCCCGGCACGGAGTTCTTGAGCAGGCGATGAGCCAGGATTACGTCGGTCCCCGAGACCTGGGGCCGTCCGCCAATCGTATTGAAGACTGCGCGACCGCTGTGGACGATCACTTTCAGCTTGAGTTGGTGCACATCCTTGCAGACCGAGCACGGGCACGGAATAGGAGCCACTTCTCCCCCTATGATCATGGCCTCAATGAATGCCTCGAAGAAACGGACCAGCTTCGTCCGTATCTGGGTGAACACTTCGGGCCAGACCTGGCTGCCTCCACGCACCGCGTAAAGAAAGACAGCGTCTCCTTCTAGCTCCTGCAGGTGCAAAGGGATGTCGACCTCGCGGATGATCGTTTCGATCAAGAACGTAATGCATTGCTGCCCATGGATCGCGGCGAGCTGGTTCTCGACCATGAACTTCGTGTACCCGCTGATGTCGGCGAGGATTATGACCAGCTGCTGCTCATGAGGTTCCATCGGAGAAATCCTATAGCACCGCCCTGCGCACTCACCAATCCGGCCCGCATCATGATTGGCTAACGCGTCGTTGCGTGGATGAGCGACTCGGATTGAGGAGGCGTACGAATCGCCCCCTAACGGGCCGCATCGCCATTCAGGCGTTCAGTTCGTCAAGGAGGAGCGCGGGATCTTCTGGCAGAAGTCGTTGCCCTCCGCCAACACCTCGCGCGCTATCCGCACAATATCGTCGGCATGGGAATCGTCTTTGGCAAAGATAGCGTTCTCGGCACTTCTACGCGGCTCGGAAACCCTGCTGAATCCCTGTGAAAACGCCAACATCTCGGGTGGACCGTTCTTGGTGTCAGAAAAAGCTTAAGTCTGTTCTCACGCCGCTTTCACAGGACCTCGGAACTCCGGGGCGCTTGCGCCGGTTGTACAGCTTAAGCCGGGCTCCGAACGCGAAAGGAGCCCCGTGCGAACGGAACAAAGGAGGCTCCGGATGCGTTCTAAGATGTTTGCACCACTGATTGCCTTGAGTGCTGTGCTCGCTGTTTTCACGCCGTGGGGCGCGCGCAGGCGGCCGGGAACAGTTATCTCCAGACCAACCTGGTTTCAGATAAACCCGCCGCTGCCATGGCGGCTCACACCGATCCGCTTCTGTTGAATCCCTGGGGAATCGCCAATATCGCAGGGGGACCGTTCTGGATCACGGATAACAACAGCGGGAACTCGACGCTCTACGATGGGGCCGGTAACGCGATAATGGCGCTGCCGAGCGTTAAAATTCCATCGGCCACCATCACGATGGGCGGCACAGCGTCGCCCGACGGTATTGTCTGGAACGGAAACTTCCTCCAGTTCATCGTTCCCTCAGGCGCTGCTATGGGCAATACCTGCATCTTCATTTTCGCGACCGAGGACGGAACTATATCCTGCTGGGCCCCAGGGAATCTCACCAATCCTACGATCGTACTGAACGCGCAACTCATCATCGACAACACCAACAGCAACATGACGACCAGTCCGGTGTACAAAGGGCTGGCGATAGGCACCAACAGCCGTGGCACCTTCATCTATGCCACCGACTTCAGGAACAACCGGGTCGTCGCGTGGAACAGTGCGTTTGGTTTCGATGCCACGCTCACTGCGAAATTCCAGGACGCTGCATTGCAGGCGGGCTATGCTTCGTCTGGTTTCGCACCGTTCGGCATCCAGAACATCGACGGCGATATCTGGGTAACGTGGGCCAAACAGGACGCGGCCAAGCATGACCCGGTCAAGGGCATGGGCCTCGGCTTCGTCGACATCTTCGATACCAGCGGAAAGTTGCTCAGGCGATTTGCGGCCGGCGGCGTGCTGAATGCGCCCTGGGGCGTGGTACGTGCGCCGTACAAGTTCGGGCAGTTCGGCAATGACATCCTGATCGGCAACTTTGGCAGCGGTAAGATCAACGCCTACGACTCGAGTACGGGTGTGTTTCTCGACCGCCTGCGCGACAATAAGGGCAAGGCCATAATCAATGACGGACTGTGGGCGCTGGTCTTCGGCGGCGGCGCGGCTGGGACTAACTCGGGCGTACTCTACTTCACCGCCGGTCTCAACGAAGAGGCAGACGGATTATTCGGTACACTGATGCCCAATTGATTCGCCCTCGCGCAGGCAGGGGCGTGCGCGCATGCGGGCGCGCGCCCCTGTGGCGCTAAACGCGGCACCGCTGCTCGGGGTCAAGCGGCATCGAGCGAATCACATTTCCCGTCTGAGTTGATCGTCGATCAGTGTGGCGAGGCTGTCGCGGTACACCGATGGCGCGAGTTCGCGCAGGGCGGCCGCCGCCGCGCGTGCCTGCTCGGCCGCGATCGCGCGCGCCCGCGCGATAAGTCTGGGTTCGCGAAGCACCTTGAGTGCCTGCTCCAGCGCCGCGTCGTCCAGGCGCCGGCCGTTCCCGAACGTCGCGGCGAGTTTGGCGCTGCTCGCGATCCCGAGGACCATGGGCAGCGACGGGATTCCGGCTCGCAGGTCCGATCCTACAGGCTTGCCGATCTTCTCTTCTGGTCCAAGGATATCGAGCAAGTCGTCGATCATCTGGAAGGCAAGTCCGACCGCATTTCCCAGGCGATGCATCGTGTCGACCGTCCGCGCGGGTACACCTGCCAGGTCGGCCGCGACCTTGCCGCCCGCCGCAAACAACGAGGCGGTCTTGCGCGTGATCACGGTCAGGTAATCTTCGAGGCTTGTGCCGGCGTTGTGGCGCAGCCGTCCTTCCATCACCTCACCCTCGGTCAGGTGGATACAGGCCTGGGCGGCGGTGCGCACGAGATGCTCTTCAAAGCGGCCGCACAACTCGAACGCGCGGCAGAACAGGTAATCGCCGGCGACGAGAGTCGCGGCCGGGCCATAGCGAGCAAGCGCCGACGGCTTGCCGCGTCGCAGCATCCCGCCGTCGATGATGTCGTCGTGCAATAGCGTCGCGGAATGGATCAGCTCGATCGCAATCGCGGCGTCGATCGCGTCGGGCGCGCTGCGATCGGTACCGCCGCAGGCGCGATGTACGAGCATCACAAAAGCCGGGCGCAGACGCTTGCCTCCGCCATCAACGAGGTAGTGGCAAATTTCCGCGATCAATGCCTCTTTGGAATCGAGCAGCCGGCCGAGCTTCTCCTCAGCGGCGCAGAGATCGGCCTCGACCGCGTGAAAAGGGCTCTTCGAAGAAGCGGCGGGCGCGATCGGAGCCGCAGCGCCGCCGATTTTCATTGGATCCACTGGGCTATGTCTCCGCGGTCATCGGAAGAGGTCGGCTTCTGCGGGCCGAATCAGAACGCGCGCGCTGGCTTCGCAGGGTTTGAAATCGTAACCGCGCACGATGACGGCCGGGATTCCGGCCGCCTTGGGCATCAGCAACCCTGCGCCGGCGGCGATTTCGTCGGCGACCGCGACGACCGTGTGGTGCAGTTCTCGGCCGCCGAGGTCGGCAGTGCCGCGCAGGTCGAGCATCGGACTCATCCCGGCGATCCCAAGGCAAACCTCGGTCAGGCCGTCGCGCCACGGGCGCCCAAACGTGTCGGTGATCATCACCGCGACCTCGGCCCCCGCGATCGTGCGAATATCGTTCCGGATCCGCGTCGCGGATCGGTCCGGGTCTTCGGGCAGCAGGATCGCCTGACCATCGGCTATCGTGTTGGATTCGTCGATTCCAGCGTTGGCGCAGACCCATCCGGGGCCGGTTTCGACGATCAGCACCGCGCGATCCATCCGGACGATTCGGCTGGTCTGCCTGAGCACCAATTCGACGGCACGCGCGTCCTTATCCCATCGCGCGGCAAATGCGCTTGCCAGCGCCGACGGTTCGATGTCGCTGAGATTGCACGTTCGCCCTTCCGACTTCGAGACAACCTTCTGGCATACGACCAGAATGTCGCCGGGCTGCAACTTAAGTCCGCCGCGAGCGGCCGCCGTGCAAATCAATTGGGCGAGATTGTCGCCCTTCTTGACGAGCGGGATACCCTCGATCGCGGTGAACGTGATCGACCGCATCAGTTCTCAACAAGCCTACACCTCAAGGGCCCGCAGAACCACGTCCGCGAGCCGCGCCGAGCGCCTGTCGTCCGTCATGATGGTATCCGTGACGACGGCCTGCATTCCCAGCCGCTCGACCGCCGCGGCCACGTGCCGGTCGGCGCGGTCGAGAACGAACGTCCCGCAGACGTCGCGATACAGTCGCGCCACGCCGAGTGCGGACGCCTCATGGCCTAGTCCGCGCAGCATCCGGGCCGCGGGCCCTTTGACGGCTCGGCCGGCAACGATCGGGCTTATCGCCGCCACGCGGGCTCGCACCCGTCGCATTGCCTCGCGCATCCCGCGCAACGCCAGGATCGGCCCGATGGAAACGAGTGGATTCGACGGCGCGACGATCACCGCGGTCGAGCGGCTGATAGCAGCCAGCGCTGCGGCCAACGTCGGCGCATGTGCGGCGCCGCGCAACTCGATTCGCTCGACGGCACCACGCGCGCGCCTGCGCACGAAATATTCCTGAAACGGCATTGCCGTGAGGCCGCGCAGCTTGACGAACGTGCGTACGCGCGCGTCGCTCATCGGCATCACGCGCGCGCGCACTCCGAAGCTGCGGGCGATCTCGGCGGTGACCCGGCTCAGGCGATCGCCGGCGCGCAGCCGCTCGGTCCGGAACAGATGCGTCGCGAGATCGCGGTCGCCGAGATGGAACCAGGGGCGGCCATAGTAGCGGCCGAGCGCGCCCAGCGCATTGAACGATTCGCCCTCGAGCCCCCATCCCGTGGTGCGATTGGCGGCGTCGGCCAGCGTGTAGACGATCGTGTCGAGATCGGGCGAGACGTGCAGTCCGTAGAACGTCTCGTCGTCGCCGGTGTTTACGATAACGCTGAGCCGGCGCTGGCCGGCCGTGCGCGCGAGTCCGCGCAGGAACTTAGCCGCACCCACTCCCCCCGCAAGCGTGGTGATCGGTCTGGGGCTCGGAGGTCGTGGTGATCGGCCGCGCGCCATTGGGAGCCTTTCTTCCGTAGAGCCTCTTGTAGGTCGTGCTGCGTTCGACCGCAAGGCGGCCCATCGCGCGCGCCTTCTCCTCGATCAGATCGACCGGGATGAACTCGCCCGCGTCGCCGCCGGCCTGCGCGGTGATGCTTTCCTCCATCAGCGTGCCGGAAAAATCGTTGCATCCGGCCTTCAGCGTGATCGCGGCAAGCTCGACGCCGAGCTTGACCCACGAAGTCTGGAGGTTATCGATCTGTCCGCGCAGGAACAGGCGCGAAAGCGCGTACATCTGGAAGTCCACGATTCCCTTGGGCGGCGGCGTGCCGACCAACCCCTTGCGGTAGAGCACGGTGTTTTCGTGGATGAAGCGCAGCGGCACGAACTCGGTGAAACCGTGCGTCTTTTTCTGGATGTCGCGGATCAGCTTGAGATGGTTGACGACGTGACGCGGACTCTCGACGTGGCCGTACATAACGGTCGAGGTCGTGGGCATCCCGAGTGCGTGCGCGGTGGTGATGATATCCACCCAGGTCGCGACGTCGACCTTCTTGTGGCTCAGGATCTCTCGAATGCTGTCGTCGAGAATCTCGGCGGCCGTGCCGGGAATCGATCCCAGGCCGGCATCCCGCAGCATGGCAATGTACTCCGGATACTCCATCCGCACCCGGCGCGCGCCGTACATGATCTCCATCGGCGAAAACGCGTGAATATGGATCTCGGGATAGCGGCCTTTAATCGTTACCAGCAGGTCCCGATACTTGAACGCCGGCATGTCCGGATTGATGCCGCCCTGCATGCATATCTCGGTGGCGCCGCGGGCTACCGCGTCGCCGACCTTGGCCAGGATCGTCTCGTCGGAGTGGTCGTATGCGTCAGACTCCCAGCGCTGGCGCTTGAAGCCGCAGAACTGGCATCCGACGAAGCAGATGTTCGTGAAGTTTATGTTGCGGTTGACGACGTAGGTCACCTCGTCACCGACGTCTTCGGCGCGCGCCAAATCCGCGCATTTTATCGCCGCGCGCAGATCGTCGCCCTGTGCCGTGTAAAGTGACAGTCCTTCCGCGCTCGTAAGCTCTTCGCCGTCCAGCGCGCGAATGAGTGCCGCGCGAGTCTCGGTGCCCGCCTTGTCGAGGAGGACGCTGAGCGGCGTGGCCTCGATCTCGTCGACGTAATTGCGCAGTTCCTCAAGATTCACGATCCACCTCCGTCGAGCTCCGCGCGATGGCGCTCGAGCGCCGGGCGGAGTTGCGGGTCGACCCAGTAATCATCGACGTATTCGGGATAGATTGCGAGCCGCTGGCGCAGCTCGAAGCCGGCCCGCCTGCATCGCTCGGCCAGCAGTTCGATGTGCGGCCATGGAGCTTCAGGGTTGACGTAGTCTTTGCTCAGCGGCGAAATTCCGCCCCAGTCGTTAATCCCAGCCGCCAGGAACAGCTCGATTTCGTTGGGCGACAGATTCGGCGGCGCCTGTACGTTCATCTTTGGCCCCAGCACCAGGCGCGCGGTTGCGATCGCGCGCGCCACGTCCATCGCGTCCGGTTCCGGTGCGTCAGCCATCGCGATCTCCGGCTTGGCGCGGAAGTTTTGGATGATGACTTCCTGGATATGGCCAAACCGTTCCTGCAGACCGCGAATCGCGACCAGGCTCTGCGCCCGCTCGGCGGATGTCTCGCCTATACCGAGCAGGACTCCAGTAGTGAATGGGATACGTTCTTCACCCGCCTCGGCCATCATCCGCATCCGCAAGGCCGGGTCCTTGTCGGGGGCCCATTGATGCACCTGGCCGCGGCCGCGAAGCCGCGGCGAAATGTTTTCGAGCATCAGGCCCATGCTCACGTTGAGGGGCCGCAGCGCCGCCATCTCCTCGCGCGTCATGATTCCGGCGTTGGTATGCGGCAATAGCCCTTCGCCCAGCGCAGTCGCGCACGCGCGTGCAACGTAATCGATCGTGGTGTGCGCGCCAAGGCGAGCGAGCGTCTCACGGTATTCCTTGAAAGCGAGCTCGGGCTTGTCGCCCAGGCACATCAGCGCTTCGCGGCAGCCGAGCGTCCGTCCGCGTCGCGACCATTGTGCGATCTCCGCCGGCGCCATCGTCCACGCTCCCGGGTCGCCCGGATCCTTGCGAAACGTGCAGTAGGTGCATCGATCGCGGCACAGGTTGGTTATCGGCAGAAAGACCTTGCGCGAGTAAGTGACGCTCCGGCCCTTGCCGCGATCGCGCAGTTCGCCGGCTGCCGCGAGCACTGAAGGCAAATCGTCATCCGGGCACTCGACCAGGGCAATAGCGTCGCTTTCGTTCAAGCGCGCGCTATTAAGCGCCCGCTCGAGAATTTCACGCATTTGCGGGGAGCGCCCCACAACTGATGAGGCCTGCGCGCTCGTCATGCCATCGCCCTTATAAGCCATCGATTTTAAAAGGGCAAACGACGGACCGCCTTGATGGGCCGTCCCGATTTCGCGCTCCGCAGAGTCTCAAAAATGGCGCTTTTCCCGCCGCCGACGGCTGCGATAAGCTGGAAATTGTCTGATACTCCGCGCGAGGCAGCTGATGGCAGAGCTCCAAGGCGTCAGCGCCGCTACGTCGAGCGGCGCCACCCGCGTCGAATATGAACTGCAACTTTACTATTGGATGAAGCTTATCCGCGGCTTCGAGGAGCGCGTCTCACGGCTCCATCGTCAGAATAAAATCCTGGGCGGCGTCTATTCGGGGGCCGGGCAGGAGGCGATAGTCACCGGGATTTGCGCGCCGCTGCGCGAGGGCGACTTCGTTGCGCCGCTGCATCGAGACCTGGGAGTCTTCCTGATGCGCGGCGTCGACCCGGGCCGGCTGATGGCGCAGTTGATGGGCAAGGAGACCGGACTATCGCGCGGCAAGGATTCGTTTCTGCACGGTGGCGACCTCGAGCACGGGATTTTCGGCTCGACCTCGATGCTGGGATCGTCGCTGCCGGTCGCCGTGGGCGCCGCGCTCAAGTTCCGGATAAAGCGCGAGAAGCATATCGCGGTCTCGTTCTTCGGCGAGGGCGCTGCCTCGCGCGGCGACGTCCACGAAGCGATGAACTTTGCCGGGGTGCGCAAGCTGCCGGTGGTGTTTGTCTGCGAGAACAACCGCTATGCCTACTCGACGCCGCTGGAGAAGCAGATGGCGATCGAGGACGTCGCCTCGCGGGCCGCGGCTTACGGCTTTCGCGGCCATGTGGTGTCGGGCAATGACCTGCTCGCGGTCGTTGAGATTGGCGAGCGCGTGATCGCGCGAACTCGCGAGGGCGAGGGGCCGGCGCTGATCGAATGCAAAACGTACCGCTACCGCGGCCATAGCGAGCACGATCCGGCGCTCTACCGCGACAAGGAAGAGCTGCTCGAGTGGGAGAGCCGTGATCCGATCCCGCAGTACGAATTCTACCTGCAGAAGAAGGGGCACGACCTCAAGCGCATCAGAGAAGAGGTCGACGCGCGCGTTGGTCAGGTCGTCCAGGAGGCCGTCGACTTCGCGGAGCAAAGCCCGTGGCCCAAGCCGGATGAAGCGCTGGAGGACCTTTACGCGCCGTCCAACTCGGCCGCGGGCGCCAGCGGCAACCATCGCGCCGCGCGGCCCCAGGAGTCCTGAAACGCAGTCGCCCCGGGAGCACGATGGAAGCCACCTACCTCAAGGCAATTAACCAGGCGCTGCACGAGGAGATGCGGCGCGACGAGAACGTCTTCGTGATGGGCGAGGATGTTGCCGAGTTGGGCGGCGCGTTCAAGGTCACCGAGGGGCTGCTCGAAGCCTTCGGCGAGGAGCGCGTGATCGACATGCCGATTTCGGAGACGCTGATCGTCGGCGCTGGAGTGGGAGCCGCAGTGCTGGGCATGCGGCCGGTGCTGGAGATGCAGTTCGGCGACTTCATCTCGTGCGCATTCGATCAGATCGTCAATACCGCTGCGACCCTGCGCTATCGCCACGGCGGCCGGGCGTCCTGTCCGCTGGTGCTGCGCGCGCCGTCAGGCGCCGGCGTGCATGGCGCGCTCTTTCACTCCCAGAATCCTGAGGCGTGGTTTACCCGCGTGCCTGGTCTGAAAGTGGTCGCTCCTGCCACACCGTACGATGCCAAGGGGCTGCTCAAGAGCGCGATCCGCGACGACAATCCGGTTATCTACTTCGAGCACAAACGGCTTTACCGCAGTATCAAGGAAGACCTGCCGGAGGGCGATTTCACGGTGCCGATCGGGCAGGCGGAACTGAGGCTTGCGGGCAGCGATCTCTCGATCATCACGTACGGCGGCACGGTTCATCAGTCGCTCGACGCCGCGCGGATTGTCGAAAAGGAAGACGGGCTTACGGTCGAGGTGCTCGACCTTCGCACGCTGCTGCCGCTGGACCGCGAGGCGATCCTGACAACTGCGCGCAAGACCGGCAAAGTTCTGGTGGTGCACGAAGATCGGCTGACAGGCGGCTTCGGCGGCGAGATCGCCGCAATAATCGCAGAGCACGCCTTCGAATACCTCGACGGGCCGATCCGGCGCGTGGCGGCGTTGGACGCCCATACCGCCTTCAGCCCGCCGCTCGAGGAGTACATCCTCCCCAACACCAACAAAATCGTTGGTGCAATCCGCGAGCTCGCGGCGTACTAACCCAGAGCAGTGCGATGGCACTCGAAGTTACGATGCCACAGATGGGCGAGAGCGTAGTGGAGGGGACCGTCACCAAATGGCTGGTCCGCGAGGGCGACCACGTCGAAGAGGATCAGCCCCTGTGCGAGATCTCCACCGACAAAGTTGACACCGAAATCCCCTCGCCAGCGGCAGGCGTGATCGCCAGGCTGATAGCCGGCGAGGGCGAGACGCTACCCGTCGGTGCGGCGCTTGCGCTGATCGAGCAGGCCAGTACGCCGGCTGGGAGGCGGGCGCAGCCGCAGGCTGCGCCCGCCTCCCAGCCCAGCCCGGCGGGGGAGCCTGATGCGGCTGCGCCGCCTCAGGCGGCGCGCCCGCATCAGCCCCTCCTGCAGGCCGTGCGGCCGCAGCCCGCGGCTCAGGCCGCACCGGCGGAACACGCCGCGAGCGATGCCGCGGCGGTGCGCGGGCCTGCCGTGCCAGCGCCGAGAT
>Ga0187846_10001732_pt1 | contig 12233 bp, 11 predicted proteins | sample TC_taG_FD_161473 | JGI IMG/M metagenome (GOLD analysis project Ga0187846, IMG submission 161473) | Biofilm microbial communities from the roof of an iron ore cave, State of Minas Gerais, Brazil - TC_06 Biofilm (v2) | ecosystem: Environmental > Terrestrial > Deep subsurface > Cave > Wall biofilm...
CCTCTATATGAAGTCCGACTTCGTCGCCCAGCACAGGGATGTGGTGCAGCGGACCGTGACCGCGTTCACGTGGACCCTGGGGTACCTTCAGTCACACACGCCCGCGGACGTCGCCGACAAGTTGCCCGAAGACTACTACGTGGGCGACAAGCCCCTCTACCTGGCGGCGCTGGCGGCGAGCATGAACATGTTCAACCCTACGGGGACGATGCCGCCGGATGGGCCCCCCACCGTGCTGAACGTCCTGGCGTCGTTCAACAAGGACCTCGACCCCAGCAAGATCGACCTCAAGAAGACCTACACGGACGAGTTCGTCCAAGGCGCGATGAAGATGCCCAAGTAGCTAGGACTGTGCCCGGGGGGCGCGGAGAACATGGCTCGTTCCCGCGCCCCGAGTCCTCTCCCGCCGCGCGGAGCCGTTTCCTTCTCCTCTGACAGGAAGCCTCGTTAATAACATTTTCGCTATTCATTCACAACTTTTTCGAATCGTCCGTCCATAGTGGAGGTACCATAGTAGAGGAGGGAACCGGATGAAAAATCCAAACGCGCGTTCGATCCTAGGGGGGCTCGCCCTGGTTCCGGTCCTGGGCCTCCCGGCGCTGGCCCAGCAGGCCCCGCGCCTCGGAGCGCATCATCTTGGCCCTCACCCGCTTTTCGGCCCCTGGGCATGGGGGGCCGCCGGAGTGCTGTTCCTGCTTCGACTCGTTCTGTTGGTTGGACTCATCGCCGTCGTCTGGCGGCTTTTGGGGCTCCGACGGGTATGGAAGCGTCCGGACAGCGCCACGCAGGTTCTGTGTGAGCGGTACGCCCGGGGCGAAATCGGCGAGGACGAGTACCAGAAGCGCCTCGCGACGCTGAGCTGAGCGCCATGGCGAGAATCCTGGTAGTTGACGACGAGCCCGAGATCGTGGCACTGCTCCGCTCGTACCTCGAGCGCGAGGGGTTCGTAGTTGACGAGGCCGACGACGGTGAAGCGGCGTTGGCCGCCTTCCTCCGGGTACGGCCCGATCTCGTGATCCTGGACCTCATGCTGCCGCAGATCGACGGACGCGACGTGTGCCGCCGCATCCGCGCCACGTCACGGACGCCGATCATCATGCTGACCGCGCGCGATGAGGAGACGGACAAACTGCTGGGGCTGGAGCTCGGCGCCGACGACTACATCACCAAACCCTTCAGCCCACGGGAGGTCGTGGCGCGGGTGCGGGCGGTGCTCCGGCGGGGGACCCGGGAAGCGGTCGAGGTCATCCGGGCTGGGGACCTGATGATCGACCTCCGCGGGCACGAGGTGACGCTGCAAGGCAGGAGCGTCGACCTGACCCCAACGGAGTTCCGGCTGCTCGAGACCCTGGCTGGACATCCCAACCAGGTGTTCACGCGGATGCAGCTCATCGATCGGGTGCAGGGGCACGCGTTCGAAGGATACGAGCGGACCGTCGATGCCCACATCAAGAACCTGCGGGGGAAGGTTGAGCCCGATCCCCACACCCCCCGCTACATCGTCACCGTGTACGGCGTCGGGTACAAGTTCCAGGCACTCGACGATCGTCATGCGTAGCCTTCGGACAAAGCTGAGCGCCGCCTTCATCGGCGTCGCGGTCCTGACGACCGTGCTCACCGCCATATTTGCCAGCTACACGGCTCACAACACGTTCCGTCAGTACGTGGAGCGCCCGGGCGACCGTACGCTCTCTCCCGCGCCGTCCGGCCCCGGTCAGACCGCGGCTGCGCCGGACCGGGGCGGAGTCAGGCATCCGTTCGGGGTCCGTGAGCGTCTGTTCGCCAGCAGAATCCGCAAGGCGATCTGGAGCGGAACCTTCGTAGCGGCCGGGATGGGGGTCCTGGTGGCGCTCTGGCTGGCCAGCCGGATCGTCAAGCCCGTCACCGATCTGACGAAGGCGACCCGCGCCATCGCCGGAGGCCAGCCGGCGCCGATCGTGCCGGTCGCGGGAGAGGACGAGATCGCCGAACTTGGGCGGGCGTTCAACCGCATGGCGGTGCAGCTGGCCGAGACCGAAGAACGGCGCCGTCGCCTCTTTGCCGGCATCGCGCACGAACTCCGGACCCCCCTCTCGGTGATCCAGGGGACCCTCGAGGGCATGCTGGATCGCGTCATCGAGCCGACCGAGGAGCGGATCGCCGGGCTGCACAGTCAGACCCTGCTGCTCAAACGCCTGATCACGGACCTGCGCGATCTCTCGCTCGCCCAGGCGGGGGTGCTCCAGCTGCATCGTCAGCTGGTCGATGTCTCAGGGGTGGTGCGCGAGACGGCCGAGGCATTGACCCCGCTGGTTGAGGAACGGGGGGTGCGGTTCCGCGTGGACCTGCCGGACCGGCTGCCGCGGGTCGACGTGGACCCCGACCGGCTGCGTCAGGTCATGCAGAACCTCGTCGAAAACGCGCTCCTGCACACTCCGATGGGGGGCGAGGTGCGCGTCGCGGTACAGGCCAACGGGAACGGCGTGCGCTGCATCGTGGCCGACACCGGTACCGGCATCGCCGCCGCCGACCTGCCGCATATCTTCGAGCACTTCTACCGCGCGGATCAATCGCGCGCCCGCAGCAGCGGAGGCACGGGGCTGGGGTTGGCCATCGTGAAGTCGCTCGTCGAGGCGCACGGCGGCCGCGTCTCCGTGGAGAGCACGCCCGGGAACGGGAGTACGTTCACCGTGGAACTTCCAACGTCACCTCAGGAGGCGTACTGATGCGGCCATCCTTCGTATCCCTCGTCGGCCCCTGCGTGCTGGGGCTGTGCTTGGCGTGCTACCCGCTGGATGCGCTGGCGTCCACGGCCGCGCCCGCGGCCTACCCGCCGACATCCCCCGAGACCACGACGCTCACGCTGGACCAGGCCATCCAGGAGGCGCTGAAGGTCAATCCCACCGTGCAGGCGGCGCAGCAAACTACGCTCGCCGCGCGCGAGGCCGTCACGGTTGCGAAGACGGGTCTCCTGCCCACGGTGTCGGCGAACGGCAACGGAGCCTATGGGACCACGTCCGCGGTGACGTTCACGTCCGCGGGGGTCGCGGTGCCGCTCGAAACCATCGCCGGAACTGGGTTTGTCTCGCTCACGGCCAACATCCCGGTCTACGATAGCGGGAAGACGCAGGCCGCGGTGGCGGCCGCCACGGCTGGGCTGTCCTCTTCTCTGGCGGCGCTCCGCCAATCGCAGCAGGACACCGCGTTGTCGGTGGCCACCGCCTTTTTCAACGTCCTCGCTGCGGAACAACTCACCACCGTCCGGCAGGCCCAACTTGCCCAAGCGCAGGCGCAGCTCAATCTCTCGCAGGCACAGGTCCGCGCGGGGGTCGCCGCGCAGTCGGATGTGATCCAGGCGCAGTCGACGTTGGCGCAGGCCCAGGTGAATCTGCTGGCGGCCAGCTCCCAGATCGCCACCACGAAAGGCGCCCTTTTGGCCGCGATCGGCGTCAACCCCGCGGGTTCCGTTGAAGTCCAACGGCCCGCACTTCCCCCGGCGGTCACGCTCCCCGCGGACACCGTGATGCAGACCGCGGTGGTCAACCGCCCCGAGGTGGTCGTTTCGCAGGCCACCGTGGCCTCCGACCAGGCGGCGCTCGATACGGCGCGCATCAATGCCGGCCCCCAGTTGACCGTTGGCGTGGGCGCGACCTACATTCCGATCGCCTCGACCGCGAACTTGAACAACTCGACGTCCTACGGCGTTACTGGTACAGCGAGCCTGCCGCTGTACGACTCGGGCAAAGGCAAAGCCGAGATCGCCCAGGCGGAGGCGACCCTCCACAGCGGCCAGGCTCAGCTGAATGCGACGCAGCTGTCGGTGCGCCAGGACGCCTACCAGGCGTATCTCGCGGCCGTGCAGGCCGCGGCGAACCTCACGGCGACGGAGGCCGCCCAGGCCGCGGCCGAGTCGGCGCTGCACGTCGCCGAGGGCCAGTACCGCGCCGGGGTGGGGACGATCGTCAATGTCATCGTCGCGGAGTCGAACGCGGCGCAGGCAGAGGTCAACACCGTGACCGCCCAGGATACCTACCTGACAGCCCTGGCGACCCTGCAGCACTCGCAGGGAATCCCGCTTCAGGCCAGGACGCTAGGAGGCAACCAATGACACTCCCATCTGCAACGGTGCGCCGCGGGGTCATCGCGGGGGTCCTCATCATCGCCCTTGCTGGGGGTGCCTTCTGGGGCTACGAGCGCCTCACCGCGCGGCAGAGCCGCACGACGTACGTCACACGGCCCGTGGGCTACGCCGACATCGCCGCGACGGTCAACGAGACGGGCACGGTCAACCCCGTCGATCCGCCCGGGCTCGTCCAGGTCGGCAGCCAGGTCTCCGGCACGATCGCTTCCATTAAAGTGGACTACAACTCGCGGGTCACGAAGGGGCAGGTCTTGGCGACCCTGGACCCGACAACCTTCCAGGCGGCCGTCGACCAGGCGTCCGCGAACCTCGCGGCGGCGCAAGCATCCGCCGCGGCCGGGATGAGCGGGGTGCAGCAGGCGCAGGCCGCGGTGGAGACCGCGTCGGCGAACCTCCAGCAGACGCAGGCCGCCGCGCAGGCGGCGTCGGCGAACCTGCAGCAGTTTCAGGCAAACTTGAAGAGCGCACAAGCCGGCGCGACGAAAGCGAAGGCGCAGGTGGCCCTCGCCAACCTAACCGTGAGCCGCGACCAGTCGCTGCTCCAGCAGGGGTTCATCCCGCAGAACCAGCTGGACACCGATCAGACCGCCGCGGAGACCAACGCGGACGATTACCGCGCCGCCGTGGCGGCCGTCGCGGTCGCCCAGGCGCAGGTCAACTCGGCGGTGAGCCAGCTGCGAAGCGCGGAGGCCCAGATCACCGCGTCGCGGAGCCAGCTGCGGAGCGCGCAGGCGCAGGTGGTGACCGCCCAGGCGCAGGCCTCGGCGTCGCAGCATCAGATCGCCTCCTCGGCGGCGCAGTTGCAGCAGGCGCAATACAATCTCTCCCGGACGGTCATCACGAGCCCGCTGGACGGAATCGTGATGGCGCGTAACATCAGCGTCGGCCAGACCGTCGCGGCGTCCTTCCAGACCCCGACCTTGTTCACGCTGGCGACGAACCTGACCAACATGCAGGTCGACACGTCGGTCGACGAAGCGGACGTCGGCCCGGTGAAGGCCGGGCAGGCGGCCCAGATCTCCGTCACGGCGTTCCCGAACGTGGCGTTCGCGGGCGTCGTCCACGAGGTACGCTTGAACCCCACGGTCGTGCAAAACGTGGTGACGTATGACGCGGTCGTGGTCGTGCATGACCCGTCCGGGCGGCTGATGCCCGGGATGACGGCGCAGGTCACCATTGACGTCGCGACGCGGACGCACGTTCTGGTCGTGCCGATCTCCGCCCTCCTGTACCGCCCGCTGTCACAGGGGGGCGCCCAATCCGCGCCGCCCAGCGGCGCGCCTCCCGCGGCCCAAGGGACCGTCGCGGCGCCGGTCGCGGGTGCCCCCGGGTCGCATGTGACCGTCTGGGTGCTGAGCGCCGGCCGTCCCCGGGCCGTCCCGGTCGTCATCGGCCTCTCCGATGGCCAGAACGTCGAGATCACAAATGGGAACCTGCACGAGGGCGACCGGGTCATCATCGCGCAGACGCGCGGTCGGAGCGGCGGTGGCCCGGCGGGGGCCGGGGTCCCGGGCGGGGGTGGGCCAGGACCGGGCGCGGGGGGTCCAGGGGCTGGAGGCGGGGGTCGATGAACGGCGAGATCGCGATGCGCGGCGCCGCCCCGGCGTCGGACGCGCTGATCGACGTCCGAGACCTGACGAAGGTCTACGGTGAGGGCTCGACCGAGGTGTACGCCCTGCGTGGCGTCACCCTCTCGATCCGCGCCGGGGAGTTCGTGGCCATCATGGGCCCGTCGGGGTCCGGGAAGTCCACCTTCATGCACCTGCTGGGATGCCTCGATCGTCCAACCTCGGGGTCGTACCGGCTCGGCGGCGTGGAGGTGTCCCGGATGTCGCGGGACCAGCTGGCGGAAATCCGCAACAAGCAGATCGGCTTCGTGTTTCAGAGCTTCAACCTGCTCGCCCGTACCTCGGCGTTGGAGAACGTCGAGCTGCCGATGCTCTACGGCGGAATCGGGCGCGAGGAGCGGACGCGCCGCGCGCGGACCTTGCTGGAGAGCGTGGGGCTGGGCGCCCGGTTGGATCACAAGCCAAGCGAGCTGTCGGGGGGCCAGCAGCAGCGGGTGGCGATCGCCCGGGCGCTCGCCAACGGGGCGCCGCTGCTCATGGCCGACGAGCCCACGGGCAACCTCGACAGCGCGAGCAGCATGGAGATCATGATGCTCTTCCGGCGCCTCAACAAGGAGGAGCGCGGCATCACGATCGTGGTCGTCACGCACGACATCAACATCGCCGCCTGGTCGCACCGCGTGGTGACCTTCAAAGACGGAACGGTGATCGACGACCGGCCGACGGGCGAGGTGGTGCCAGAATCGGCGCAGGCGGCGGTCCTCGCCGCGTCCGCCGGGCGGGAGGTGAGCGCGTGAGCCTCACGCTGTTGTTGCGGGTCGCCTGGCAGGCGCTGCGGCGGAACGCGACCCGCTCGTTCCTGACAATGCTGGGGATCATCATCGGCGTCGGCGCCGTGATCACGTCCATGGCGATCGGGTCCGGGGCGCAGGCGGCCGTCCTGGCTCAGATCGAGAGTCTGGGCGCCAACCTGGTCGTCGTCGTTCCTGGCGCCATTAACACCGGCGGGGTCAGCCTCGGATTGGGAGGTAAGACCTCCCTCACCCTCGGCGACGCGATCGCCGTCTCGCAGTTGGTCTCGGGGGTGGCGGCGGCGGCGCCCTCTTCCCAGACGAACGCCCAGGTGGTGGCGGGGGGCATGAACTGGTTCACGTCCGTCGCGGGCAGCACGCCGGCCTGGACGGCGGTGCGGAACTGGTCCGTCGGACAGGGACGGTTCTTCACTCAGGCCGAGGTCGACCAGGTGGCCAAGGTCGCCGTGCTCGGGACCACCGTGGCACAAAACCTCTTTCCCGCCGGCGGCGCCGTGGGCGCAACGGTCGTCATCAAGAACGTCCCGTTTCAGGTGATCGGGGTCCTCACCTCCAAGGGCCAGTCGGGGTTCGGGCGGGATCAGGACGACCAGGTGATGGTGCCGATCAGCACGCTGCAGGACCGCCTGACGGGCGTCACGTTCAACCGCTCGGTCTCGAGCATCCTGATCTCCGCCGAGACGCCGGACGCGGTGCAGGGCGTCATCGACTCGACTGACCGGCTGCTCCGCATCCGCCACCACCTCACGGTCGGCCAACCCGACGACTTCTCGGTGCGCAACATCTCCGACATTCAACAGGTGAGGATCGCGACCTCGCAGACCCAGGCGCTGCTCCTCGCGGCGATCGCGGTCGTCTCCCTCGTGGTGGGGGGCATCGGCATCATGAACATCATGCTCGTCTCCGTGACGGAGCGAACGCGGGAGATCGGGCTGCGCATGGCGGTCGGCGCCAAGGGGCGCGACATCCTGCTGCAGTTCCTGGTCGAGGCGCTGACCCTGGCGTCCGCCGGCGGGGTCATCGGCATCGCGATGGGGCTGGCGACCGCCCAGGGGGCCTCGACGCTGGCGCACTGGCCGGTCCTCGTCTCGCCGTTCTCGATGATTCTGGGGTTTACGTCCGCGGCGGTCGTCGGGGTCGTCTTCGGATTCTACCCGGCGCAGCGGGCGGCCGCCCTCGATCCCATCGTGGCCCTCCGGTACGAATAGCCCCCGGCGAAGGTCGCGCGCTCCCCGGGGCACGGTCCGCGGCGCTCGAAAGGCGGGAGTCACATCAAGGGCGTTACGGCCGAGTTGAAGTTCAGGGTCAAGTTCTTCGCGGGGCTGCTGATCACCAGCTATCTCGTCTTGAAGTTGATTCTGTACTTCAGCCGGGTGCTCGCCCACTACTTCCTGTCCGGGGTGTGGAAGTTCTTCTGAGGGGCTGCCCCTGGATGCAGCCCAACGATGCCGGGCCGCCGCACCGTTCGCCTGCCAGGCTTCGGGTGGTCACAGGGTCTTGATCAGGCCGCCGTCAATCACGAAGTCCGATCCTGTCACGTTTCCCGCGCGATCGCTCGCCAGCAGGAGCACGAGATCGGCGATTTCTTCAGGCCGGGTGAACCGCCCGGTGGCCAAGCCCCCCTGGCTTTCGATGACCCGCTTTCGGGCGGTGTCGAAGTCCACTCCCGTGGCCTTCGCCACGGTCGCCGCGACGCCTGTCGGGCCGAGCCACAGCGCGGTCTCGACAGGGCCGGGACTGACGGTGTTCACTCGAATCCCCTTTGGCCCCACTTCCTTGGACAGGGCTTTCGAGAAGTTGGTCAGCGCGGCTTTCGCGGCGCAGTAGTCGATAATGAAGGGGTCGGGAAGAAACCAGTTCACCGAACTAATGGTGACGATGCTCCCGCTTCCGCTTTTGACCATCGATGGCAGCGCCGCGCGGGTCGTTCGAACCGCCGCCATGAAGGTCAGATTCAGCGAAGCCGACCACTCGTCGTCGGTCACACTCAAGAAGCCTCCAAGCCTGAGGGCGACGGCACCGACGTTGTTGACCAGGATGTCGAGTCCGCCGTATTCGCCACTTTGCGCCACCAGCGCCTGCGGACCATCCGCGGTGGACAAATCGACAGCCACCGGGCGAACGGCACCGCTCCCGGCGAGCGTTGCGAGTTCGCCGCCGACGTCCCTGGCGCCAGCGACCACCCGCACCCCCTCGCCCACCAGGGCCTTGGTGACCGCCAGGCCGATGCCTTTGCTCGCGCCCGTTACCACCGCAACCTTCCCGCGGAGTCCCAATTCCACGATTCAGCTCCCCTTTCTTGGAAAACCGCGATTAGACACCGCGAATGTTGGTGCTCGGCGTGATCCCTACAAACTTAGTCCGATGCTAGGGTTTTCCTCCGGGGCGGTTCCACAGGCAATCTGCGCACCTGGACGCCTGAGCCGGTGAAGCGAGGGTCTTGATTTCCGGGGGTTAGGGTCCGATCCCGTCGCCACTGACCCGTGAAGCCGAACGGCTGGATTCAGCGAGTCGAGGGAACACCCTGGCGCAGGCAGGCTTCGAGGGCCCCCAGCACCCGCCGCATCGTTTCCGGTGTCGCCTGATTTCCCAGATGGCCGATCCGCACCACTCGTCCGGCGAGATGCTCCAGGCCGCCGGCGATCGCGATCCGCTGCTGGGTGCGCAGCATCTCGATGAGGGTGTTGGCCTCGACCCCGTTCGGCGGATAGGCAACCGTGATCGTTGGGGAGGCCCACCGCCTGTCGGCGAATACTGTGAACCCGAGGCTTTCGAGACCTTCGCGGAGGAGAGTGGCCGCTCTCCTGTGGCGCTCGTAGCGGGCCTCGAGCCCTTCGTTGAGGATGCGGACGAGCGCCCGGTCCAGCGCAACGATGTTGTTGCTCGCAAGGGTGGTCGGGTACGGATGGTTGGCCCACTCTCGCTCATACTGCCGCCAAGTGCGCAGGTTGAGATACCAGCCACGGGATGGGGCGGGCTGGGTGTCGATGATCTCCCACCCGAGCGTTGTGACCGCCACGGGGGCCAAACCGGGAGGGCACTCGAGGCACTTCTGCGAGGCGGTCGACACGGCCGCGAGACCCCACGCGTCCGTCTGGACGGGGACGCCGCCCAGCGACGACACGACGTCCGCGGCCACGCCCACACCCTCAGCCCGGGCAGCCGCCGCGATCTCCGCGACGGGATTCAGCACCCCGGTTGACGTATCGCTGTGCACGACGGCCAAGATGCGGACCGGGTGCTTCCGCAGCCAAGCGCGCACGGCCTCTGGATCCGCGGGGCGTTCATATGGAGCCTGGAACACCTCAACCCGTGCGCTGTGGGCACGAGCGATATTGAGTAGCCGGTTCCCGAAGAAGCCGTTGACGATGACCCCCGCGGTCCCGTCCGCGCCGATGAGGGTCCCGAGCATCGCCTCCAGCCCGCCGCTCCCGGAGGCCGTGATCGGGTAGACGGAGCCCGTCGTCGCGAAGATCAGTCGGAGGCGCTCAAGAAACTTCTGGTACCAGGGCAGCCACTCCGGGCCGTAGTGCTGGCGCACCGGCTCCCCCATCGCGGCGAGCACCTCTGCGCTGACCGGCACCGGACCGGGGATCAGCAGTTCGAGCGGTTTGTCTTCCATCGGCGCCTCCACAAGAAGCGAAACAATTCCCAGTTTTTCGGTGAAGGCGTAACGGGCTCCTCTGCGGCTCGAGCGTCTAAAAGCAAACCCGCGAGGGCAATTACAAGGCTGAAGCATCCCAAAACGAGGTCAATTTCACAAGGAGAGGAAAACCGATGCCACGGGCGATACGGACAGGAGTGGCTCTCGCGCTCTGGGGAGTGCTGGTGCTCGCCAGCATCGCATCTGCGGGGTACTTCCATCGATCCGATTGGAACAACATGACGAGAAATGAACGCATGGCGTACGTGGCCGGCTTTACCGACGCGATCAACGCCATCAACTCGCGCGGGTACACGGGCGAAGGCCTTCCGATCGCCATCGGGAAAGCCGACCGGTGCTCCGACGGCATGTCGCTGGGGAAGGTGACGGACTTGGCAGAACGGTCGGTCGCCAGCGAAACCAGCCAGAACTTCCCCGCGTTTGCGATTCTCCGGGGACTCATCGCCTGCGAGGACCAGTAGCACTGTTCTGACTGCGTCGTTCACCGTATCCCGGCGCGAGTCATTCGGAATTCCGGAATGGCTCGCGCCGGTCGATCCGCACTCCTCCCGTTCGCCAACAGCACGTGTGACCTCACACCCCACGGCGCGCGGCGCCTCGCACGCGACATCCGCAGCGGTCGCCGCCGTGTGCGCAACCGCCGGGAATTGCGCGGCCGCGAGCGCGTTACAGACAGTAGCGGCCCCTCACCGACCTGATTTTCCCAGAACGGTGCCCACGACCTAATCGCGTTGCCGGCGGGGGGAGGGGTTCTCCCGTGATCGTTCGGCGAACGTTCGCGCAGTGAGGGTTGGAGAAGCGCGGCGCCGCGTTTGCCGGTCCTCTAGAGGGGGAAGGATGGGAAGGTGGAAAGGAGGGAGCGGGCTTACGAGTCTTCGGGAGGGGCGGCTGTGGCGAAGTATCAACCGCACCGGCGGGGAGCGGGTAAATGGCGACCCCGGGCAGACGCTCGGAAGCGGGGGCACGCTCGTCCTCCCGCGCGCCCTGGTGCGGACGATCTCCTCGCTCGCGTTGAGCGTCTCGAAGCCACCGTGGCGGCGATCGCATCCCGGCTCGGGGTTGGCGCGGAACGCCCCCAGGCGCGGCGCGACGCCAAGCGCCAGCCCACACCCGACGCGGCGCACGCGGTAGTCCGCACGGTCGCGCGCGGACTGTCTGGCCGCGTGAGGCAGTACAACGCGTCGCGTGGGTTTGGATTCGCGGTCAGCCCTGACGCGCCCGATGACGTGTTCTTTCACCGGAGCGACTGCAAGGCGGATCCGGCCACGCTGGCGCTCGGGGCAGAAGTCGTGTTTGATCTGGTGGAGATGGCCAACGGCCAGGTCAAGGCCGTCGGGTTGGCGCCCGCTCCGGGGGGGTCCCAACAGGGTCGTCCCCAACGGCCCGCCGGAACCGCGTCTCCGTCACGACGGTCCAGGCCGGACGCACGTTAGGTCGGTCGTAGAGAAAACGCGGGGGTGGGGCCGGTGGATGGACGTTCGATGGTCCAGTATCAGCTGGATACCAGCCATAAGATGGTGAAGCGAATGCTGGGCGGCGTCGACGAGGATGAGGCGCGTCGCACGCCCAGCGGGGGGCTGGCTCCCATCGTCTGGCAGGTTGGGCACCTGGCCTTGACCGACGCGAGTTTTGCCAAGATGGCGAGCGGTGCCGCCGTCCCAGGCGTTCCCGAGAATTACGGCGACCTCTTCAAGGGCGGGAGCGACGGGAAAGGCGACTTCCCGTCGCTGAGCCAGGTTCTCGAGGTCTTCGAAACCGCCCATCAGGCCGTCGCGCGGGCGGCGGCGGAGGTCAACCTGGAGGAGCCGCGGGAATCCCGGTTCGGACTGTTCAGGAATGTCGGCGAGTTGTTCCTCTTCCAGATTTATCACCGCGGGTATCACGTCGGGAAGATCATGTCGCTGCGTGCCCTCCTCGGCAAGCCGCGGCTGCTCGGATAGGCGTCGGGCTCCGCATCGCCGCGGCAATGAGCTCACCGCATGGCCACCATTGCCTTCCGTGACGTAACGAAGCAGTACGCCGGCACCGCTCGACCGGCCGTGGACCGGGTCACGTTCGAGGTCCGGGAA
>Ga0187846_10001733_pt1 | contig 12233 bp, 10 predicted proteins | sample TC_taG_FD_161473 | JGI IMG/M metagenome (GOLD analysis project Ga0187846, IMG submission 161473) | Biofilm microbial communities from the roof of an iron ore cave, State of Minas Gerais, Brazil - TC_06 Biofilm (v2) | ecosystem: Environmental > Terrestrial > Deep subsurface > Cave > Wall biofilm...
CACGAATACGCTCGTATTGAGTGCGCAAGCGTTCGACCTGTTCAGCGTCGCGTGCGATGAAATTCAGGTGCCGGCGGACAAAATACAGCCGGTCGCCCAACAACGCTTCCAGCATCACGGCGACTGCCACTTGCGACCGCCGGCCAAAAAACAGCTCCGCCAGTTCGTCGGCAGTGTAACTCTGCTCATGCTCTCGCACGACTTCCCACAGAAGATTCAGATCGAGTTCCGCGGCAAGCTGCCTGCGCTCCTGCTCCAGTTGTGCCAAAGCCTCGGTAAGCGCTTCACGCCGCGGCCGGCGATCGGAGTAATGGACGAGTACCAGGTCACGCGAGAGTGTGCGTTCGCGACCATTCCCGTCATCGAACACAACCTGATTGCCCTGCTCGCGGACCACGAGCGCAGGCCGCAGGCGTCCATCATCGAGATATTCGACCAGCATGCCGAGCAATTTTTCACGTACCAGCATTCGATTTCATTCTGGCCCGCGAGCGCAATCGAGACTATACGGAAAGCCGGAGTCAAGCGGAACGGTTAGGAAAAGATACAGTGGGAAGGCGCCATTCTAATGCATTGGTAGCGCCTTTAACGCTGAATCTCACTGTTGGCCGCGAGGTGCGTCCCGAAGGTGGAACCCGGAGAGTCGTGACCTGTGACCCGGTGGGGCAAAGGCCGATGGATCGCGGATTCTGCCGATAGTGCCGGCTCATCCTGCCGGCACTATCCTGGAGCAGACGAGCTATGCCAATTGCTGGCCGAGGTATCGGCCGATGCCATCTACGGCTTGTTGGCCTTCGGGTAGAAAGCCCGCAAAAAGCTGGAAAACGTGAATCATTTCGGGCCACACTTCCAGCTTCACCTGCACGCCCGCCGCTTGCGCTTTTTGAGCTAATCGGTTGGAATCGTCCAGCAGAGTCTCTGCGTCGCCAACCTGGATCAGCAACGGCGGCAAGCCTTTCAGGTCCGCGTAAAGCGGCGCCGCGAGCGGCGTCCGCGCATTCTTGCTTCCAAGGTAGGCGGTGGCCATCTGCGTCAACATGTCGCGACGCACGACCGGGTCGGCTTGCTCGCGGGTCTTCATCGATTCGCCGATTCCTTCCAGATCGACCCACGGCGACAGGCAAACACCCGCGGCAGGCATCGGCAGTTTGGCGTCACGAATCGCCACCAGCGTAGCGATCACCAGGCCGCCACCTGCGGAATCGCCGGCGACGGCGATGCGCGACGGTTGAAGGTCTTGCTGCAGCATCCACCGGTAGGCCGCTACCGAATCATCTACCGCCGCGGGAAATGGATGTTCCGGTGCGAGCCGGTAATCGAGTCCCAACACCCGTACTTTGGCCGCGCGCGACACTCGGCCCATCAAGTCGCGGTGGGTCTTGACCGAGCCGACCACGTAGCCACCGCCATGGAGGTAGAGCACCGCACGGTTGCGGTCGACGCCCGGAGCAGAGATCCATTCGGCCTTAACGCCGCCAGCGCTAACCGGCTCACACTTGATGTCTGCCTCAGCGGGTGCGGCCATTTGCTCGAACAACGCCCGCATTTCTTGCGGAGTCGAGGGCTGCGCCCGCGCCATTGTTTTCATTGCGTCAATCGCCTGTTGCAGTTGTGGACTCGCCATCACCAACTCTCCTTTTGTTTCACCGACCTGTCATGCGCCGGCGCTCCGTTGTCACCCCGCAGTTGCGTCTCGGCGGCGACAATCCTTGCGCATGAGAACTTAAGCCTTAGCAACCTGCGCGGAGCTTAGCCGACTACCCGCCCGATAGCCAGATTTCCCTCCGACTGAGTGCTTATCAAGGAGTAATTGCTGAGCCGGCGCCAGACGGGCGAACTTGCGGGCTCAGTCGTTACGCCGAATCAATGTCCGATGTCGCTGAACAGTGCGAACAGCCATGCTCCTATAATTCCCATGAAGGGCGGGAGCACTGCCCCGGGTATGAAGCGGGCCAGCGTCAATGGCCAGCCGAGTAGCGGAGCTTCATAGGTCAACATCCTGACTGGGCTTACTAACGTTTTGGCGGTTATCAGCGTAATGAGCGGACCGGGCGCGGCGCCCTTCTGAAAGAGACTCGCAAGGATAGGAAATACCAGGTAAGGCCCGCCGGGGATGAGTAATCCAGCGGCCCAGCCGACCAGAATTGCCTGACCGGGACGTTGGCTCCCTAACCATCGCGAAAGCACCGGTTGCGGGATCAGCACGTCTGCGAGTCCAGCGAAGATGAACCCCAGCAGCAAGTCGAGCCAAACGCCGCGCAGCAGACGAGCGCTGCCCCTTAGGGCTTCGAGAGGCATGTCCGATCGCCAGAGCACGGCGACGACTTCTGCGATCAGCACCATCGCCAATAAGATCAGGAGGCTGGGATCCATACGTCGCCTCTTTCGCGCTGCGCCCGTCGCACGATTGGGCGGGCCTTCAACCGCGGATTGTGGATGGGAAGATTCCATGAGGGTTTCTTTGTACTTAAGCCGCGTTCGAGGCGTCAATCCTGGGCGGCTGAGTTCACCACGCGAAAGCCAGGGGGTCGAAGCTATGAGCATCGCCCTGCGTCGATTTTATCTGGCGCGAGGCGCGCATAGGTGCGTTGAGGTGCGTCGTGCTGCGTCGATCCTGTAGTGGTGGCTTCATCTATAATCGGGTAAGTTGTCAGGCAAACCGCCGACTGCTCCTCAAAACTCGGCCTTTGCACGGGCTGCGCTCCACTCAGCGCGTAGGCGAAGTCAAGAAGTCGAAGCCATGAGCATCTGCCTGCGTTGATTTTATCAGCCGTGAAGCACGTAAATGTGCGTTGAGGTGCGTCGATCCATACTGGTGGCTTCATCTATGATCGCGTAAGTCATCCGAAGGAAGCGCGGCTATCCGCGGAGAAGCCTGATATGGCGCGCCTCCATAGCGAATTTTTATGTCATATTCCATCCAAACCAGCTGCCTCCGGGCTCTCCGATTCGAATCTGGCCTTGTCCGCAGACTGCTCCTCAAAACTCGGCCTTTGCACAGGCAGCGATTCTCTCATAAGCGTAGCCTCGCGTGATGGGCCCGCGCCGATGCTCCCTGAAAATACGTTAGGCCATTACCGGTCGTGGCCGCGACGGATGACAACGTCACCCGTTAGACGCAAACCGTATGCGCTTTTCTCAACACCTTGCTAGGAGTCAAATGGGAACGTAAGCGGGTAGGTGCCGCAGCTCCGGGGCGACAAGGTGTCCAGAGGGCTGCGACAAGATTGTGCGGGAGTTCAGCAGATGTTCGAGGATGAAACGGTCGATATTGCTTGTCCCAGTTGCGGCCAAAAGAATTCAATTCTGGTGCGCGATTTTGAGGCCAGTCCTGAAACCCACGTGAGCTGTCATCATTGTGGAGTCATGATAAAAGTCGAGGCCGAGGAATTCCGGCAGCGGCTCGCCGTCGTGCGTAAGGAATTGGAGGAACTTCAACTCGAAGCCCGGCGCACGGGCAAAAATCGCCGTGCCCGCAAGGATGACTTTCAAATCTGAGTACGGAGGACACCTTCCATGCCCTTGCTCTATGAAAAACGCGGCTATGTTGGAATCCTGACGTTGAGCCGGCCCGAAGCACGCAACGCATGGTGCGCTGAATTTCATGCCGGTTTGCAAGAGCAACTGCCCCGGCTCGAAGACGATCCGGAAATCCGCTGCGTGGTGCTGACAGGTGATGATGCCGGGGGCGCCTTCAGTGCCGGCGCCGATCTCAAAAATCCTCGAACTCACACTGAGAGTTCGACCGCCCATTTCATTGAAGAACTGCCGCGCCGCCGCCGCTTCAGTCCGATTACGATGCTGGCGGATTTCGCCAAGCCGGTGGTCGCTGCAGTCAACGGCTACGCGATCGGCATCGGCTGCATTCTCACCTATTGCTGCGATCTAATAGTCGCCTCCGAACGGGCCGAATGGCGTCTGCCACAGGTTGCGCTCGGCATCCTGCCTGCTCAGGGTGGCACAAGTCGCGCGGTGCGCTGGATCGGTAAGGGTCTGGCGATGCGGCTAGCATTGGGCTTTCCGCTGAAGGCTGACGAGGCGTACCGGATTGGACTGGCGCAATGGCTCGTGCCCCATCCCGAGTTGATGGCGAAGACGATGGAAGTGGCCGAGCACATCGCGTCGTTGCCGCCACTGGCCGCTCGGCTCGCGAAAGAGTCGGTGAATTCCGGATTTGAGATTCCGCTCAGCGAGCTTGCCAGCGTAGATCTATATCGGTTTATGGCACTGGAACAGACCGAAGACAAAAATGAAGGCCATCGCGCCTGGCGTGAACGGCGCAAACCACAATTCAAAGGGCGATAAAACGAAGGACTCCGATTGAATAGCTGTCTGGATGGTGCAACGGCTTAGGCTCGCCCTCTATGATCAGGGGCATACTCAGGGCCAACATGCGCGCTCGCCGTCGCGATTTTCGTCGCGCGCCTCTTGCGCGACATCAAGCGCCCAGACGAAGCGCGCACCATAACTCCGCGAGGTCTACAACTGGTTCGCCGACGGCTTGGACTTGCCCGATCTGAAAGAGGCCAAGGGCGCTGCTCGAGGAGTTCAGCTGAAGCCGAGCGAGTTACAAATGCGGTGTTCAAAGTGCGGCTTCGACAATCCTAGCGGGATAAAGTTCTGCGGGCAGTGCACGACTCCGCTCGCGCTGGTGTGTCCAAGCTGCCATTTCGAGAATCCCCCCGGATTTAAATTTTGTGGCCAATGCACGACGGCGCTTGGCTCCAACTCGGCCAAGCCGTGGTCGTCAAGTCCGCCGACTCCCATCGTTGAGCCAGACGGCACATCAGCCCTCGACGGCGAACGCAAGACCGTCACCGCACTCTTCGCCGACATCAAGGGCTCGATGGAGCTGATGGAGGATCTCGACCCTGAGGAGGCCCGCGCAATTGTCGATCCTGCACTCAAGTTGATGATTGAAGCGGTCCATCGCTACGACGGGTATGTAGTGCAGTCTACTGGCGACGGCATCTTTGCTTTATTTGGTGCGCCTGTCGCACACGAGGACCATCCGCAGCGTGCGCTCTATGCGGCGCTCCGGATGCAGGAGGGGATGCGGCGCTATGAAGACCAGCTCCGAAGCCACGGCAGCTCACCTATCCAGATTCGCATTGGGGTCAACACTGGCGAGGTAGTCGTCCGTGAGCTGCACACTGGGTCACATCCCGAGTACACGCCGATCGGGCACACTGCCAACTTGGCTTCGCGGCTGCAGAATCTCGCACGCAGCGGCTCGATCGTAGTGAGCGAGCCGACTGAAAAGCTGGTCGAAGGTTATTTTCAAGTCAAATCGTTGGGCGCCGCTAACATAAAGGGCACCAGCGAACCGGCGAACGTCTACGAGGTCACGGGTCTCGGGGCGCTGCGGACGCGGCTGCAGGCGTCGGTCCAGCGTGGACTCTCGAGGTTCGTTGGGCGCGAGGCTGAGCTCGCCCAGATGCGAATTGCGCTGGAGTCCGCCAACGCCGGGCATGGCCAGATCGTGGGCGTAGTGGGTGAGCCTGGAGTGGGCAAGTCTCGGCTATTCTTCGAGTTCAAGGCCATAGCGCCGAGCGGATGCACCGTGCTGGAGGCTTACTCGGTCTCGTATGGCAAAGCATCAGCCTATTTGCCGATGCTCGAACTGCTTCGCGACTATTTCCGCATTACCCCGGAGGACGACGAACGGCAGCGGCGTGAGAAGATAACTGGTAAAGTCCTGACTCTCGATCGTGCGCTGGAAGATACGCTGCCCTACCTGTTCGCGCTGCTTGGTATCGTGGACAGTGACAGCCCGGTGACACGAATAGATCCGCAGGTCCGGCGCCGGCGCACGCTGGAAGCGGTGAAAAGGATACTTCTGCGCGAGAGCCTCAACCAGCCACTCATCTTGATCTTCGAAGATCTCCATTGGATCGATAGCGAGAGCTTGGCGCTGCTAGCCGCTGTTGCCGATTCAATTGCGAACGCGCGCATTCTGCTATTGGTCAACTACCGGCCTGAATACTCCCATGAATGGGGTAGTCGCACCTATTATGTTCAGCTTCGCCTGGACCCGCTCGGGCGTGAGAACGCCGATGAGATGCTGGCAGAACTGTTGGGTCATACCGCAGAACTCGCGCCGCTCCGGCGGTTAATCATCGACAAGACGGAAGGCAATCCGTTCTTCGTCGAGGAGATAGTGCAGGCGCTGTTTGAGCAGGGCATCCTCAGGCGGGATGGAGTGACGCATCTGGTGCGGCCGCTCGACGAGATCAAGCTGCCGCTGACCGTTCAGGGAGTCTTGACCTCCCGAATTGACCGGCTGCCGGCCGACGAGAAGGCGTTCTTGCAAACGCTCGCAGTTATTGGCGCTGACTTCCCGCTAGCGCTAGTCCGGCAGGTGAGCGGGAAACCAGACGACGAGCTCGAACGAATGTTACGGGACTTGCACCTCGCCGACTTCGTCTACGAGCAGCCTGCGTTACCAGAACCGGAGTATGCGTTCAAACATGCACTCACGCAGGAGGTTGCCTACAATTCGGTCCTGAGTGAGCGCCGCAAAACGCTGCACGAGCGCACCGCGCAGGCAATCGAAAGACTGCATGCTGATCATATCGATGACTTTCTCGACGGCCTCGCCCGCCATTACAGCCGCAGCACGAATGTAGTTAAGGCGGTCCACTATCTCCATCTGGCTGCTCGGCAATGCGCGCTGCGCTCGGCAGAGCTCCAGGCAGTTTCTTATCTTAATAGCGCACTGGAGCGGCTTCAGGGTTTGCCCGAGGGTCCGGCGCGGGCACGACAGGAGCTCGTTCTTGAACTCGCCCAGGGTGACTCGCTCTACGTAGCTCGTGGCTGGTCGGCCCCGGAAACAGGACGTTCTTACGGGCGGGCAAGAGAACTTTGCCTGCAGTTCGGTGACAGGGGTCAACTGTTTGCAGCCTTGTACGGGTTGCGTATGTTCCACCAGTTCAGGCTTGAATTGCAAACTGCCGGAAGGCTCGCGGAGCAGCTTGTTTCTATAGCCGAAGAATTTAAAGACCAGGCGTGGCTGGCGTGCGCTCACGGAGCGCTTGCCTCGACTTTGCTTTGGAAGGGTGAATTTGTCGCTGCACGAGACCATTTCGAGCAAGCGACGGGTCCAGCGGGCTTTATGGAGACTGGTCTGCTGGTGGACCGGCATCAGGGCCAGATAACAGCCAGCCTCTGTTACCTTGCCTGGACCCTGACCATTCTGGGTTTCCTTGATAAGGCGAGGAAAGTTAGTCAACAGGTACTGGTTTGGACGCAGAGCATGTCGCAGCCTTTTCCAATGACACTTGCGCGATTATACGTTGGCCTGTGCGATCAGTTTCGGGGCGATGTGCAGGCGGCGGAGGAGCACAGCGCGAGTTCGCTCAGCGCCGGACCCGAATACGGGCTTACCCATATTCAGTCGATGGCTGGGGTAATTCAGGGCTGGGCGCGAAGTTGTCGCGGTGACGCCGAGAATGGGATTGCCGAAATGCTCGCAGGAATTGCTGGTGTCGAGGCGACTGGTATCCGAACTCCGACCTTCCTACTGGTGCCTTTGATTGAGATGTACCTGAAGACTGGCCGAACCGACCAGGCGAGTCGTCTGCTTGGCGAGACGCTCGAAACCGTGCATCAAACACTTCATCGCATGCAGCATGCAGAGCTTTATCGGCTTAAAGGCGAGTTGCAGCTGAAAACTGCAGGCAATGAAGCGGAGGCGGAAACCTGCTTTCGCCAGGCCATCGAAATCGCTCAACGGCAGAGCGCAAAATGGTGGGAATTGCGCGCGACGGCGAGCCTGGCTTGCGTGTTTGCGCAGCAAGGCCGTCGTGACGAAGCCCACACGATGCTCGCCAAGATTTACAACTGGTTCAGCGAGGGCTTCGACACCGCCGATCTGAAAGACGCCAAGGTGCTACTGGACCAACTGAGCGTTTAGCCACTCAACAAGGGAAATATGCGCTGTTCCAAATGCGGCAGCGAGAGTCGCGAAGGGCGTAAGTTTTGCGCGAACTGCGGCGCGCCGCTGACCGTTCCCTGCCCCAAGTGTGGCGCTACCAACCGGGCCGAAGAAAGATTTTGCGGCGAATGTGGTTCCGCACTGACACAGGTTCCCGCTGCGGGAAGGAAAGAAACCAGTTCCATTACGTTCTCCGGCGAGCGGCGCCATCTAACGGTGCTGTTCTGCGACTTGGTAGGCTCGACCGAGATCTCCGCTCAGCTCGACCCGGAAGAATGGCGCGAGTTAGTGGCCACCTATCATCGCGCGGCTGCCGAGGCGATTACCCGCTATGGCGGTCACGTCGCCAAGTATCTCGGCGATGGCGTGATGGCGTTCTTCGGTTATCCCGAGGCGCACGACAATGATGCGGAACGTGCTGCACGCGCCGGCTTGGCGATTCTCGAAGCTGTATCGAAACTCAACCAAGAATCAACGAAGCCAACAATCTCAGTAAGGGTAGGGATTGATTCGGGCGCGGTAGTGGTTGGTGAAGGTGCTGGCCAGGACGTCGACGTGTTCGGCGAAGCTCCCAATGTGGCGGCTCGGGTGCAAGCAGCTGCTGATCCAGACACCGTGCTGATCACAGCGGCTACTTATCGACTAGTCTCGGGCCTGTTTGTGGTTGAGGAGCGTGGCGCGCAGGCGCTTAGGGGCATCGCTCAGCCGGTAAACCTTTACCGCGTGATTCGGCCTAGCGGCATGCGAGGACGGCTCGCAGCCGCCGCCGCGGTCCGCGGAATGACGCCATTCATCGACCGCGAAGAAGAATTGCGCCTACTCATAAATCGTTGGCAGCGTGCGCGCGAAGGCGAGGGCCAAGTAGTCACGATTGTGGGCGAAGCCGGCATCGGCAAATCACGCTTGATGCAACAATTTCGCGACCACTTAGCCACCGACCGGCATACATGGCTTGAATGCGCCGCCGCAGCACTGTTCCAGAACTCGCCGTTTTATCCCATTGCCGAGATGTTGCAGCAGACCTTCCATTTCCACACTAACCAGAACGTAGAATATCGGCTAGCGGCGTTAGAAGCATCGCTCGAGAGTGCCGGACTGAACCTCAACCAAACGGTGCCGCTGATATCGTCGCTACTGGAACTGCGTACGGACCCTAAATATCTGCCCTCCTCTTTGCCACCCGATCAGCAGCGCCGGAAGCTCCTCGCCGCACTAGTGGCGTGGACCATTGGCTTTGCCCAAGCTCAACCCCTCGTGATGGCGACTGAAGACTTGCATTGGGCGGACCCTTCGACGCTCGAGTTGACTCAACTCTTGTTGGAGCAAGGTGCCACTGCCCCTCTGATGCTGCTCTATACGGCACGACCGGAGTTTCGCGCTCAATGGCCACTGCGGGCGCATCATACACAAATCACACTGAACCGTCTCAGTGCGCAATACGTGCGCATGATGGTCAGCCAAGTCGCAGCACAAAAGGCCATAACCGAAGAAACCGTGAACGCCGTGATCGAGCGCACTAGTGGAGTGCCATTATTTGTCGAGGAACTGACCAGGGTAGTGCTTGAAAGCGGCGCTGCGAAGCTTGTCGGCCGCGAGATTCCGGTGACGCTGCATGACTCGTTGATGGCGAGGCTCGACAGACTGGGACCGGCGAAGGAGGTGCTTCAGATCGCCGCGGTCATTGGCAGTGAATTTTCCTACGAACTACTACGTAAAGTACACCCAATAGTGGAAGCGAGCCTGCAGGATGCACTGTTCAAACTGACTGACGCCGAACTGGTATACGTGCGCGGCATTGCACCGGAGGCTAACTACTTTTTCAAGCACGCGTTGATTCGCGACGCTGCCTACGAAGCCCTGCTCAAGAGCCGCCGAAAAGAGCTGCATCAGCTGGTGGCGCGCACGATTAACGAAACATTCCCCGCTCTGAAAGATGCTCATCCCGAGGTTCTCGCTCGCCACTGGACGGAAGCGGGCGAAATCGAATCAGCCATCGACGAATGGTCACGCGCAGGCAAGCAAGCCAACCAGCACGGTGCATTCCATGAAGCCCAGGAGAGTTACCAGCAAGTGCTCAGTCTTCTGAACTTGCTGCCTGAATCGCCTGAGCGCGACGCGCGTGAACTAGAATTCAGGCAATCACTCGTTTCGATGCTTCACGTAACTCGCGGATGGGCTGCGCCCGAAACGCTGACTCATGCCGAACGGACGGGGATACTGGCAGAAAAGAGCGGCAACCTACGACAGTTGGTTGGGTCGATGACGTTGCGGTGTCTCCACGCCTACATCGCAGGCGACCTGCTGATGGCAGCCGCGCTGGCTGATCAGGCGCTTGAACTCGCCTCGCGGGAGATGAATCTCACTGCTCTGGCAAATCTACATATGATGGAATTGGTTATACGCCATCAGCGGGGCGACCTCACTGGCGCCGAAAAATACTTCGCAAATGGACTCCAGTTCTTCGAGGACCCTGGTTTTAAGCGAAACCCCAACGGCGGCGTTATCGTGGTGTTTGGCACCGCGAGCTGCAACGCGTGGCTGCTCGGTCGAGCCGATGTTGCCCGCAAGCGAATGGCTCTGATGAGGGCGGCGGTGAACCCGGCCAATCCACACGACTCGCCATGGGCAGACGTTCACGCCGGCGTCCTATACACGCTCCTGAGAGAAAGCGAGCAAACGGGTGCATTGGCGGTGCGGGCGCTCGAGATTTGTGAGAAGCACAAATTTCCAAACGAGGCGGCATTTTGCCGCGGCCTTCTGGGTATAGCGCGGGCTCACCAGGGCCGCACGACAGAGGGCATTGCACTAATTCGCCAGCAAATTGCCGACTTGCTCAAGATGGGCAATCGCATAACGATTCCTTTGTATATGACATCTCTGACGATGGCCGAAAAGCTCGACGGCAATATTGCTGCCGCACTCGAAACGGCCGAACAGGCACTTACCTTTAATCCAGACGAAGCCGTAGGCCGCGCCGAGACGCTCCGGATTCGTGGTGAACTGCGGCTTGAGCAGGGCGATCGCCATTTGGCTGAAGCCGATTTCCGTGACTCAATCGCGATGGCTCGCAGTATGGGTGCAAGGGCATGGGAACTGCGCACCACGGTGAGCCTTGCGCGATTGCTCGACAGCGAGGGACGTCGCGACGAGGCGCACACAATGCTCGCTGAGATTTACAACTGGTTCACTGAAGGCTTCGACACGCCGGATCTGAAAGACGCCAAATTGCTGCTGGAACAATTGGGCAATTGAGGAGTTGCGCCTGATGAACTGCTCCGCGTGCGGAAACGAAAATCCCGACGGCGCAAAGTTCTGCAATCAGTGCGCTAAGCCTCTGCCCCTGCGTTGTTTGAAATGCGGAACATCGAATCCGATTAGCTCAAAGTTTTGCAATGAGTGCGCCGCGCCCCTGACCACCGCCAGTCAATCCTCAACGGCGAGGGCGGCTGAGCAGACCCACTCCCAGATTCACATCAAGCCTGAGCAGCTCAACTTATCATCCGCTGCCGACGGCGAGCGCAAGATGGTCACGGCGTTGTTCGCCGACATCAAGGGTTCAATGGAACTGATGGAAGACCTTGACCCCGAAGATGCCCGTCGTGCCTCACTCATCCATCATCTCGGTTCGCCGGGGCGTCCGCGAGCCCCGCGGTCCGAAGACGGCGAGGTGCTCGAAATTCCTCAGGGAGTTGTTACGGCAGCCGCCGGTTCAGCCGGCAATGACTTAAATCCAAACCGCAAGGATAAAAATGAGGACCTGCGTCTTGGGCCGACCAGCGTGGCTAGCGAAGCGGGCCAATCTGTTTCGGCAATTGCACGACCTTTCGGGACAGCGCGGGAGTACGAGAAGGCCAAAGACCGAACACCGAAGCAGACTTGTATAGCTGCCCCATGGTGGGCGACCTTCCACATAGCGCACTGCATACCCCTTGCACCGTCTCGCTAACTGAGCGGGGGTAGTATGGAAGTTGCGCTTATCTTCAGCCTTGGAGGACGAAGCGGTCCTCGGCGGCCCCAGGGGTCTTCGCGCTTCGTAGTCGTCTCCGGTCTGCCCGGCAGTGGCAAAACCACGCTCGCACGTAAAGTGGCACCCGCTCTGAGTCTGCCCGTCATCGACAAGGATGAAATCCTCGATCGTATGTTCGAGTCGAAGGGTGTGGGCGATGCGAGGTGGCGTCGAGCGCTAAGCCGAGAGAGCGACCTAATCCTCGAGCGCAGAGCCGCATCTTCAAATGGAGCCATTCTCGTGTCATTTTGGCGGGTGCCGGGAATGACTCCTGACTCAGGAACTCCTACG
>Ga0187846_10001734_pt1 | contig 12233 bp, 6 predicted proteins | sample TC_taG_FD_161473 | JGI IMG/M metagenome (GOLD analysis project Ga0187846, IMG submission 161473) | Biofilm microbial communities from the roof of an iron ore cave, State of Minas Gerais, Brazil - TC_06 Biofilm (v2) | ecosystem: Environmental > Terrestrial > Deep subsurface > Cave > Wall biofilm ...
TCGAGGAAGACGGTGATCTGCGATTCAGTCGCGCCGGGAATGCGGGCTTCATCCTCACCGCCGATGGGGTGGTGGTCATGAATACTACCAACTCACCTTTTCACGCCCGCGAACTGCTCTACGAGATTCGGCGCCGCACGGACCAGCCTGTCAAGTATGTCATCAACACCGGCTCTGAGGCCGACCAGATGCTGGGCAATGAAGTCTTCGTCGACCAGCAGGCCGCCATCCTTTCGACGCCGGCAACGCAGGCTGAAATCCGCAGCTATCAACAGGACTTGATTCGAGATGAGCGGGGTGACCTCAAGCTCCAGGCGCGAATGCGAGGAATTCACCCCACCGTGCCCAACCAGACCTTCGACCACGAAACTACGATGCGAGTGGGGGGCCAGGAAATTCGGCTGCTCCCCCTGCCAGGTGCCGGTTCACGGGGAGACGCGGCTGTCTTGTTGCCGCAATCCAAGGTGCTCTTCCTCGGCGACCTTTACGAAAACGGCTACTTCCCCCAAATCGGCGCACGCGACGTGCGCGGCTGGATTGAGATGCTCCGCCAAGTGGAAGGCTGGGATGTGGAAACCTACGTTCCCGGTCACGGCGATCCCAGCGGCAAGAAGGGACTTGTAGAGTTCCGGCGGTTCCTCGAGTGGCTCATGGCTGAGATAAAGACGCGGGTTCAGGAGGGCAAAACCCTGGAACAGGTGAAGAGCGAACTGCTGCCGTTTGCCTACCACTGGCACGCGCCCGAACTGGGCCCACGCGCGGTGGAAGCGGTGTACCGGCAACTGGCCCCACCACCCCAGAAGCCTGCGCCGCAGCCGGGCCAGCCCGGGCTCGCCCCCTAGAGAACCAGCCCTTTGGGTTTAGTGAGTTCACGACGACGGGAAATGATTAATGGGACGACCCTGAGGACCGGAGCGGTATTCTGGGTCCCTGCCCGCCGAGGCGGCACAAAACCAGGCGGAGATGCCAATAGTATAGTTGTCGTACAGGCCTTGCACTTTGCGCTCTCGAAGCGTTGGTCGGAATAGCATGGCTCGAAGTCTTCTAGCGGTCTTCTGGGTGATCCCTTGGATGCCGCTCGCTGCTCGCGGACCAGGGACAACGGAAGTGCCCATTCATTATCTCCCCGAACTCAAGCTGTGGGTGCTCGAAACCGCACGCACGTCCTACATCTTTGGTGTAAATGAAGTCAATGAACTCCAGCAAGTCTATTGGGGAGCGAAGATCACCCACGACCAGGACCTGACGGCCGCCCATTCCGGGCGGGAGCACGCCTCCTTCGATTCCAGCGAGACCATGACGGCCATCGAGTACCCGGGCTGGGGCGGTAAGCAATACAACGAGCCGTCCCTGAAGGTGACACTGGCCGATGGTGTGCGCGATCTCGTTCTGAAATACATCTCCTACGAAATCCACGAGAACGAGCTCACGATCCGTCTGAAGGATATTCGCTACGACCTGTTTGTAGACCTGACGTACCGGGTCTTTCCCAAGGAAGACATCATCCGCAAGCAGGCCGTCATTGAGAACCGCACAGCGCAAGTGGTAACGGTTGAAAGCGCGCAGTCCGGCGTGTGGCACGTGCCGCAAGGCGACGGTTATCGGTTGAGCTACCTGGCGGGCCGGTGGGCGGGTGAAACCCAACTGATTCGCCAGCCGATTCACCAAGGCAAAGTGGTGCTGGAGAGCCGCCGCGGCAATACCAGCCACCAGTTGAACCCGTGGTTTGCGCTCGACTACCAAGGCGAGGCCGGCGAACAGCACGGCCGGGTGTGGTTTGGGGCACTGGGCTGGAGCGGCAACTGGAAGCTGACGATAGAAGAAACACCCGGGCAGCAGGTGCGTGTGGTGGGGGGCTACAACGATTTCGACTTTGCCTACCCCTTGAAGCCTGGCGATAGCCTGAAGACTCCGCCCTACTATGGGGGGTTCAGCGGCCAAGGATTCGGCGAGGCTTCCCGGCTGATGCATCGGCTGGAACGAGACGAGATCCTCCCTGACCGCGCCAACCCGCGCCTCCGGCCCGTGCTCTACAACTCCTGGGAAGCGACAGAGTTCGATGTGAATGAGGCGGGGCAAAAGGCTCTGGCCGAGAAAGCCGCCCGGATCGGCGTGGAGCTGTTTGTCATGGACGATGGCTGGTTTGGCGAGCGCAATAACGATCGCGCCGGGTTGGGCGACTGGCGTGTGAACGCGCAGAAGTTTCCCAAGGGCTTGAAGCCTCTCATCAGCTACGTCAACGGCTTGGGCATGGATTTCGGCTTGTGGTTCGAGCCGGAGATGGTGAATCCTGACAGCGACCTGTACCGCAGCCATCCCGACTGGGTGATGAATTTTTCGGGACGCCCCCGCAGCGAGTCGCGCAACCAGTTAATCTTAAATATGGCGCGCGATGATGTGAAGGAGTACATTTTCGTTGCCCTCGACAAGATACTCACGGAGAACAACATCAAGTTCATCAAGTGGGACATGAACCGCCACTTCTCCGAGCCCGGCTGGCCGGACGTGCCGGTGGCGGAGCAGAAAGAGATCTGGGTAAAGTACGTGAACAACGTCTACGAGATTATAGACCGGCTGCGCGCCAGGCACCCATCTCTCCAGATCGAATCCTGCTCCGGAGGCGGCGGGCGCGTGGATCTGGGCATTCTCGAGCGCGTCAACCAAGTGTGGACCTCAGACAACACCGAAGCCTTCGACCGGCTAGGTATCCAGGAAGGCTTCAGCTTCGCCTACGCACCCAAGGCGATGATGAACTGGGTGACTGACGTTCCCAACCAGAATGGCCGCAGCACACCGCTCAAGTTCCGCTTTCTCGTCGCCATGCAGGGGTCGCTGGGCATCGGGTCAAATCTCAACAAGTGGTCGGAGGAAGACTTTGCCCTGGCTACAAGGATGGTGGCCTACTACAAGGGTGTCCGCAAATCCGTGCAGGAGGGAAATCTTTACCGGCTCTTTTCGCCGCGTGCGGGCAACCTGACCGCCAACGAGTACGTCGCCCAGGGCGGCACGCAGGCCGTGGTCTTCGCCTTCCTCCATTCCCAGCAGTACCTGCGCCCCGCGCCGACCGTCTACCTTCGGGGCCTGGACGAAACGGCGCTCTACCGCCTCGGGGCGATTGACGACAAGTTGGCGGAGAAGCAGGAAGTAGCAAGCGGCTCCTTTCTCATGAACCACGGCCTGACCTTCAGATTGACAGGGGACTTCGACAGCACTGCGGTGTCCCTGGAGCGACTTCCGTAGCTAAGATCGGGCTCTTTGTCGTTGAAACGACAGGGACACTCTGTCGAAGTCTTACTGCATGCGACCCGCGTCATTCTGAGAAGCGGCTAAGTCGAGCACTATCTCTTGAAGGGCCGCGACGAAACAATCCTTCCGCCCTCTTCGACGGTGTAGGTCGCGTTGGCTTTGAGACTGTTCAGGCTATCCCTCTGGCCGCTAGGCCAGGTGATCTCGACGCCGTCCGCTTCACCCTTCCTTCCCAGACCGAAGGTCAGGGTGAGTTCGCTCTGGGAGCAGTAGCTAGACCCGGAGTGCACGGTCTGGGTGCTGACGCCGCCTTCGGTGTGGACGCGCACCACGGCGCCAATGCCGTCGCGGTTGGAACGTGTGCCGACCGTCTTGATGCGGACGGCGTTATTCTGCGCGCCGCCCGCGTTGTGGAAGAGGTAAGTTGGACCGTCGTTAGTCGTCAGCAGAATGTCGAGGGCCCCATCATTGTCGATGTCTCCATAGGCGGCGCCACGCGCCACCAGGCTGCGCGTGAATCCGAGCTGGTGGCCAACTTCTTGAAACCTGTTGTGGCCTTCATTGTGAAAAATCAGCGGGACTTGAGCGTAGGTGACCTGGGGCTGGATGCGCGCGATATCGGGCTCGATGTGGCCATTGGCGACGAAGAAGTCTTCCAGTCCGTCGAGGTCGTAGTCAAAGAAAAACAGACCAAAGGAAAGTGAAAGCAGGCTGACACGACCCACCGAAGAGGCCGGAGCGATGTCGATAAAGAAGCGGTTTCCCTCGTTGTGGTAGAGGCCGATCATTTGGTTGGAGAAGTTGCCGATCGCCAGGCTCGGGTAGCCCGACCGGTCCCAGTCGCTCCCGTCGATGCCCATCGCCCCGCGGGCAATGCCGTCCTCGCTGAAAGCAATGCCCGCCTGCACGCCCTGCTCCGTGAAGGTACCATTGCGGTTGTTGTGATAGAGCTTGTTGCGCTCCGTGTCGTTGGCCACTGCAATGTCCGGCCACCCGTCCTGGTCGTAATCGACCACCGCCACGCCCAACGATTTGCTGGTCGGGTCGTAGATGCCCGCCTTCTCAGTAACGTCTTCGAAGCGCCCGTTACCGAGGTTGTGGTACAACCGGCAGGTGTCGCCCTTGTATTTCTCCGGCGTGCAATACGACTTATTGTGACCATCCAAGGTGCAGTAGATGTCGCCCTTCTCCGACCATGGCACATAGTTGGTGACGAACAGGTCCAGCTTGCCGTCCTTGTCGTAGTCCAGCCAGGCGGCGCTGGCGCCGAAGCCGGTATTATTCACTCCTGCCGCTTGGGTGACGTCCTTAAAGGTGCCGTTATGTTCATTGTGAAACAATCGTGATTCCCCGAGACCGGTGATGTAGATGTCGTCCCATCCGTCGTTGTCGTAGTCGCCCACCGCCACGCCCATGCCGTACATCTCCACGTCCAAGCCTGCTTTGGACGTAACATCAGTGAACGTGCCATCACCATTGTTGCGGTATAGCTTGATGGTCGTTCGTTTGGCCCTGTGACCTGGGAAATCCTTGCCGTTGATCAGCAGGATGTCCGGATTGCCGTCATTATCGTAGTCGATGAAGGCGCAGCCTGAGCCCATCGTTTCCGGCTCATATTTCTTGCCGAAGGCTCCGCTGTTGTGTATGAAATGAATCCCCGCCTGCTGGGTGATATCGATATAGTGAATGGGGATCGACACCGGGCCGCCTTCCACCGGTCCGGCAAGGCAGGAACGGGTGATGCCGGCCAGCGCAACAAGAACGGGTAAAGGGTAAAGGGTGAAGCGTAAAGGATGAACGGTAAAAGATGAAGGGCGAGGCGCTCGGCCCATTATCTCGAGCCTCCACCGCCCGTATGTAATATAGGGGTACGGCCCGCCGTACCCTTCTGTTCCTGTGCCACGATCTCGACGAGGGCAGGGCAAGCCCTACCCCTACACTGTTGACGTCTGGAGCCTGAGTATTGCCACTTGCTTTCTGCCTCTTCCGGCACCATGGAGAGGTGCTCGTGGATGGGTTGAGCCTCGTTGTTGTCTTCCGGATGCTGGAGAGCGAACGCGCCCGTAATGGCGCGTGAGGCTTCGTCCGCTTTGAAGCGCAGGTACAGTTTCTCTTCCCGGGCAGCCAACGCGTCATCGTTCAATCCACGATAGCAAAGCATCAAGTTATAGTGAGCCTCCAGATCTTCCGGATCAACGCTTAGCGTGCGCTCAAACTCGGCGACGGCGTCTTTGTACTTGCGCTGGAGGAAGAGCATCCGCCCCATCTGGTTGCGGTTCACACGGTCGTTGGGATAGCGGGCTGCAGCCAAGGCGAACTGATTATAGGCCTCAGTGTAGTCTCCGTCGGTCTTAAGCGCCAGCCCATAGAAGTAATGCGCGCTCGCGAGCTGCGAGTTGAGGTGGAGCGCCTTCTGGAGTTCGGGCTTTGCGGCGTCGGTGTTACCTTCCTGCACCCGCGCCCGAGCGACGTTCACCCAACCATCTGCGTACTTGGGGTCAAGCTCGGTGACCTTCTCGAAGGCGCGCTCGGCTCCCTTAAGGTCACCTTGCAGGAGCAAGCCAATGCCATAGTCGTTCCAGCGCTCGCGGTCCCTCGGGTCAAGCCTGATGGAGGCTTGGAACGGTGCCGTCTTGTTCGCACCGCCCTGCGGAGCGAAACCCGCGGCCGGCGGGCCGACCGGTAAGGTGACCGTATCCTCCGCAATGACCACGGTGGGGACGTCGGGAATACGCTTGTACTTCGCCGAGACTTGAGAAGTGTCGCCCTGGAAAACCCAATGGCCATCGTCATAGCTCTTGGTTACAAGCGGATCCGGCTGTGACGGATCGCGGATTCCGGCAAAGGCCCATTGGGTGTTCCACCAACTGAACTTACGATAATTCAACTTTGCGGTGAGCGTGATGGTGGGGCTGGTATTGCCGGGCACCCTCAAACGAAAATGGGCCGTGTCCGCCGCGCCGGGAGGGATCAGGTGCGCGTACATGACGGCGCGCGTCGACCACGCGTTCCGCTTGTTGATCACGTTCCCGTGAGCATCCAGTTGAAGAGAACGGTAGAAATGCGCTCCCGGCTCGACCGCGCCGCGGCCGTTCTCGGCTGCCTTGCCACTCCAGTAGATCACCCGACCCTCGCTGTCGCGTGCCTGAAGTTCCAGCCAGCAATCGAAGGCGTCCACCGTTCCAGCCGGGAAGAAGTGACCCAGCTTGCGGGTACGGACAACGACTTCGACCCGCACCGTCTGGCCTCGCCACAGTTTGCCGTCGGCACGGCCAAGTGGTGCCATGAGCTTGGCAGGTTGCCCTAGACTCAACGTGGCGCCAGCCAGACCCGAGGAAGACTCCTCACCCAGCGCAAAAGTGCTCGCCAGTTGGGGCGCCTCACCTATGCGCGCGCGCCCCGAGATCTCTTCCACGCCTGCCGGTTCCTCCGCTAGCGCAAAAATGTCCACGCTCAGGGCGCTTTTGAGGAAGCGCTCCACTGCCTTGACCTGCTCGGCATCAGCTTGGGAGGTGGGCACGGCGGTGTTCGCCGCCGCAAAGCGATGCGAATGGACATAGCCGTTGATGTTACCCGGGTCCTTCGAGGGCACGAACGGCATATGGCAGTCCGCGCAGTTGGACGGCTTGGGAGGGTAGTAAAACGACCGCGCCCCTTGACCGGAGACACCGCTGGCCTGCCAGTTGTCATAGTCATCGAAGCCGCGAATCCAGCGGTAATTGTTCACTGGGATGTCGAGATGGACCTTGTGGCAGGCCGAACAAAAATGGGCAACTTGTTGCGGGTCCCTGTGGAACGGTTTCAGGAAAGCATTCCGGTGCGGCTTGGGGTTCACTCGCACATCGTAGTCATGCAGGAAGCGCAACAAGGGGTTCTTGCTGGCTGCGTATTCGGTGAGGGCCGGATATTCCATGACGAAGTCGCCTTGGCCCATCGTGCTACCCACGTGCACGATAGCGTGGCAGGACATGCATCCCAGCCCGTTCTGGCCCTCGGGTGTGTTTTCGACCTCGCGAATGGGACGCTTCTGCATTTTCCCGGCCAGAACTAGCGCGTGGTCATGACAACCCCCGCACCACAGGGAAGGCTTAATTCCGATCGTGTCCTGCATGTACTCGATCGACTTCCGGTACCACTGGTTATTAAAGGAGGCAAAATGATGCATCGAACTTTGCCATTGGGTATAAATATCCGTGTGGCAACGCCTGCAGGATTCGGAGTCCATGAAGAACTCGGATCGAATCGGCTTCCCGTCCGACGTTCGCGCCGAGCTGGGGAACATAAAGCTCGCGGCCCCACCCCCCTCGAGCTCCATACGGAGTGGCGGCGTCGAAGGATTGCGTATCGTGTATCGTGGGTTAGAGAACAGATGACTATAAAGCGCCGCACCGCCGTAGAAGACTGCGGAACCTGCTATCACCATTAAGGACCAGCGGTAGGCACGCATGGGAAAACTGTAAACTGTAAGGGCAGGGCTTGTGCCTGCCCTCGGAGGACCACCAGGGTCGCCCCTACCCGTCTCAGGTTTCGAGCTCCGCCTGGCCAGCGAGCGCAGGTAAGCGAGCAAGAGAAAAAGCCCGGGGATCACCAGGCCCACGTGAGCATACAAAGCCAAGGTGTGGGGACGGGTCATCCCTACAACAGTGAGATAGAGTCCGAATGCGGCGCTGAACCCCAGCAGAAGAAGGGCTCCGCGGCCCCAAAACCCGGCCAACGCCCTCCCGTCTCTGGCGAGCAGCACGAGGAAGAACACCACAACCATCACTCCGACGACGGGGTGCAGAAGACTGTTCGCTACATAGAAGAGATCCGCCGTACCGAACGCAGCGAGGTAAGCTCCGTTAGCAACCAGAAAGAGCGTCAGGAGCAGAAGAATCCCGGCCACGCTCCAGCGAGATGTTCCTTCAGCTGCTCTCATTCCTTTTCTTTCTTGCCGCCAAACGGAGGCGTACGGCAAGCCCGACCGCCGATTTTGGACGTTTGTAAGGCGGTCCTGCCGAAAAAGGAATTTCAAATGGCAAATAGCAAATTTCAAATGGCCCAGAAAAACCAACCTCACGAACTACGCCCCTTTGTCCTTGCCTCCTGCGCGGCTGCCGGGGCGGGGTGAAGATAGCCACCCTTCAGGCGCTGTGCCTGCATTGCATAAGCCCCGGCAGGCAGGTCATGAACGCCCGTAGCGTCGACCCAACGGTTATAGAAGTTGAACAAAGCGCAGACGGTGAGGGCGTCGTAAAGCGCTTCGTCTGACCAGCCGGCCTGTCGCACTTCCGCCACGTCAGGGAGCCGGATCTGATTAGACCGTTCATTAACCTTCTCCAGGAACTTAAAGAGGGCTTTCTCGGCGCTGGAGATGGGCGCAGTGTGATAATCCTTCAGGACAGCGTCCACCTTGCCGGCATCCCCGAGTAGTTCCGCCGCGACCGCGGCGTGTGAGCCAATTCAGAAAGGGCACTGGTTGCGGCTGGACGTGAAGGCAGCAATCAGTTCCCTCATGCCCGGCGCAAGGGGCGAGGGCCCACGCATCATCTCATGCGTAAACCGCGAGAGGTGCTCGGTCGCCGCGGGCTTGAATGCGAAGAGATAAAGAATCTGGGGGACGGGAATTCCCTGCCCTTCCATGGCCGCGAATTCCCGGCCAGCGGGACCGGACTTTGCGGTTTGCTCGACGTCCTTTAAGAATAAGGGCTCCACTGTCTTGAATCTCCTCGAATATCGCGTCGGGGAGTAGCAGGTAGCCACGGTCAGCGCCTTTCTGACCGTGGGTCCTTTCAAACCGGCAAAAGCCCAGGGTTGGGAAATCGCCAACCGTGGCTACCTGCTTGCGCGGATTGTAGAAGTACGGCTTGCCATACCCTATATCATTCGTTCAAGCGAGACCGGGTAGGGCAAGCCCCACCCCTACAGACAGCGACTAAGGGTCGCCAATACAAGATCGCTACTTCGCGGCCTCGATCTTTTCAATAACGATGGCATGCGAGCCGCCTTTTGCGTACACCGTCCCCTGCGCAGAGACTTTCTGCCCCGCAAACTTCATCAGCCGGTCGTTCTGGCCTTTGGCTGGTGTGCTCGCCGTATCGGAGATGGGCCAATAGACGTCGCCGTTGTCGGCCAGGATAACCAGGGGCGAACCGGCCTTGGCACAAGCAAGGGCACACTCCGCGCTGACGGGCTTGCTCAGGTTCTTGGTAAACGCACAAGCGGAATCAAGCACGTAGCCCTTTACTGTATCTTTTACCTTCCGAACTTCCAGCTTACCCTGCGCCTGGGCTACATTCATAACGACCGCTAGGGCCACGGTCAACCCCACAACTAGAGTAACCTTACGATTCATAAGTTGCCTCCTTGGGTTTCGCCACGATTCGCGGTGTTGCCCTTCACCGCAACGAGGATAAGAGGCAGGTAGCCACCGTCAGGGCGTTTCTGACCGTGGGTCTTTTCAAACCGGCAAAAGCCCAGGGTTGGGAAAGCGCCAACCGTGGCTACCAGCTTACCTTAACGCTTATGCGCCAGGCCCTCGCCAACTAGAACAAGAACTTCAGTGCGAACTGCACGAGTCTTGGCTGCAGGGCGGTCCGGATTTGCCCGAACGTGGTCGAGCTGATATCGCTTACGGGCAGCCCGAAATTGGCTCGGTTGAAAATGTTGAAGAACTCGGCCCGGAATTGCAGGTCCTTCGACTCGGTCAAGTGAATATCCTTGAATGCTGAGAAATCCCACTGCGCGAGCCCCGGCCCCTGGACCACGTTGCGCCCTTCGGACCCGTAAACCCCGGCCGGGGTTGTCGACTGGGGAAGACTCTGAAACGCGTTGATATTGAACCACTCCTGCGGCGTCTTCGGGCCATTGTTAGGGTTGCCGACGAGGTTCGGTCGGAACGCTGAGAAACCGGTGATCTCTGGCGCGTCGTAGTTATAACTCTGATCCTCCACCGTGAAGGGTGTGCCGCTCATGAAAGTGCTGATACCGTTCACCTGCCAGTTGCCGAAGACATGCTGGTACCAGGTGTGAGGCTGCCGCCAGAAAGGTAGCTCCCATTGGTAACTCAGCACAAAGCGGTGGCGCGCGTCGAACATCGATCGACCCCGCTCGGCAGCGAGGTCGAAGGGATTTTGCGCCAGGTCATTCTCCCCGGCAATGGGCTGCGATGCCGAGCCTGTGATGTTGAAGGACGAAACCTCGTCGATGACTTTCGCGTAGGTGTACGCAACCAAGAATGAGAGGCCATGGCTGAAACGCTTGCGCAGGCTCGCCTCGAGGGCGTTATAGGACGAATCCGCTGCGCTGGTAATCAGGCCGGCGGAACTATAGGTGCAGTGACCGGCTGCCGTGGGCATGCAATAGAGGCGTTGGGCGTCGATATTCTGCTGCTGGCCGGCCCAAGTCTGGCCCGGGAGGGGGATGGATGGATTATCCTCGATAAACCGCGGAAGGGCTGTCCCCTTCGTTCCCACGTAGCCCACTTCGAACAGCCAGTCGGCGCCGAAGGACCTTTCCAGATTCAGGTTCCAGTCCTGCGCGTAGGGCAGGCGCAGTCGAGGATCGAGCGTGAGCAGAGTCATCGGGGTGGAGAATGTTGTCGCGAAGGGATTGCCATTGGCGAAAGGGTTCGAAAGGCTGCCGGGGAACATCAGTTGCGGTGTCCTTAGGTAAGGCGGGGCGCTGATGGGCGTCTGCAGCGGACCGCCCTGACCGTTGTAGTACGGGTCATAAAAGATGCCGTAAGCGGCGGTGACCAGCCATCGCGCGCTTCCAGTAGGATCCCAAGCCAGGCCTAGGCGGGGTGCAAAAGCTGTTCCTTCGGTGGGAATCAACCCTGCGGGCACGCCCGGGTCGCCCGGATACAGCAAGCCAGGCGGCGCGTCCGGCATCACCTTGGACTGCACGCCCGGCTCGAATAGGTTCTGCCGGTTGCGAATCTCGGTGTAGGGAAACGTCAGTTGGTATCGCAGCCCGATATTGAGGGTCAACCGGGGGCCCATCTTGTAGGAATCCTGGGCATAGAAACCGAGGTCATTGCCCCGCAGTCCCCGTGACAGGTCACCTGTGCCGTCTGGCTGGTTGCCGCCTCCCTGCAGGAAGAGGAGGGGCTGCCCGACGAGGAAACTTGCTAAGGCGTTGTTGACGGGAAAGGGGACGAAGACAAAGAAGCCGTTCGAGGCAATGCCGTTAACCACATTGATCTGGTCGCGGCGGTAGGCGGCCCCGAACTTAAACTCGTGCCGCCCGCGAATCCAAGTGAGCGAGTTCGCGACGGCAAAAGCATTTTCATAGGTGTTGCGCGGACCGCTGATCGGGTCGCCGATGCTGGCATAGCCGCCGCCGCTGAATTGAATGAAAGGCGGACCCGTGGCAACGCCCAGTGTAGGCTGATACTCGAACCCCAACGCCGAGGGCGGGGTGCCGTTCAAGTGTTCGTCGTAAAGGAACTTGTTGCGGAGGAAGGTAAAGTTCGCAATGTCCACAAGCGACGCTGAGAAAGAATGAGTCCACTGGCCAACGAAGCTCTGGATGCGATGGTTTTCGCCTACCGGAAAGCCCGGCACACCCGCACCGGAGGGAGAGAGCGGATCCACACGCGGGCCGTCCAGAAACATGTAGCGGAAGTTGAGCGTATCCCGGGACGAAACGTAGTAGTCAACGCGCGCCCCAAACTGATTTTCGCTGTCTTCGAGAACTTGCGAGCCGTTGTACAAGTTGAGTACACCACTGGGACCAGCAGCGTTGGGGAGCGGGTAAAGGTCCATCACATTTTTAGCGGTTGGATCAATGAACGGCAGCGTGTTATTCGGAAACGGCACCGGTGGCGTAGAGCAGGCGGGAGGATTAGGGCAGAGATTCAAAAGGGGCGCCCCGTCCTGGGAGACGTCCTCGGAGAAGTTCCCTTGTCGCTCCAGCGCCGAGGGTACCCGGACGTGGGTAAGAGTTTCACCCTGGCGGATGCGCAAACCCTCGTAGTAGCCGAAGAAGAACACCTTGTCCTTGCG
>Ga0187846_10001735_pt1 | contig 12232 bp, 9 predicted proteins | sample TC_taG_FD_161473 | JGI IMG/M metagenome (GOLD analysis project Ga0187846, IMG submission 161473) | Biofilm microbial communities from the roof of an iron ore cave, State of Minas Gerais, Brazil - TC_06 Biofilm (v2) | ecosystem: Environmental > Terrestrial > Deep subsurface > Cave > Wall biofilm ...
TTGCTGCTGCGCGCGATTCTGGGCCTGGAGCCGATTGGTGAGAACCTTCTTGTTGATCCTGCCATACCCATAGAACTGGGACAGCTTGAACTGCTCGACATTCCAGGACGTTGGGGCCGCATCGATGCCTTTGGGCGGGGGAGAGTGGATACATCGGCGGTGGGAGACAGGATGCAGCCAGGCACTGCCTAGCGAGAGACTACATGAATCAATGACTCTTCATCCTTGCGGGTGAAAACCCTTTCCCATAGGGGCGAGGGTGGTGTGGAGTGGCAGGGTGGGCCTTTAGACCTTGTTGGCGAATGAAAGAAGGAGTAGAATCGGGGGTCGTGCCCACCCAAAACAAGGGTGTTTTGGCGCTTAAAAGATGCAAAACAGGCCCTGATTTTGCCCGATTCGATTGTTAATGTCTTTCGCCAACAGAGTCCTTGATGGTCGCCCGCCGTCCCCCTCAAGGATAGAGAACCGAATCAATACGCTGTAAGCGAAAGGACCAGATCCCATGGCAGACACAAATACGACACAACCTGAGAATAGAGATAATACGCCTGCCACAGTGCCACATGTCGTCATTGTTGGCGGAGGTTTCGGCGGGTTGACCGCGGCAAAAAAGCTGGGAAAGCAACCCGTCAGGGTGACGTTAATTGACCGCAACAACTATCATCTCTTCCAACCGATGCTCTACCAGGTCTCCACCTCGGGTCTCGCTCCTGCTGATATTGCCGCCCCGATTCGCGATACGCTGCATAAGCAGAAAAATACGACGGTGCTGTTGGAAGAGGTGACCGGTGTGGATACGCAACAACAACTCGTACTCACGCGAAACCTGGCGCCTCTCCATTACGATTACTTGATCCTGTCAACAGGAGCAGAAAGCAATTACTTCGGTCACCCGGAGTGGGAAAGCGACTCACCTGGCATGAAGACGTTGGCGGATGGGCTGGAGGTGCAGCAGACCATCCTGGGTTCCTTTGAGGAAGCCGAAAAAGAGCCTGACGAGCGAAAGCGCAAACGGTTACTCACCTTCGTGTTTATTGGTGGTGGACCAACGGGAGTTGAGCTTGCCGCTGCGTCTGCGACGCATATCAATCATATCTTAACCGGCAACTTCCAACGCATCGGGCCGGGCGATGCCCGTCTGGTCCTCGTGCAGGGAGCAGATCGCATCTTACCCATGTTTCGCCCCGAACTGACCGCGAAAGTCGAGAAGAAGCTAAAAGAGTTGGGCGTCCAGGTCATCACGGGCGTGCATGTCACAGAACTGGATGCGCATGGAGTGCAGGTAGGCGATGAGTACATCGAGACAGATAACGCTTTCTGGTTGGCCGGGGTGAGGGCCTCTCCGGTTGGCAAATGGCTTGGGGCCGAAGTGGATCGTGGTGGACGGGTCAAGGTGCAAAGCGACCTGACAGTCCCAGGCCATCCCAACATTTTTGTGATTGGGGATGCCGCATGCGTGATGCAGGACGGCAAACCGCTGCCAGGTGTGGCGCAACCTGCAATACAAGGGGGACACTATGCGGCCGCAGCAATCGCCGACCGGGTCGCGGGGAGAGAGCACCGGGAGCCATTTAAGTACTTTGACAAGGGATCGATGGCTGTCGTGGGGCGCACGTATGCCGTTGTTGAGTCCGGGCCGATTCACACGGCGGGCTTCTTTGGCTTCGTCATGTGGGTATTCTTACACATCTACTACCTCATCGGCTATCGTAGTCGCCTGCAGGTCCTACTGGCCTATTTATTTTCCTACTTTAGCGCTTTCCGGCGCAAAGGAGGAACACGGATTATCATGCTGGGCAGGAGACAGGCAATCCCAGATTACCCGCAGGCGCGCACCCTCGATAAGACCACGGGGTGAGTGCCGGCAGTTCGCCTTTTTTAACTAAAACAAGAAAGGACAAGATTTTTATGGGACAGTTAGATTCGAAAGTGGCCATCGTCACCGGATCGAGTAGTGGGATTGGTCGAGCCATCGCCATCCAGTTTGCGCAAGAAGGAGCAAGCGTCGTCGTCAATTATCCGTTTGCCAAGGGCCAGGCGCAGGCTCAGGCAGTCCTGGACACTATCCAGAAAAACAAGGGGAAGGCGACTGCGATCCAGGCAGATATCTCCCAGTACCAGCAAATCACCGAGCTGATTCAGCAGACCGTCGAGCAGTTTGGCCGACTGGACATCCTGGTCAATAATGCCGGCATCGAGCATCACAATGCCTTTGTGGACGTAACCGAACAGGAATTCGATCGCGTGCTGGGTGTTGACCTGAAAGGCGCCTTTTTCTGTGCGCAGGCGGCTGCCCGCGAGATGATCAAGAGCAAAACGGCTGGACGCATCATCAACATCTCGTCAGTCCACGAGGACATCGCGATGCCGAACAACTCCCCCTATTGCTGTGCGAAAGGAGGGATACGTATGCTGACCCGCACCATCTGTAATGAATTGGCCCCATACGGGATCACGGTCAACAATATTGCGCCAGGAGCGATTTTTACGCCCATCGATGCGGACGTCGAGGCCGATCCCAAGAAGCAGGCAGCGCTGTTTGCCGAAATCCCCTTGCGTCGCTGGGGCCAGCCGGTAGAGATCGCACAATTGGCGGTCTTCCTGGCTTCGGATGCATCGGCGTACGTAACTGGTTCGACCTATGTGATGGACGGTGGGTTGTCGGTCCATTCCGGCGGGCTCTAGCTCATCAAGAGAGGAAGAATTCATGGCTACAACATATGATGTGATTATTATTGGGACTGGAGCGGGTGGTGGGACGCTCGCCCGTCACCTCGCCCCATCAGGGAAACGCATCCTGCTGCTTGAGCGCGGTGACTGGCTGCCTCGTGAGCTTCAAAACTGGGATGGCGAAGCCGTCTTCGTCGAAAACAGGTATGTCTCCCCGGACACCTGGTACGATAAAGACGGCAAGTCGTTCCAGCCACAGGTACACTACTGCGTTGGTGGCGCGACCAAGCTCTACGGTGCAGCGCTCTATCGTCAACGCAAAGAGGATTTCGGCGAACTACGCCATCATGACGGCATCTCTCCCGCCTGGCCCATCAGCTACGACGAGATGGAACCCTACTACACCAAAGCCGAGCAGATGTACCAGGTGCATGGAGCACGCGGTGAAGATCCCACCGAGCCGCCATCAAGCGCGCCCTATCCGTACCCTCCGGTTTCGCATGAGCCACGTATCCAACAGCTTTCTGACGACCTGGCAAAGGCAGGCTACCACCCCTTTCACACGCCGAATGGGATCATGCTCGATGAACAACAGCGGTCGAGGAGCACCTGCATCCGATGCGCTACGTGTGACGGCTTCCCATGCCTGGTACATGCCAAATCGGATGCGGAGGCGATGGGTGTGCGTCCGGCGCTGGAGTATCCGAACGTCACCCTGTTGACCAATGCCAGGGCTATCAAGCTCAATACGAATGCAAGCGGCACCTCCGTGACTGGGGTAGTGGTCGAGCGCAACGGGCAGACCGAAACCTATCAGGGCGACATCGTAGTAGTCTCGGCAGGGGCGACCAACTCGGCCATATTGCTGCTGGTGTCTGCGAATGACAAGCACCCCAATGGTCTTGCCAACGGCTCCGACCAGGTCGGGCGCAACTATATGTTCCACAACAGCGTGGCAGTGCTGGCGGTCTCGCGCGAACCCAACCCGACGCAATTCCAGAAGACGCTCGGGCTGAATGACTTTTACTTTGGCATGGAGGGATTCGAGTACCCGATGGGCAACATCCAGATGGTCGGCAAATCGCAGGCATCCATGTACAAAGGCGAAAAGCCTATTGAGACCAGGCTAGCGCCGATGTTTGCGCTGAACGAGGTCGCGCGTCACGCCGTGGACTTCTGGCTCTCCACCGAAGACCTGCCGGACCCGAACAACCGTGTCACCGTCGATAAGGAGGGCAAGGTCACACTGAGCTATACCCATAATAATCAGGTGCCACAGCAAAAGCTGTACGACAAACTCAAGTCCATGCTCGGGCACCTGGGTATGCATCCCGACCACCTGATCCATCGCAATGCCTACATGAAGAACTACATCCCGGTGGCCGGGGTAGCGCATCAGGCGGGAACCTGTCGCTTCGGCAAGGATCCGAAGACGTCTGCCCTGGATGTCAGCTGCAAGGCGCACGAACTGGATAACCTGTACGTGGTCGATACCAGCTTTTTCCCCAGCATCAGCGCAGTGAACCCGGCTCTGACAGCAATTGCCAACGCGTTGCGCGTAGGGGACCATCTTCTTGAGCGGCTGAAGTAAGCTGGGAAGGAAGCTCATGCCACTCGATCACCCGACAACCAGGGTGATCGAGTGATCATGAGGAGGTCAATATATCTTGGGGTAGAAGTCTTTCCCATTTGTTTTTACCTGGTCGCTCTAGAGGGAGTGTACAGAAAGGATTCTCTGTGGTTTGAATACAATGAGGTAGAGCTTATTGCTCCTGCTCATGGTGCCCCTTCGGCAGATAACGAGTTCACTGAGATATCATTAAGGAGAGGAGTACCTGTTGGCCAAACGGAGCGAAATCGGCCTGGTCTACGAAGGACACGAAGAAAGGAAGAAGCTTGCATATGTCCCAACGAATAATTGTCGTACACAGTCCACATTCGGGTAGATCGGAAGAACTGGCAGAGGCAATTAAAGACCTTGAACAAACAGGGGTAGAGGTTGTGAATAAGATCTCTATTGCTGACCTGGATAATCTGCCGGCACAGGGACCAACCTGGAAGGAGAGTGACATTGATGTGGCTATCGCAGCAGGCGGTGATGGATTGGTAGGAGGCGTGACTACCCATATTGCCGAAAGCGGCCTGCCGCTGGGAATACTGCCACTTGGCACCTCCAATGATATTGCACGCGCTCTGCATATTCCCCAGGACCTCCACGGGGCCGCACAGGTCATTGCGCAGGGGAAAGAGCAACCGATCGATATCGGCGTGGCTCGACCTGCAGGGCAAGATGCTCCTCAAAAGTATGGATACTTCGTACACGCGTTGACCGTTGGTGTAAACGTCCTGTTCGCGCATATAGCGACTAACGCAGAGACGCGCAAGCGCTTCGGACGTTTGACCTATCCTGTTGCTGCTTTGGAGACATTCGTACGTCATGACGCTCTGGATATACAGCTCGAGTTTGAGGGACTGGCGATGACACAGGCTACGGCCAATACTCCAGTACAAACATCTCTGCGTGGTCGCGCACTACAAGTAGCCGTAATTAACACGCCTATTTTTGGAGGGCAAAGGGAACTTGCCATTCCCGGTTCAAGTTTCGATGATCGTTTGCTCGATATCGTCGTGATTGAGCAGATGGATGTTGGAACCCTCGGTTCAAGCATAGCTCAGTTCTTTGGTCCTAAAGAGCATGCAGGGATTTCCCTACCCACGGGTAAAAAGCGTACGTCTAGACACCACCCTGCGGAGTTATCTGGCGTGCCTGGTATCCATCATGTGCAGGCGCGAGGAGTAACCATCACGACGAGCGCTGATCCACAGGATGCGACACTTGATGGAGAGGTGCTAGGTCATACTCCAATGTATGTGTTTGTTGCTGATAAGCAGCTACGGGTGAGGATGCCAGACCAGGCAGGTACTTCCTCCTGATAAGGGGAGAGTAATGATTACTTCACAGGTGGTACTGTATATCGGCGGTTATGCCCCCGCCGATCAACCAGGCATTCATGCCTGTACCTTCGTCGACGCAACAGGTGAACTGGCCGTGCGCGACTCGTTTGCCGGCATCGTCAACCCTTCCTATTTACTCGTCCACCCGAACGGGCGCTGGCTCTACGCGGTGAGCGAGACGAGCCAGCAGAAGGAGGGCTTGCCCGGTGCGGTCTGGGCGTTGCATTGCACACGTGAGCCGTGGAGTATGGAGCCGATCAATCACCAGATGAGCGGCGGTGATTGGCCTTGCCAGCTGGAGATCAACGCGACCGGGCAGTGGCTGCTGGTCTCCAACTATGGCTCAGGCAGCGTGAGTGTGCTGCCGGTACTGCCAGATGGAGCGCTGGGGGAGATGACCGACCTGATCCAGCACTACGGGAGCGGACCGAACGCCGAGCGTCAGGAAGGACCACACGCGCATTCGGCGACCTTCACGCCAGACCAGCGTTTCGTGATTGTAGCCGACCTGGGGATAGATGCCCTGCTGGTGTACGCTTTCGACGCAGCGGCCGGCCGACTGCGGGAGCACATGCGCATCAGCGCCAGGCCGGGTGCTGGTCCACGGTTCAAGACCTTCCATCCCGGTGGTCAGCATGTATATGTCAACCACGAGCTCGACAACACTGTAGTGGTCTATGACTACGATACGAAAAAGGGCAGATTGCGTGAACGGCAGGTCGTCGAGACGTTGCCGCCTGGTGTGCCAGAGAGTGCGATTGCCGGCATCCAAATCTCGCCGGAAGGCGACCGCTTGTACGTCTCCAATCGGGGCCCCGACAGCATCTCCATCTTTGAGATCGAGGGGGACGGGCGGTTGGCGCACCTTGCCATCAGGCCGTGTGGCGGCCGGTATCCACGCAATATCGCGATCACCCCCAGCGGCCGTTTTCTGCTGGTAGCCAATCAGAAGAGCGACGAAGTGGTGGTGTTGCCCGTGCTGGATAGTGAGGAAGCGCTTGGAGCACCGATCGCACGCATCAGCGCTTCGGGACCATCGTGCGTGCACCTGGTAAAATCATGAGGGATCTGGTCTCTCTCACAGATTACGACTGGTCGGAGGAGGCTCCTCCCAGGGCTTGATCCAGGGCGTGACAGGCGCTGATCAGGGCAAGATGCGTAAAGGCCTGGGGAAAGTTGCCATACGCTTCACCTAAAGGACCTACCTCCTCTGAGTACAAGCCGAGGTGGTTGGCATAGGTCAGCATTTGTTCGAGGTTCTGCCTGGCTTCCTCCAGGCGCCCCGCGTGGGTCAGGGCTTCTACTAACCAGAAGCTACAGATGGAAAACGTTCCTTCAACTCCTGCGAGACCATCGTCTGCTGCGCCCTCGCGGTAGCGGAAAACGTGCGGCTCGTGCATTAATTCCCGCTGGATACGCTCGATGGTGCGCACGATGCGCGGATCGGTCTCCGCCGTAAATCGGGTGAGCGAGATCAGCAAGGCGCTCGCATCGACAGCATCGCTGCCATAGTACTGCACAAAACTCTGCTTTTCTTCACTCCACCCGTGTTCCATGATTTCCGTGTACATGGTATCGCGGGTGGCCATCCACTCGGCAAGGGGGGCAGGCAGGCTCTGTTCTTGCGCAATACGGATGGCGCGATCAAAGGCCACCCAGCACATCACGCGGGAGTGCACGAACGCTCGCCTGCCACCACGCACCTCCCAGATCCCCTCATCTCCGGCCTGCCAGTTCTTCTCCAGCCAGTTGAGGAGACGAATGATATATTGCCAACCACCGTAGTAGACACCTCGCTTGCGCATATACACGTACACCCCATCCAGGAATTCACCAGTGATATCGAGCTGCAATTGCTGGTATGCGCCATTGCCGATGCGGACCGGGCGGCTGTGCCGGTAGCCATCCAGGTGATCCAGGAAGATCTCTGTCATGTCGTGTCCACCGTGAATCGTGTACATGGTTTGCAGAGAGCCATCCTCCTTCAACTCAGAAGCCCGCGCCCGCAGCCAGCCCACAAATGCCTCTGCCTCCTCGTGGAAGCCGAGCAGGAGCAAGCTGTGAATAGTTAACGCGCTATCCCGCAGCCAGGTATAGCGGTAATCCCAGTTGCGTTCGCCGCCCATACTCTCAGGTAAACTCGTGGTGGGCGCGGCAACGATCGCGCCGGTAGGGGCATAGGTCAGCAATTTTAAGGCCAGGGCTGACCGCTTTACCATTTCGCGCCAGCGGCCCTGGTAGCGGCACTGCGAGAGCCAGGCGCGCCAATAGTTTTTTGTATCAAGCAGGATCTTCTGATACTGCGCATGCGAGAGATGTGGCGGTTCGCTCGCTTGCTCGCCTGTGCTTTCTAAGAGAAAATAGGCCCAGTGATCTTGCTGTAACGTAAACGTGCTGGCAACCCCGCCATGGCCATCTTCCTCCAGTGGAGTGGAAGCAAAAAGCCCCAGGCTCAAATCTTGATGCTGAAAGACCGCTTCACGCTCCGAAAGCTGAACGGTATGCGTATCGCGTGCGTAGTTAAACGCGGGGCGACAGATCAGCTCGAAGGCGAGCTGGCCGCGCACGACGCGAACGGCGCGTATGATGCGGTGGTGCTTCGTGTGTTCCTGTGCAGGTTGGATTGGCATGAAATCAGTGACCTCACCGACACCATCAAGCGTGAAAAAGCGTGTGATCAGGATATTGGTTTCTGGGAGATAGTACTGTAATTGCCGCACCTGGGTCGTGGCCTGTGGTGTGATGCTGAAGAAGCCGCCTTTTTCAGCATCGAGCAAGGCCCCGAAAATGCTGGGTGCATCGAATGAGGGCATGCAGCACCAATCAATCGTGCCGTTTTTGCCGACAAGAGCAACAGTATGGAGATCACCTATGATCCCATGGTCTTCAATTGGCAGGTAAGTTCCCGCCTGAGGGAGAGACTGTACCATCTTTGTTATTCCCATCTTTCCGCGTCGAATACGCTGCTCAACTCTACTCTAGCTTGCTTACGTTCGCATTACCTCGCTGGAAAACACGCTACATCCCTGATCATAGTATACAGGTCTGAGAGGCGAAACGCATCCTCTAAATGCACTGTTTTTGAGCAAAGTGATTCTTCCCATTACCTGATCTGGTTGGCCCATACAGTGTATTTACACTACTGTGGTAACCATATTTTATCTGAAGAAGCCAGTAAAAACAGTGTATTTGCGTGTTGCGTATCCGTACCCAGGCCAGTATACTAACCATGATAGCGGGTGTTTTTTTCCTTATAGAGGCAGGTAAGTTAGATAAAACCTCAAAATTCGCCGGGGAGGAATTCATATGTCAAATTTAATCGCTGCGCGAATCCAGATGGGCAATTCCTTAGGCTTTCATATCGTGTTCGTCGTGTTGGCCATCGGCATGCCGTTGATGCTCTGTATCGCTGAGGGACTGGGTCTATGGCGCAAAGACCCAGAGTGGATGCTTCTTGCCCGCCGCTGGTCCAAAGTAGTGGCGTTGATCTTTATCGTCGGCGCCGTCTCCGGCACGGTGATTTCGTTTGAGCTCGGCTTGCTCTGGCCGAGCTATATCAACTTTGCCGGGTCCATCGTCGGTCCGTTGTTTGCCATTGAGGGCATCTTCTTCTTCGTTGAAGCCATCTTTTTGGGCATCTACCTCTACGGCTGGGATCGTCTGTCGCCGCGTGCGCACTGGATCTGCTCTTTCCCCATCTGGATTTCTGGCATTTTCGCCGCCTTCATCATCGTCACGGTGAACTCCTGGATGAATACCCCCGCCGGATTCCAGGTGCAAAATGGCAAACTCGTCGGCATCAATAGCTGGCAGGCCATCTTCAACCCCAGCCAGCCCTACGAGATCATGCATATGGTGCTGGCCGCTTTTGTCGGCATTGGCTTTGGGGTGGCCATGGTCTATGCTATTGCGATCTTACGCGGCAAGCGTGATGGCTATCACCGCAAAGCCATGCTGCTCGGCTTGACCGTCGGGTTGGTGTCCATTCCCTTGCAGATGCTTGCGGGGGATGCCATTGCACGAAGCCTGGCGACGCAGCAGCCGATCAAGCTAGCCTCGATGGAAGCTGTCTACAACACCTCCAGTCACGTCCCGCTGCACCTGATGGGTATTCCGAATGTGCCACAGCAAAGCTGGTATACCCAGGGGCTGGTCATTCCCAATGGCCTCAGCCTGCTGGTGGGCTTCAGCCCAGATACCACGGTCGTAGGGTTGAACAGCGTTCCTGCCAATGATCGACCCAGCGATCCCTTGATTGTCATCATCCACCTGGCCTTTGATTTGATGGTGCTTTTTGGGACGTTTATGACGCTGGTGGCCATCGTGTTCTGGATACTCTTCATCGTGCGGAAGGGCAGGATGCCTGAATTTGGCTGGCTCCTCTGGGGGATTATCCTGTGCGGACCGATGGCCTTCCTCGCGGTCGAATGTGGCTGGGTGGTTACCGAGGAGGGGCGTCAACCATGGGTCATCTATAATTACCTGCTCACCAGTGACGCCGTCACCGTGGCCCCATACCTCAATTTCACGTTTGGTGTCTTTACCATCATCTATATCGTGATGTCGATCATCTTGATCGTCCTGCTCGTGCGCCAGGCGCGTACGCCAATGCCGAAGATGGAATGGGCCGCAGTCATAGCCGTGAACCCGGCGGAAGAGTCGACGGTTGTCGCGCAGGAAAGCTAAGGAAAGGTTGGTGATCTGATGACGGTTGCTGATGTGCTGTTGATTATTCTGTGGCTTGCCCTGTTTATCTACACGATCTTTGGAGGCGCCGATTTCGGCGCGGGCATGTTAGAGCTGTTTGCTGTTGGAGAGAGCGGAACACGCCAGGAAACCTTGATCGATGAGTCGATCGGCCCGGTGTGGGAATCCAATCACGTATGGTTAATCTTTTTGCTCGTGGTGTTTTTCACGGCGTTTCCCCCGGCATTTGCGGCGATCAATGTGGTGCTCTTCATCCCCTTGCTGCTGGCGGTGATCGGCATTGTGTTACGTGGCTCGTCGTTTGTCTTTAAAACGCATGGCATCATTCGAAGGAGTCGGAATGTCAGGATTTTGAGTCGCACGTTCAGTGTGGCCAGTGCCATGACCCCGTTTTTCCTGGCCCTGGCGGCAGCAGCTATTGCCAGTGGCGTGATCGTGATTCAAAACCAAAGCCAGGTGGTCACGAATACTGGATCGGACTGGCTCACGCCTTTTGCTCTGACGATCGGAGCTATGGCGCTTACGCTGTGTGTAACCATCTCTGCCATCTATATGACGGTAGAGGCCACCTCGAAGGGAGAGACGGAACTGGCAGAGGCGTTTCGTCGACGCGGGCTGATTGCGGGGGCTCTGACAGCCGCTCTTGGCCTGCTCGGCCTGATCCTGTCTCCCTCGGAGGCACCTGCTCTCTGGCATGGGATGCTGGAGAAAGCCATCCCCCTGGTGGTACTGACCATGCTGGTTGGTGTGGCAGCAGCAGCAGCGTTGTGGTTCAGACGCTATGTGTGGGCACGAGTGTTGATCGTCGTCGAAGCGGCATTCCTGCTGCTTTCGTGGGGGGTGTCACAATATCCCTATATCATCCCCCCGGATGTGACAGCGGCCAGTGCTTCCAGCCCATTGGAGACCCAGCAGTTTTTGCTGGTGGGCATTATTATCGCCCTGATCATTGTAGTGCCTTCACAATGGTTTCTGTTCTATGTCTTTAAGCTGAAGAAAGTGACGACAGGTGTGGATGTAGCGGATGTGGAGCAGAAGCCTGCTGCTGAGTAATGGTGGCTATCTGCATGCTCTCATGCGTCACAGTGAAAAGCACACAGGCGGACGTGTGCGTGCAAAGTAACGGGCTCTCCATCTTTCCGGGAGGAAATACCCTTCCTGTAGGGGCGAGGGTGGTGAGGAGTGGTGGGGTGGGCCTTTAAGGTCGCCCGATGGCCCCTTAAACAATGGAAAGCCAAGTAACGAGGAGGGAAGAAATGGAGAAAATTATAGTTTTGTTTTCTGTGCCTATATTTTTGCTCATCGTGCTGCTGATAGTGGTGTTCGTGCTAGCAAAGTACTCCGGCAATGAGCCAGCGAAGGGCGCTTCTGTTGAGAAGAAAGCCTCTGAAGTCAACAAAGATGAGAAGAATGTAGATGCATAGGGATTGTGCTGCAACAACTCGTGCAGGGATGCAGGGTGTGGTATCAGACACGAGGTGGTGTAAATACACTAGACAAAACAGCGGGTAGTGTCATTCAGCGCGCACGTCATCTAGAAAGCCAGGGTATTTTGAGGTTGTATTTGGATCCTTAGACCTCTATACTTCAAGGAGTGGGCTGCTTTGACCACCGTATATTATCGCTTGTACCTCTTCAACAGGTACGATCTGGGCTGCAATGCAGCTCAAGAAAAGGAGTTTAGGAAATGGCCAAGAAAGGGTCCTCCAAGAAAAGATCTGCCAAAAAAGGATCGGCAATTTACGACATCCTGGTTTTCAGCTTTGCCGGCACCCAGGCTGCCGGGGAAGTGGTCGAGGAGTTGAAGTCGGGGCAGAAACTGGGTGGGTACAAGGTGGTGGCCGAGGCAGTGATGGTTCGGGAGGCTGATGGCTCCATCAAGGTGCACGAACCGAGTGCA
>Ga0187846_10001736_pt1 | contig 12230 bp, 10 predicted proteins | sample TC_taG_FD_161473 | JGI IMG/M metagenome (GOLD analysis project Ga0187846, IMG submission 161473) | Biofilm microbial communities from the roof of an iron ore cave, State of Minas Gerais, Brazil - TC_06 Biofilm (v2) | ecosystem: Environmental > Terrestrial > Deep subsurface > Cave > Wall biofilm...
CTCGATTCCGATCGACCCGATCACCGGGAAGACCGATTGGGTTTCGATCCCGCCGACCGATCCGAACCTGACCGGCGTCTACGACATCCGCAGCGCCAAGGCGCCCGATTCCGGAACCAATGCGAGCGGAGGAACCAGTGCGAACGGTTCCTAGCCAACGAGCCCCGGCGAGCATGCAAGGGCTTGTGCTGCTGGCGCTGCTGATCATGCTGATCCTGGTCGGCGTCGGCGCGCTCGCGGCCGCCGAGGTGTGGTCGACCACGCTCAAGCGTGAGCGCGAAACCGAGCTGCTCTTCGTCGGACAGCAGTACCAGCGGGCGATCGGCGATTATTGGAAGATGAGCCCCGGGAGGCGCGCCTACCCGCCGTCGATCGAGGTGCTGCTCACCGACGATCGCTTCCCGAACCCGGTGCATCACCTGCGCCGCGCCTACCGCGACCCGATGACCGAGTCCGGCGAGTTCGAGCCGATCATGCAGGCCAATGCGATGGTGGGCGTGCATTCGGGCTCGACCGATGCGCCGATCAAGAAGACAAATTTTCCGCCCAAGCTGGCCCAATTCGATGACGCCGAATCTTATGCGGCGTGGCGTTTCATATTCGTTCCCATGGGCGTGAACTTGAACCCGGCCACATTGAATCAACCCGTGAACCCGAACCCTCCACCGTCGTTCAACCAGGGTCCCGCCCCGGGCGTGCCCTTGCCGCAAGCTCCCACCGGAAGGTAGATGCCATGAAAAGCCGAATCCTGATCGCCGAGGATCACAACCTGCTGCGCCAGGGTCTGCGATCGCTGGTCAACTCGCTGCCCGACTTCGAGGTGGTCGGCGAGGGGCGCGACGGCAAGGAGACCGTGCGACAGGCGATCGCGTTGACGCCGGATCTGATCCTGATGGATCTGTCGATGCCCGGCATGAACGGCATCGAGGCAACTGCGCAGATCAAGCGCCGCATGCCAGCCACCAAGATCGTTGCGCTGACCGCGTACAAGACCGACGAATACGTGCGCGAAGCGCTGCGCGCGGGCGCCGACGGCTACATCCTGAAGGACGCCTCGTACGACGAGCTCGTGATGGCGCTGCGCAGCGTGATCGGCGGCAAGAAGTTCCTGTCGCCGGACGTCTCCGGACACCTGGTCGACACCTACCTGCACGGAGAGCGTGCCGAGGCGAAGGCGGCTCCGTGGGACAAGCTGACCGCGCGCGAGCGCAGCATCCTGAAGTTGATCGCCGAAGGACGCACCAATCGCGCGACCGCCGAATTCCTGAACGTCAGCCCGAAGACGGTCGAGAAGCACCGGGCCAACTTGATGCGGAAACTGGGCCTGCGCAACGTTGCCGAGCTGACGCTGGTGGCGCTGGAAAGCGGTCTGATCGAGCGTCCCGGCGCGGTGTCGCGGCTGTTCAACGGCTCGAGCCAGGGCGGCGACGAGGACACATCGGCGGTGGGCGACTGGCAACCCGTACCATCGCCGCAGCCGGTTGTCTGATTCGGCGAAAATCCGCCGAGCTCAAACCGCTGCAGCAAACAGGTCCGGGTGGGATGCGAGCTTCCAGCTCGCGTTCACGCGCGTGCCGCGATGCGGCGCCGTTTCCAGCGACAACACGCCACCGGTGCCATCGATCCGCTTGCGCATTGCGTGCAAGCCCAGCCCGAAACCCTGTTCGGCCACGCGCGCAGGATCGAAGCCGACGCCATCGTCGTCGACCGCCAGCCGCAATTCATCGCCCATTTTCACCAGCGACACGTTGACCCGGCTCGCGTGCGCATGCTGCGCCACGTTGGCGAGCGCCTCCTGTGCGATCCGGAACACCTCGAGCTTCCAGTCCCCCGGAATTTCCCGTTCCTCCACCGAGATGCGGCAACGGACGGACACCGACGGACACGCGCCCTCGAAGCCGCGGCAGTACCACTGCAGCGTCGGTCCCAGCCCCAGGTCGTCGAGCAGGCGTGGCCGCAGGTCGGTGGAGATCCGGCGCAATTCGCCCAGCACGTCGCGCAGCCGGGCTGCAGCGCCGTTGAGCACCTCGCGCGCCTCCTCGGACGCCCCGTGCGACAAGCGTGACTGGGCATCCTCGATCATGTACTTGACCATCACCACCAGCGGCGCGACGTCGTCGTGCAATTCGCCTGCGACCTTCGTGCGCTCTGCCTCCTGTGTGCGCAGCAGGCCGTAGGCCAGTCGCCGCAGCTCCAGGTCGCCCGGGCTCGCCTGCGATCGGCTGCGGCGCCTCAGCCGCCGCTCGGACCAGGCGATCACCGCCCCGGGCTCGCCATCCGGGAACGGCTGCGATTGCGCAGTCATCTCCACCAGCGTCTGCCGGCCGCTGCGACCCCGCATCAACAGCTCGAAACTGTCGGTCGCTCCGAAGCGCACCCGCGCCGCAGCAACCTCCGCTGCCGTGTACCAGCCTTCCGCCGCAAGGTCGGCCAGATGCCTGCCGATCATCGCCTGCGGCTCGTATCCGAGCATCGCCGCCGCGCTCGCGGTCGCCTCGCGGATGCGGTCCTGGCGGTCGAGCCATACTGCTGCGACCCCTCCGCCGGCGAGCGCAGGCATGCCTTCTGCGGACCCTTCACCCCGCAGCAGCGTCGACAGATCCGACTTGGCATCCATTTGCGACGACAGCTCCAGCTTCACGTGGCCAACCGATGCCACGAATTCGTCTTCGGCCCTAGCAAGGACCGGTCATCATTCAACATTTACGACCGTAATGTCATGATGATTCGCCGCCGCTGCCTCGTACGCAAGAGCTTCTAGCGCCATCTGGGGAACTCGAAAACCCGAATTCTCGAGGGGGGAGTCTGAGTAGGAACAGTACCCATATCCCTTTTGCCATGAACGTATTGCACCCGCCGCAGTGATCGCTCACGACGGTGAATGCACGGCAGCCAGCCGCTTGCGGCCGCACCGCACTGCCGCGATCAACCCGCGAAGCTCAAAACACGCGGCGACGCGATGGGGAAAGTTCAGCCCTGCACCGGCTTACCCAGCCGGGACAAGACCTTCGGCACATAGGAAAGCGTCTCGTTGATCTGAGGAATGCGGTAGCCCGCGCGGACGACCGCGGTCTCGCCCGCGTTGTAGCCGGCCAGCGCCAATCTGAGATCGCCGTCGAAGAAGGCGAGCAGCCATTTCAAATACATTGCGCCACCCCGCACGTTCTCAAGGGGATCGAACGCGTTGCGCACACCGAAGCGCTGCGCCGTCTGCGGCGTCAGCTGCATCAGCCCCCGCGCGCCCTTGCTCGACACCGCTTTGGGGTCGTAGCCCGATTCGACTTCGATCACCGCATGCAGCAGTTGCGGCGACACCGCCGTTTCCTGCGCCACCTTCTGGATGACCGGCTCGATGCTCTGCACGCGCTTCGGATCGGGAGCGAACCCGACGCTCACCGACGCGGGGGCGACCACCACGGCGGCCGGCTGCGTCGCGTCGATCACGACGTCCGGGGTTTCCCCCGTCTGAAAGTTGGACAAAACAACTGCGCCCGTGTTTTGGTCGACGCCGGCATAAATCTGTGACCGCGCCGGTGCCGCCAAGCCACAAACCGCAAGCGCCAGCAGCGGGAACAGAATTCGCCCGTGAACCTTCAAGACGCGCTCCAATAGCGGCCCGTGAGCGGGCCGCCGTCATCGAACAGTATTGGAATCCTTATGGCGCATTCCGGGTAGTGGGGGCGCTCCCCATTTTGACCGGATATCGAGCCGATCCCATTGCCGCACGCCCGCGCTGTACCCCGGATTTCCTTGTTCTTTGCGAAGGCAAATGCTGACTCTCAGACGCTTCCGCGGTTCGCGCAGTCGTGCTGTCTGCAGCCTTCCAGGTTCCGAGATTGTCCCTCGGCGCAAGCCGCCCGCTCCTTAAGCAGCCGTCCGGCGCGGTCAGGAGGATCACGGCACGATCCACTCGCTGTCGGCGGCGACACGTGTACCGGATGACTCGGCGAAGCGCACCAGATAACCGCCCTTGGAAGCAAAGCGCTGGCCCTGTGCCAGGTACAGGCGGGTGTAGTAACCGTTGACGATCCGGCTGTCCATCATCATCTCGACACGTTCGACCAGGAAGTCGCGGACGAACTCATCCAGCATCGACGACAGTGTCTCCAGCAGGACCGAGCACGCAACATAGGTGTCGACTTGCACGCGCTCGGCCACCACCGGGATCCGGCGCAGGTGGAACCACCCTAGGGGGTAGTTCAACCGCAAACTGCGCTCGTCCGGCAGCGCGTACGGGTACGTCATCCGTGCGCGCGCGCGCCACTCGGACGCGAGCGGCGCCTGCTCAAGGCCGCCCATCAAGCGGGACACGTATACCGCCGCAGGCCTTGGCGGCGGCGCCGGCAGGGCAGCCAAGTCCGCCGGGCGAAGCCACAGCACGACGGTGTCGCCTGCCCCGGCATGCGCCAACGCATGCGCCAGCTCGCGCGGTCCGTCGCCGTGCCCGAGCTCCCTGTCGACGTAGTCCCAGCCGGCGGGCAGGCTCTGGCGCAGACGGGCGGCCGCGGCCGCGCCGATGTCGTCGCGGCGGAATACCTGCACGATCCGTCCGCCGCCGGCGTTGTTCGCTGACGGGTGCGCCAGCCGCGCCGCGACCAGCTGTGCCTCCAGCAGCACCCCCTGCGAAAAGTACACCGAATAGAACTCGCCATCCTCGACAACCGGCAGGTCGACGTTGGGGAGCAGGCACGGAATCGCACGGCGCTCGCAGAACCGGTGCACCGGCTCCCAGGTAGCTCCGGCCAGGCCCGAGATCACCGCAAACACCGGCTCGCTGCGCAGCCGCTCGTCCAGCTGCGCGTCCCAGGTTTCGGGGGCACCGGTCAGCTGCCACACGTGCAGTTGCCAGCGGCGCTGCGTGCGCAGCGAGATCGGGCGCCCGTCCTGCAGCAGCGGCGTGGCGCTTTCGCCGATGTAGCGGCTGTTCTTCTCAGCGAAGTACTGCTCGAGCACGCTCAGCATGCCGTCGCGTGCGAGCGGGTCGGCGTCGGGCGTCACGATCGTCGCGAATTGCAGCGCGGTGTCGGTTGCGCCGGGCACCCGTTCGCCCGACAGGCGCCGCAGGTACGCGATCAGATCCTGCATCGCGGAGTCATCCAGGTCGTAACGCGGCATCAGGTAGTCGAGCGCGCGCTCGCTGCTGCTTACGCCCTCGCGGATTGCGCGCGCGAGCGTCGCCTCGTCGTAGGCGGGCCGATCCGGGGGAGTCGGCAGCAGGTGGGTTTCGCCCTCGTGCATCGGACTGTCGCGCGCAATGCGACGGCCGGGGCGGAACAGGAAGTGCCCCGTGATCGGCGGGATTACGATCCTGCCCTCGACCATGCCCAGCCCGCTGCGGCGGTGGCACTGCACGCACGCCGCATCCAGCCCCTGCAAGGGCGGCGCCGCTTGCCGCTCGCCGCGCAGCGGCTCGCCGGACTCGAGCCGCCCTTCGCGATACATGCGTTCTCCGACATCCGACGGGTGCGCGGGAATGGCGATTGCACCGCTCAGCATCAGCGCCGCGGCCGCGCCCAGCATCCGCACGGTCGAGCTCAGGGGACGGTCCAGTTGCTGTCGGCCACCAGCTTGCTCCCGCTGGGCTGCGCGAAATGCACGATGTAGCCGCCCTTGGACGCGAAATGCTGGTTCCATCCAAGCACCAGGTGCGGGTAGTATCCTGTATTGAACAGACGCCGTTCGACCTTCGACTGCAGCATCTCCACGATGAACGGCTGCACCAGGTTGTCGGCCATGTGGCTCAGGGTCTCGGCCAGCAGGCCGCAGGCGAGGTATGTGTCAACCTGCAGGGGCTCGTCCACGACCGGGATATGCCGCATCGAAAACCAGCTCAGCGCATACCTGAGGCGCACGTCACGATTTTCCGGCAGGTCGTAGGGGTAGGCCATCTTCGTGCGGCCGCGCCAGGATGGCGGCAGCGGCGAGCGTTCCAGGCCGCCCATCAACCCCGAAACGTACACCGTGGCCGGGGCCGAGGAGGCGTCACCCAACGCAGCCAGGTCGTCCGCGCGCAGCCACAGCACGAGGACCGATCCGCTCGGCAAACTACGCACCGCTTCGGCTACGCCCTGCCCCATGGGGCCAGCGGGAAGAACCGTGCTGCGCGCCGGAATCTGCATCGTCGAACAGTTGTTGTTCGGCATCGGCGGGTCGAACACGGCCGCAGTAGCTGGCGTCGCGCCGCCGGCGGCCCCCGTGCAGCCGTAGCCCCAGACGTACACCTGTTCGCCGTCGGGCTGGTTGATGAAGCCGTCCGTGGCGACCAGATTGAAGGTGCCGGCCGTTGCACCCGTGCTGGTGATGCCGGGTGAGGCCGCGTGCGCAGCAGCCGAGAGCCACAGCGCGGCGACAGCCGCCGTGGCGGAAATCAGCCGAGTCATCGAGGTTCCCTCTCTTTTGGTCGTTGCACTCATCACAGTTCCCCTCAATACACGTGAACTTCGGCCATCATTCCGCCGAAGTTCTCGGCGTCATTCGACAGGTGATCCAGATTGGGCGTGTACACGTAGTACGTGCCCGTTGGAATCGGCGTGGCCGCAACTCCGGCCGCGCTCGTTCCCGTGCAGTTATCGAAATTGACACGGTTCAGGCAGGTATCCAGGATCGCGTCCAGCGACTCGCCTCCACCGAGCGTGATGGAGTTGGCCCAGTACTCGGTGTTGTTGCCTTCCTGGTCGCGCAGCAGCTTGGCGTTCCAGCCGATCACGTGCATGCGAATGCCAAGCGACGCCAGCGTGTGGTATTCGTCGACGGCCAGGTTCACAAGCCGCAGCAGCGCCTTGCCGCCTTGCGGAATGTTGATGACCGTTGGCATCGGCTGGGAGTAGTGCACGCGCCCGTCAGTGGTCTCCGTCAGCTGCGGTCCGTGCGACGCGGTGTCAGGGTAGCTGCGGCCGTTCAGCAGGAAGTATTTGCTCTTCATGTCGGCGAACGCTTCCGGATTGAAGGTCATGCCGACGAAGTGGAAGTTCGGATCGAAGCCGTGCATCTGAATCGGGTACTCGACGTCGTACTGCGTCGACCCGTCGCCGTCGTTGTAGGCGTACAGGTAGTTCTTATTGGCGTTCGGATGCGGTTGGACAACGCGGGTGGTCGAGGTGGTCAGATACGCATCGGTCGTCGGATACGTCTTCTGGACAGCGCCCGTGTACACCGCGGGCATGGTGGCGGAGCAAAGGATGTCGGCGGAGGGATTGCACGCCGTTCTCAAATCGACGGTTTGGCCCGACGCGGGCGCTCCCGGATTGTTGGCGCTGCACGTCGGCGGTGACGTCGTGGCGCACGCCGGCGGAGTGGGATTGACTGCGTTTTGCAGAGCCAGCGCCCCATACAGATCCCCGCCGGAGGGCACGCGGTCCTGCCGCGGCCGCACGTACAGTTGCCCCACCATCCCCATCTGCAAGTGCTCGGGCGGCGTGATGTGGCAGTGCCAGAAGTAGGTGCCCGCGTCCGGTGCCAGGTAGTAGTAGGTGAAGCTGCCACCGATGTTGATCGCGACCGACGCGTCCGGAACGCCGTCGTAGAACGAGGAGGCGTTGGGGTAGCCGTGGAAGTGGACCGTATGCTGCTCGAACAGGTCCGGCCGCATGATCATCCCGGTGTTGGTCAAGGTCAGGAAGAATTCGTCGTCCTCGTCGAACGCCATCAGCGGCGCCGGGATGTTGCCGTTCATCACACCCACGTCCATGATCTGGCGCGGGTCCACGTGTCCGGTGAGCGGATTGAACGTCACGGTGCCGCCGGCGACGGCAGCGAGGCCGGTGGCGCCGGGCAGCAGATAGGTGAAGGTCGTCGCGCTCGGAACGCTCCCCACCGTGAACGCGCCGTTGTAGCCGGCTGGCGCCCCGCCGATGCTCACCACAGCCCCGGTCCACAGGTTGTGGGGCGCGCTCGTCGTAACGGTCACGGTTCCGTTGCTCGAGCTCATCGCGCTGATCGTGAATGGCCCGCCGACGATGGCTTGCATGTCCGCGTCGGGCGTCAGCCCTATCGCGCCGTTGTAGGTAATGGCGGCAGCGACTCCCCCCGCAGCGACTCCGCCCCCGTTGCCTTGGACGTAAGCGGCCCCGTCGCTACCGCCGTCGGTAGTGGCGGGATCGCCCGCCAGCGGCGAGGCGCTCGCGCTGCCCGCATAGCTCCCGAAGGTCCCGTTGAAGACGCTCGGGAACTCTGTGCCGGCGCTGGCGCCGAAGGAACCGTCGGTCTTGCCGGCGGCGATATCGGCCAGCCCGGACAGCGGGCCGAACGAGAACATGTAGGTCTGCGTGCCGTCGGCCATCGTGGCGAGGCCGTCGCCGCCGGAGATCTGCTGGCACTTGATCGCGCCGTTCGCGCTGTTGGCCGGCACGAAGTAGCCGCCGTTGCCCGCGCCCGTCGTACCTGCGCAGCCACCGGCCACCGTACAGACCAGTGGCGTCGGACTGGTGTATGGCGGTTCCGAACTCGTATCGCCCGAAGGGGCGTTCGGGTTGACTGCCGGGTGGGTAATCGTGCCAATCGGGCACTGAACCCGGAAGCTCTGCGCCGAGGCCGGGTTCGCCAGCAGCACGGCTGTGACGCCGGCCCCGAATGCCGAAAGAAAACGCAGTGCGCAGCTGACTCGAAAATGCACTGCTCCCCTTTTCCGCTCCGTGCAGTCCGACATACGCCCTCCGTAGCGCGACCCCGCCGCCTGGTTGTTCACCGAGCGCGGTAACCGCGTATGCGCGATATGCCCGCACCCGTAACCGGACCCCGGCTATCCGGGGCCTTTCAATGGGATTGCAGCGTAGGTAACAGGCGGAGACGGAAGCAGTCGGGGGTTGCCGGAAAAAGGAGAGTGGGTAAACCCTACTCTTTGGAGTTATTAAATACCACGAAGTGGGTCGTGGACCTCGCCTGAGTTCGTACGAGGGGTAGTTCCAACAAAAAATGTTGATTGATATCAGTCGCTTGTATGTGATGGGAGGCACACCCATAAGTCCGTCAGGAGTTCTTGCTGGCACCCGCACCCAGCAAGCATCCGACCCTCAATGGGGACGCGCACAGCCGGCCGGGCATGCCGGCAGCTGTACGTTCCCTGGCAGTGTCGCTGAAGTGGCGAAGTGTTAGGCAGCCGCGCCGACACGCCACGACACTTGCGCCCGCGTGCCGTGACGCGGTACGGCCTCGATGTTGCTGAGGCCGCCGCTGGCGCGCGCCCAGCGGTCGATCAGATCCAGTCCAGACCCGTGTTGGGAGGGGTGCAGCCGCCTCCAGCGCTGCACGTTGAAACCGACGCCGTTGTCCTCGATCGCCAGGCGAAGCTCGCCTTCGAACATCGACAGCAGCACCCGCACCTCGCTCGCTTTCGAGTGACGCGCAACGTTGCTCAGCGCCGCCTGAACGATCCGGAACACCGCCAGCTTCAAGTCGACCGGCACCTCGCCTTCGACCACGGTGACACGCGGCAAGACGAGGATAGCGCGGTGCTCCTGTCCGAAATTGCGAAGATGCCACGCCATCGCCGGCAGCAGTCCGAGATCGTCCAGCACATGCGGACGCAGCTCCGAACTCAGCGCCACCAATTTGTCCGCAACGTCGCGAATGCGGGCGCTCGCGCCGCGCAAGGACGCGGACGCCTCTTCCAGCTGTCCGTCGGCGATGCGCCGTAGCGCCTCTTCGATCAGGTAGCGCGACATCGTCGCCACCGCAGCGACATCACCTCCCAGCGCTTGCGCCAGCCGCTCCCGCTCGGACTCCAGTACCCGCACGAACCCGTCGGCCAACCCGGCCTGACCCAGCATCGCCCGCTGGGTGCCATCAGCCCCTCGCGACAGAACGTCGCTCGCACGCGCGCGATTCCAAGCTGCACGCCCTGTGCCAGATTGATCGGCCGAAGTTGTTCGTTCGTCCATGGGTGGTACGACGGCAACCGTGTACACGGCAAGCGCCGCATATGCGGCATGCAGAACACCACTGTAGGAGCGGGTGGATTGCTGTTCGCTGTCTCAATAATTACAGATGGGACAGTATGCGGTACGTCACGTACCAAGATGCCACATACACCATTACTCTTGTAAATGGATTGCAGTTTTCTTGCTGATGAATTACAGATTGGAAATACTTGCCGGCAAAACGATGCGAGCAAGCAACCCAGGCTTCGCATCTTCCAGCTGCAGAAATCCGCCGTGCAGCGTTGCGATCGCAGAGACGATCGACAGACCCAGCCCGTTGCCCGGAATGCTGCGACTATGGTCGAGGCGATAGAAGCGCTCGATCACGCGCGGTCGCTCCTCGGCCGGTATGCCGGGACCGTTGTCGCGCACCGCGAGTGCGACCAACTTCGCATCGGCACTCGCGCCTACCTCGACCGTTGTCCCCGCTCCCGCATACTTGATCGCGTTGTCGATCAGGCTCGCAACGGCACTGGCGATCAGGTTGCGGTCGGCGCGCGCAGGAACGGCTGCGCCGTCGTCATCGAGCCTCAAGCGAACGCGATGTTCCTCGGCGCTGGCGTCGTACAGCTCGACCATGTCGTGCGCGATGGAGTTCAAGTCGACGAGTTCGAAGGCCTTCGCCCGCATCCCCGATTCGGCCTCTGAAATCTGCAGAAGCTTGTCGAACAGCTGCGTGAGCTCGTCGATGTCTTCGATCGCCACTTCCGCCGCTTCCGCCAAGGAAACCGCGCCGTGGCGCGGATACAGTGCACCTTCCAGCTTGCCGCGGATCCGGGCGAGCGGCGTGCGCAGGTCGTGCGCGATCGCGTTGGAGACGTGCCGCACGCCCTCCATCAGTTGCCCGATGCGATCGAGCATCCGATTGATGTCGACCGCCAACAGGCCGAACTCGTCGCTGCTGACAACCGGAATTCGCTGGCTCAAGTCGCCCGCCTCGATCCGCAGGGCGGTTTGCCGGATCTCGGCGATGCGTTTTTCGATCTGCTGCCGGAACAGCACAGCACCGGCAGCGAGCATCAGCAGGGATGCCGCCACTCCCGACAACAAGGCCCGCACCACCAGGCCGCGAATCCGCTGATGCTCCGTAAGGTCGTACCCGACGTACAGCAGGCTGCCATCGGCAAGCCGCGACGCGACCAGGCGACTCGCCGTCCGCTTGCCGTTCCGCACCACCTCGCGCGTGGCGACCGCATCGAGCTGCGGCTCGCCTTGCGGCGTCTCGGTCAGATTGCCCGCCATGGATCGGCCGTCGGGCGATACCAGCAGGAAGGTTTCGGTGTCGTTGTCGATGCCGTCATTCAGGTAAAACTCGATCTCCTTGATCGCGCCGGCGACCGACTGCTCGCGCGACACGGTAGTCAGTCGGCCGGAGATCGCGCGGATCTTGGTGTCGATCCGCTGGTCCATCACTCCGACCGTACCGAAGTAGAAAACGGCCGACGCGATCAGGACCGATGCGCCAACCAGCAGTGCGTATCCGACCGCAAGGCGTGTCGCGATCGACGGACCTCGCTGGGCCCGTCCGACTGGCGCAGACATGTACGGACCTCCCGACTTGTGGGTCGCCGCCTAGCTGCCGGCGCTGAGGCGATAGCCGACACCTCGCGCCGTGTGGATCAGCGGAGGGGTGAAGTCCTTGTCGATCTTGCCGCGAAGGCGGCTGATCTGAATGTCGATCACGTTGGTCTGCGGATCGAAGCGGCAATCCCACACCGCCTCGAGCAGCATCGTCCGGGTCACGACCCGCCCTTCGTTTCGCATCAGATATTCAAGCAGCCGGAACTCGCGCGGCCGCAACGAGATCGGCGTCGTCCCGCGCGTCACCTGGAACGTTTGCAGGTCGAGGACGAGGTCCGCGACGCGCAATTGCGTCGCCGCGTATGCGGGCTTGGCGCGGCGCAGAAGCGCCTCGACGCGCGCGAGCAGTTCGGAAAAAGCGAAAGGCTTCGGCAGGTAGTCGTCTCCGCCGGAACGCAGGCCGCGCACGCGCTCGTCCACGGCGCTGAGCGCGCTCAGGATCAGCACGGGCGTGGTCTTGCCCAGGTCGCGCAGCTTGCCGACGATCGACAGACCGTCGACCTTCCCGGGCAGCAGCCGGTCCAACACGACCACGTCCCACGACTCGTTGCTGGCGTGGTGCAAACCGTCCAGGCCGTTGTCGCAGGCGAGCACATTGAAACCGGCCTCCCGCAGGCCCCCGCTGATGTACGCGGATGTCTCCGCGTCGTCTTCGATGACAAGGCACCTCAAGACCGGTCTCCCGGCAGCGTGTAGCGCCGCCCCATTTTCGTCATCTTAAATCCGCTAGGGCGT
>Ga0187846_10001737_pt1 | contig 12227 bp, 13 predicted proteins | sample TC_taG_FD_161473 | JGI IMG/M metagenome (GOLD analysis project Ga0187846, IMG submission 161473) | Biofilm microbial communities from the roof of an iron ore cave, State of Minas Gerais, Brazil - TC_06 Biofilm (v2) | ecosystem: Environmental > Terrestrial > Deep subsurface > Cave > Wall biofilm...
AACCTCCCCCGCGCCGAGTACCAATGGTACCTTGACCTCAGGCGCTACGGCTCGGTGCCGCACAGTGGATTTGGCATCGGCATCGAACGAACGGTGGCCTGGATCTGCGGGGTCGAGCACGTGCGCGAGACCATCCCGTTCCCGCGGCTGATCAACCGGCTCTATCCGTAGCCGTTCGGGACGACCGATCGTGCGGGAGCGACCGCCTGCGGTGTGAAATTGATCACGGCGCTCCGACCCAGCGCGCCGCGCTTCAACGTAAACGCGCGTCACTCAGGTATCCGGGAATACAGTCTGGTTCCGCAGTTGCACCATCTCCTCTTCTCGATACGTGTGGATCCATCCAATTCGCTGAGGCAGCAACGGCCAACTTGCGTCCCGTCTTTTTGCCGCTTCTCCGATCAATTTATACGCCCGTCCAGCGAGTCGTGAATAGACCTGCACCCTCCGCGTCCGCCGCTTGCGAAGCCTCTCGAAGTTCTTAAAGGTCTCTTTGTAATCCTCCGACTCACGTTGGGCGAGGAGCACGCCGAAGGCGTAAGCGTCTTCTATCGCTTGGCCCGCGCCCTGCCCCTGATGCGGAAGGGGCGCGTGAGCGGCATCTCCAAGAAGCATCACCCGACCACGACTCCATCGGGGCAGACGCGGCAGTTCGACAAGAGCCCAGAAGCTCATGTCTCCCTCGATGTTAGGCACGAGGTCGAGAATGCGACGATCCCAAGAGTATTGCTCAAAGATACTGAGAGCCTGCTCTCGTGTGGCCGCGGTGCGACTTGAAAACCTTGTCCACTCGGGGAGGTCGTGGGGCTTGTACACCGCAAGTAGATTCACCAGCTCGCCCCGGTCGACCCCGTAGTAGACCACATTGGTATCTGGTCCGCACCAAATGTGCAGGGAGGTCGGAGTGGGCAAGTCCTGCGACTTCTCGGTCGGAATGACGCCACGAAACCCGATTTCTCCAGAGTAGGCTGGCTGTACATCTTTGCAGACATACCGCCGCACCACGGAATTTATGCCGTCGTCGCCTTTCTCAAACTGCAAGCGGACGCCATCGAACTCCCCATGCAGGCCCACCAAGCGGTGATTCAAGTTGATACATTCGGGCGGCACAGAAGCTGCCAGGAGACGCTGAAGAGTCCCGCGATGGAGTGTCAGAAATGGCGCACCCACTTCCTTCCGGTACCACTCTCCAATTGGGTGAGGCCATAAGAGTGCCCCATCCCTCCAGCGGCGAAACTCGACGGCGGGCGGCATATTTGACACCTGCGTCAGATCAACACCAAGACGTTCCAGCAAACGTGTCGCATTCCCGCCAATCGCGACCCCCGCCCCGATTTCTCGCAGCTCGGTGTCCTGCTCGAAAATTTGTACAGAGATCGACTTCTGCAGAAGACTCGTCGCGAGCGTGAGGCCAGCTATGCCCCCGCCAACAATGGCAACGTCGAGCTGTCGCTTCATTCCGGGCTCATCCCATCTGCTTCCGCCGTTCCAGGGCCTGGTCGTCGAGCACGTGGACATGTCCGTGCTCCCGGACGCCGCGGGGACCGAATACCATGGCCACGGGAGCACGGAGGTCTTGGCGGCCAGGCAGACGCCGTTCTTCCGGGCGCCCCCATGCCCTCCCTCGAGAATCGGGAAGGGCCAGGGCGGTGTCTTCGACCGTACGCGTGATGGGGCCTTCGGCGAGAAACGGAGCGTCGCTTGCGAAAGCGGTCCTCCGTCTGGCGATTCAGGCTCTCATCGACCCCGAACGGTCCTAGTCAGGACGAGTCAATGGCTTGGCGGAGGGGGGCTGTCTGGGGACATACGGCCCGCCGTCTCCAGTTCCGAAGGCGGCGGTGCCCGCCGGGTGCGCCTGGACCCGTTTGGTTGTGCCCCCTAGTCGTGTGTGGTATACTTCCAATAGATTTACGGTAGGACCCGTGCCCCAATCTTGGCGCTTCAGGGGAGTGGGTGGGGAAGCCCACTCTTTCGTTTCTTATGGAGGCGCTGAAGGCTGGGGCGCACGTTTGTGGGGCTCGGGAAGGATCGTCGGAGGGTTGAGGAAGGCAGATGCGGCGGGAAGAGATCGCTCAGCATGTGGCGGTCCTGGCCTCCCCCATCGCGGCGCGGCTGGGTCTGGAGATCGCCGATGTCGAATTCGTCGGCGCTGGCCGGCACCAGATTCTCAGGGTGCTGGTCGACCGGGGCGGCGGGGTTGGGGTGGAGGACTGCGCCCGGCTCAGCGAAGCCCTCAGCCGGGAGCTCGACCTCTACGATCTGCTGATGCACCCGTACACGCTGGAAGTGGCGTCGCCGGGGCTCGATCGTCCGCTCCGGCGGGCGTCCGACTTTGTTCGGTTCTCCGGGAGGATCGTCGCCGTCACCACGTACGCCCCGATCGAGGGGCAGCGACGGTTCAGGGGGCGGCTCCTCGGCTTGGTGGACGGCCGGGTCGCGATCCAGCTTGAGGGGGGCCGGGAGGTCCGGATCGCGCCGGAGGAGATCGCCCAGGCCCGGCTGGTCGTGGAAATGACGGATTTGCGGGAAGATCTTAAGCGATCCAAAACGGCTCTTGGCGCTCCCTCTCGGCCGGTCTCCATGGGGGGAGGACCGGTGGGAGGAGTCTCGGGAAGCTGGGGGTGAGCGGCGTCGTGAACAACGCGGAGCTGATCAAGGCCATCAAGCAGCTGGAAGAGGAAAAGGGGCTGAGCAAGGACGTCCTCATCGAAGCGATCGAGGCGGCCCTGCTCTCTGCCTACAAGAAGAACTTTGGGTCCGCGGCGCAGAATATCCGCATCGAGGTCGACCGGGAAACGGGGAAACAGCGGGTGTTCAGCGTGCGGACGATCGTCGATACGGTCACCGATCCGACCACGGAGGTCCCCCTGGCCGAGGCGCAGGGGTGGGATCCGGAGAGCCAGGTCGGGGACATCGTCGAGGTGGAAGTGACGCCGAAGGACTTCGGCCGAATCGCCGCCCAGACGGCCAAGCAGGTGATCGTCCAGCGGATCCGTGAGGCCGAGCGGGACATGGTCTACAAGGAGTTCCGCGACCGGGAAGGGGACATCGTCACCGGGATCGTGCAGCGGGTGGAGCGGCGGAACGTCTACATGGATCTCGGCCGCATCGAGGCGGTGCTCCCGCCGACCGAGCAGGTTCCCCGGGAAGGCTACCGGCAGAACGATCGGGTCAAGGCCTACGTTGTTGAGGTGAAGCAGGGGAACCGCGGACCCCAGATCGTCGTTTCCCGGACACACCCGGGGCTGCTGAAGCGCCTGTTCGAGATCGAGGTGCCGGAGATCTACGAGGGGATCGTGGAGATCAAGGCCATCGCCCGGGAGGCCGGCGCGCGGAGCAAGGTCGCCGTCGTGTCGCGTGATCGCAACGTGGACGCGGTGGGGGCGTGCGTGGGCCCCAAGGGGTCGCGGGTGCAGTCGATCGTGGACGAGCTGCGGGGAGAGAAGATCGATATCGTCCCGTGGGCCAACGACTCGGCCATCTTTGCCGCGAGCGCCCTGAGCCCGGCGAAGGTCATCCGCGTCGAGATCAACGATGAGACGAAGACGGCCCTGGTGATCGTGCCGGACAATCAGCTTTCGCTGGCGATCGGGAAGGAAGGCCAAAACGCCCGCCTGGCCGCCAAGCTCACCGGGTGGCGGATCGACATCAAGAGCGAGAGCCAGATCAAGGAGCTGGAGGCGCGGAAGATCTTTGCCGACCTCCCGGCGGAGGAGGAGGTCAGCGTTCCCGCGGAGGGAGCCGCGCCTGCCCCGGAGAGTCCTCCCCGGGTGGAGGAGAAGACGGTCGCGGAGTGAACGATGCCGAAGGTTCGACGGCTGCCTCAACGGCAGTGCGTGGGATGCGGCCAGGTGCGGTCGAAACGGGACATGGTGCGGGTCGTCCGAACCCCCGAGGGGGACGTCCGGATCGATCCCAGCGGCAAGCTGTCCGGGCGGGGCGCGTACGTGTGTCCGGAGCCGGCGTGCGCGGACCGCGCCCTGCGCGAAGGGCGCCTCGCGCGGATGCTCGAGCGTGAGATCTCCGCGGACGTGGCGGGCGCGCTCGCCGCGGCGATCGCACGGCCCGCGGCACCCAGGGCGCCGACGGTGCGGCGTATCCCGCTGTCGTTGCAGGAAGCGCCCGCCGCGAGCACGCGCGAGGGGGACGGCAAGCACGTGAACCGAGGAGGGATGTCGTGAAGGTCCATGAACTCGCCCGGGAGCTCGGGCTGACCAGCAAGGATGTGATCGAGAAGCTGGAGGCCATGAAGGTCCCGGTCCGCAACCACATGTCACTGCTCGAGCCCGAGGTCGTCGAGCGGCTGCGCAAGAGCCTGACGAGCGCCAAGGCGGCGTCCGCCGGAACGCCGGCGTCGCCGTCTGCGGCGGCCCAAGTGCGCGAGGCTCCGCGCGGTACTGCGACCTCGGTGGATGCGGAGAAAGTCCGGCAGAGCGCCTTTCTCCAGGCCAGCTACGGTTCGGAGATCAAGGGTGTGCGGGTCATCCGGGCACCTCGGGCGGAGGCGACTCCCGTCGCGGAAGCCGCTGCTCCGCCGGCGGCTCCACCCGTGAAGGTTCCGGCCGGCCCCGCTCCCGCGGGCGCCGCCGCTCCCGGAAGAGCCCCGGCTAAGCCCGCGGCCAAGAAGCCCGCCGAGGCCAAGCCCGAAGCCCGGAAGCCGGCCGCAGAGGTGAAGCCTGCGCACCCCGATAAGGCAGCGAAGGAGCATCCCGCCGCAGCGGCGGCTCCCGCCTCCGCGCAGGCCGCGGCACCTCCCGCGGCGCCTGCCAAAGAGAAGACGATTCGGTTTGGCGACATCAGGCGAACGCCCCGGTACGAGCCCGTCGGGACTGGAGAAGGCGCGGCCCTCGCGGCCGGCCAGGGTCTTCCCGTTCCGTCTCTTCCGGTCGAGACCCCTCGGGTCGTGGAGACGCCGAAGCCGGTCGAAACCCCGCGGCCCATTCCCGAGGCCCCGCCGCCGGCGCCGGTCCCGGCCGCTCCGCAGCCGGTCCGGTATCTGGAACTGAACGGGCCGATTCTCGTCGGAGAACTGGCCACCCGGATGGGCGTCAACCCCGGCGAGGTCGTGAAGCGTCTCGTGGAGACCGGCGTCATGGCCGGGATCAACCACATGATCCCGCTCGAGATCGCGGCCAAGGTGATGGGGGCGTTCAACTTCGCGCCGCGGGCGCCCGAGGTGACCGAGGTGACCGAGATCGCCCCGACGCTCGAAGTGCCTGCGGCCGAGCCCGAGGAGAAGGGGAGGGTGACCCGTCCGCCCGTCGTCACGGTGATGGGCCACGTCGACCACGGGAAGACCAGCCTTCTCGACGCGATCCGCAAGGCCCGCGTGGCGGCCCAGGAGTTCGGGGGGATCACCCAACACATCGGGGCCTACACCGTGGACGCGCGCGGGAAGCGGATCACGTTCATCGACACGCCCGGTCACGAAGCGTTCACCGCCCTGCGGGCGCGGGGAGCGCAGGTGACCGATATCGCCATTCTCGTCGTTGCGGCCGACGACGGGGTGATGCCGCAGACGATCGAGGCCATCAACCACGCCAAGGCCGCCCGGGTGCCGATCATCGTCGCGGTCAACAAGATCGATCTCCCCCAGGCGAACCCGGATCGGGTGAAGCAGCAGCTGTCGGACCTGGGCCTGGTCCCCGAGGAGTGGGGGGGCGACACGATCACGGTACCCGTCTCGGCGCGTCAGGGAACCGGACTCGACTCCCTCCTGGAGATGATCCTGCTCGTCGCGGAGTTGCGAGACCTGCGGGCAACCCCCGAAAAGGCGGCGCGGGCCACCGTGATCGAGGCGCGGCTCGACAAGGGGCGCGGCCCGGTGGCGACGGTGCTCGTTCAGGATGGAACGCTGCGGGCCGGCGACGCGGTCGTCGTCGGCGAGACCTACGGCCGGATCCGGGCCATGACCGACGACACGGGAGCCCGGCTGCAGGAAGCCGGCCCCAGCATGCCGGTCGAGGTGATCGGGCTGAGCGATGTCCCGGGTGCGGGAGACCTCGTCGAGGTGGTCACGAACGAGCGCATCGCCAGGGCGGTTGCCGAGGAGCGGAGCGAACGCCGCCGGGCCACGGAGCAGGCCAGGGCGCGCCAGGTCAGCGTCGAGGAGATCTCCAAGGAGACCGGGGCTCCGACCGAGCGCAAGGAGCTGCGGCTGATCCTGAAGACCGACGTGCAGGGATCGGTGGAGGCCCTCATGGCCGCCCTCGAGCGGCTGACCAGCCGCGAGGTGATCATCACGATCCTCCACGCGGCGGTTGGAAACGTGACGGAATCGGACGTGATGCTAGCGGCGGCCAGCTACGCCCGGATCATCGGGTTCAACGTCCGGCCCGAGCCCCAGGTCAAGCGGCTGGCCGAGACCCAGGGCGTCGACGTCCGCCTCTACCGGGTGATCTACGAGGTGCTCGATGACATCAAGGGCCTCGCCACCGGCCTGCTCGCCCCGGAGACGGTTGAGGTCGTCCTGGGCCGGGCGGAGGTCCGGCGGATCTACACGATCAGCCGGGTCGGGACGATCGCCGGCTGCTACGTTACCAGCGGGCGGATCGTCCGCGGGTCCCGCGCGCGCCTGATTCGCGACGGGGTCGTGGCGCACGAGGGCGTCATCGGCTCGCTCCGCCGGTTCAAGGAGGACGTGCGCGAAGTGGACGAGGGATTCGAGTGCGGGATTGGGCTCGAGCGGTACAACGATGTGAAAGAGCGCGACATCATCGAGGCCTTCACCGTGGAGGTGAAGCCGGCCTGAGGACGGGCCTTCTCGCGAGGACGCGCCGATGGTGGTCGGTGTGCTGCACGTGGAGTGCAGCCTTCCCGGAACCCAGAGCCTCAAGGACAAGCGGCGGATCCTGAACTCGCTCCTCGATCGCCTTCACCACCGGTTCCACGTCGCGGCCGCCGAAGTCGGACACCAAGACACCCTCCGGCGCGCCGGCCTCGCGGTCGCCTTTATCAGCACCAGTGCCCGCCACGCCGATGAGGTGCTGGCCCACGTGGCGGACGCCATCGACCGCCATCACGATTTGATCGTCCTCGATTACGCCGTCGAGATGAGGTGATCACGGTCACGAGAGGGCGGGTCTCCATACCTCGGGTAGCCCCGCGGGGGGAGGTCGGCATGAGTACCACGCGCAACGCCCGGCTCCGTGAGCTCTTTAAGGAGGAGATCAGCGCCATCCTGCAGCGCGAGATGAAGGACCCGCGGATCGGCTTCGTCTCGGTCACCGACGTCGAACTGAGTCAGGACCTGCGGCACGCCAAGGTGTTCGTGAGCGTCCTTGGCGATGACGCCGCGAAGGAGAGCACGATGGCGGGCCTCGCCAACGCTCAGGGATTCATCCGGACGGAACTGAGCCGGCGGATCCGGCTGCGGTACATTCCAGAGGTGATGTTCCGGCTGGACGAGTCCATCGAGCGAGGGGCGCGCGTGCAACGTCTGCTGCGCCAAGTGGCCGAGACGAAAGGAGACGACCGCAAGGATGCCCCCCGCCGCAAGGATCGCGGAGGCCCTCCAAAGCTGTCGTAACGTCCTGCTCCTCAACCACGTGACGCCCGACGGCGACTGCCTCGGCTCCACGCTGGCACTGGCGCGGACGCTGTGGGGGCGGGGGCAGCGGGCCACCGTGGGGAGCGCGGACGGCATCCCCGTGATCTACCGGTTCCTGCCGGGCAGCGATCGGGTGATCACGGTGGCGCCCGACCACGACCCCTTCGACGCCGTGGTGTTCATGGAGTGCACCACCCCCGAACGCGCGGGGCCGCTGGTCGCGCTGGCCTCCGGCGTTCCGCTCTGGATCAACATCGATCACCACGTCAGCAACAGCGGCTTCGGCGACCTCACCCTGCTCGACCTGGAAGCCGCGGCCGTGGCCGAGGCGGTGCTTCCGATCGTGAAGGCGCTCACCCCGGTCGTGGACGCCGAGACCGCCACCTGCCTGTTCACCGCGCTGCTCACCGACACCGGGAGCTTTCGCTATACGAGCGTCACCCCGCGGTCCTTCGCGGTGGCCGCGGAGCTGGTGGCCGCGGGCGCGAGCCCGTCGGAGATTTACTCGCAGGTATACGAGAACCGTCCGCCGGCGACGCTCCGGCTCCTGGGGAGCGCCCTGAGCGCGATGGTGCTGTCCGACGGCGGGCGGGTGGCGTGGACGGCGGTGACGCAGGCGATGCTGCGGGAGTCCGGGGCGACGATGGACCAGTCCGAGGGCATCGTGGGAATGCTGCGCGCCCTCGAGGGCGTGCAGGTGGCCCTGCTGTTCAAAGAGGAGCGCGAGGGCATCCACGTGAGCATTCGCGGGCAGGCGGGAGTCCGGGCGCACGTCATCGCCACGGCCTTCGGGGGCGGCGGGCACGCGGCCGCCGCCGGGTTCACGCTCCGGGAACCGCTCGACGAAGCCATCCGGCAGACGCTGGACGCGGTGCGTCGCGAACTCGCGGCCGCGGCCGCATCCCCGCACCCCCCGACCTCCCCACCGCGCGGCCCCGCGTAGCGACGTGGACGGCGTTCTCAACCTCCTAAAACCGCCCGGCATGACCTCCCACGACGTGGTCGACGTCGTGCGGAGGGCCGCCGGCCTCCGCCGGGTGGGGCACACGGGGACGCTCGATCCCGGAGCGGTCGGCGTGCTGGTGTGCTGCCTCGGGCGCGCAACCCGGCTGAGCGAGATCTTGATGGAGGCCGACAAGGAGTACCGGGCCGAACTCCGCCTCGGCATCCGGACGAGCACCGGCGATGCGTACGGGGAAGTGCTCCCGGTCGAGGACGGCCTCGGAACCCGGCGGTTCCCCACACGCCAGGCCCTGGAGGCGCTGCTGAAGCGGTTCACCGGAGTCATCCTCCAGGTCCCGCCGATGGTGTCCGCCATCCACCATGAAGGCGCACGGCTGTACCAGCTGGCCCGGCGGGGGGAGGCCGTGGATCTTCAGCCGCGCTCGGTCACGATCCACCAGATCGAGATCCTCAGGTTTGATCGAGAGCGCGGCCGGTCGCTGCTGCACATCGTCTGCGGGAAGGGAACCTACATCCGCAAGCTGTGCGCGGACATCGGGGACGCGCTGGGCCTCGGGGGTTACGCGCATTTCATGGTGCGGGTCCGGGCCGGCGGGTTCACCATCCAGGACGCCATGACGCTCGAGGAACTCGCCGCGGCCGCCGAACGGGGCGCGCTGTCGGACGTGCTGATCCCGATGGACCGGGCGGTCGACCACCTGCCCGCGGTCGATCTGTCCGACCGGAGCGTGGCCGACGTGCTGAACGGCCACGCGGTGCCGCTCTGGAAGCTCGGCGGTGCGGAAGTGGCGGAGGACACCCCGATCCGCCTGCGGAACCGCCGGGGCGTCCTCATCGCGCTGGCACGGGCCGACAAGGGGCTCCTCAAGCCGTTCAAGGTCTTCACGGGAGAGGGAGGGCTGATTGCTCACCGCGTACGGACTGAATGAGTTCCCCCCCGGGGGAGAATCCGTGCTCGCGCTCGGCACCTTTGACGGGCTGCATCTCGGTCACCAGCGCGTCATCGGCGAGGCGACGGCGCAGGCGCGAAGCATCGGGGGGCGGTCGGTGGTGGTGACGTTTGATCCCCACCCGCTCGAGGTGTTGCGCCCGAGCCCCGAGCCGACGCTCTTGACCACGATCGAGGAGCGGCTTCCCCTCCTCGCGGCCCTCGGGGTGGAGGTCGCGGTGGTCCTTCCGTTCGATTTGGAATTCTCCCAGACCCGCGCGCAGGTGTGGCTCGACGAGATTCTGGCCGCACGTCTCCGCGCCCGCGAGATCTTCGTCGGCCCATCGTACACGTTCGGCTTCCGGCGCGAAGGGACCGTGCTCGCCCTGGCCGAGTGGGGCCGCGCGCACGGGGTGGGCGTGCATCTCGTGCCGGCCGTGCTGGTGAGCGGCGAACCGGTCAGCAGCAGCCGCGTCCGGAGCGCGCTGAGGGAAGGGCTGGTGGACGAGGCGACCCGCCTGCTGGGCCGCACGTACAGCCTGGGGGGGCGCGTGGTGCCGGGGAGCGGCCGCGGCCGGGGGCTCGGCTATCCCACGGCGAACCTGGAGGTTCCGTCCCGCAAGATTCTTCCGGGGCGCGGCGTGTACGCGACGATCGCGGAGATCGGCGGACGCCGGTACGGCGGAGCGACGAACGTCGGGGTCCGCCCGACCTTCGCGGAACGGGCCCTCCGCGTGGAGACCCACGTGCTCGACTACCACGGCGACCTCGTCGGGGAAGCGATGACCCTGCACTTCGTGCAGCGGATCCGCGCCGAGCGGGCGTTTCCCGGGCCCGAGGCTCTGGTGCGGCAGATCGGCGAGGACGTCGCGCAGGTGCGCCAGTTGCTTGCGACCGCGGGACCGGGTATAATACGGTAGTGCAGGAGCGTCTGCGGCTGTTGAGCACGGCAGGGGCGCTTCGCGGCGCTCGGCGGAAAGCCTGACCACCGGTACGGTGGTCAGTTTGTTTAGGAGGCAGGCGCGAGCGGGATGCGGCGGCAAGCGAGGGAGGCGGCGTTGAAGGTCCTGTTCCAGATGGACGTCGGCAAGCTTTCCTTTGACGACGCCCTGGCCTCCGTCGTGTCTCCGGAGCAGGGCCCCGGGGACCGGGCGCTGATCGAAACGCTGGCGCGCGGGACCCGCACCCACCTGGCCGAGATCGATCAGCTGATCACCCGCTTTGCGGAGCACTGGACGCTGGAGCGGATGGCCGCGGTCGACCGCAACGTTCTCCGCATGGCCATCTTCGAGCTGCAGCAGACGACCACCCCCGTTCCCGTGGTCATCAACGAGGCCGTCGAGCTGGCGAAGCGCTACAGCACCGAGGAATCCGGCCGATTTGTCAACGGGCTGCTCGGGAAGGTCGTGCGATCCGGCATCCCCCCACTGGTGGGGCAAGCGGCCGACGCGTGAAGCGGACACGCCTCGCGTGCGCGTCCACATTATTGTGACGGGGCGGGTGCAGGGAGTCGGGTTTCGCTACTTCGTTGCGGCGCGCGCCCGCGCGCTGGGGCTGGCGGGGGTCGCCCGGAACCTTCCGAACGGTCAAGTCGAAGTCGTCGCGCAAGGGGAGCGGACCGCGCTCGAGGCGTTGATCGGCGCGGTGCGCCTGGGCCCGGCCGGAGCGGTCGTGCGGGACGTCCAGGTGAGCTGGGAGTCCGCGCCCGCGGCCGGCCGCGGTGCGGAGTTTGTGATTCGCTAGCGCGGATGCCGCAGACCTCACGACCCTCACTGATCGTCCCGCAGCCTTCCCGCGAGGGAAGCGGCGTCGATCGCGGGGGCGCTCGGCCCCTCCGGCTGGACCAGTGGCTGGTCGATCACGGACAGGCGGCGACGCGCGCCGAAGCGCAGGCCGTCGTCATGGCTGGCCTGGTCACGGTGGAGGGGCGGGTCGCGGACAAGCCCGGGCGCCGCATCAAGCCCGGCATGGCCGTGGAGGTTCGCCACCGCGTCCACCCGTACGTCGGCCGGGGCGGGATGAAACTCGCCCACGCGCTTGCGGCGTTCGGCGTCGATGTCCGCGGCCGCGTGGCCGTTGACTTGGGGGCGAGCACGGGGGGATTCACCGACTGCCTCCTCCAGGGCGGAGCCCGCCGGGTCTACGCGGTCGACGTCGGGCACGGGCAGCTCGCGTGGTCGCTCCGCACCGATCCCCGGGTCGTCTGCCTCGAAGGGGTGAACGCGCGCCGCATTGCGCCCGACCAGGTCGGGGGCCCGCGCGACATCGTGACCGTGGATCTCGCCTTCATCAGCCTCCGGCTCGTCTGGCGGGCGATCGCCAGCCTCGTCGCCGCCGGCGGGGTGGTGATCGCGCTCGTGAAGCCTCAGTTCGAGGCGGGACGGGACCGGGTCGGGCGGGGCGGCGTGGTGCGCGATCCCGCCGTGCACCGAGAGGTGCTGAGGGACGTGCTGGGCGCCGCCGGCACGGTCGGGCTGGTCGCGCGCGGAATCACGCCCTCCCCCGTGACCGGCCAGGCGGGAAACGTCGAGTATCTGGTGTGCCTCCGCACTTCGGGCCCGGGGCTGACGACAGCGGAGCTGGACGCGGCGGTCGGGGCGGCGCACGGCGGCGCACTAAGGGAACGGCCGTGACCGCGTTCGGATTCCACGTCAACGTGGAGAAGCTCGCGGCGCAGCCCGAGGTGGCCCGGCTGGCGCGCGACGCGATCCAGGTGCTGATCGAGCGCGGCGTTCCCGTGTTCATCAACCGCGAGAGCGCGGAGGCCCTGGGGCATCCCGCGCTGGG
>Ga0187846_10001738_pt1 | contig 12227 bp, 14 predicted proteins | sample TC_taG_FD_161473 | JGI IMG/M metagenome (GOLD analysis project Ga0187846, IMG submission 161473) | Biofilm microbial communities from the roof of an iron ore cave, State of Minas Gerais, Brazil - TC_06 Biofilm (v2) | ecosystem: Environmental > Terrestrial > Deep subsurface > Cave > Wall biofilm...
GGCGGTGCAGCGGGCACCGTCGCCAAGACCATCAGCGCCTACGACATGAAGGTCAGCGATGCGATTTATGGCCCCAGCGCCCGTTACGTCAGCCGCGAACGCCTAGAGGCGATGCTCGGACACGAGTTCTCGCTGCTCCACGAGCGGCTCGCGTCCAGCCGCGGCGGCTCGACGGCCTTCTTCGCGTTCGCCGACACCGCAGCAGCCCGGAGTTTCACGAGGCCGGAGGACGGCTTGGCCTGGATCGGCGTTCGGTTCCAGCACCAACCCAGGGCGGAACCCAGCGACATTATCCTCCACGCTCGCCTTCGTGACCAGGAGGGCGTGATGCAGCACGAAGCGCTGGGCATGCTCGGGGTCAATCTCATTCACGGAGCATGCTACCTCCATCATGACCCGGAGGCGCTCGTCACCGGGCTTGGGGACCACCTCGCGCGGGCTCGTTTCGAACTGAACCTGATGGACCTTTCGGGCCCGGCTTTCGCGGGCGTGGACACACGTCGCCTGAACCTTCATCTCGTCCAGGGGAAACTCTCTCACGCCATCCTGTTTCAAAAGGAAGGCCGGCCGGTGGAGCCGGGATTTCTTCTTTACAAGAAGCCCGTTCTCGTGATCCGGGGCACATTTCGGCCCGTCCTGCAGGTCCATCTCGACATGTTGGCCGCCGCCACTAAGCGGTTCCGCGAGCGGAGCGGATCGGCGGAGAACCAATTCGTCTCCCTCGCCGAGATCGCTACGAAGAACCCGCTCGATCCCACGCCCTACAATCCGGACGACCTGCTGGCGCGCATTGACACCCTGTCGGCACTGGGCCTGCCGACGCTCGTCACCGATCTGGCAGAGTTCTACCGCCTGGAGGCATACCTCAGCCGTTACTCGAAGCGGGAAGTAGTGTTCGTCGCCAGTGCCGAGACGCTGGCGCGGACATTCCGAGAGGAATACTACGAGAAACTGGACGGTGGCGCTTTCGAGGGGCTAGGCAAGCTGTTCAAGCGGTGGGTGCACTTTGCGGTTTACCCGTCGCGCCAGACGCACACCAACACGCTCCTCACTGCCGAGAACGTTGAGGTGACTCCACCGATGCATCATGTGCTACAGTACCTGCTGGACACCGGGCAGGTTGAACCTCTGCGCGACTACCGGGAGGAATACGTCAGCGCCCCCGCCGCCAGCGTCCTGGTGGATCTTCAGTCCGGCGGACGCGCATGGGAAGCGCAAGTACCGAAAGCTGCAGCTGTCCTCATTAAGCGACGACGACTGTTCGGCTACCCTGGCAGGGCGACATCATGACCACACCGGCCTCCGGCAGGAAAGGCGGGGCCGACGTAGATGCGGACGAGTTCCGCGACACTCTGGCTAGTCTCTTACGACTACTATAAGAAGAGGCTGTGAAGCGAGAGCGGGAGAAGTTGTGGCAAAGAAACGCCCGGCGTCATCGGCATCCTGCCTAGCACCTTCCGGGGCACGAGTCCTGAATCCTGCTTTTTCCCTTTTCCTACTTCTCTCCACAATTAGCTTACAATATTCCGCGTGATCCCCCAAGCCAACGAGGCCTCTCAAATCTTTACCGAATTGGGTGCCGCAATCATCAGCTTGGCGCTTCTCGGCCGGCTTGCCAACCGAATCGGCTTCTCATCAATTCCGCTTTATCTGCTACTTGGCCTGGCGTTCGGGAATGGCGGCCTCGCGCCGCTTAAGGTGAGCGAGCATTTCATCCACGTCGGAGCCGAGATCGGTGTGCTGTTGCTTCTGTTTATGCTTGGGTTGGAGTACACCGGGGAGGAGCTTAAGCATCATTTGCGGACGACGCTGCCCTCCGGTACCGTGGACCTGGTGCTCAACTTTCCGCCGGGGCTCATTGCCGGCCTCCTGTTGGGGTGGAGTCCGTTGGCTTCAGTCGTTTTGGGTGGAGTGACCTACATTTCCTCCTCCGGAATCATCGCCAAGGTGCTGGCCGAGCTGAAGCGGTTGGACGAACCGGAAACAACATCCATTGTTTCGATACTTGTTCTGGAAGACTTGGCTATGGCGGTCTATCTTCCCATCGTGGCGGTGCTTCTGACGGGAGGGAACGCCAGGGAAATCATTACTTCGGTCTCGATCGCGATCTGCACGGTTGGAGTGATTCTTGTCGTCGCGCTCCGTTACGGACGCGAGATCAGCAAACTCTTTCTGCACGAGTCTGATGAGATCCTCTTGCTCACTACGCTGGGGATCGTGATTCTGGTCAGCGGCCTGGCCGAGAGGTTGCAGGTATCGGCGGCTATCGGAGCTTTTCTGGTCGGTATTGCCCTCTCGGGTCCGATTGCCGAGAAATCACGGCGGCTCCTGGGCCCCCTTCGCGATCTATTTGCCGCTACTTTCTTCTTCTTTTTCGGATTGGAGATTGACCCGAAAGCGCTTCCGGCGGTCATGCCGGTTGCCATCGCTCTGGGCGTTATCTCGGCTCTTACCAAGGTTATGACCGGCTACTGGGCGGGCGGACGCGCTGGAATTGACCGTCGCGGCCGCATACGGGCGGGTATGACCCTGGTGGCCCGCGGCGAGTTCTCAATCGTCATCGCCGGATTGGGCGCAGGCATCTCGCCCCTGCTCGGGCCTGTCGCAGCCGCCTACGTTCTCTTGCTGGCCGTCCTCGGACCGGTGCTGGCGCGGGTCAGTCCTTGACGGCCGCCGTATCATCAGCAGGCTGTGCCCGAGCAGGGTTACCGACCGCGGTCGCTCTGTTTTTGGCAGGTAGAAGGCTTGACCCACCGGCAACGAAGTCCAACAACCACAACCGAGTTGTGAGACGCGCTGGTGGTCAATCTGCTGGTGACCTGTAGACCGTCCGCACGCCTCCGCTGTGAAACCGTCAAGAAGATATCCCGCTATTGGTTCGCCATTTCGTTCAGCACTGCTGAGAACCGAAATTGGGGTGGACCGTTCATCCCAACCGTTCTGACGGCCGATAGAATGACCAAGCTTGGGGGTGGTCCGGCCAGTGCCGGCTATCTCGACTGCTTACGGGGCAGGGTGTATGATGCGTTTGAAGATGCGCAAGAACCTGAATGGCGACAGGGGGCGGTTCGCCTCCCCGGCTCTCCTTCTGCTCGCAGGACTCGCACTCGGCCTCGCAGCAGCGCCACTGGCGGTGTGGGCCGATATAATCTACCTCAGGAACGGCAACAAGGTGATCGCTGAGTCCGCGCAGGAGGACGGCAAGCAGGTCATCTACCAGGCAGCAGGGGGCGAGTTTACCATCCCTTTGGAGCTTGTCGATCATATCGACAAGTCCCCCACCATCCCACCCCCGACCGAGTCCACTGCGACGCCAAGAATACCCCCGCGCGATCTGCCTGTTCCCGAGCCCCCTCAAGCCGCAGCCGGTACCGAGGTTGGCTCTCATGTCGTTAGGCAGAACCAGATCGACGAGAGCTATCTGCGGGAGCTCGACCACGCTTTCGAGGATAAACCCACAACCGAGAACCGCGACCTGCTTGTGCAAGCTTATCAGGAGGCCGCAAGGTTCCTCACTCGCCAGGGTGATCCGGGGGGGGCGATCGAAAAGTGCCAGCACGCATTGAAGCTGGTTGAGAACGACCCGGCGCTGACGACGGCTCTTGGCTACCTGCTGGTCAAACAGGACCGTCCTTGGCAGGCCATTGAGTTACTGCTGCCAGCCCAGGACCGCGACCCCAAAAACCCAGATATCCCGGTGCTACTAGGTTCCGCCTACTATGCCATGAACGACCTGGACCAGGCCATCCGGGAATGGAACCAGGCCCGCGCCATTCAGGAGAACCCGAGCGTCCGCGAAGCCGTGGAGAAAGCTCAGCGCGAGCGCGACTGGTCAGGCGGATACCAGGAGCTGCGCAGCCAGCACTTCCTGTTACGCTACGATGAGGGTGACGTGAAAGCGCTGGGCAACGAGGTGGTGAGTAAACTCGAAGACATTTTCCAGGAACTCGAGCAGGACCTGGATATTTACCCTCGTGAAATCATCACCGTGGAGCTCTACCCCAACCAGGCGTTTCGCGATATCACCCGCTCTCCCAATTGGGCCGGGGCGGTGAACGACGGCAAGCTCCGCATTCCCGTATCCGGCCTGCAGTCGGTGACTCCGGAACTAGCCTCGATGCTCAAGCACGAGCTGACCCACTCTTTCATCCGTCAGGAAACATTGGGGCGTTGCCCGCAGTGGTTCAACGAGGGCTTAGCGCAGCTGGAGGAAGGGAGGAAGACCGAGTCGTTGGGAGCTGAGCTGGCGCGGCTCATGGCGGCCGGCGGAACTCCGCCCTATTCGACGCTCGAGGGTTCCTTCATGAACCTTCCGGGTTTGCAAGCAAAACAGGCCTACGCCAAGTCTCTCGCCGCCCTCGAATACCTGCGTGAAACGTACGGCATGGCGGAGATCCGCCAGATGCTGAAGCTCATGGCCTCCAAGCCGACTTTCAGCTCGACCCTTCAACAGGAGCTGCAAATGGATTATCCCCACTTCGAGGCGGAGGTAACTGGTTACGTGCTAAAGCGCTACGGAAGGCCTTAGCGAGTACCGTGGTCCGCGGCGGGGGAAAAGAATCGCCGTCTGGGGGTGGGTAGAAAGGCAAAGGCGCAAAAGGGAAGGCTTGCATTTTCCCGTTCGCATTGAGGGGCGAGCACTAACCGACCGCTGTGGGCTCATAGCAGGTTCGTCCGCGTGATACACTACAGTGTGTAGGAAGATATGGCCGCAAAGAAAAGAGTGAATATCACGATTGACTCCGAGACACTTCGCCTCGCGGACCGGGCCGCACGTGGGCGCCAAGTTTCGCGCAGCGAGCTTGTCCGTACAGCGATCCATGAAGTTGCGGAGGCGCAAGAGCGCCGGGCGGAGGCTGAGGCGCGTCAGAGACGCCAGCAAGAAGCGGCGAACGCCATGGATCGCCTGGCGCGCCGATTAGGTGACTGGCCTGCGGAACGAATCCTTCGTGCGGCTAGGGACAGATGGCAGAGCTTGAAGGGGTAAATGCCACAGAATCCACCGGCCTACGTCATTGACACCTCCGTGGTCCTGAAGTGGTTTGTGGAGCGGGGCGAAGCCGACGTGACTGAGGCGCGCGCACTTCGAGAAGCGTTCGTGCAGCGTAGGTGCCAGCTAAGTGCGCCGAATTTTCTTTTCGTCGAACTGGCTAATGCCCTCGCCGTGGGCCAGCGTCAGCGACCAGCGGAAGTGAGGGCAGCGCTTGCGCTCATGAAAAGCATCGATCTAACTGTCACACCGGTCGGCTGGGAATCTTTGAACCGCGCGGTTGAATTGGCCATGGCAAAGCGAATTGCTGTTTACGACTGCTGTTTCTTGACATCAGCCGTTGAGTTAGGGTGTCTTTTGGTGACCGCCGACCAGGTGTTCTTGCGCCGCCTGGGCCCGCATCCCAACGTGGTTGCGCTGCGCGAACTGCGACTGGCAGGCTGACGGCGGAGCCGCCAGCACCCGGCGCTTATTGTATGAGCGCCATCCTTTCACAGTTCCTGGGTAGGGGGAGAGTGCCCTGAAGTTTCTTCTCACGGTTGCCAGCCTTGTTGTTCTGGCCGTAGTCGCCGTCTACGCATTGCTCATCCGGCCGTGGCACGTGAGGTGGGGGGCGACTGACGCCGAGGTCGCCGCATCCCTGCCGGGTGATCCTCTCGTGTCCCAGCCGAAAATCTCGGCCACTCACGCCATCACCGTTCAGGGCTCGGCTGCCGACGTCTGGCCGTGGCTGGTACAGATTGGACAAGGACGCGCCGGATTCTACAGCTACGAAGGGATCGAGAACCTGCTGGGCCTGAACATTCACAACCCGAACCGAATCCTCCCCGAGTTCCAGGACCTGAAGGTCGGCGACGTGGTGCCGCTCGCTCCGGACGGTGCTGGCGTTCCGGTGGCCTTCCTGGAGCCCAACCGGTGGCTTGTCCTGGGGGGCAGATTCGACGCGCAAACCAAAGGCCCGCTGGCTCTGGATGACAAAAGCCCGGGCGCATACTACGAAGCTAGTTGGGGCTTCTTCCTTCAACCGATCGATGGCCGTAGCACGCGCCTGATCGAGAGGTTGCGGATGGATTGGGGCCCGGAAACCTTTTCGAACGGACTGTTCTACCGCGGGATCCTGGAGCCAGGCAGCTTCATCATGGAGCGGAGGATGCTCCTCGGCATCAAGGAGCGAGTGGAGACGACATCTGAATCGCGGAGCGCTCAGCGCTAGCCCAAGTTCGTCGCGGAGTCGGGTTCACGGCCCTTGGGGCGCCAGGCCTCTCCTCGACTCACCCTCGACGTCGGACCGTGGCTCGCACCAGAGTCTCACCTAAGGCACTTGAGGCGAATCCCTGGCCCCTGAAGCAAACCTGCGAAGCGGGGAAAGAGCTTCTTTTACGGTGTCGCCCTGTCAGCGGCTGCCAGAGCTCTCGATGAGCCACGCATTGCCATCCATAGATACATCTCCAAAGGCGAGATACCGTCCGTCGGGAGACGCAAAGAAATGAGTGCGGTCCTGCCAGGTTACCTCGCGGATATCCATTAGCCGCAGGTAGACCTCGTTGACAAGCGCGGTGGTTTGCAAGGTGTGGCCCGGGCGTTCCTGCGCCATATAGCGGTGCGCTCGCGGTGCAGTTCCTCGTAGACGAGAGGAGTCAGCTTGTCGAGCGCCGCCTCATCTCCCCCGCTCCAGGCCCTTAAGAGTTGAGTGACCTCATGCGATGAGGGCTCCATTGCACCCTCCGCAGCTCTAAACGGTTTGGCCGTTCGATTGGGCGCAATTTACCACACCATCCGCACATTTTCAATAAACTCGAACCAATTCAACCAACTCGGACCAGTGCGGCCAGTGCCCTTGCAACATTTCCGCCGAATTCGCCTGTACGACCGTTGGGGCGGGTGCGAGAAAGGCGGATAGTAACGCTCGGGCGTGTTGCGCGATACCTAATCGTTACTGATTCTTGGAGTAGACCTCAACAAGTGGCGGCGAATCAAGGTCGCCGAAGGCAGGCGTCGCGGCGGGGGAGCTCGACGAACAGAGCCTCATAGACAAGGGACGAGTAGAGTAGCGCGGACCTCGCGGTTAGGTCCGCGGGTTTGTCACCCACACCCGACGAAAAGCCGCAGACCGAGGGGCGCGGTCTTCGCTACTCTTGCTGCGCGAGACAGGGCTCGCCGCCAGGGCGTTCTACTGGAAACCAAGCGGGCTCGTCGTCCGGCAGTTTAGCCACGCCTCTCTTGCTTGAGACGCTCGGCAAGAAATACCTTGAGCAGAGATTGGTATGGGATGTCACGCTTGTTGGCTAGCACCTTGAGGCTAGCGATCATCGAAACCGGCAGCCGCAGGGAGATAGTTCGCACCGAGGGCTTTAGATTGGGAAAGGTCACGCGCTCTGCCTTGTCCCAGTCGACGTGATCCATCGAATCATGAGCGGACCAGAACTCTCTCTCTTCGTCTTCCGACTTGAAAACTGGAAGGGGCTTAAGTGTTTTCTTGGCGCTTTTCAAAGCTGGCATAGAACCTCCGCTCTCGTCGCGTCATCTCCCGGGCAGAAATAACTCGAAGTAGTTTGCCTCGCATCGTGAAAGCGACAAACAGCCTTCGTCCGGCGTCCGTCTGGCCGAGGGCGCGGAAACGCTCTTCTTCATCCGAACGGCTGGGATCGTGGCGCGCAACGAGCGGCTGGTTGAAACAAATCTCTTCGCATTCGGAATCAGAAACCCTGTGCTTAGCCCAATTCTTGTCGTGGTTCCCAGCATCCCAGTCAAACCCGATGAAGTCTGCCCACGCCCTCATTGTATATAATCCTTATACACCCATTCTCTCGGCCCTTCAAGGGATCGACAACTGGAAAGGTGCGTTAATCCCGACGAGGATCGAGCCACTCGACATGGGCGATGCGTTCGATGTCACGCCTGCCGAAAGGGGGTGCACCTTGGTTTGACACTCGGCTCCGGCTGGCACAGCGAAGGCTGACAAGGGATGCACCTTGAGCTTGAGGAACAGGTCAGTGCTACTCTTGCTCGGGCCAGTCCCGTGACCGCCTCACGAAGGGTCCAGAAAGAGTAGTGCAGACCGGCCCCTCGGTCTAGGGTTTTCCGTCGATCTGCGTGACAAACCGCGGACCTAACCGCGAGGTCCGCGCTACCTGCTGCCACGTCCTGCCATTGGAAGCTCGGGACACTTGCAGCTCAGTGCTGCCGTATTTTTTTTCGAGGCGTCACGCTTCTGGTGGGCAATTCCCGCCTTAACGGATAGAAGGGCGCAGGCAAGCGTGAGGCAGTCACCGGAGCGGAAGGGCTCGGTAGGAGACCCCGCACCCCTGCGGCCCGGCAAATCAGGAGGTGCGCCATGAAGGAAACAGGAAAAGTGATCCGATGGGTGGTCGTTGGGCTTATGTGCGCGGGTGGCACAACGCTGATCTGGAGAGCCTCAATGTCCAAGGGCACTCTCAGTAGACAGCATTTACCAGAACAACCTCTAGAGAGTGTTAACGACGGGCTGCGGCATTCGGCGGTCTCGCAACTTCAAGAGGCGAATCCGGCTGCTTTGGGCAAATCGAGTCTGTCGTCTCGCGCGCGCGTAAACGAGACGTACAGCAAACTCTCGCTGAGCTTCGAAGCCAACAGTGGCCAGACTGACCCGCGGGTGAAATTCCTCTCCCGGGGTCGCGGGTACACCCTGTTCCTGACATCCGATGAAGCGGTCCTTACGCTCAGGAATGCGGCCCCAGGTGCTGGTCATCCGCGGGCCTTTGGAAACTCGAAACTCGCGATGCTCCGATCGAAATTCGCTGGTCGCTCCAGGGGGCGAGCAACTGACGCCGGACCATGGGGGACGCACCGCCTTCCGCCGTTGCTCGAGGCTCCGAAGTCCCGAGTCGCAGACATTGGGTCCCAAGCCCCCGGTGCGCAGGAACTTGCACCGGCTGCCTTCGGATGAGGCTGGTGGGTGCAAACCCCTCGCCGCGAGTCAAGGGACTACAGGAACTTCCCGGCAAGAGCAACTACTTCCTTGGCATGGACCCCGGAAAGTGGCGGACAAACATCTCCACCTTCGCTAAGGTCAGCTACGAGGAGATCTATCCAGGCATCAGCCTCGTTTACTACGGCAACCCTGCCAAGCCAGGTGAACTGGAGTACGACTTCGTCGTCGCGCCCGGCATCGACCCAAAGGCTATCAAGCTCGCTATCCAGGGCGCGAGAAAGGTCACGGTTGATGCTCGCGATGACCTGGTTCCGCAGTTGGACGGGCAGGAGATACGACTGCACAAGCCTCTCGTTTACGAGCAGGACAAAAAGAAATCGAACCCTAGACGACACAACATCGACGGCAGCTACCGTCCCGACGCATGTCCCGTGCACACACCGAGGCCGCATGTTCGAGGCGGCACAACGCTGCCCTGGACTAAGGCTGATTCGACTTTTGGCAAGGATATACTTTAGTACGGAACGCGCGGCAACGAATTGCTTTAACGCCTTCCTTTCCTGAAATCTCCGTCCCGCGGAAACAAGGGACTTCTACTGGTGACCGCGGCAACATTATCCTTTTAACGCGGCAAGGATTTCCTTGAAGTCACAAGGGTTCACGCCGACGAAACGGAACCAGCACGACAAAGAGCCACACGGCGACAACCGCCATGCCAGCATACCCGGCCTCGTGCACCCACTGGTCGAAGCGCTCCCTCGGCACGAGGCTCCGCATGTCCATTCCTGGCGTGACCTGGACAAACCGGATCATCGCCACGGCTCTCGGAAGGAGCCAAAGCAGGCACTCGCTCTAGATCTAGAACGTGGGGGCACTACGGTTGGCGGTGAGCGATTTGGCTTGCCAGTTGCTTGCCCTGAGCTCTTCCGCACATCGAGCCCAACACCCAGCAAACTCTAAGCCCCAATCCTTTTCGTCAGCCACTGTGTCCACGCGTCGACCCCTTCACCGGTGCTGCAGGAAATGGGGAAGATGACGGCGCGCGGATTCACCTCGATCACGTTCCTTCGGAGCTTTTCCAACTCCACCCCTGCATAGGGGACCAGGTCAATCTTATTCAGCAGTACCACGTCCGCCTTGTAGAACATCAATGGGTACTTCTTGGGCTTTTCCACCCCCTCCACCACGCTGTAAACCATCACGCGCAGGTCCTCACCCAGATTGAACTCCGCCGGGCAGACCAGGTTGCCAACGTTCTCGATGAAGAGCAGATCCACCCGCGCAGGGGGAAACCCGGTTATGGCCTTCCGCACCATGCGCGCCTCGAGGTGGCAGACCGACCCGGTAGTAATCTGGTGCGCGGGAACCCCGAGGGCGAGAATTCTCTCCGAATCGATCGAGGTCTGCAAGTCGCCTTCGATGACGGCGAACCGGTAGTGGTCCGTCAAACGGAGGATGGTCCTCTCGAGCACCGTCGTCTTGCCCGCGCCAGGCGCTGACATCAGATTGATGGTCAGCGTTGCTACAGACCGAAAGATGGCTTGATTCTCGGCAGCAATCTCGTCGTTGGTGCGACGCACATCGGTGAGTAGCGAAACGCGCTCCATAATCTCTCCTCTTAAAGGCAGTGACGAGTGGCAAGTGACGAGCGCTCAGTCACTCAGTCGCTCAGTCCCTCAGTCTCGCAGTCCCACTGGCTGCAGGACCCAGAGTTTGAAAGACTGAGAGACAACTGAAAGACTGAAGGACTGAAAGACTGACTGGTCACTTGTCACTCGTCACTGATTCTTCCGCCAGTTCCAAATACTCCAACTGCATTTCGCGGCCGGAGATGATCTCCACGGGGCTTCCGCAGGCGGCACAAAGCAGACAGAAATCGTCGATGGGCCGGCCGGCTAAGCCGCATTGCGGGCATCTCATCTTCAAGGGCACCCCTTCGATCTCCAACGCCGCCCTTTCGGCGAGCGTACCTCGCTTGGCGATTTCAAAAGCAAACTCCAGCGCCTCATGGACCACCCCGGTAAACTCCCCCAGGCGCAGCTTGACAGTTACGATGGCGGGGGAGTTGCGTTTCTTCGCCTCTTGTACGGCGAGGTCGATGATGCTCTCGGCGATCGATAGCTCGTGCGTATTGGTTCGCTTTCCCCTTCTTCAGGAAGGGCGCTACACTCCGGCTGGTCCCATCGGGAGATGAACTAATCCTCCGGCAGAGCCGCCAGCTTTGCCGTTTCCGCCCACAGTCGCCGGGCCAAGGCGTCGTCCTGGGCAGCCGCGCTCGGCGTGGCTAAACCACATTTACAGTAATAACCTCCGGTCATCGCAACTACGTCCGGCGACGACGCCAGGTAAACCAGCGTCTCGGCTCCCTTTTCAGGTGAGAGAGCGAAGCGCTTTCCGATTTTGATACCGAGGGAGATCAGCCCGCCGCTTTCGTCTCCGAAGTGTGTCGCGACGAAGCCGGGATGCAGGGCATTGGCGGTTATCCCGGTCCCGGCCAGCCGCCGCGCGAGTTCTCTTGTAAAGAGGATGTTGCAGAGTTTCGACCGGCCGTACACCTTGAAGCCGGGTCCTCCAAAGCGCAACCATGTCAAAAAGTTGCTCTCGCCGTAAGCCTTGGCCGACTGCAGGTCGTCCAAGTCGAGTGTGGCGGCCTCGTGCGCGTCCGAAGCTGTATTGACAATGCGCGCCGGCGCCGACGCCCGCAACCGGCCGAGAAGTTGATGGGTGAGCACGAAATAGGACATGTGATTCAGGGCAAAGGTGAATTCCAGCCCGTCCTGGCTGAGATGGCGGCGGCCGAACAGGGCCCCGGCATTGTTGATGAGCACGTCGATGCGCGGCTCAGTGGCCGCGATCTCCGCAGCCACCCGCTTCATTTCGCTCAGACGCAACAGATCGGCGTAGTGGACGGTAGGTGCGGCACCGGGTCCTAGCTCCGGCAGGCGCTCAAGAGTTGCCTCGGCCCGCACTTTGTCGCGCGCCACTAGCACCAGGCGCGCACCCATCGCCGCCAGCTTCTCCGCCGCCGCCTGTCCGATGCCTGAGGTTGCGCCCGTGATAACGATGACCTTGCCGCGCATCAGCCCTCCTCTCAATCCATCTTAAGCTTCGCAGGAAGTGCAGCAGATGCCAAGTGGTGAGCGGAGCTACAGCTTCTCGAAAATCACGAAATAGAAATCTTTCTTCTGATCAGGCCGAAGAAACCCGGGCGCCTTACGGATAAAGCGGAAACCCTCACCGGCCACGTCCTCGCGAACGATCTCCTCCGGCATGCGGTGGCGCGAATAGTATTCGGCGCGAGGCTTTCCCGGTTCCGCCACGCCGTCG
>Ga0187846_10001739_pt1 | contig 12223 bp, 12 predicted proteins | sample TC_taG_FD_161473 | JGI IMG/M metagenome (GOLD analysis project Ga0187846, IMG submission 161473) | Biofilm microbial communities from the roof of an iron ore cave, State of Minas Gerais, Brazil - TC_06 Biofilm (v2) | ecosystem: Environmental > Terrestrial > Deep subsurface > Cave > Wall biofilm...
ATGCAGGCGCCGGGGTTTTCGCGAAGAGGTGCGGGAGCCGCGCCCTTCGATTCGAACCCGGGTAGTCAGCTTGGAAGGCTGACATCCTACCACTAGATTACACCTGCACGGTCCCGCCGGACCAAGGTGTGGGAGTCGACATCCGAGTCTAAGGCTTTGCGGGCCGGTGCTCGGCGACCGGCGCAGAGAGCTCCAAAAGCGCAACCCGTTCTAGGACGAGCCCCTCCCAAGCGCTTCGGGGCACCGCCGACCGGTCCGCCGTTGAGATTCCCAGACGCTCCAGGGTCGCCTCGTCCGGTTCTCTGGGATAAGCGCCCGGGTCGGCTTCGAGATCGAACTCCGTGAGCGTTGGCTCTATCGCGCGGGGTTTTTCGACCACGAGAACGAACGCTTCGGTGCTGTCGGAGACGCCGATCTTCGCGAGCGCACGCGGGAGCTGATCGTCGCCCGCGACGTAGAGCGCAAACTCGGCCCCTCGATCCCGAAGGCGCGCTTTCCCGCGGGCTCTGGCCCGGCCCAGATGGGCCCACGCCGACAGGAGGTGTCGCTCGCCCGCGATTCCTCGAGCGTCAAAGAGCGCCACGAGCTCGGGGGAACCGGCCGATAGGCGTCTAAGCGTCTCCACGACTCGAGCGGGACTCGGAGCCCCGGGCGTTCGGCGCCGCGCCCCGGTGGCTCGAAGCGATCGAGCATCCTCCGCCGGGAGAGGAACTACCATGCGGCTATCCTCCGATTCACTCTTGGAGGAATCGCACGAATTCGTCGCGCGTCCGGGGTTGGAGCGTGTAATTCTCGCTCTTCTCTCGCCCGACCGTCGAGGTCGGGGTCCGGCCGTAGTCGTGGCCCGGAAGGACCACGAGGGCGTCTTCGAGCTTGACGATTCGGCCGAGGAGCGAGTCGAACATCTCCGAGGGATCGCCCCCTGGAAGGTCCGTACGCCCACACTCACCGACGAACAACGTGTCCCCCGTGGCCAGGTGGCCCTCGAACAAGTACAGCACACTATCACGAGTGTGGCCCGGGGTGTGGAGGACTTGAAATCGAATCCGCCCGGACTCGATCACGTCTCCCTCCCGGACCGAAACATCCTGGTCCAGCGGAGCGAGCGCGTGGGCGACGACCTTGGCCCCGGTCCGATCGCGGACGTCCTGGTTCCCGGCGTAGTGGTCGGTGTGGCTGTGTGTGTTGAGGATGTACCTGATCTGGACGTGTTGCTCGTCAATGGCACGGAGCACGGGCTCGATACCGAACGACGGATCGATAACGGTCCCCTCTCCTCCGGGCCCTTCGGCTACGAGGTACGTAAAGTTCTGATAGGGCCCAACGCGAAACTGCTGGAGGAGCATCGGTTGGACGAGCGGCGTCGGCTATAAGACGTGCGGGAATCCGAGAGGACGCTCCCTACGTGGCGGGTCAAATTTCAGGGCGCGGTCGAGATCTCGGAGTTTTCACCCGGCATTCGTACTCCCGTTACCGCGTCGAGGACGACTCGGCCTTCGGGAGACTCGACGTACCAGTAGGGAACGTGGACCAAGATCATGGGACCGAGGGCAACGTCCTCGGGAGCCGGCGGAACGCGCCGTGTTTCGATGACGAGAGCTCCTCCGTGTTGTTCCGTGTGGTCGACGCTCACCGAATGAATACGGCGTATCGCTGCCTCGGCGAAGCTCCGTGCCTGGGCCTCGGAGATCGCCGGCTCGAAACGCTGATGGGGTTCGTCGAGCTCCGCGGCCAGCTCTCGATCTCCGCGTTCCCACCGATCGACTCGACCCGAAAGCGCGTTGACCGCGACGAGATGGTCCGCGATCGGACCTCGACTCCCGTGGGGGGTCGACATCCGCACGCGGTAAGGCGCAACGAAAAACGGGACCAGCCGCAGCGTTGAATGGAATCCTTCGACCCCCGCGAGGGATTCTGCGTCCCGGCGCGCCAAACGCGGAAGCACCGTGCGCTCGCCTTCCGGGAAGATCGTGGGAGGAGGATCGAGGGCTGTGTTCTCCGACCTTGAGTCCGAAGAGGAACCTGCGACCCCCGCAGACGAGGGGAGCAAGAGCTCTCCGAGCGCCGAGCCCAGGGTACTGGGCCCAACGAGCTCGATACCTCGTTCAGAGGCGACCGCTCGGGCGGCCGCTCCGGGCTCATCGGCGTACACGATCGTCTTGTGGATCGCGTCCGTGGGAAATTCGGCCTCGAGATCGACGGGAGATCGAGCGACGCCCGCTACGAAGACGGCCCGATGGTCGCGGTGACGGACGGCGAGCAATCCATCGGGTTTCTCGCTCAATCGATATCCACCGGCTTCGAGAAGTCGCCGCAACGGGGACGGCGGCCCCTTCGCCTCGCCCATCCCCCGGGTCACAAAGTACCGCCCATATCTTCCTTCCGAAGAAGCGCGCGACGGGGTTCGTTGGGTCGGGGCCTCGCTACTGTTCGTCGAAACTCTGATACTTCCCGCTCGCTCGTTGCCGGCGGATGTCGCGCTACCTCGTCGGGTGCATGGGGTGGGGGTACGACGAGTGGCAAGGTCCCTTCTACCCTCCCGGGACCCCAGCAGTGGAGTATCTCCCGCGGTACGCCCGGGTCTTTGATCTCGCTGAAGTCGACTCGTCGTTCTATCGGCCGCCCTCCTCGTTCCTCACCAGTCGTTGGGCCTCCGTCACACCGGAACGATTCGTCTTTTCTCTCAAGATCCCCCGGGAGATCACCCACGAAGGACCTGCGGAGGGAGTCGAGGAACGTGCCCAGCGATTCCTTCAGGGGATCGAGCCGCTCGCGAGGTCCGGGAAGCTTGGACCCGTCGTCGCCCAGTTCCCGCCGTCCTTCCGCAGAGATCGGGACTCTGGAAAGCTCGAACGCCTGCTGGCCTTACTGTCGCGGAAAGGTCGAATCGCCGTCGAGCTTCGCCATTCTTCCTGGTGGGTGGAGGATACCCGCCGTCTCTTGGAAGAACACAAGGCGGCGCTGGTCTGGTCGGTGGTTCCGCAGACTCAGCCTCCGCCGTGGGTGACTTCGGATTTTCTGTACGCTCGGTTCGTCGGCGATCGCGCATTGACCCGGTTCGATCGGATCCAGCGAAATCTTCGCCCGGAGATGGAAGCGATGAAAGTTCAGTTCGACAAGGAAGGCCTTTCGGCGATCCAGGTCTACGCGCTCATCAACAACCACTACATGGGATTCGGACCGGGATCGGCTCAGATCCTCCAAGAGGTGCTCGGATTGCCCGTCGCGGACCTCACCGCCGCCTCGCGCACGCCAGGCCAACACCGGCTCACCGAGTCGTAGCACCTCGCGACAATCGATCGAGCGTTCCTGCGGGACAAGGGTTTTATTGCAACCCTTGGTCCAAGAAGCGGTACCGATGGCGGAAGCGATCACGCTTCGGGTGGCCGAAGCCTTCCAGCAGGATATCGGACTCGGCACCGCGCGGTTGGACGTTCAGACCCGGCAGCGACTCAAAGTCGGCGTCGGGGACATCGTGGAGATTCGGGGCCGCAAGACGACCGCCGCCGTGGTCAACCGGGCCCAGCAGGACGACGAGGGGAAGAACCTCATCCGGATCGAGGCCGTCGTCCGTCGGAACGCCGGCGTCAGCATCGGAGACCGAGTGCTCACGCAGAAACTCGACTGTCTCAACGCGGACGCCATCACCATTGCACCAATCTACTCCGGCTCGGCGAAGATGGATCTCGGTCCCGGCCTCGAAAGCTTCGTTTCCAAGGCCCTGTCCCGACGTCCGTTCGTCCGCGGCGACGTCTTCGTCATTCCGGGAGTCTTCCTCATGGGAGGATCGCTTCCCTTCATGGTCGTCTCAACGCAACCGAAGGGGATCGTTCAGGTCGCGCCGACCACCCTCATCACGATCAAAGAGGAGACGGTCACCGAGACCGAGGTCGCGGCCCCGAGGATCTCGTACGAAGACATCGGGGGTCTCAAGGAAAAGCTCGGTCGGGTTCGCGAGATGATCGAGCTCCCGCTCAAGCACCCCGAGTTGTTCGATCGGCTGGCCATCTCCCCGCCGAAAGGCGTGCTGCTCTACGGGCCTCCCGGGACCGGGAAGACCCTTATCGCTAAGGCGGTGGCCAACGAGGCGGGCGCGCACTTCATCGGGATCCAGGGGCCGGAGATCATCTCCAAATTCTACGGGGAGAGCGAAAAAGAGCTGCGCGAGAAGTTCGAAGAAGCGGAGAAGAACGCTCCGTCCGTGGTCTTCATCGACGAGCTCGATTCGATCGCTCCGCGAAGGGATGAGGTGGTCGGAGAGGTCGAGCGGCGCGTCGTGGCCCAGCTGCTGACCTTGATGGACGGTCTCTCCGGCAGGGGGAACGTGATCGTTATCGCGGCGACCAACCGCGAAGAAGCGATCGATCCCGCCCTTCGCCGTCCGGGACGATTCGATCGCGAGATCGAGATCGGCGTGCCGACCCAGGCGGGCCGCTTGGAGATCCTCCAGATTCATACTCGCGGGATGCCGATCGAAGGCACCGACCGGGATCGCGAGCGCGTCCTCCGAGACCTCGCGCAGCTCAGCCACGGTTTTGTGGGGGCCGATCTCGCGGCGTTGGCCCGGGAATCCGCCATGCGCGCGCTGCGTCGCTACCTGCCCGAGATCGACTTCGACAAACCGATCCCCCTGACCCTGCTCGAACGAATGAAGGTCACCGAGCGGGACTTCAAGGAAGCGCTCAAGCAGATCGAACCGTCCAGCTTGCGCGATGTCGCGATCGAGATTCCGACGACCCGCTGGGACGAGGTTGGGGGACTCGAGCGGGTTCGGCGCGTGCTCGAAGAGTCCGTCGAGCTGCCATTCCGGAACCCACAGGTCTACCGGCACCTCGGCATCGAGCCTCCGCGCGGTATCCTCCTCTTCGGACCCCCGGGGGTAGGAAAAACCCTGCTCGCCAAAGCCGCCGCGACCGAGAGTCAGGCGAACTTCATCTCGGTCAAGGGTCCCGAGATCATGAGCAAGTGGGTCGGCGAGAGCGAAAAGGCGATCCGGATGATCTTCAAGAAGGCCCGGCAAGCGTCTCCCGCCATCGTCTTCATCGACGAGATCGACTCGATCGCACCGCGTCGCGGACTTCAGACCTCGAGCGGTGTCACGGAGCGGATCGTCAATCAACTGTTGACCTCCATCGACGGACTCGAATCGCTCGAGCGCGTTTTGGTGCTGGCCGCGACCAACCGCCCCGACATCTTGGACGAAGCCTTGCTCCGCACGGGCCGATTCGATCGGCTCCTTTACGTCGAGCCGCCCAACGTCGCCGGTCGGCTCGAAGTTCTCAAGGTCCACTCACGCAAGATGCCGCTGGCCGAGGACGTCAGCCTGACCGAGCTCGCCCAGCGGACCGAGGGCTTCGTAGGGAGCGATTTAGCCGCCCTCTGCCGCGAAGCGGGGCTCGTGGCCATTCGGGAGAGCCTAAAGGCGACGCGCGTGACGATGGCGCATTTCGATGAAGCGTTCAAAGTGACGCACGCTTCGGTCGATGCCGAATCACTCCGGTTCTACGAAGAGTTCTCCAAACAGATCATGCGGGAACGCCCCGGGCGGCGCAAGGAAGAGGCGCTTCAGGCCATCTACCGATAGGCGTCCGGCCCCTCTCGTACGCTGCGATGATCCTGCTGCGAGCAAGCTATATGTACGAGGGCAAGGTTCGGCGCCGAGTTCCCCGATAGGCGAGCGTCGTTCTGGAGACGTGAAATCGTTGCACCGATGGGCACCGCGCGTCGCCCTGGGACTCGCTCTCTTTCTGCTTCTTCTGAGCTCGATATTCTTGCCCCCTGTTCAGGCGGCGGACCCCACCTATCAGATCGTGGGGTACGTCGAACTGCCCGGGGGAATCGCCCCCGTTCCTTCCGGCGTGACCGTCGATCTGATCTCTTCGGCGACTCACGCGGTCTACGCGACCAAGACCATCTCGGGCACCAGCGGGCAGTTCATCTTCAACTCCGCCAACACCGGAGGCGCTCTCGCACCGGGATGGTGGGGCGTTTCGGTCCCGCCTCAGGCCAATCTGAGCGTCCCGGGCTGCCGCCCCTGCACGATCGTTCCCCAAAATCCGCTGCCCCTCTACTCGTTCCGTAACGCGACTCAGCTTTCGAACGCGTTCTCGAACCCCGTCGTGATCACGGGTGTCCAACCGTTGGCTGGGAACGTCACCCTGACCGGGACGGTCACCTACTCTGGATCCCCGGCAGCCGGCGCCTCCGTGGAACTCCTCTCACCGACGTTCAACGGCTTTGTGGTGGCGAACAACACCACCACGACTTCCGGAACCTATCGGCTGAGCGTCCCGTGGGGACGTTGGGTGTTGCAGACGACCGTGCTCGGCTTTCCGAACCACTACAACCTCACCCAGGTGGTCATCAGCTCCTTGGGAACGGTCACGGTGAATCCCATCGTCGGCAACTTCCTCGTGTTCGGGTTCGCCAATCTTGCGTCCAACCCGAGCGCGCACGTTCCCAATGCGGGGAACCTGACCCTGTTCGACGTCAATACCGGGAACATCTACAGCCAGCCGATGCCCGCCGGAGGGTTCTACTCCGCCGGCACCTACCCCGCGAATTTTGTCGGACCCGGTCCGCAGCAGTTCGATGTCGTCGTCTCGCCCATCGATTACACAACGATCTGGTATCCCATCTCGGTCAGCAGCGCCAGTCCTACGAACCAGCGCAACGTGCTGGTCTCCCCGACCTATCCACCCGCGGTGTTTCAGACGCTGTTGAATTTCACGACGCTCAATCTTTCCACCGGCCACGGATCGATGACCGCGACCACGTCGGCGCTGCTGGCGAACGATTCGACGCTCATCGATCTCGGCAACCAGAGCGTCGGTCAGCTGTGGGCGCAACTGGCGCTCGATTTCCAGCATAACGTGACGTTCAGCGCCGCCAATCTCCCTACCGTGCTCGATTGGCTCAACACGAGTGGTCCGTTCTTCCCGGCGGTGGCGGCGAACACGATGGTCAACGGAACGACCTTCACGCAGCCGTCGAGCTACGTGTTCACGAACTCGACCACGTGTACAACGTTTTGCGGTCTGTCGAGCCCGGCGAACCTGACCTTGGGCTACCGTCAGTCCTTCTCGCTCTCCGGCAGGATCCCGGTGAACTCCACCGCCTACGGAATTTCGTTCACCTTCCGCCATCCGAACGCCAAAGAGGTGTTCAACTACACGCTTTCGCTGCCCGCGGGATTCGTGCTCCGGGCCGGCACGACACCCCCGCCGAACACTCGGCTGGCGGGGGCCGGACCGGGAGGAACCTGGTCCAAGTTCACGTTGGTTTCAGAACCTTCCTCGAGCTCCTCCGGAGTCGCTCAGTTCACGATCGTTAAGACCGGCAACCTTTCGGCCAACGTCAACATCTCGGTCCCATCGTTTACCTACTCAACCCACAACGTTGTCAACAAGACGCGCGGAGGATACACCGTCATCCTCGGTGTGGGCGAGAACGCAACCTTCTCCGGGCTGAACTCGACCTTCCCCTCCGGGACCAATGGCACGACCTACGCTTGGAGTTACGGGGACGGCAGTCCGCTGGACTCGACGTCGAGTCCCACGACCAATCACACCTACAAAGCGTCGGGAAAGTACAGCGGGACGCTGACCGTGACCTCGTCGGGCGCGCTCAAGAATTCCGTCGCGTTCTTTGTTCTCGCCTCGGTGGGTCCGGCGGCCGCGAGCATCACGACGAACGCCACGGCCGGGGAGACGTTCCATACCGGGAGCGGCACGAAGTATCTCCTGCTCAACTGGTCCGCGCAACTTCGATTCAATGCGTCGGGAAGTTCGTCGGTGCTGTACTCTGGAGCCCCGCAGGCCGGAGTGATCTCCGTCGCCTCGTTCACGTTCCGCGCCAATAGCTACACCAACTCGATGAACAACTTCTCCTGGAGTTCCGGCGTCAATCCGTTCGCGAACTTCTCGTTCAAGTTCCTCGGTAACGGGCTCTATCTCACCTCAGGAAACGTCGGCGGTACCGTAGTCCCGATGCCCGTGCCTGGATGGCAGTACACCCTCACCCTCACCGTCTGGGACGCCGCGGGATTCTCGAGTTCTCAATCGTTGGTCGTCTTAGTACAGGACCGGCAGAAGCCGATCGCTGCAGCGACCGCGCTCAACGCCCAGGGAAGGCCCATCGGCGGCGGCGGCATCGTCGAGGGGTCGAACTTCACCGCTCAGGTCCGACTGTCGGCTCAGAATTCGACGGATCCCAACAACGGATCGATCGTGAGCTATCGGTGGAACATCACGAACTCCGGGAACAGTTCGTATGGCCGCGTCATTCTGCAGAACGCGACCCCACCCTCCTACACCATGCCCGCGAACCCGGTCGTCTGGCTGCCCCCGCAGGTGCGGGCGTACTCGATCAATCTCACGGTAACCGATCGCGCGGGTAACACCGCTTTCGTGGTCGTCTCGTTGCAGGTCTCGCAGAATACGACCCAACGACCGCTCATGTCGTCGTCGAATCTGACGACGCCTACGACCATGACCGCGGGCACGTCATACACCATTTGGGTGAACATCCGCAACGTGGGCGGGTCCGCCTCCGTTGCGATGAACGTCATGGTCGCCTTCTATCTCCTCCCCCCCTCGGGGGTCGGTACGCCGAACTACCTCGGCGGATCGGGCTCGGTGCAGTTCTTCAATTACACGAACGGCATCGTGGCCGCAACGCCGTTCGCGACCGGAGTTATCCCGAGCCTCGGACACAACGTCACGATTCGCGCGCAGATCTCGTGGACCCCCGGGCCCGTAGGGAATTGGGCGCTCTACGCGAACGCATCGGCTTCGAACGAGTTCTCCGGAAGTTACAACAACGGTCCCCAGACGGTCTCGGTTCTCGTCACCGTGAATCAGAACCCGCTCATCACCTACGCGGAGTACGGGGGCATCGCCGCCGGCGCCGCGGCGGTGATCATCGTCTTGATCCTCCTCTACCGCCGCCGCCTCGCGCGAGGAACCCCGGTCCGGGGGAAGTCGAGCAAGTCGGGCCTCGAGCGATCGCGCCGAGAAGAGCCTGAAGACGAGGACGAGCGGTAGACCCTCCCAGTTCCGACCCCCGACGAGAGGATCGGGGGTTACGAACGATCCGCTCAGCCGTACGGACCAACTTCGTCGAGCAGATCGACGTGCGCGAGGAGCATCCGCCGGCAGCAGTAGCGCGTGAGCCCCAATCCATCGAGCACGTCGCGCGCCGGTTCTCCGCGAGCCGTCCGCTCACGGAACTCGTCCCAATGCTGGCCAATAACGGACCCGCAGGTAAAGCATCGTACGGGCACCAGCATCGTCATGATCTTGCTCCTTCGCTCCCGCTACCGATACGATTTCTGCCGTCGCTTGCGAGCCCCGCGTCCCCCGGGACGTTTGGGAAGCTTGCGCCGAGGATCGTTCACCAGCAGCGAACGATCGTAATGTTTGAACATATCGGTCAGCGACTCGTCCTTGAGCCAGGCTACCAGACCGCGGGCGACGGCGGTTCGCGCGGCGGAGGCTTGGCCCATGATCCCTCCGCCCTGCGTGGCGACCGAAATGTCGAGGGTTTTCCACCGATCACCCACCATGAGCAGAGGCTCCTGGATCTTCTGACGCACGAGCACGGGTTCGACGATCTCCAAGGGCTGCCGATTGATCCGGATCCGGCCGCTCCCCTTGCGAACCCAGGCGCGGGCGATCGCTTCCTTGCGTTTGCCGGTCGTCAAAATGACGACAGGGGTTTTCATAGGCGCGCCCCCAGCAGGCGAGAGATCTCGGCCAACGTCATCGGTTCGTTGAGGGTCGGGTGGGCCCGAGCAGCCTCCAGCGATTCCTGCGCGTGGGCGTGCCACTCGGGGGGCACCCCGATGTGGACCACCAGCCGATCGTAGGCCTGCTTGCCCCGGGTCTTCTGATGCGGGAGCATTCCTCGAACGGTCCGCCGGAAGATCCGGTCAGGATAGCGCGGGTAGTGCGGACCGGAGCGTTTAGAGCCCCGAGCCCGGTTCGCGGTGTAGAAGGCGAGCACGCTCGCGCGCGAGCCGGTCACCACGCTCTTTTCGGCGTTGACGACGACGATGGTCTCCCCGTTGAGCAGCCGTTTGGCGATGAGGCTCGCCGCTCTCCCCAGGACCAGACCCGATGCGTCTACGACGCGGGTGGAATCCGCAAGTACGGTCGCGGGGGCGGGAACGGGCGCCGCGTCGTTTGCGCCTCGGGCGGCCGACTTCCGAGCGCTTCGATCGGACTTTTCAAAGGGCGTTCGCTGGCGGGATGATCCCCCGGCTTCCGCGGGTGGCACGGAGCTCTCGGGGGCCTCCTCGGGTTCGGGAGTATGGGAAGCCGGCTGGGATTTAGGCAAGTAGGCGCACCCCCGATCCGTCCGGTTTGGCTTTGATCAATTCGTGTATGGTAAGCGTCTTTCCGCCGGCGCCGTGGATCTTCGCGCGAGCCTCCTCCGAATAGTGGAACGCCGCGACGGTCAGAGGCTTGTGGAGCGTTCCCTGGGCCAGGACCTTACCCGGGACGACGATCGTTTCTTCGGCCTTCGCAAGACGGTCGAGGTGACCGACGTTGAGCGGAGGATGCGCGTGTCGGGGTCGGGACAGCTTTTCGGCTACCGCTCCCCAGATCGGGGCCTCGTGGGACTTAGCCGCCTTCCGAAGCTCGACCAGCGTCCGCGCGAGCTCGGCATTCTGCTTGCGAATGACCCTCAGCATGACCGCGAAACGCCCTCGACCCAGGTGCCCGATATAAGCATTGCCGAAAGCGGAACCGTCGAGTGCTCCGGGTCGGCTTTTTCGGCGAGCACGGGCCGAGTTCGGTCGGGTTTCCTCGGAATGAATTCCTTTCCCGAACAACGATTAAATAGCGCACCCCTCCATCGGACCTCGAGGACGACATGAGAAAATTCCTGACCGAACTCCGTGGCAAGACCGTGATGACGAACGATGGCCAGATCCTCGGGTCCATCGAAAACTTCGTCGTCGACACCCTCAGCGGTGGGATCGCTCATGTCCTGGTCACTCCCAGCGAGGACGTCGAATCGCGACTGTTCCAAACCGACGGCTCGGGACGCTTGGTGCTCCCCTTCAAAAGCATGCGGGCGGTCAAGGACGTCGTCGTGATGGACATTGGGAAGTGAGCCGTCCACCAAACCTCTCGTTTCGGTCGTCGTCACAGTAAAGAACGAGGAGCGGGGAATCCGCCAGCTTTTCGATAGCCTCCTCGGACAGGAAGAGCCTTTTGAAATCGTCATCGTCGACGCTTTGTCCCACGACGACACGTGGGCTATCGTACAGGAGTACTCCCATCGGTACCCCACGCGGTTCCGGATCGAACGCCGGTTTGGATCCCGCGGGATCGGCCGGAACATCGGGGTCTCGCATGCCCGCGGCGATTTTGTCGCTTTCATCGACGGCGACTGCATCGCCGACTCCCAGTGGCTCCACGCCCTGCGAGCAGGCTTCGCGTCCTCTGACGTCGTCGCCGGTCAAACGGTCGCGAGCGGGCCGTCTCAATACGGTCAGCTCGAGCGGGTCGAGCTCTACCAACGCGGGAACGACGTAACGTATCCGTCCTGCAACCTGGGCTACCGACGGGCCTTGTTCCGGGAGCTCGCAGGGTTCGATCCGCGGTTCATCACGGCCGAGGACATCGACCTCAACCTGCGCGCCGTCGAGTCCGGTCACCGGATACTTCACGTTCCGGAAGCGTTGGTCTACCATCACGTCCGACCGACGCTTCTCCGGTTCCTCTACCAAGCGTTCTGGAACGGCTACGGGCGCAAACAGCTCACTGAGAAGCACGGCAATCTGTGGGGGAACTACCGGTTGAGACGTTTGATGTCCAACCAGCGGACCGTAATCTCCTGGGCCCGGCTCGTGGCGGCCCTCTCGGGGTACGGCACGCGAATCTTGACCGGCGGCGGCCGCCGGCTTTACCCGCCCAGGGTGACCGGGTCGGTCCGGGAAGGAAACCCCGAGTTCGCGAGAGGACAGTAGCCCGTGGGCGAGCTATCGATGAAAAGGCTCGTCGGAGCGCCGCCGCTTTAACCGGACTTGAGCAGCTCGGCGACCTTGATCGCTTCCTGGAGAACCTTGTTGGAGTCGGCGGACTGATCGACCACCGCGACGAGCAAGGCCTTCTTCCCGCTCCCGACGATAATGGTCTTGGAATCTGCCCCCTCGATCACGATCTTCTCCGGAGGCGCACGATTGAGCTCGGTGTTGGCCGTTGCCGCCGCT
>Ga0187846_10001740_pt1 | contig 12218 bp, 11 predicted proteins | sample TC_taG_FD_161473 | JGI IMG/M metagenome (GOLD analysis project Ga0187846, IMG submission 161473) | Biofilm microbial communities from the roof of an iron ore cave, State of Minas Gerais, Brazil - TC_06 Biofilm (v2) | ecosystem: Environmental > Terrestrial > Deep subsurface > Cave > Wall biofilm...
CGCAGAAGGGGCTTCACTGTTTTCCATAGTCACTCCAGGGCATTAACAGGTGCCCTCACATTTAGTTTATAGGACCGGCAAATATTATAACGAGGAAGAAATCAGGTTTCCATACTGCGAAATTCGTGCTGTTCGCCGAAGACGCGCCGCATGGCGTCGCTAATCTCGCCAAGAGTCGCATAGGCCTCAACGGCGCTGACGATCAAGGGCATGAGGTTTTCGCTAGCGGCGGCGCCGCGCTCCAGGGCGACCAACGCCTGCTGTACCTGTACGTTGTCACGCTGCTGGCGTAATGCCGCCAGTTTCGCCGCCTGCCGCCTGCCCACCTCAGGGTCAACATGCAGCAATGCCGGTCGCTCCTCCTGCTCCTGAGTGAAGCGATTGACGCCAACGACAATGCTGCGCTGCTCTTCAAGGGCAAGCTGGTAATCGTAGGCGGCCTGTTCAATCTCCGCCTGCATGTAACCGCGCTCAATAGCCCGCACACTGCCGCCGAGCTCATCGATTTGCCGGATGTAGTGCCAGGCTTTCTCCTCTATAGCGTTTGTTAAAAATTCAATGTAGTACGAGCCTGCCAGTGGATCAACACTATCTGCCACGCCCGTTTCATAAGCAAGGATTTGCTGTGTGCGCAGGGCCACGCGTGCGGCATCCTCGGTAGGAAGGGAGAGCGCTTCGTCCTTAGAGTTAGTGTGTAAGGACTGAGTGCCTCCCAGGACGGCAGCCAAAGCCTGGTAGGCGGTGCGCACAATGTTGTTATCCGGCTGCTGGGCAGTGAGCGTCGAACCGGCGGTCTGAGTATGGAAGCGCAGCATCATTGAGCGCGGGTCGCGCGCGTGGAAACGATCGCGCATAATATGTGCCCACATACGGCGGGCAGCGCGGAATTTGGCAACTTCTTCAAGCAGGTTGTTGTGACTGTTGAAGAAAAAGGACAGGTTACCTGCAAAACTATCTACATCGAGTCCGGCATCAATAGCAGCCTGAACGTACGTGATAGCATTGGCGAGCGTGAAGGCGACCTCCTGTACGGCGGTTGAGCCGGCCTCGCGTATATGGTAGCCGCTGATGCTGATGGTGTTCCAGCGCGGCAGGTGCCGGGCGCAGTAGCTGAACAGGTTGGTGATAATGCGCATGGAGTGCCGCGGTGGGTAAATGTAGGTGCCGCGGGCAATGTACTCTTTCAAGATGTCGTTCTGCACGGTACCCGAGAGCTTGCGTACGTCTGCACCCTGCTTTTTAGCAACGGCGATGTAGAGAGCAAGCAGGATACTGGCAGTGGCATTGATGGTCATCGATGTGCTGATGCGCTCCAGCGGCAGACCTGCAAGCAGTGTCTCCATGTCCTCCAGGCTGGAGATCGAGACGCCTACTTTGCCAACCTCTCCCTCGGCTAAAGGATGATCAGCGTCGTAGCCCATTTGCGTCGGCAGGTCAAAGGCAACAGACAGGCCAGTCGTGCCCTGTGAGAGCAGAAAATGGTAGCGCTTGTTCGACTCCTCCGCCGAGGCAAAACCGGCATACTGGCGCATGGTCCAGAAACGAGAGCGGTACATGGTCGGCTGCACGCCGCGAGTGAAGGGGAATTCGCCGGGGTAGCCTAGCTCTGTATGCGCGTCGAAATCGGGCAAAGCTTCCTCGTTAGCCACATCGGGCACTATGATGTTTGAACTAGTGACGAATTTTTCCTGGCGTTCCGGGGTTTTTTCTTTTGCCCGCCGCGCGGTGCTTTCGCGCCATTCTTCCGCGCTCTTGCTCACATGCTGGTCCATAGGCTACTTGCTCCTCCTTCGTTAGCCAATGGCATTATAGCATATGAAAACTTAGGAACGACATTTATCGTTAAACTCCAGGGCTCTTGAGAGCACTAAGTGGCTGGCTAAGCATATCACCCGAGACTAAGGGAAATGAATCATCGTTATATATTGTGTCAATATGTTGTCCAGCAGGAATTCCATGTATTATGTGGGGCGGGGAGAGCATCTTTATGGTTCCTAGAGGATAGTGATGCTACGCCTATGGGAGCACGCAATGTACTGCAAGGGGTGTGGAGCTGCCAACGCAGCAGGAAATAGCGTTTGTACCGTTTGCGCACAACCCATAGCAGCGGACAGCGGTAAGACCGGGGATGGGTCTTTCCTGAACGGGCGTTACCACATCCTCACGCAGGTAGGAAAAGGTGGCTTCGGAGCCGTCTACAAAGCCAGGGATACCTTGGTCGCAGGGCAGGGCACAGATCTCATAGCCATCAAACAGGTCAACCTGCGCGGGCTGACAGCACAGGAAATCATCGAGGCGACCGATGGCTTTCATCGCGAGGTGTCACTGCTGTCCAACCTCGAACACGTCAACCTGCCGCGCATCTACGATTCTTTCACCGATCCCGAGCACTGGTACCTGGTGATGGACTTCATCGCAGGTGAGACCCTGGAGCAGTATCTGCAGAAAACCTCCTCAGGTTCCTCGCCTGCTACAATGCGCTCCCTGCCACTGGACGACGTGTTCGGTATTGCGCTCCAATTGTGCCACATGTTGCACTACCTGCACACGTGCCAGCCGCCCATCATCTTCCGCGACCTCAAGCCTGCCAATGTCATGCGTACCCCCGAGGGAAACCTGTACCTGATCGATTTCGGCATTGCACGCCAGTTCAAGCCCGGGCAGGCGAAAGATACAATGCCCTTTGGCTCGCCGGGCTATGCCGCGCCAGAGCAGTACGGCAAGGCGCAGACAACGCCCCAGAGCGATCTCTACAGCCTGGGCGCGCTGCTGCACCAGGTGCTCTCGGGGGAGGACCCAGCCGAGACGCCGTTCCGCTTTGCGCCGCTGCGCCTGTATGGCACAGCGGGATTGGCCGAGCTGGAAGCGCTGATTATGCGGATGGTGGAGATGGACCCGGGCAAACGGCCGGCCAGCACTGCTGAAGTCAGGGAAGAACTGCAGCGTATCGTCATGTTTCGCATGCTGCGCACCCAGGAAGAGCCGCGTCTCTGGCGACCTGGCCAGCCGCAAGACCTGCCCTCGGAGTTTCCTCCGCCAGCGTGGCGGACGATGGTCCCGGGGTCAGGGCAACAGCAGCAGCAGGTGCAGACTCCACGGGCAGGTCCCTCCCGGCGCAAAGTCCTCCTCGGGGGCCTTGTAACGGGCGCGGCTCTCGTGGCCGGGACAGAGGGCCTCCTCTGGCTCCTGCAGCGTTCCGGTTCTCGTCCCAGGCCTCCAGCGGCTGTTCTCGCGCCTGTTCCCACGCAACAGCTCGCCCAGGTCGTCTATCGCGGGCATGCCGGAATTGTGTGGTCCGTAGCCTGGTCGCCTGACGGTCAGTTTATTGCTTCGACCAGTGACGACAATACCGTGCAGGTCTGGCAGGCAGCGAACGGAAAGCGTATTTCTGTTTATGATACCTCATCTGCACATGCTGCGGCGTGGTCACCCAATGGCAGGCTCATTGCCTTTACTGATGGCGGCGCGGTGCAGGGACGGAATCCTTTCCCTGGCAATAGCGGCTCTCCGTTCTCCTATACTGTCGATCCAAAAGGTACCTGGTCTGTGGCGTGGTCACCCGATGGAGAACGCATCGCTGTAGGGAGCCGCAGCGGTGTAGAGATCTTGAAGGTAGCTAATGGGCAGTCTGTCGTCAAGCACGACTGGTCATATGCCGAGGTAACAGCGGTGACGTGGTCACCTGACGGCAGATATATCGCGTGGGGGAGCTCGGGCTACGATCACGGACTACAATTCCATAGTGGTACTGTAGAGGTGTGGGAGGTGGCAACAAATCGCCGCGCCTACTTCTATGATGCACCCAGAAAAGACAACGCAGTTGCAATAGCGTGGTCACCCGATGGCAAAAATCTTGCTTTTGGCAGTGCCGGAGAAGTGCTGGTATGGGAGACGGCACAGTGGAGTGATCGCAATGCCATTGGCGGGAATCTTCAGATGGTGAACGCAGTAGCATGGTCGCCGGATAGCAAACGCATCGCATCGGCAGGATCACTTGACCCTAGGGTGCAGGTGTGGGACGTTACGGATGGAGAGTATTTCTACATTTATAGCGGGCAGAGCAGCGGTGTAGAGTCGCTGGCATGGTCCCCTGACGGCACGCGCATCGCCTCGGGAGGTTTAGATCACACGGTACAGGTGTGGGAGCCCAAGGTGTTAATTTCATAATCCGGTGGCTCATGGCCCATCCGGTGAGGTAATTTCTTTACCATTCTCTGCGGTAGCAGGTATACTTGAGAGGGATCGTGTTGTTCACCTCATTCATACGTTCGTAGTCTGTTGAAAAATTGGCAAAAGAAAAACAGGCAAGAATCGATATTCTCACCTGATTCTTCGGGGAGTCAACCCAGGTGGCCTACGGGCCACCTGCTGGCCACTACCATCCCTGAAAAAAGCGCGAGAGACCGTGCAGGAGGACTTCCTCCGGCGCGAGCGTTGTCACGAGGCCGAGCGCCCAGGCGGTGTAGAGCAGATGCCCGTGGGTCAGAGGCACCAGGCCAGGCGTGCCGGTCGCGTCTCTGATAGGGAAGGAGACCGCCAGATCGTCGGGAGCGATCTCGCGCCCCGTGTGGAGGCGGTCAGCCGGGTACTCCTCGACGAGTGCATTGAAGGCATAGGCGGCATCTCGTTCATTGCCCGGTCCCCGCACGTGCAGGACCAGGGCGATGCTCTTCACCTGCCGGCGCACCTGTTCCGTCTTCTGCCACAGCTCTTGATTCACCGACGGTGATGGGGCCACCAGGACCTTCGCCTTCGCCGTTTGCAGCAGATCAACGACCTGCGGGACGGGCAAGGAGGGAGGGATTGGACAGACGACCCCGGCGGCCTGTCCTCCCCAGAGCAGCAGCTCTTTCTCGAGCAGGTCGGGCAACAGCAGGGCCATGACATCCGGTGGGCTCATCCCCAGATCAGCCAGCAAATTGGCCGTCTGATGCACCTTCCCCAGGAAGGCACGAGCAGTAAGTGCTTCGTCTAGCTGGGACTGATTCCCAAGAGGGAGAAAGCAGCGAGCAGGCTGCTCCGGGTTACTCGCCACAGTCTTTTGCAGCAACTCGTAGGTACTGCCGACAGCCAGCCGCTTAGCGAGCGGGACTCGTTCGAGGCGTTCGATGTCCTCCAGGGTCCGTCGCGGCGCAGCCTGTGGTGACATGTCCCTCTCCCTCTTTCTCTCTGCTCGGGGCCATAGATGCCCCCGGTGGCCTCAAGGTGAATGACAGATCGGCCTCTTGCCTAGGCATCGAAGTGCAACTGGTCTGAGAAGGTACCGTTATTTCCTTTCCCCTGGAATGTTCCCTGCCCTTGCAGGCTCGCCAGGTCACCCGTTCCCTGAAAGTCGAAAACCTGTCCCTGGAAGCTCCCATCGGCAGCAATCGTATAGCTGGTGGATTGCCGGAGCGTGCCTGATTTGCCCTTGACTGTACAGGTACAGGTAATAATTCCAGAACCAGTTCCGGTTTTGTCTGGATGGACCGTATTTGTTCCCTGCAACGTATACGAACCGGTGAGATCTCCAGTGAATTCCCCGTGCTCGCTATAGCTAGCGATCGTGTCTTGCCCATGCTGCGTCACACCGGTGGTCGTGGAATCCAAAACCGTAAAGGCGCCATTCGCCGTAAAAGTGGCGGCGGCAGTTAATCGAAGCCAGGCAAACACCCCGCCACCAATCAGCAGCAGAACGATACCGGCGATGACGCTGATGCGTTTGCCCGAGCGCCGGGACGGTGGAGGCGGTGGTGCCTCATAGGGGTTGACAGGATAAGGACGTTGCACAGAGTTCGCATAGGGGTTTGTACCATACTGCGTTGGTGGGAGAGGTGAAGCACTCATCACAGCAAGGGATGCCCCTGACACTGCTGGGATGGTCGGATCATCCGCCGAGGCCCCGGAAGTTGCATAGTAAGCAGGAGTAGGCGTTCCACACGTGGGACAGGCCCAGGCCTCCGCAGGAAGGTGTGTTCCACAAACTTGGCAGTCCATCATGCATGACTCCATCTCTATTTGCTTTTTTTAACCCAGCGTAGGGATAACGCCAAGTTGTTGTAGCAAGCCTAAAGTATCAAAACTATTCCAGCTTTCGACAAGCTTGCCGTTTGCAAAGCGATCGTCTGCAACGATATGGGACCCCATTCTTCAGCTATCAATTACCAGGGCAAGGCATTAGCTGGTCTATCCTCGTCTGCTCAAGTATGCCCCTGGGCAAGCAGCGCTACTTATGAATCCTTCATGGTGGCGTATCGCTGATCAATGGGTTCAGGCGGTTGCAGGACTGGTCTCGACCTCCTTGTGGCTAGAGCCAGCCTTCACGATCAGCACGATGCTCACCACCAGGATATCGAGCAGCAACCCTACAAAGGCCAGGAAGGTGAACACTCCCCCCGCTGCGAAAAAGCCGGAGGGGATCAGCAGGCTGAGACTTCCCAGGAATTGCACCACCGCCACTACTAGTGCGAACGCCCCGACCCAGCGTGGCAGCACGCCCGTCCGCAGTACCAGCACCGCGGCCGTACCGATATGCAAAACTTCTGGAAGGAACGTGATGCCGATCCCAGCGTTCACCACATCAGACAACGCTTTAATGACCCCAAGGTCGGCTGCTTGTCCAGGAAGTGCGAGACCCATTCCCCAGAAGGCCAGCGCGATCGCTACGACTGCTACCCCTGAGCCGAAGAAGAGGGTCGAGAGGTAGTGTGTCTGCCCCTCGGCTTGCGCAAAGACCGTGCGAAGGTAGCCAATGAACCACAGGGAGAACAGGAGTCCAAGCAGAAAGAGGTAATCGACGGCCTGGACGGCACCACTATGAACGGTATAATAGGCGGCAATCTCTTTGGCAGACGCACCTGCCGCCGGACGGGCCGGCAGCGCGAACAGCGCGATGAGGCTCAACAGGACAAAGACCAGGCCTGTAGCGGCTTGCAGCCGCTCCCATACTGATTTTCCCACGTTGATCTCCTTGTTCTCTTCGGTTGACATAGAAAGTGCTCCTTTCTAAGAATGTTCACGCAGGGCATGAAGGCCTTCCCCTGCGCATCAATCTCATCTCCATCCACTCTGCAAACGATGAGGGGCTCCATTTTTCTGCCACAGATTGCTCAGCCATGCCCTGATCGACATAGTTATCGAGCCGTGGCTCTTTGTCAGTTTCTACCAGTGATACACGAATACTTGCACATCACATCATGATCTCATTTACCGCTTGGCCTGCTGAGGTGGGTTGTATCCAGCGGGCTGCGGTGGATATGGCCCACTGTAGGGGTTGGGTTGCTGAGGCGGCGCATACTGCGGGTACTGTGTAGGACCCTGGTAGGGCTGCTGGTAGGGATTGGCCTGTGGGTATGCATCCACCGGCGCTGAGGGTGCGACATTCCACCCCTGTTGCCGTCTCTTTCTACTGCGCAGCACCGGCAGGCCAAGTGCCAGACCACCTATGATCAGACCAAGGACCAGCAGCGCGGACCCACCAGGCCAGTTGTTCTGATAAAAGCCGTGAGGGTTTTGGGTGAACTCGGATGTAGCAAACACCGCTGCGGGCTGACCGTTGGAGCCAAAAACCGTGATCTGCTCTATGGTATAGGCATCCCCTTGCAGGTGAGTGGAGTTGTTCGTGGCCGTGACATCAACCGAGGTGGTCTGATCTGGTCGATACACATAAGCAATGACATTGCCATCCCCAAAACTGTGGCCAGTGATGGGTGGGGTAAAATCGCTCTCATTTATGACATAGAGGTTGGGGTCGTTCTGCAACTGCAGGTAGCCAGTGCTCGATGAAGCATCAGCCGGTGAAAGGAAGTGGAGGACCGTGTCGTGGCTCACACTCTGGTAAGTGACGGCATGTGATCCGATCCCGTAGGCAAGCCCTCCAATGGTGAGAAGTGCCCCGACAATGGTCAGGCCCCACCGCGTGGTGAGTAAGAGAAACAGTAAACGAACCATAGCATCCTCCTTTGTATGTACTCCTACTTTTCTTGTCTATTTAGCGTCCGCCGCTCCTGAAGTCGTTTGCAGCGGTTCAGGCTCGATCAGGAACCTGGCAGCAGTTCGCTACCGAGTTCCCCATTCGGCATGGAAGCGGGCTTGAGAGAGCACTCAGTGGCCTATCCCATTGCAGGAACACGACCCAGTTGTTGCAGCATGGTCATCACGTCGTAGTAGCTTCGGTAAAATGACGAACGAGCGCCTTGTTGCCTTGTTGTCTTCGGTTGACATAGCGCTGTTCCTTTCTTTATAATTATGTGCTCATGCTCTCCTCCTCCCAGCGCTTACCGGATCAGGCAAGATGGGATGGAGAAGCGATCAGCATAATGCCGGTCTGCGAGGGATGCGTCCCAGCGATGCTGGCGAGCAACAGGAGCACACCTAGCAGAAGGACAACACACAGGAGAGCTCCAATGATGCTTACCACGACGGCCTGCCGGATCACTATGCTCTTCATCTTGTTTTCCTCCTGTTGCTGCTGGCTTCTCAATACTCCAGGTGACTTTTTTCCTGATGCCATACCGAGTTTTGTGTAACGGTGAATTACAGAAAAACCTTGAAGCTAGGACTGGCGTGGTTTTAGCGCATTCTCACTTTACGCCATTACACAAGATTCGGTATGGTGTCTGTTGTCATACGGCGAGCTGCTATGTGACGACGAAGGAAGGGGTGTAGGTTGTGTTGGCTCAATGATCCTCTGACCAGGCTGTGCTTCACCGGAATACGGTTGAGAAGGCTGTGTGAGTCCTACACTACTCGACTCGATGTAACGAACGCCACAATTGCCGCAAAAAGTTTCGTTGGGAGCGAGCAGTTTCCCACACTGTTTGCATACACGATTCGCCATCTGTTCACATTCCTTTCTGTCCATTGACGTTTGATGCCATATTAAATGTTGTGTAATGGTACATAGCAGAAAAACCGGGAAGCCAGGTCTGAACAGAGTTTAGCACCCTCTCGTTGTACATCGTTACACAAGATTCGGGATGGCATCGTCAATCACCCCGTCGATACTTCTAGATTCCTCCTCGGATAAGATTTATCCTTCTTCCTTTTTTGTTGTGGCTTGTCTCTCTGCGGTTAGAGTGGTCCTGTTGATTTCAGACAACTTGCGTGTGGGTCTGGATAATCATGATTCCATGCCTGACGAGATGAGTTCCATTCATGCTCTCATGTATCAGAAGGGCGCCCACGAAAAGCGCTATGCAGAGAAGCGCCACTACTATCACAACTGTACTGACTATTCCACTCCGATGATTCACTCTGCTGTTCATGTCGGACTCCTTCCATCACCTGGAAACGGACGTTGCTTCGGGTTTTCAACCTCTTGCTCATAGTCTAGCTGGCTCAGGCTTGCCGCACACAAAGCATACCCAAAACAATGTCCAAGGAACATAAAGAGATGTTATAATTTTCTTATAGCTTCTTGTATCTATATGGTTGAGTTATAGCGGCTTAAACCAATGAGCTTGTTCCCTCAGATCCTCAAGAGCGAGCGCGTACGACTTGGCCTCTCGCAGCAAGAGCTGGCGGAGAAGGTGAACGCCTCTCCCATCAGCATCAGCAACTGGGAGCGTGGCAAGACGGTGCCAGGACCGTACCACCGGCGCCTGCTCAGTGAGCTGTTTGACAAAAGCCTGAAAGAGTTGGGGCTCCTTCAGCAGGAGAGAGAGGAAGCTGCGCCCATCGAGCCAGGCTCACTCCTGGCGCTGCATGAGATGTCCAACGCTGAAATGGTTCCACGCGTCTGGAACATCCCGTATGCGCGTAATCTCTACTTTACCGGACGCGAGGAGGTCCTCGCTTACCTGCACGAGACGCTTCTGGCCGCCAGCACCGCAGCACTGACGCAGCCACAGGCCATCAGCGGTCTGGGCGGCATTGGGAAGACGCAGACAGCGGTGGAATACGCCTATCGCTATCGCGACCTCTATCAGGCGGTGCTCTGGGCAAGGGCTGACTCGCGTGATTTGCTCGTGTCTGACTTCGTCAGCATAGCCGATCTCTTGAATCTCCCGGGGAAACATGACGAAGACCAGAAGTATGTGGTGCAAGTTGTCAAGCGCTGGCTGGAAAACAACACGCAATGGCTCCTCATTTTAGATAACGCTGACGATCTGGAGATGGTGAGCGAATTTATCCCCTCGGCAGGCCAGGGTCATACGCTCTTGACGACGCGCGCGCAAGCTCTTGGCACGATTGCGCAAGGGGTGGAGATCGAGAAGATGGCGCCGATCACAGGAGCATTATTCCTGCTGCGCCGCGCCAAGCTGCTTCTAAAAAATGCCTCTCTGGAGAGTGTCCCGGCGTCCGTGCAGACTGAAGCGAAAGCCATTGCCGAGATGATGGACGGCCTGCCACTTGCCCTCGATCAGGCGGGCGCGTATATTGAGGAGACGGCCTGTAGCCTGACCGACTATTTGACCTATTTCCGAACACGACAGACAAGCTTGCTGAAACGACGTGGGAGATTAACGGCCAATCATATACCGTCGGTCGCCACGACCTGGTCGCTCTCTTTTGAGAAAATCGAACAGGAGAGTCCCGCAGCTGCGGAACTGCTGCACCTCTGTGCCTTCTTGCATCCCGATGCCATGCCCGAAGAAATCATGAGCAAAGGTGCTCCCTATCTCGGACCTGTCCTTGCGCCAATCGCAGCCGACCCTTTCGAGTTGAACGAGGTCATCAATGAATTGCGCCGCTTCTCATTGATACGCCGCAATACCGGGTTGAAAGTCCTCAACATCCATCGTCTGGTCCAGGTCGTTCTCAAAGATCGCATAGACGAAAACACCCAGCGGCAATGGGCCGTGCGCACAGTGCAGGCTGTCAACAGCGTATTTCCTGATGTGACGTTTGAGGCGTGGCCTCAATGCGAACGGCTTTTCCACCAAGCGCAGGTTTGCGCTGATCTCATTGAGCAGTATGCCCTGGCATTTCCAGAAGCTGCGCGATTACTCAACCTGGCGGGATACTACCTGCAAGAACGTGGGCACTATACTCAAGCCGAGCCACTCGCCAGGCGTTCCTTAGAGATTCGAGAGCAGGTGCTCGGCCCGGAGCACCTGGACGTGGCCAGCAGCCTCAACTATCTTGCGTGGCTGTATCATGAGCAAGGAAGGTATTCCGAAGCCGAGCCACTCGTCAGGCGTTCCTTAGAGATTCGAGAGCAGGTGCTCGGCCCGGAGCACCTGGATGTGGCTCAAAGTTTGCGCACCCTGGCAGAAATTTATCACGACGCGGGCAACGATGTGACAGCAGAACCGCTCTATCAAAGAGCCTTAGAGATTCGAGAGCGGGTGCTGGGATTGGAGCATCCTGATGTGGCTCAAATCCTCAAGCATTTAGGATCGCTCTATCGCTCACAGGGTGAGTATGCGAAGGCAGAACCGCTCTATCTGAGGGCGCTCGCGATTTGTGAGCAAACCCTGAGACCAGAACATCCCGCCCTGGCTGCTTGCCTCATCAGCCTGGGGGCACTGTATAGTCGGCTGAGAGAAGATGCGAAAGCCGAATCGCTCTTCCTGCGCGCCCTGGCAATACGCGAGCAGACCCTGGGTCCAGAACATCCAGAGGTAGCAACGAGCCTATGCACCCTGGGCACATTTTACCAGAGGCGAGGCGAATACGATAAGGCCGAGCCGCTCTACCTGCGAACGCTTGCGATCCGCGAGAAAGCTTTAAACCCTGAAAGCCCCGAGATGTCAGAAATCCTTGAGGATCTGGCAAACTTCTATTATGACCAGGGACGTTATACAGAAGCAGAGCCATTCTTGCAGCGTACCCTGGCGCTCTACGAACAAACATGGGGACCGGAGAATCCCGCTACGTTGAAGATCCGCCAATATTTATCAGACTCTGCCAGGCACAAGGGAACAATACTTAATAAGAAGAGCATGTGCAAGCATAAGTAACCGGCTAAAGTGCAGTTCCACCACGCCGCTCCAACCGCTCGATCAACAGGGACAGCAGCTCGTGGACATCGCCGATGATGCCCAGGTCGGAATGACGAAAGATGGCGCGCGCTTGTTCTTATTGATGGACACCACGTATTCAACCCTGCGAATGCCTGCGATATGCTCGACGGCTCCGCGAACGCCTAGCGCGAGGTACAGCCGCGGAGCAGCAGCAGGTGCCGATTGCGCAAAGCGGCATGTACCTGCTCCTCCGGGGAGAGTGCGGCGGCTTCCCACAGGCCAAGTGCCTGGGCAATGGCGGCCATGACGCGGGCGGGGTCGCTGACCGGG
>Ga0187846_10001741_pt1 | contig 12213 bp, 11 predicted proteins | sample TC_taG_FD_161473 | JGI IMG/M metagenome (GOLD analysis project Ga0187846, IMG submission 161473) | Biofilm microbial communities from the roof of an iron ore cave, State of Minas Gerais, Brazil - TC_06 Biofilm (v2) | ecosystem: Environmental > Terrestrial > Deep subsurface > Cave > Wall biofilm...
CGACAGCAGCAGGTTCGGGCCGGTCGCGGGCGGCGCCGGCGCGGCCGCGCCCGGCGTCGAGCCGGGTGCGCGTCGCATCGCAATCTGCGTTCCGAACAACGTGTCGGGTTCGGTCGGCATCGGCATAAGTCAGGTACGAATCCGCAGTCGGCCCGAACCTCATCCGCTATCGGCGCCGATCCAGCAGGCGATCGCGGAGAAGTTGTCCTGGCGCGGGTCCTCCTGCAGTGCCGCGCACGCGACCATCGCGTCGAGCCAGTCTTCCGGCGTTGCGGCCGACAGCAACAGCGCCTCGATATCGCCGTCGCCGACGCTGTGCCACCAGCCGTCGCTGCATAGAAGGAAGGCGTCGTGGTCGTGCAATTCGAGCGGATCGGCGCTGACATGCGGCTCGATCCGCTCGTCGGCGCCCAGCGCCGACAGCAGGTGGTTGCGTTGCGGGTGGTCTTCCAGCTGTCCGGGATGCCACAACCCGGAGTCGACCATCCATTGCAGCACGCTGTCGTCGCGCGTCAGAGCCGATGCGCGGCCGTCGCGCAGCAGGTACAGCCGCGAGTCGCCGACATTGCCCCACAGGGCCCGTCCGGATACCGCGTCGACCAGCAGCACGACGGCGGTCGCGTGCATCGCCTGCGCGCGGTCCTTGACGCCGCGGGCCCGTTGTGCCGCCACCAGCGCGTCATGAGCGTCCAGCATCAGCTCGCCCAGATCCGGGCCGTCGGTCGGCGGCCGGCTGCGAAACCCGGCCAGGATCCGGTCGACCACCAGCCGGGAGGCGAGCGCGCCGTCACGGTGGCCGCCGGCGCCGTCGGATACGACCATGCACCAGTGCGGTCCAACATGCTCGATGCCGACGCAGTCCTCGTTCTCGTCGCGCGACCCGGTACACGAGCGCTGCGCAGTGTGCACGGCCAGCATCACTTGGCCTTCGGCGGAGCGGCATAGGAAGCCACCGAGACGGCGGCCTCCTCGCTGCTGGCGGCTTCCAGGCTGCGCACCTGGGCGTCATATGCCTCCAGGAAAGCCTCGCCGAAGAAGCGGTCGAAGTCCTCCTGCGCCTCGACGCTGAGCGCGCGATAGTGTTCAATGTACAGTTCCCACAGCCGCGACCGGCGCTGGGACGGAATCAGCGCTTCGATGACGGAGCGCGCGCTGAGCCGCTTTTCCAGTTGCTCCGGGTCGAATCGCTCCAGCACGGCAGTCAGCGCCGCCCGCATGCCCGCCATCACTCCGACCTGGTGGGATTGCAGGTCGATCACCGCGTCGCGCAGCGCGGATGGCCCGGACAAGAAGCCCTGCATCGGGGGTTGCAGCAGCATCTTCAGCGCGATAGCCGCATCCGGCGAAAACTTAATAGGATTGTTGCCGCGCACCTGGATCATTGTCAGGTCCGCGTGCATCTCGCTCTTGGCGGCCGCGCGCATCGAAATCAGCTTGTGGATGCCCCCGACCGCGAGCCGCAGCATCGCGCCCACCGCGCTCAGAAGCTCAGGCGAGGGCCCCTTCGGCAAGGGCAGCTCCACGCCGACGCCTTCCTGGAAGCCACGCCACAGCGATTCGGCGGTGGCCGCCGGCTCCGCGTTGATGGAGCGCGTGCGCGCCGGTTTTTCGCGGGCGACGGGCTTCACGGGCGTCGGGGCGGGCGCGCCCCGCGGCGCAGCAGCGGGCGGTGCAACCGCGACCGCCACGGCCTGGACCCTGGCCTGCGGGACAGGTGCGGTCGTGCGCCCGCGCAGGATCGTCTTGCTGGTCTGGTCCTGCTCGAACGCAACGGCCAGCCGGTAGCCGCCGATGCGCACGTCATCGCCATCGCTCAAGTTGACGAGCATGCCGGAGCTCAGAGGGCGCCCGTTGTGCAGGATCTGGCCGGAGGTGCTGACGTTCTGCAACCAGTACTTCTGATCGGCGTGCGAAATGCGGGCGTGCACCCGCGAAATCAGCCGTTGCGGATCAGGCAGCGTGAAGGTCGCGTTGTCCGATCGGCCGATCTCCCCGCCGCGGCCGTCGAAGCGGCCGACCAGCGGGTTGCTCAGCGGCTCGTCGTTGAGCGAGACTCCTCGCAGGACCAGCGTCATGTCAGGGGCCGTCTGTTTTGAATGCAACATCTCCCCCCAGGCTGAAGCGAAGGCTTGCGCGGGGCGGGAAGGATCGGCTGGAGCGAGTACATCGCGCGGCGGCGGCCTCGCGCCAGTGACTAAAGTCATATGGGGGCACGATCATCGCTCGAGCCGGCCGATCAGCCGCAGCAGCTCGCGCGGCTGCAGCGGTTTGTGCAGGACCACCAGGCCGTTCTGATGGGCCTGAGTCAACACCTCGGGCGAGGTGTCGCCGGTGATCAGCACCGCCGGGGTTGATGTGCCGCACAATTTGCGCACCACCTGCACCGCCTGCACGCCGGTTTCGGCGCCGCGCAACCTCCAGTCGGACAGGATCATGTCGATCGGGGCGGTGGCCTGCCGCACCAGCTCGACCGCCTCGGCGATCGTGGCCGCTGCCAGCACGTCGACCCGCAGTGGGCGCAGCAGTTCGCTGGTGGCGTCGCGGATCGCCCGCTCGTCGTCGATCAGGACGATCGTGGCGCGCACGTCGCTGCGCGGCGGCAACGTCTCGGCCTCGAGCGCCGGTTGCACCACGCCGCGCAGATCGCCGGCCGGCACGACGACGCGGAACAGCGTGCCGCGTCCCGGCCGGGAGCGGACCTGCAGCGGGTGCGACATCAGGTTGCACAGCCGCCGCACGATGGCCAGCCCCATGCCGAGACCCCGGCTGCGGTCCCGCTCCGGATTGCCGATCTGGTAGAACTCCTCGAAGATCATTTCGAGCTGCTCGTGCGGGATGCCGATACCCGTGTCCCAGACTTCCAGTGCGACGCCGCCCGGATGCCGCCGCGCGGCCATCAGAACCCCGCCGTTGCGCGTATAGCGCAGCGCGTTCTGCACCAGATTGGCCAGCACCCTTTCCAGCAGCTGGGGATCGCTGAGCACGACCCGGCGGGCCGCACGAAAGCGCAGCGAGATATCGCGCGCCTCGGCATCGCCCCCAAACTGCTGGTACAGGCGGCGGAACAGGTCGCGCACCGGAAACTGCTGCGGCGCCGCCTGCACCACGCCCGCGTCCAGGCGTGAGATGTCCAGCATCGCGCCGAACGAGCTCTCCAGCGCTTCGATGGACGCCATCATGTTTTTGACCAGCGGCCGTTCCGGGATGTCGTGCAGGCGCTGGTCGAGCGCCGCACAGAACAGGCCGAGCGCGTGCAGCGGCTGGCGCAGGTCATGGACCGCCGAGGCCAGAAACCGCGTCTTTTCCTGGCTCGCCCGGGCGGCCAGGTCCACCTGGGTGCGCAACTGCTGGACCAGATCCTCGTTCTGGAAGCGGGCCGCCAGCCCGGCCGCCAGCGAATCATTCTGTTCGAGCGCCAGCCGCAGCAGCAGCAGCAGAAAGGCAGACCCCAGGATCGCAAACACCAGAGCCTCGCTCGATCCGTACATCACCAGTGCGAACAGCAGCGGCAGCACGGCCGGCAGCAGCCACAGGTAGATCGCTGCTCGCGCCGCTGCCACCAGCGGAGCCGAAAGCCCGGCCGCCGCCAGCCAGATGCCGGTCAGGGTTGCGCCGGTGGCGAAATCGCTCGACAGAAACAGCGGCGGCCCCGCGCCCCAGACAGCGGCCGATGCCGCCATCAACGCGAGCCAGATGCGGCGCACAGCGGCGTCCGGCTCGCGCGGCCAGATCTGCCGCGCTCGATCGCGGCCACCGCGTGCGAGCAGCAATCGGCGCGACAGCGCCAGCACGACGTAGCAAGCCGCCCACAGCCAGACGCCGCGCGGAGCGCCCCGACTCTGCAGCGCGGAAGCCGCGAACAAAGCCGCCACGATTCCAGCCAGCGAGTCGCGCCGGTCCGCCGCATATGCGCTGCGGTACATCTCGGCGTCGATGCGCTGGTCGCGCTCGGCCGGGCTCGGCAGACCGCTCAATGGAACAGGCTGATCAGGTGAGCCCGGCTCTGGACGTCGAGCGCCAACAGGATGGCCGAGACGTAGTTCTTCACGGTGCCCAGCGAGAGTCCGGTGGCCGAACTGATCTCGTGGTTGTTGCAGCCCTCCAGGATCAGTTCGAGGATCTGCAGATGGCGTGGACCCAGTTCGGCCACGCGGTCGTAATGCGAGGTGCCGGCCAGTTTGGGAAAGCGTTCCGAGATGGTGGCGCGTTCCGACCCGTTGGTGGGCCTGAGCAGCGACAGCAGCGCCGCCTTGACCTGTTCGGGCGTCCAGGACTTCAGCAGGTACCCGATCGCGCCCATCGCCTGCGCCTGGCGCACGACGAACTCATCCTGGGTTCCGGTCAGCACCGCGATCGATTGCTCCGGAAACTCGTCGCGCAGCGTGCGCAGTCCCTGCAAGCCCTTGGAGTCGACCAGGTTCAAGTCCAGCAGGACCAGATCGAAGGGCCCGTCGTCGCGGCACGCCGCTCGCGCCTCATCGAGCGAGCGGCACGGTTTGATGTCGCAGCGCACTTCACTGAGCGACTCCAGCAGCACCCCGGTGCCGAGCCGGATCAGGTCGTGATCCTCGACCAGCAGCACCCGTTTGCTTTCAGTCTCCACAGCAGTTCCCGCTAGCGCCAAGCCTCGGCGGCCGCGCGTGCGGCGACGCGCCAGAAGCGCAGTTTACAAATTCGACGTCGGCTGCATGATTCGCCGCTTAAGCTGTGCCAGGAAGATCACGTCGATCGGGTACGACGACCCCGAGGCTAACGCGGGTGCTCGAAGTCGTGCAGGAAGCGCTCGCGCTCGGCCTCGTTCAAGCGCTCGGTGACGCGCTCCAGAAAGGCGGAACGCCCGCCCCCGGCCTGCGCCGCCTGGCGCACCAACAGCGGGGCGATCGGACCGACGTGAACCGCGAGCAGGCGCGCGGCGCGCGCGATGTCTTCGGCCGTTGGCCCGGGCGGTGCCGTCTGCGCTGCCCCTGGAATGACGGTGGCATCGTCGTCGACAATGGCCCCCGGAACGTGGGACTTGCTGGTCCGGGTCACCAGCGCGTTCTGCTGCAGGAAGCGGGTGCGGTCCGCGCCCGAAGCGAGTTGATCGCCGAGTTTCTGAACCAGCCCAGCCAGGTCGGTTGCGTCGCGCGCGGCGCGCCGTACCATGATCCGCGCGATCGGGCCGACGAAGTGCGCCAGGCTGCGCTCGACGGCGGCGAGCTCGGCGACGTTCCAGCCTGCGGCGGCCAGCATCTCGGTGGGCATCGTCGAGATCTGCGGGCGGCCAGGGGTCTCGGGCGCGCGCCGCAGCACGCGCTCGCCGGAGCGGGGCGGTGCGGCTTCGCGCGGCGGGGCCGCTCCAACCGCGTTGCGAATCAGCGTTTGCTGCGACACGGTCGCGCTGACCGGACGATCATGCGCGGCCAGCAACTCGGCGCGGAACTGGGCCGCCGACGGATAGCGGTCCTCGGCGCGCTTGGCCAGGGCGCGCAGCACGACCGCGTCGAAACGCGCGTACGACGCGTTGGCCCCCACCGCCGAGGGCGCCTCGGGGGCCTCGTGGCAGACCTTGTACATCACGCTTTCCTTGGTGCCGGAAAACGGGGGCTGGCCGGCCAGCAGCTCGTATAGCACGACGCCGGCCGCGAACACGTCGACGCGGTGATCGATGTCGCGCCCCAGGTATTGTTCCGGAGCAATGAAACCCGGCGTGCCCATGACGACGCCCACCTGCGTCAGCGTCGAGTTTTCCACGCGGGCGATGCCAAAGTCGGCCACTTTCACGTGGCCGTTGTTCATGATAATGATGTTGGCCGGCTTGATGTCGCGATGCCAGACGCCCTGCTCGTGCGCATAGTGCAGCGCTTCGAGCAGCTGCGCCATCACGCTGACCAGGTCGTCTTCCGCGAATCGCACACTGCGCTCGAAGTACTGCCGCAGGCTGCTGCCCTCGACGTACTCCATCGCGATGAACGCGAAGTGCGCATCCTCGCCGTATTCGTACACCGCGACGATGCCGGGGTGCAGCAGGCGTCCGGCGGCCTGTGCCTCGTTGCGGAAACGCTTGCCGAAGGTCGCGGCCTCGTCGGCGTCGTCCAAAAGCTCCTTGCGAATGGTCTTCAGTGCGACCGGGCGACGTATCACCGGGTCGAACGACTTGTAGACGACTCCCATCGCCCCTTTGCCGAGTTGCCCCAGGACCTGATATTTCCCGAGGTTGCGCGGGGGTCGCTGCCCGTTGAAACTGTCGGCAGGCTGGGTGATATCCACTCTCCCGCTCACGATATCGACGCCCGAATCAGCCTCCAAGCAGTTGCAGTGCCTGCACCATGCTCTTGCGCATCCGGGCCAGCGATTCCGCCAGCGTCTGAATCTCGTCGCCGCTGCGAACGTTCAGGTCGCTGGCGTCGAGCTCCCCGAGGCTGACCCGATCCGCCAGCGCCGAGATCCGGGTGACCGGGCGGATGAACATCCACCATAGCACCAGATTCAACACCACCGCGATCCCGACCAGCACGCTGGCGAGCGACACCATGAACGTGTTCAATGCCCGCTCGGCCCTGGCTTGCGGCACAGCGGTGGGTACCGACACCAGTTGCACGCCGACGATGTCGTTGAGGTTCCATCCGAAGCCGTTGGCCGGCCCGTACTTTTCGACCATCGTGCGCGGAGCAATCTCGACGGTGCTGTGACACAGCAGGCAGGCGGGGTCGGCGATCTTCATCGGCCGCGCGAAATACAGGGACTTTCCGGTCGGCGTGTCGCGCTCGCCGAACAGCTCCCCCGGCGCCCCGCCCGTGCGGAACCGGCCGATCAGGTCGGCTTCCCAGTCGACCGCCCGGTCGCGCGGGTTGGTCGGATTGAGCATCGCCTCCTTGTAGGAGTACTCCGGGTACTGTTTGCTCAAATCCTTCAGCACTTCGGTTGCCGAGAACGCGGGCACCGACTGGGCCAGGAACGTGTATTTCATCTGCGTTTCGAGCAACGGCTTGATCTGGTTCTGGGTGTAGCTGCGCACCGCCAGCGCGTTGGTCATCAACAGCCGCGCCGTCTCGGCGATCTCCTCGCGCGCGTTCCGTTGCAGCATGTCGCGTGTCACGTAGTACGACCCGCCGATGCCCAGCAGAAAGAGCAGCAGAAACACCAGGTTGAACTTGACCAGCAGTTTCATGTCGGCGGTCTCAGTGTTCGGGCTTGGGGGGCGGGGGCGCGGGTGCCGAGTGCGCGGTTGAGGAAGGCGCCGGTGTGGATGCTACTGGGGTCTCCGGGGTCTCGAAGCGCTCCGGATGCAGGATCGGCTCCCATTCAGGATGCCGGACCAGGCCAGCCTCGAGGCGATCCCGGAACGCTTCCTCGTCGGCTTTCTCGACCCAGTCGTGAACGAAACGTCGCCGGATGAATGCTTCGGCATCGATCCATGGTTCGACCTCGTCGTACCTGAAGGTGCCGGACGGTTTGACCGTCACTTCCCGATCCCGGAAAAGCGCGAGTCGCGACGGCAGGCGATCCTCGAAGGCGCGTGGCAATGCAGCAACGAAATCGCGTGGGGGTTCACGCTCCACCCGGGCGGCATCCGTGCCGCGCAAGGCCAGGTAATCGCCGGATCCCAGTCCAACCGGCATGGCCCCTCCGTGCCGCCGGTCCACAACGCGGACCGCGCCGTCCTCGGCGAACACGGCGCCGTTGCCCCGCTCGGCCCGCTCGACAGCCTGGCCGCTGACGCCGATCAGGTCGAAGCTGCGCGAGGCGACCGATCCTTTCGTTCCGGCAGCCAGTTTGCCCGCGCTGAGCTTGAGCCAGCCCGTGAGCAGGTACAGCGGAGCTCGCTCGCCGTACCGCAACGACGGCAGATTCAGTTGCGCGCGCGAAGAAGGTCCGAAATCGACGATCGCGCCGTCGGTGAACTCAATTCGCAGGAACGCCTTTTTGCCGGTTTCAAGCAGGTCGTTGGCATCGATCCGCATGCCTTCGGCCGGCGTGAATTTGGACAGACCTCGAATCAGGACCGCGTCGCCTTCGAGGATTGTCACCACGCCGACCGGTGCAGCCGCGACGGACTGCTGCCAGCCGATCAGGACCGCGATCAGCCCGGTAAGAATCGCCGACCGAACCACCAGTTCTCCCCAATCCACCCGCGCGGGCGGACGCTGCGGTCGAGAGCGGTGCTGACAGCCCGCGCCCTGTACGCGCGTCAGGAACGATAAAGACCGGCGTGACTTGAGTCAACGAAGCCGCGGCACTGCGCCGATCCCTTAGGAGCTTATCGCCAACCTGGTTGCGGCACACGCGCCGGTCGCGCCAATGTGACTTTCGACACCTGTAGGGGTTATGGGCGCTACTTAAGAATTCGCTCACGACCCGCCGCGAAACTGGACGCGGCGATTCTCGGCGGCCTCGGGTTGCGTTCCAGCCAGCGGCCTGCGCCGTCCGAACCCGATCTCCTTGAGGCGCACCGGGTCGATGCCCTGTGCGCGGATCAGATAGTCCCTGACCGCGGTTGCTCGACGCAGCGAAAGCGCGAGGTTGTAGTCGTCGGTGCCGATGGCGTCCGTGTGCCCCTCGATGGTCACGACGCGCGATGCCGGCAAGCGCCGGATGCCCTCTGCGATCGCATCGAGCTGCCGCTGAGCGACCGGGACGATTTCCGACGAGTCGAACTGGAAGCGAATCGGAATCGACAGGGCTTCGGCGTGCTGTTGCGCGAGTTGCGCTCCCGTGCCTGCGGCGCCCTGGACGAGTTCTCTTATCGAGCGCGTCAGGCCAGGCGCGGGTGAGGGGTCGGGCCCGAGGATCCGAGCCACCTCGGCCGGATCGATGACGTCGTTGTCGCGATAGGCTGCGACGTTTTCGGCGCGCGCAGCAGGCAGCATGGCCGCCAGTACGATCGTCACAACTACGATTCTGCGCTTCATCGTGATTTCCTTCGGCGTTGCCGGGTGATGATGGGTTGCGCCCCGCACGCCTCCGGTTCAATTCACGTCGCACCCCCCGCCGCGGCCAGCCTGGAAGCAGAAATCCGCCGTCAGGCTCGACGATTCCCACGGAACCTGGAGGCGTGCGGTCTCCTGCGCGACTTCGATCCGGACGCGCTTGAACATCCGCTCGATGGGCAGGCCCGGCGTCGGCAGCTGCTCCAGCAGATGCTTCGTGTAGATGCTGTGCTCGCCACGCGGCCCGTCGAGCGCGACACCTCCCGGCGCCGTTGAGAACGCTACGAGCGTTCCGACCGGCGCCTCCAGCGGAGCCAGGCCCGACGGTGTCAGGCCGCGGAACTTCAGGCGCCGTCCGTCGGGTCCGACGATGACGCCACCCGTGAAGGGATTAACCCGACAGGCGTCCAGGATCACGATATTGATGCCGTGCTTGACTGCGCCCAGGCGGTCGACGAACTCGGCCGCATCGGCAGCGGTCCCCGGAATGTCGGATTCGCTCGTCGGCTCGGCGTCGACCGGCAGCAGGTAGTTCCGCCCCTTGGCTTGAACGCCATGGCCCGCGTAGAACAGGACGCGCACGGCGTTCCGATCCGCGGCCAGCGCGAACTGCCGCAGACTCTCGATCAGCTCGCGCCGCGACGTGTCTGTCTTCAGATCGACGGCGAATCCGAGGTCGGCCAGGGCGGCCGCGACGGCGCGGGCATCGATGATCGGATTCCTCAGCGGTGTAATCCGGTACGCGTTGTTGCCGATGACGAGTGCCGCTTTGCGCACGTCGACAGCGGCAAGCGCGGCCGATGCGATGGCTGGCCATCCGGCAGCGCTGGCGGCGCCAACCAGGACGCGGACGAAACGCCGCCGGCCGCGCGCGACTTCCGTTGGCAAGATTGATCCGGATGTCACGCGAGGGTCCTCGTCGATTCAATAGGCGTCCGGCAGGCCGGCCACGACCTCGACGGCCGCGACGATGCGCTCGTGCTTCAAGCGGCTCGCTGCGGCGTTCTCCGTGCCGGCCGGCACTCGCACGTAGTAGTCGCCGAGTTGTCCCGGTCCACCGGCAAGGCTGCCCTCGACCGCGCTGAGCAGCAGTCGGATGTCGGCCTCCCTGGCATCCGGCGCGAAATTCACTCGCAACAGGGGGCCCTCGTCGGCGGGCAGGGCGCGCAAGGCGCGAATCTGCTGCGCATCGTCCGCATGGCGCGTCAGCACGTAGATGGAGACGCTTTGCACGCCGATGAGGCTGACCGCCGCAATGACGGCGATCGGTCGCGCGAGGGCCACGACCGGGCCCAGACCGGCGCCGCCCAGCCAGCTACGGATGCGGTCACCCAGCGTCGGGCGATCGGCGCGTATGTGCCGCAGCGTTCGCGCCAGGCCGAGATCCGGCGCAACCTCGCTCACCGACTGCGCGATACTCGACTGCAGTTCGCGATGCCACTCGAGCTCGGCCCGCGCGCCGGCGTCGGCAGCGAGGCAACGATCGACCCATTCGCGTTCTTCGTCCTTCAGCGTGCCGTTCACGTACCACGGCAGCAGTTCCGAAAGTCGGATGCTCATGAGCTCGCTCCGCTATCGGCACCCTCGCGCTCGATCAGCAGACGAAGGCAGTTCTTGATGCGCTGGCGCGCGTGATAGAGGCGGGTCTTGACGGTATTTTCGGGAACGCCCTGCAGGTGCGCGACGTCTGCCAGCGAGCACCCCTGGTAGAAGACAAGTTGCAGGCATTCCCGGTGCTCCTGCGACAGTTTTTGCATGCAGGCCTGCACCCCTTCGCGACGCTGTTTCGCGGCCAGTTCGGCGAAGCCCTCGGGTGCGAGCTCGTCGACCTCGGTCTCCGCCACCTCGTCGAGGTCATCGTGCAATTCGTCGGCACGCCGGCCGCGGTGGACCAGCAGTGCCTTGTTGCGCGCGATCCCGATCAGCCAGGTGCTGAACAGCGAATCACCGCGGAATCGTGCCGCGTTGCGCCAGACCTCGTGCATAGTGTCCACCAGTACCTCCTCGGCCCGGTCCGGTTCCTTCAGCATGTATAACGCGTAGGCGAATACGCGACGACTGAACGCTTTGTAGATCGTCTCGAACGCCGCCTCGTCCTGGCGGGCGATTCGACCCAAGAACTCCTTTGCCTTCGCGTCGTCGATGGGTTGCGGCTTGGCTGCCAAAGGTTCAGTCTTTTTTCAGGTTTTCGAAAGGCACGGACCCATTCGAGGAGTCCAGCGCCAGCGTGCACGCCTGCTCGGGATCCAGGCGGGCGCCGGCTGCCATCGCCGCTTCCAGGTTAGCGGCGCCGAAACGTCGGAGCAGGATTTCCCGTACGCGCACGCGGGTGATTTGCACGCCGGGCTCGCGCGCTCGAAAATTCGTTTGCCCGGCATGCGCCGCGTCGGCATAGCCGGCCAGCACGGCTGCTGCGGCAACACGGTCCTCGAGCGCGGCGAGCAGCGCCAGCGCATCCAGCGCGCGATGAAGGTACCACCACCCGAGGAGGCGGTCGACCGCGATCAGTTCTTCTGCTGCGGCACGCGCTTCCTCGATCGAACTGCCCAGCAGCGCGGCGTTCAGGTACACCGCGTATGCGGCCGACAGCCGGCGCAGGTTGCGTCGGCTGCGCAATCGCGACACCAGCTCCCGCCCGGCCGACACGGCGGCGTCGAAATCTCCAGAGGCCAGGGACAGCGCCGCGAGTTGGTCGAGACACGACGACACAAGGTCGTCGGCGCCCGTGGCGATCGCCAATTGAATCTGTTCCTCGAGCAGGCGGCGCGCCTCGTCGAGCCGGCCGCCGGCCTTCGACACCATCACCTCGCCGGCGCGCCGCAGCAGCAGCAGCCCTGGCGGCCATGCGGGATTCTCGAGCAGCCGCATTTCCTCAAGGGCCGCGGATGCCTTGTGTTCGGTGGCGCGTTGGCTGTGAGCGATGTGATGCAGCGCGATGTAGGCCTCGCGTTGATCGCCAAGGGCACGGCTCAACTCGAGTGCTCTGAACGCCGCGGTCCGCGAAACCTTGTCGGGTCGATCCGCAAAGACCGCCGCGCGCGAATTCCAGTAGCGCGCGGCAAGGGGCGTGGCGCCGTCGCTCGAAGCGTGGTCCAGCACGAGGTCCGACAGTCGGCGCCCCTCCACGAGCGATGACACCAGCAGCAGCAGGTGTGCGGACTCGGCCACCAGCGCAACTGCCAGCGCCGGCTGATGCTCCGAGGACCAGGCGATCGCGGCGCGCAGATTGTCGAGCTCCGGCTCGTAGCGGCTGCGGTACGCGGCGTCCGACAGCCGCCAGCGGTCATCCGAGGCCCGGTCGAAC
>Ga0187846_10001742_pt1 | contig 12211 bp, 14 predicted proteins | sample TC_taG_FD_161473 | JGI IMG/M metagenome (GOLD analysis project Ga0187846, IMG submission 161473) | Biofilm microbial communities from the roof of an iron ore cave, State of Minas Gerais, Brazil - TC_06 Biofilm (v2) | ecosystem: Environmental > Terrestrial > Deep subsurface > Cave > Wall biofilm...
CGCTTTGGCCTCGGTCGCGACGACGGGCTCGGGGAGCTCGAGGGCGCGGTAGAATCCCTGGTACGCGCGCTCGCGGTGGAGGAATTCGGCGTTCTTCTCCTCGTGCTTCGTCTCGCTCTCGGCCCGGATCTCGATCGCGGAGCCGCGGATCCGGATGTCGAGGTGGTCCTTCGGGATTCCCGGGATCTCCGCCGTGATCTTGTAGGCGTTCCCGGTGTCGGTGATATCGGTTCGCGCGGGCCGGAACACGCCGCCCGCGTGATGTGTGGCGGGGAAGAATGCACCGAACGGCGCGACGCCGAACGCGTCGAAGAATCGACTGCGCATCTCGTCGAACATCCGGTCGAAATCGGTCCAGGGCTCGGCGGTCTCCTTCTTGGCCAGTTTTTCTTCCTTGGGGCTCATGGTTACCTCGTAGGCACCGTATTGGTAATTTTACGCTTCTATATAATATCATCTTAAGTGAAAGTTGACGGTCGTGTACCGGAATTAGTTCCCGCTCGTCCGGAGGACGGGGGTGCAGGCGAGCGTTCTTGGTTACGAATGTCACTGTCTCATTGGTAGGGAATGGTAGCAGAAATTGACGACAAGCCGGGTCGACAAAAGAGGACGATTTTCTGGATCGTCGCTGGTGCGGTCGTCGTGGGGGGATTTGTGCTCGTTCCGATTTTACTATCCGCCGGCGTGCTACTTCCCGCGCTCTGCAACTGTGTCGGGACGAATGCCACCCCAATTGGGACGGCATTCGCGGTTCAAAACCCCTGGTTGGCGCAGTGTCCTACTGGAGCGACTTACGGCGCTGAGGGCTGTGCTGCCGGAGATTACGTGTATGAGATGACTGTACTTGGGTCATCGGTTTCATTCGACAGCGTCCGATTTCAGGTGAACAATTCGTCCGGCTCGGTCGCAATGGTCGCGACCCCAGGCGGGTTCACGGTGGTGAACAGTACTGGCTCGCCCCTGGCCTCTTCCTCGCCGGGCACCGTCCTGGAAATGAACGGCACGTGGACCTCCTACGGGCCTGGCATCTCCGGCTCGTCTCTCCTCAAGGGCACGTACTCGGTACTCGTAGACATGGGGGTGGGCGATCCCCTTGCGTTAGGGTACACGTTCGTCGCTCTCGGACTGCCGCCGTATTACGGTTCAACAGCTGCCGCTCTCCCGTAAGAAAGCCTATTCCCGGTCGTTCGAGACGGCTTCGACGAGAGGGACTCGGGCAGGTTGGGTCGACATGCGGCATGATCAGGACGTACTCATCCAACCCAAACCGAGAGCGGGTTTCCGACGTGACCTGTGGTGTTCAGGAACTGGGCCCCCTTTGCCGACGACCTCTCCTCTCCCGTGGACGAACGGCAACCGCTAAGGGACGGTCGGGGCTCAGCCGAGTCGTTGGTCGACATTAACGAGACGCCAGCAGTCGAGCCGCTCGAAAGTGGCGGCGACGAGCGGATCGGCTACTGGGTCGCGGGAGGGATCCTTCTCGGGGTTGGTTGGGGGGTGATGGTGGGGGTGAATCTGCTGCTACACTTTGTGGCCCCCGCCTCCGGACTCGCGCTCGGCTCGGTGGTGATCTTCCCGGCGCTCGGGGTCTACGCGTGGGCCGTGTTCGGAATCGGGCTCGTGATGGGTCTGCTCGGAATCGGTCTCTTCGTGCTGGCGCGGACGAGCCCGAAGGGCCGCTTGGTCCTCCCCGGCCAACCGATGTAGGGGGGCCTAGCCGTGGCGAGACGGTGGGAGGTGCACGTTCGCCACGCCGCGCTGGCGCTTCTGGAGCTTCAGGCAATCCGGACACAACCGCTCGTCCGAATCGAGGCAATTGCGGCAGAAGGTCCGGCCGCAGAACGTGCAGCGGAGGTTCGCGGGCGCTCCGCAGCGGGCGCAACTGCCGACCAACATCAGCGACCCCTCCCTCGAGAAACGCGGCGTTCGAGGACGCCGCTCGCCTTAAGGGCTTCGACAAAGCCGCGGGCGTAAGGCGCCCGGGCGACGTAATCTGCGACCCGCAACGCCTTCGGACTCGCCGAGCGGAAGGTTACCGCCCATCCGGCCGCGCGGAGCATGTCCACGTCGTTGTCCCCGTCTCCCGCGATGAAGCAATCGCCGGGAGTTAGCCCGAGGGGTCCGAGGGCGCGCCGAAGCGCGGGGAGCTTGCCGGCCCCCTTCTCCATCAGATGCAGGGCGAATCCGGTGCTCTCCACTCGGACCGGCAATCCGACGATCGCGCGGCGGATCCGGGCCTCGGAGACCGTCGGCTCGAGAGCGACCTCCGTCTCCCTCCAGCGATCCGTGAACAAACGACGCACGGGAACGCGTCGGGCACGCAGGCGACGATAGGCCCTCAACGCCACCCCTCGATGGGCGAGGTGCTCCACACGTTCCTCGCCGCCCCGGTCGGAAAACACGATCCCACCGTTCTCCGCCACGATGGGACCACTCAACCCAAGGCTCCGGTGCAGCGCCAGCGCGATGGGGAGGACGTTCCCGGTAGCCAAGACCACGGGTACTCCGCGGTCCTCGAGCGTTCGAAGCAGCCTCGCGGCCTCCGGATCGAGCCGGCGCTCCTGGTCGGTGAGGGTCCCGTCAACATCCGTGACGACGGCACGAATCCTCGTGGCTGGCCCCCCACCGCGCCGCGGCCTAGGCCGCGCCCGGTTCGTCAAGTCACCCGACCTACCTCGAGCCAGTCGCGTCGGTCCCCGTGGCCGCGACGTATCGATTCAGGGCTCGCCGCAACGCATCGGCCACCGCCTTGCCGTCACGTCGGCCCCGGACCTTCGTCATCATATCGCCCATCAACGGGGAGAACGCTTCTCGCCCGCGTTCACGGAGGAGGCTCTCGTTGGCTCGAACGACCTCGTCGGCGAGCCGATCGAGGTCCACCTCGCTCCCACCCCGCACGCCCGATCGCACGGCGGCCTCGGCGACATCGCAGCCTCCGTGGGCGAGCACCTCGAGCACCTTGGCCATGCCCTCCTTCGCGAAGTCCCCCCGCTCCACGGCCAGCATCATTTCGTGCAGCTGGTCATCCGAGAAGTCCGCTTCAGTGCCCCCGGCCCCTTCGGCCCTCTGTAAGCTGGGCAGATCGCGAGTGAGGAGGCGGGCCACGAGGGGTGCCGCGTGCGCTTTCGCGGTGAGGCGCTCGAACCGCTCGAGCTCGCCCGAGGCTTGGAGCTCGCGGACGACTTCGAGGTTGATCCGATAGGTGTCCGCGACCCGTTGGCGCGCCACGCGGGGGAATTCAGGTAGCGTCGTCGAGAGCCGGCTCAGCCACTCCCCATCGATCCCTATCGGCGGGATGTCCGTCTCGGGATACATCCGGTCGCGGCCCGGAAGCGGACGGGAGTACCGTGACCTCCCATCCGGTAGGGGGTCTCGCGTTTCCGTGGGAACCTCCTCGATCGCTCGTCGGGCACGCTCTCGAACCCTTCGCAATCCCTCGGTCGCCTTGGCGGCATCCCGAGCCGCCACCAGCACAAACGCGTCTTGCTCGGTGAGGGAGAGCCGCTCACGCACGTGGACGACCTCCTCCGGTCCCACTCCGGGGCCGGGGAGCTCGTCCGAATGCAGGATGCCCCCGAGCCCAGCGGGTCGGACGTAATCCGCCAGCTCACGACCGAGCCGGTCCCCCTCGGCTTGGTTGCCTTTCAGCAACCCGGCAAAGCCCCTCAAGGCGAGCGCGAGAACCACGCCCCCCGAGCTCAGCACCTCACCGACAATCCCGCGCCCCGAAGGCCGGAGCAGCGCGCTCACATCGACCGGCGGATCCTCGTCCACCGACGCATGACGGCGAGAGAGCTCCTCTCGAGCCCTCAAGAGCATCTCCTGTCGTCGGACCTCGCCGTCGACGTACTGGGCGATCAGTCGCAGCTCTTGGACTCCCTTGATCTCAACGCGCGCGCCACCGTCCGCCGACACGTTGAGGTCCTCTCGGATCGTCCCGATTCCCCGCCGGACCCGGCCGGTGGCCCGCAGCAGAGCGCCGATCTCCTCCGCGACCGCCCGCGCCTCCTCTCCACTGCGAATCTCGGGTCCCGTGGCGATCTCGATGAGCGGGATGCCGAGCCGATCCAACCGGTAGTGGAGTTCGCCCGTGCCCTCTCCCACCTTGCGGGCCGCGTCCTCTTCGAGGCACACGGTCTGGATCGAGACCTGCTTTCCCGCTACCTCGAGCGACCCGTCGGAGGCGACCAACACCGTGCGTTGAAAGCCCGCGGTGTTCGACCCGTCGACGACGATCTTCCGCATCACCTCGACCTCGTCCACGGGACGCGCCTTGAGGGCGAGGGCCATCGTGAGGGCGACTTCGAGGGCGTCGCGATTGAGTGCGTGGGGGGGCTCCTCGTCGAGTTCGACCAGGCAGCTCGTGGACGTCGATTCGTAGCGGTAGGTAAGGCCCCGCGCCGCCTGGAAAGCCGCCGCGGCATCGACCGCACGGTCTTCGCCACCCGTGGCGCGCAGGTTGCGGGTCGTGGTCGCCACGACGGTCTCAGAGAGCTCGGACGGACACGCGCAGAACAGCTTGCTTGTCGCGAGCTGCTGGTGCACCTCGAGCCCCGCTTTCACCGGGCCTCGTTGGGCTCATGGCGGGGCTCGAATTCTCCCGCGCGGTCTTCGAGCATCCGCTCCTTGACTCGCGCCGGATCCGTCGAGCTACCGAGAGCCCACAACAGTTTCACGTACGCCGTTTCGGGCAAGAGATCCCCCAGATACACGACCCCACCACGGAGGAGCTCGCGACCCGTGGCGTAGACGAGGGGATCGACCCCGCCTTCGAGACACTGGGTGGTCATCGCGACAACGGTCCCCCGATCCACGGCCGCGCGGATCCAGGGCAGGTGGGCCGAACTGACGTGTCCGAGCCCGGTCCCTGCGAGCACCACCCCCTGCAGGTCCCTCACCATGGCCTCGGCCCGCTTCGGCTCAAGCCCGGGATAGAACCAGAGCAGCGCGGCTCGAGCGTCAATGGGTCCGCTCACCCGTACCCCTTTCGAGGACCGGCCTCGGAACGGCATGTGAAAAGCGAGCGTGTCTTCGGCGAGCGTGGCGAGCGTCGGGCCGTTCCGGCTCTGAAACGCGTCGCGTCGGCTCGAGTGCATCTTGCGGACACGAGTTCCGCGGTGTACGGCGAATCGGTCGTCGGAGAGGCCCTCATGCATCACGACGACCACCTCGGCCAGCTCCGGATGACGAGCGACGCGGACCGCCGCAGCCAGGTTGGACGGGCCGTCGGACGAGGGGCGGTCCGGCGAGCGCTGGGCGCCAACGAGAACGACGGGCCCCGGGAGGTTTTCGAGAAGGAAACTCAGCGCGGCGGCGGTGAACCCCAAGGTATCGGTACCGTGGGCGATCACCACTCCCTGGGCCCCCTCGCGGAATGAGGTCGCTACGCGGTCGGCGAGGGTATGCCAATCCGCCGGGGCGATGTCCTCGCTCAATACGTCGAAGACCGGGACGACCCGAACGGGACCGCTGCGGGCAAGGTCCGGATAGAACGCAAGAATCTCCTCCTCTCCTTTCGCCGGACGGACGCCTCCGGTGCGATAGTCGACGCGGGAGGCGATCGTACCCCCCGTGGTGAGGAGTGCCACCCATCCGGTCGGGGGCCGCTTCTGGGTTCCCGAACTCGCCGCGCCGGCCGGTCGGGGTTCGCCTGGCCCCGAAGACGGGGGCTCCGTTCGAACGGAATCGGCGGGCCCGAGTCGGACACCGATGTTGTAGCCACTGTCGAGCTTGAGCTGAACGATTCCAGGGTCGGAGAAATCGTGCGCCGGCACCAGCGTCCCCCGAACTACCTGACCGTCGGCGCGCCGGACCTCAACCTGGGTTCCAATCGCCATCGACCGAAGGCGGGCCACCGACTCGGCGGCGCGCGACTTCTCGATTGCGGCGTTGTCGGCCACGGAGCCTGACCCTCGAGCCGGGACCCGCCTTGAGTTATAATCGTCTCCGACGCTCGCCCTCGGCGACCCCGGGCTTTTATAGCGAACCCCAATTCACGGCGGGGCGAGCATCCGGACGAACTGATGCCCGTGTGGGGTAGCTACGGGTCGCGGGACCACCTCCCGCCCCGCTGCAGTGGATTATCCTAGAGGCCTGCGGAGCCTCAGACCTGGGTTCGAATCCCAGCACGGGCGTCTCCCTCCTTATTCTCTTGGAGGCCCTAGGGGCGAGACTCCTTAAGTTTGGACCGCACCTAGTCCATTCATGCTGAGCGAATCCAAAGTCTCCAAAGGCAATCTGACCGTGGTCCCGAAGGCCATTCGGGAGGGGATCGACATTCGGGAGGGGGACATCCTCGCGTGGGAGGTTCGGAAGGGAGAGGTCGTCCTCCATCGGCGACGGCCGAAGTCCCTGAGCGACATGATTGGGGTGATCGCGCACGGGGGGGACGCCGTGGTGGACAAGAAGCGACTCCAGCGAGGGCCCCATGGCGTTCGGTGACGCGTCTTACTTCATCGGGATCCTCGATCAGAAGGACCAATGGCACGAGCCGGCAGTACGACTCGCAAAGGAAGTTCGCGGACGGCTCAGCGTGACCGACGTCGCCATGGGTGAGACGATCACCCTCGTCGGCGCCCGGTCTGGGGGTAGGCGCTCCAAGCAGGCGTACGAGCTGTTCCTCGACGCCTGCGACATCGTCTACACCGGCCCAGCGGAGTTCGCGGGCGCGATGCACTACCACACTCGGTACGACGGCCGGCTCTCCACCTCCGACTGCCTCACCGTCTTTGCGATGGTCGCGGCGAAGGAGAGCCAGGTCCTGTCGTTTGATTCCGACTTTGACCTTGTGCGAGGGGTCGAACGTCTCCACTAGAAATCCGCGTTCTGTCTGCTGGACGGCGTCCCGAATGAACGCAACGTCGCGGGTGGACCGCATCTTCCCTGAAGTCCTAGCCGGCCGAGCGCCTGCGGGTCGCCTGGGGGACGAATCGCGGGCGTTGGGCTGCCGGCGGCTCGTTCGGAATCACTTGGGGGGACGCTGTTTCTCGTCGAACCCCGACGTTTCAGGTCCTCCCGTTGTCCGAACGACGACGTCTCTGTTCCGATCGGCGGACCGCGCCGAGTCGGGACATCGGCGGAGCAGGGTGCCCACGACGTGCTTGGTCCGTCCATCCGACCAGCTCGAGCGCGGTTCCGTCGGGATCTCGAACGAAGACGATGCGAACGTCTCCTTCTTCGAAGTCAACGAACGGGCGGATTCGCGCCCTTCGGAGTCTCGCGAGGACGCCCCGCAGATCCCGGACGCTGAAGAGGAGCGGTGTGTAGAACCCGCGTGCTCGCGGAAACGGCTCGAAACGGGGAGAGCGTCGCGGAACTTGATAGAGTTCCACCAAGGCTCCCGTCCCCCGGTTCCTTACCCAGGTCAGTCTCTCTCCGTCCTTCATCGTCCCCCGCGCGACAGGACTCAACCCCAGCCGACGGTAGAATCGGACCGACCGGGCTAACTCTCGGACGCGGATCTGGGAGCAAATGAGTAGCGGCGACGAGGTCGTCACGGCTCCGAAAGAATGGCCTCAGATAAGGCGGTGCACGGCCGAATCCATCGACCGCGAGATCGCACTCGAGCCGAAGGACTTTTGCCTGGGGCGCCGTCGCCGCTCATCCGACGCTCATCACTGCGCCGGCCGACCGGTTCGCCATCGCGTTGTTCGCCGTCGACCCTCCCGGTAAGGGCAAGTGAGCGGTGCGAAATTTCGAGTGCCCACCACGACCGGAGTACGCCCCACCCCTCCATCGAAGGTCATGACGCGGACGCGGGTCTTGCGGGTGTCTCGCTCGTTCAAGCCACGGACCGGCGGGCGCGATGCGTCAGGCGCGCCTGACGAATCCCAGCACGGGCGCCCCCCCCCGCCAAGCGGGGAGCTTGGTGGGGTTTAAACAAGTGAATACTCGAACCCCGTTACGGCGGAACGTGTCAGTTCAACTCCGGGATTCGAGGTACCGTCGAAGCCGCTCGTAGACCTCTTCGCGCGTTTCGAACATCTCGAAGTCCGGCTGACCCTGAAGAGATCGATACACTCCGCGATGCCCCCCCTCGACCTTGAGGCGCCACCTCCCGGGCATCTCTCTGAGCGGCTGAACGTCCAAATCCGGAGTGGTGGTCCAGGGGTGTCGTGCTAAGATGGGAAATTTCTCAAGGAACGCACGTTGCACCGCCTCCGGAAGGTCAAGGAACTCGCGCTCGGCCGACTTGAGGAACGTGAACTGCTCCTTCCAAGGGGCTAGCGGATTGGCCCGCACGACTCATCGGCTCAGCCGTCGGAGTTTGGGATGGGCCCGCTCGATCTCGGCGAACGTGCGACTCGTCTCTTCTCGTTCACGGCGTTCCAATTCCACCAGGGTCTCCGGGGGCAGCCAGTCCTCAAAGGCCGATAGAAGGAACTCGTCCCAATTCTTGTTCGACGGCTTGAGTCGCTGCAGGAGCTTGATCGTGGATCGGTGCGCAGGGATGCTGGACATCGGATTCGACGCGCTCATGATTCCTTCATGGGTTGATTGATTATAAGGACCTCTGCTGCACCGGTCGGGATCGAAGTCCTCCATCTGAAAGCTGACTCGTTCGCCGCTCTAAACGCCCCACCGGGAGGCAAGTGCTTGGTTTGGGGATCGCGCCCAAAGATGACCCCCCGATGAGTCCCAGGGCTTTTGGAAACCATGCGCGTCCTTCGGCACGGGCTGGCAGCCCACCGAGCCCCACATGGCTTAATCGACCCCGCACAGATAGGCCACCCATGGTCCAGCGAGTTGGCGTTCTGAGAAACGACGATGAGTTGCCGTGGGAACCGGTTGATTCCGCGAGCCCCGGAGGCGACCGGCAGGCCCTGCTCTCGGGTGCTTTCAACGAGACAGGAGTCTATGCATTCCGATTGAAGCTGAAGGGCAGGCCCGGGGGTGGTCGTCCCCACTGGCATCCTGACTGGGAGTTTGGGACGGTCCTCTCCGGTGAATTCTGGGTGGCCACCGGAGATCGGCTTACGCGTAACGACGCGAAGCGCCTGACCGCCGGGGCCTTCATCGTGATACCACCGAAAACCCTCCACGCGACCTGGGTCGACGAAGAGACGGTGCTCCAAATCCACGGTCCTGGCCCGCGAGTCACAAACTTCGAAAGCCCACCGCAGTGACCCCACGGTTCCGGTCTGGTCCGAGCTGCGGGAACGCGATCGCACTCAGCTCGGGTGCGACCGCGATCGAGGGCGGAGCGAGGGCGGGGCTCCCCGATACGGATCGATGCTTGGCCGGACTCAGGAATCGCGACGCACCCCTCGGAATAGAAGGACTGCCCTGTTCCTCGATGACACATGAAAAACCCGATAGACCGTACCCCGGCCTCGTCCGCAAGTGTTCGGTCCCCGGAACTATCCAGGGTGAGGATTCGAGCAAGCGGCTGCTCGAGTCCCAGCACGGGCGTTCCATTCTACGTCCGTACAGGCTCCCTCCCGCGACGTATCCAGCCCTTCTGGGGCTTCGTCGATGGAATCGTCCCTGGGTGGAAATCGGCTCGACGAGTAGTCAAGACTTAGCGCGAACCGCATGCCTCCACGTTCCCCCCTTCGATGAAACCGGCACCTCCGACCATCCATTTCTCCGTCGGCTGGGCAGTATCCGGCGAAGCCTACGGGCCAGCTCTTCGTTGATCGGCACGACGGGCAGCCCAGGCTCACTCAGATACCCGGACTCCGACCTTTCGCAGGTTTCGCTCCCGGGGGTGAGTAGCTTGAAACGGACCTTGGTGCTACCCTGGCTGCGATGGAAGCGCAGATCAGGCCCCCTCTGACCTCGGTAGCGAAGATCCTTGTGGTGGTTCTGGTGGTGTACTTGCTGAACGATCTTCTTCTCAGTCCCCTGGGGGGCATCGAAACCCGTCCGGTCGCGGACCTGACAACGTTAGGGCTGGCAACCTTGGCCCTCCTCTTCGTCGGCCTCGCCCTGGTCGTGGCGGCCATTGTGCTCCTCTTCCGTCGCTCGCGTTCAGCTCCCACACTCGCGATCGTCGGCGTGATCTTGTTCTTCCCCGCCTTCGCGGCGGATCAGACGGGACACTTTTCGTCGCTTCGGCCTCCCATGGGAATTGTCTACGTTGAGATTGTTCAAGCGGTCGTAGCTCTAATCGCCGTCGCGCTGGCGATTCGGGTCCTTCAGGAGAGACGTGGAGTTACCCCGGCCCGTTGACGCGGGGGCGCTCGGGGTTAATTCGCCTGTTTCTGCCGTCAAGAACGTCCACCCCCGCCCCGCCGCGAGAGCCTTTTCTCGGCGTCTTTCGTCGGAGGTCTCTGCGAATCGCCGCTCGTCGCACTCCGGATTCTGTTGAGACGGCGCGGGTGACCGAATCCATTCCCGACTGGTTTCCCCAAACGCCAAATCGGGGAACCTGGCTAGGACTTGCGACGCACGCCTGTGGGATGGAAGGGCTGACGAGTTCTACCATGACACGTGAAAAACTCGATAGACCGTACCCCGGATTCATACGCAACTTACGGGGCCGCCGATCTGGCTGGCGTGAGGAGTCGAACAAATAGCTGCTCGAGCCCCAGCACGGGCGTCCCCGGGACGCAACACTCCGTTGACCCCACTCGGCGGCCAGGCATGTCGACCGTCACCCGCTGAAGGAGCCCTGATTATGCTAAGATACGGGCAAACGTCCCGCCAATGGAGGGCCGGGTCTCCCGCACCGAGCTGTACCTAACCCCTTGATGGTCGCCCCCGAAGAAACCTCTGTTGTCATCGGTCCCGACAAGCGGGTCTCGGCTTCTCCCGTTCCGTCGCTCGTAGGGACGACCGTCCGACGGACGATCCTCGTAGGTCGAGTCTACATCGCCTTTGGAGTGGGCGCGTCCACGCTCGTCGCCATCGCCCTCCTCGTCGCAGGCTCCCAGGGGACCACGTTCGAGCTGGGGTTTGCTGTTCTGCTCCCGCTATTCGCTACCGTGGGTTCGATGGGGGGGCTGTTGACGTTCAGCAACGACCGGACGAAGGGTGTGCTCGAGTACCTGATCGCCTACGGGGTTCGCCCCCTGACCCTCTTCCTAAACGGTCTTCTCTGTACAGCGGCGGCCACTGCCATCATCCTCGGACTGTCGCTCCCCATCGGATTGGGGCTGGCCACCGCTTGGAACGTTGCGCTCAGTGTGGATTTCTTGACTATCTTTTTGTTCTACACGGTTCCGGTGACGTTCGCGAGTGCCTTGCTCGCGGCCACCGCGGGGATGATCTGGACGACGGTGTCGACACCCCGCGCCGGAATGAACAACCCAGTCGGCCTCGCACCCCTGATCGCGATCCTTCCCACGATCCTGGTGATCATTCTCGCTTCCATCGTAGGGTCCTCGGAGTTCTTCGCAGTGACCGACGGCGCTTCGGTCGCGATCATCGCCGCCGTCGTAAGCTTCCTCGCCCTTTCCGGGCGGCTCATGGGCCGGGAGCGGTTCTTGTCTCCGATTTGAAGGGCGAGGGGGTCGAAGAGGTCGAGCCAAGGAGCCTCGTTTAGGCTCGTGGGGGGCCCGATGCTCGGAACGTGTGGAGGCTGGTTCTCCACGCCGTAGGGTATTATCGATCCAGAGTCCCTCCTCCGGCCCGGGGGACGAGCCAAGTCCCAGCACGACCCGATCCGGCGGCCGGCGTCGAGAGGATGTCCAGCCGGAGATGAGCGGTCCGCGACCGCCATGCCAGCGACCGCACCACCGGGGACGCTAAGAGCGGGACGAACCTCCCGCCGCCGCCGGGACCATCTTCCCTCGCGGTGGGCAAGGGGGTCTCCGGATGCAAGAACCCGAGGAACACATGGAAACCTTGGGCCGTTCCAAACCAGCGAGCAACCCCTCGGTTCCATCGCTGCTTGGGACGACCGTCCGCCGGACCCTAACCGTCGGCCGCCTCTATCTCGCAATCGGAGCCGGCATCTCGCTCATCCTGACCATCATACTGCTTACCGGAGCCCGTGCGTCGACCGCGTTCTCGACCACATTTCCCTTGGAGATCCCGCTCTTCGCCGTCCTAGGCTCGACCGGGGCGCTCCTGACGTTCACGACGGATCGGACGAAGGGCGTACTGGAATACCTGATCGCCTACGGGGTTCGATCGCGGACCCTCTTTGTGAACGGTCTTGTGTCGGCCGTGGCGATGGCGGCGATCATCCTGGGGCTCGCGCTTCTGATCGGGCTTGGGCTGGCCGCGGGAAGGGGCATCGAGTTCACAACCGACCTGGTGAAGT
>Ga0187846_10001743_pt1 | contig 12209 bp, 11 predicted proteins | sample TC_taG_FD_161473 | JGI IMG/M metagenome (GOLD analysis project Ga0187846, IMG submission 161473) | Biofilm microbial communities from the roof of an iron ore cave, State of Minas Gerais, Brazil - TC_06 Biofilm (v2) | ecosystem: Environmental > Terrestrial > Deep subsurface > Cave > Wall biofilm...
CAGCTCCGAAAGCCGCCTCTTTGTCGAGCAAATACGTCAGGGCCACACCGCCAAAGCCAAAGGCCGACTTGGTCAGAAATTCGCGCCTCGAATTAACCACTTCTTGACGACCACAGCAACTCGTTTTCATTTTTCCTTCCCTACGAAGTTCAGTCGACGAAAGTAAACTCATTCAGGTTAAACACAGCCAGGCAGAGTTTCACCAGGGCGGCAGCGCGCGGCAGAGGAATATTGGCGAGCGGATCGGGCAGTCCTTGCCAGTCCTCCGGACGTGCCTTGTGTTGGGCCAATGAATCCATCAACTGGAGCGCTTGCCGTTTCTCCTGGTCTGTCGGCGGCCTCGCCAGCGCCAGTCGCCAACCCCGATCAACCCACGCTGGAGGGTTGTTTCCCTCCTCGTGAACGAGCCGGGCCGCAAACGCTTCGGCTTGCTGGAACGCCGTGCCGTTATTGAGCGTCCAGAGCGCCTGTGGCGCAACGGTGGTTACGTCCCGTTTCGGACAACTGACGGCGTTGTCCGGCCGGTCAAAGGCTTCAAACATCGGGAAAGCAAAGTTGCGACGCACCAGGATGTAAATGCCGCGGCGGTTCCCTTCCGTCGGTTCGGCCGACAAGGGCCAGGCAGCGCGGTCGCCCAGACCGCTCTCTTCATCCGCAGTTAAACTCGGACGGACCGGTGGCCCGCCCATTTTGAGATTGAGTTTCCCGGCCACCTCATGAATCGAATCCCACAAAGCTTCACCCTCGAGGCGCTGGCGGTTCATGTGCCAAAGCAATCTGTTCTCAGGGTCGAGGCGCAACGCTTTCGCGTCCGCATCCCGACTCGCCATCTGGTACGAACTCGAAAGCATCATGAGCCGGTGCATCGACTTGATACTCCAGCCTTGGGCCACAAATTCTGTCGCCAACCAGTCCAGCAGTTCCGGGTGGCTTGGGGCCTGACCCTGCCGCCCGAAATCGTTGGGGGTATCGACGATACCGCGCCCGAAGTGCCACTGCCAGATGCGGTTCACCATCACGCGGCAGGTCAGGGGATGGTCCGGGCGGGTCAGCCACAACGCCAGCCTCTTGCGATTTTCGAAATTGGAAAGCTCCGAAGGGGGATCATCGAAAACCGCGCCGTCGGTGAGGACCGCGGGAACAGCCGGCTCAACTTTCTCTCTGGGGCTTCCCAAGTCCCCGCGGTTCAAGATGTGGATTTCGGGAACCAACGACGGCTCCCGGTGGCCCAGCACTGACGCCGTAGGCAATTCCATTATTCCGTCATAGTGGATGCCATGCGCCGGGTTTTCGGGAATTGCCAGGACCGCCTCCGACATTCGGGCATACAATTTCTGCTGCTCTTCTCTCTCCTGCGGAGTCAACTGCTCCTCGAGCTTGACCTTTTTCAGCGCTTCGGTCACAGAAGCGGCCAGCTTTTGCTGCTCGGTCGTCCGCTGGTCCTCCGGAGTTTCGTAGGCTCTCAACGCTTCGGGTGGAAACTCAGATTTCTTCGACTCGACAATTCTTTGCTTCACTCGTTTGCTGAACCGGTCATAGGCGGTCCTGGCTTCTGCCAGAGCCATCAGCCGAGGATAGGACTGCTTGATGTCGGTAAGAGCCATCCGGTCGACGATCGGAACCTTGATCTCCTCGCTGCTGGCAAAAATCGCCTGGAGGCTGTAGTAGTCCCGCTGTGTGATGGGATCGAATTTATGGTTGTGGCAGCGCGCGCAACCGACGGTAATACCCATGAATGCGGCACCGGTCAGGTCCGCCGCGTCGGTGAGCGTCTCATAACTCAACTTCTTGCCGTCCATATTCGACTCATGGACCTGCGGACCGAGCGTGTACACGCCTGTACCGATGCGCGCTTCAAGGTGCTCGAGCTTGTCGGCGGGAATGTTATAAGTGCCGTCGAGCGCCAGATCGTCCGGCCAGAGCTCATCGCCCGCAACCTGCTCCTGGACAAACCGGTCATACGGCTTATCTTCGTTCAAAGACTTGATCACGTAATCGCGGTAGCGCCAAGCATCTTTGTAGTAAAAGTCGGTTTCGTAACCCGAGCTGTCCGCATAACGGACGACGTCGAGCCAGTGCCTGCCCCACCTTTCGCCATAGCGAGGCGACGCGAGCAGTTTCTCGACAATCTTCGCAAAGGCATCAGGCGAATTGTCTTCGACAAAGCTTGCGACGTCTTCGGGCGCCGGGGGCAGGCCGATCAAGTCAAAATAGGCCCGACGCAACAGAGTCCGTTTGTCCGCCGGGGGCGCCGGCTTCAGTCCCTTCTCTTCGAGCTTCGCCAGAATGAAGGCGTCGATCGGCGTCCGTACCCAGTTCGTATTCTTCACCGGTGGGATTGCGGGTCGCAGCGGTTTCTTGAATGACCACCAAGTAGAAGCCGCGGCCTGCTGAACAGCGGTGGTGTCCCAGGGCGCTCCCGCCGTGATCCACTCGCGCAAGACCCGCAAATCTTCCTCGGATAATTTCGGCCCTCCCATCGGCATCTTTAAGTCGCCGCTTTGGACCACAGCCTTGTAGAGCAAACTGCCTTCTGGGTTACCGGAGACGAAAGCCGGCCCGCGCGATCCGCCCTTCAGCGCGGTGTCCCGTTGGCGCAGGTCGAGCCCTGACATTCTTGTCTCGCCATGACAGTTCAGGCACTTCGATGCGAGGACGACCCTTGCTTTTTGAGCGATGGACGGAGGGGATTGGCTAATCGCTGCGGGCACGAGGGGCAACATCGAGAAGAGAACCGAGCAAACCACTAACACGGACCTCCCGCGGCATCGCATGTCACGCCTCGCGCGTCATCTGGCTACCCTGACTTATTGGGCTGCCTGTACTTTTTAACATGACACTCACTCAAAGTCAAGCGGTTAAGCAGCGCTTATTCAGCGGCATTTGCCCACCTGGTCAGCTTGAGGAAGAGCGAAAGCTTGCCGCTCCACCCGGTTTGCGATAGGCTACCCCGTGGCGGTCGGTTTTTCGGTTCGTCACGGAAGCTCAGCCGATTGTCCCGTACATTCCCCTAGGGTGGAACAAGGTGGAGCGACTTGTTTGATTCGCCAAAAGCACAACGTTATGAAGGGAGACAATCAACATGACATCCATGACCGTAAGACTTCTATGCTTTCTTTTCTTGGCTGCTTCGATCTCTGCCGTAGCGGAAGAAAGAATGAATATTCAGTATGGCGAGGCGGACAACGTTCCCCTCCTGATGGACGCATACATTGTCGACGGCAAAGGGCCCTTTCCGACGATTGTCTACGTTCACGGCGGAGGTTTCGTCACCGGCGACAAGAAGGGGCTACCCCAACCGCTGTTCGATCGGCTCTGTCAGGCGGGATACAATTGGGTGAGCGTCAATTATCGCCTGGCTCCCAAGTATCCCTTCCCCGCCGAGACTGACGATGTCGAAGCTGCCGTCGCTTACGTCAAAGCGCACTCCCGGGAGCTGAAAGTTGATCCGCAACGGCTGGTGCTGATGGGCGGCTCGGCCGGAGGGCATCTCGTTTCCTTCGTCGGCGCAAAGCACAAGCCAGGGAACCGAGTGGCAGCTGTGGTCTCGTTTTATGGAGAACACGACCTCATCAATCGGACCAAGCCGCAGCAGGATTGCGCCGTAGACGGACATATTCGACACACTGAGCAGCCCCAGCCGTGCCTCTCACCTGGACTGAAAGCATTCCTCAGGATCAGCGACGTCACTTCGGAGACTCTCCAGATTATCCGCGCCGCTTCGCCAGTGACCTACGTCAAAAAGGACATGCCACCGTACTTGCTGGTTCACGGCGATAGGGACCTGAACGTGCCTTACGAGCAGTCGATCCTGATGTGCGAGGCCATGAAAAGAGCAGGCGCCCAGTGCGAAGTTTACACTGTAACGGGCGGAGGGCACGGTGGCTGGGACAACGATCCGGTGATGAGCCGATACCAGCAGGCTGTGGCGGGATGGCTCGAGAAAACGCTCCATCAATAAGTGTTGTCCGCTCTAGTTCGCCGGAATCGGGTTCTAGCTCAAGCTGAATCAAGCTCCATTTCTAGCCCGGTGGCTAATTGCTGGTCTGCACTAAAATTCCACTTTGGCGGCACACAGCCGCCGCGAACTGAGTCACTTGCCTACCACCTTTGCGGTTACTGCCCTAGACACTACCGTCTTTCCCCAATTGCTTGAACGTAGACGAGGATGTAAACCGACTGCGCCTGACAGCAATAGGACCGAACCTCGGCCGACTTCCCAACGTTATCCCAACCGAGGAGGGAGCGATGGCAACACGAAGAGACTTTCTTAAGGCTTCACTCGTGGCGGGTACAGGATCAACGGCCGGTCAGTTCACCGGTCTCCTCCATGCCTCGAGGCAAGGCGCAACGCCCGCCGCACCGCAGGAATGGAGAAACCGTCAGCCGGAGATGGGTTACCGGCGGCTGGGGCGAACGGGCTTCATGATTTCAGAGATTGTCTGCGGCGGCGATCCAATCTCCCCGACAAACAATCGCCATGTGGAACTCGCGATCGACATGGGCCTTAACTATTTAGATACGGCGCCTGGCTATCACGATGGCCAAAGTGAGATGGGCTATTCGAAGGTGATTGAGGGCTCAAAGCGCGATCGCGTGTTCCTGACAACCAAGGTGTCGCCCTTCTGTCCGACACGCATTGATGCCTACCGAAAGATTTTCCCCGCGCTCAGCGCCGCTGAACAGGAAGCGGTGCTCCATGAGGCGAACGAGGATATGGAGAGGCGCGGGGCGAGCCTGCCGAACTACCTGGGTGGCTACTTCGACGCTCAATACCGGGAAGCGCTGGCGTCCGCCATCGCCAACGTGATGGAGAAAAAATACGGAAACAAGGTCGACCGGCGGAGTACTTACATGAAGGCAATTTTCGATTCTGTCGAGGGGAGCCTGCAGCGGCTCAAAACGGACCATGTCGACTTGCTCATGTGTCCGCACGCTGCGACGTCAGCGGCCGAGGCGCAGATTCCTGAAATCTTCGAGGCCTATGAAAAGCTCCGCCAGCAGGGCAAGGTTCGCTTTCTTGGTGTGACCGCTCACACCGATCCTGCCGGTGTGCTGAAGGCGGCGATCGACGGCGGCGTTTATTCGGCGGCCATGGTGGCCTTCAACATCGTTAATCGGCGCTACCTTGAGCCGGTTGTGGAGGAGGCGCGCCGGCGCGACTTCGGGGTCATCGCCATGAAGGTGGCGCGCTGCGTGTATGATATTGACGATCCCAAGCGCCCGTGCCCGAGCGCGGCGCGCTATTACAGACCCTTGTTCCGGGTGGGATGCCCCTCCCGGTCAAAGCTTACCGCTTCATGCTCCAAAACCCGAACCTATCTGCAGTGATCTCCTGCATGTGGAACGACGACATGGTGAAGGAAAACCTCGCCCTGGTGCGCAACAGTCCGTCGGCCGCAGCTTAAGCGCAAACCGTTCTTGTTCTTTGAGCCTGAGTATAGGGGTCCTGAAACTGGGATGCGGACCCCGAAGATCTGGGCGATTTTGTCGGTGGTGAGGCAAAAGACCTTGCCGGGTCCGCGCTCGATGACTTCGGACATTAGTGGGTAAAGCAGGCCACAGGGTAGAGCGGACCTCAGGTTTTGTGATTCCATAACGGCGTCGGCTCTTTAAGGGTAGCCACGGTAGGTCTTCCTTCCGATTCGCGGCAAGTCAAGGTAGCGCAGAGTGGGTAGCCACGGTCAGTGCTGTTCTGACCGTGAGCCTCTGTTGGGCGATCAAAAAGCCCAGGTTGGAAAAGCACGAACCGTGGTTACCCCTCATAGTTCCCGGAGAAAAGCCGCATCGAAAAAGCGCGAAGTCTGCGCTACCCACAGCCGGTTTGAGTCGATTGCTCATTAAGGGCGTCGAGATCATCCCATCGTCTCCTCCTGTAGAGCACGGATGATATTATGTAATACATCACCTACTTGATGCTCTTCTGACCCTCAGAATCCTATTTACTTGCGAGGGCGCGAGTCACCTGGGAGGGAGGGATTCAGACCACTGGCAGGGCAGGTCGAATGCCAAAGTGCAGCTTCTCATGGGCGGTGCGCAGGGCCGCTTCAACGGAGTGAGGCAATGTTCCGCGGGCGAAGATGAAGCCGAGGTAGCTGCTGCCTTCGGGCAAGGGGACTAGCCTTTGGCCGGGTTTAGCCGTGATCTCGATGTCTTCCACGCCCGGCGTCCTCGAGGCCGCTTCCACTCCTTCCGCCCCCTCGTAGATCCCGGCCCGAGGGATGGGCACCATCATCACTCCGGAGGCCGCCGATTCGCGACGCACGTCGTGAACGTTCTCGCCTGATGCCAGGTGAATCAGCAGTTCTTCGAGAGAGAAGCCTTCGCCCAGCGTTGGTGAACAGAACCGCAACGCTCGCGAGCAGAGCCCCCCGATCGAGCGGGCGGCAATCTCCAGCACCCAGACGCCCGGGGGACTGCCGTCTGCGACGGGCTTTTGCGGATGTAGGCCCGAATGGCGTTCGGCCTGGGGCGAGTCCCGAGACCCCGTCGGGACGGGGCGCCGCTCGCCCCTACAATTGAGGCGAAACTCAGCATGGAGGGGACCGTGAAACAGTCCCAGCACCCGAACCGCTTGCGCCAAGGTATCGGTGACCACCGTTTGCACCTCGCGCGGCAAGCGGGAGGGCGTTACATAGATAGTTTCCTCGAAGTACGGTCCTTGGAGCGGATCAGGCTTGTCAAAGATCGCCAGCACTTTTAACTGGCCGCGGTCGACCACCGCCTCCACCGCCACCTCCTGGCCTTCGATGTAGGCTTCCACTTGAATGAACTGGGAGGCTTCCTCGCCGAGCACCTGCACTTCAGGAGAGCGCAGCAGATTCCTGATGCGATCGAAAGCGGCAACAAACTGTTCGGCGTTGTCGGCCCGGATCACGCCGCGGCTGCCCGAAAGCGAAAGGGGCTTGAGCACGCACGGAAACCCCGGGGCCGAAGCGATTAATTCGCGCGGGTCCGCGGTGCAAAGGTAGCGCCTGAAAGCAGGCACGCGTAGCCCCCCCGCCCGCAAGCGCTCGCGCAACTGGTATTTGTCGCGGCAAGCCTCCACCGCCTCAGTAGGATGGTACGGAAGGCCCAGCGCCTGGCACGCCTGCGCCGCCGCCGCCGTAGGCCTGTCGCCCAAAGCCAACACCGCGCTCAGGGGAGTCTGGCGCGAGAAATCCACGATCTGCTTGGCGCACTTTTCCGCATCTTCGAAGCGGAGCGCTAGCGCGCCATCCTGCCAGGGGTCCTTCAAGACGTGGCACCGGTCGGTCCCTAGCACCACGGCCAGACCCAGCTTGTGAGCCGCTTCCACAAACGCCTGGGTCTGGTAGCCGGTGGTGGTGCAGAGAATGAGAAGGTGCTTCTCGGTTGTGTTGGCGCTCATTGGAGTGAATGTGGCCCGAATCGCGGTCCCTTCCAGTACCCCAACCGGGACTGGGACGTGTAAGCGATCGACTCAGCCGCCGCCCCATCTCTGCGAGAGAAATCGGCTCCTCCGCTCGGCGCTCTGCTACGACTGCAAGTCATGGAGGCCATCCAAAGTTGCTCTTATCGCGCGACGGGTAAGATCACGCCGGTCTTCCTACCTTCAGCGTCAACAACGTATTGCTCGTGCGGAGCCTTCATTCAGCCTCCATTCTACCGGTAGGCTTCGCCCTGGTATCGGCCGTCAATCGAGGTTGACTGAGTCTGTGCGGAAGTCCACGACCAGCCTTAGCCCTCGAAAGTAGTCAAGACCCAAGAGCCCATCCACAGTCGCGCTGGGCGGCAAGGTATGACAGAGCACCGGAAAGTGCTGCCTCTGCTTTCCCAAGGCTTGCAGCCTGTCGACCTCAACCATAGGCACAGACTCCACGCCGCTTGCTGTGGTTATTCGAACCCTGACTGGAGCTGAGGCCGGTTCACATCCCAACAGCGCGCCGATGTCCCAATTAATTCAGTACTGTCGCGGTTGCGCCTGTGTCGAGAGCCAGGCGCACCACAAGGTCTTCTCTTGGTCCCCAAAGCCTCGCAGGAACAACGACAAGCCGTTCCCTTGGCTCGAAGGTCAAACTCACAGGATAATTTCCATGTCTGCGGGCACCTTCCCTGTATACAGGATTGCGGAGTGCCGAGGTTGCAGCTCCCTTGCCTTTCGGTATACTTCATCTCTGTCCTTGCTGTGCCACAGGACTCTCCCGCCCATTACCTGGAGAGCATCGGTCGTTTGCGGGTCTTCAATCAACACCCACTCCGACTGGAACTGGGTCTCGATTTCCACTAGCGACATCACTTGATTCACCCGGGGTCCTCCTGCTTTCTGGCAGATTCGCGGTTGGATGGCTCGCGCACCACAACTACGGGAAGCTTACACTAACGCTTCCTTCCCTTTCAAGGAGACCAACTCGTTCATCTCGTTCAAACTCGCTCAGTCGCCTTGACGGCTTGATTGAGGACCAGGAGAGGCTGCCAGCAAATACTACTTTGCAGGAGTTCGCGTCATTATTCTGCAGCGTCAGGGCACGCCTTTAAGGCGTGTCACCTAGCGGGAGTTTACTGCTAGGGCCTGTGGCCCGCGAAACCTCATGAAAATCTTTAAGCCGTACCAAAACCAGACAAGGGCGGAGAGGAGGTACGCGCCCCATGACGGCAGAGATATTCCCTCCCCCTGGTGACTGACCCAGATGGTGAGAACCTGGGGAACGGTCATCACCATGGTGAAGATCGATAGGCTCTCAAGGAGGCGATTAATGACTCCTGGCTTAGACAACTCGCGAACTGCCGGGCTCGTCGGATTAGGCGGCATATGACTCACTCCCAGGTCCTGACCTTCTAGCGGATCGCTGACGCCACTGCACTAGCATCTCGGCGCTCTCACCGCGGCGACCCTCTTGGCCCATAGGCACAAACCTATTGAGCAGCGGCCGATTTTGAACTTTCCGGGGCTGCCTGACGCTGTAACCAAAGCGCGATATCCCGCAGAAAACCTTCCGCGGGCTCAAGCATATGCGTCATGTCAAGGCAAGCGTGAGTGACGCCTGGCCACACAACCCAATCATGCCTGGCGTTGATGACACGCAAGCGTTCAACTAATGGTCGGCTGTCGTCCAAGAGAGGATCAAGAGCGGCGACAGCCACGAATAGAGGCGGCAGACCCGAGAGGTCCGCATGCAGTGGAACCGCTTTGGGATTATGTCGGTCCTGGGGACCGCTCAAGTAGTGGTTCCAAAACCATTCCATATCGAGCTTGGAGAGGAAATACTCGCCGCCTTCGAATGTCTTATAGGAAGACGTTTCAAAATCCGTGTCGAAGTTGCCGTAGGCCAATACCGCTCCCCGGAGTAGCGGTCCACCGTCATCGCGGAGGACGATGGCAGACGCAAGGGAGAGGTTGGCTCCAGCGGAATCGCCCCCGACCAAGAGAGCAGCAGGGTCTCCTCCGAGCAGGGCGTGGTTCTCGCCGGTCCAGCGCAGCGCCGCTACGCAGTCCTCAAGCGCCGCGGGAAACTTATGCTCGGGGGCGAGCCTGTACCCAACGCTGATAACCCGAAAGCCGCTGTAATTGGCGAGGCGCCGGCACAGCCCGTCATGCTTCGCGATGCTCCCCATTACGAAGCCGCCGCCATGGAAGTAGACCAAACACGGCGACGGGGCGGCTGCGCCGGGATCATAGAGACGGATCGGAACTGGGCCGCCCGGGCCGTCAATCTCGCGGTCGAGGGTCTGATGTACCTCGGGCACGCCAACGTTCCAGTGTCTTGCGTCGCCTTCCTCCTTCGCCTGGCGTGCCTCCGCTGGCGTCATTTCCCAGAGATGAGGCCGCCCCTCCTTCTCTCGTGCCAGCATGTCCAAGATCTGCTTCATCTGCGGGTGGAGTCCGTTCATGCTCTTCCTCCTCTATCTGCGTCTCGTCTTGAATATTTCGATGCCGTGCCCTCAATGCCGGGGTGTTTCGATCGGGAATGGGTTACACAGCGGCCGTCACAACAGTTCGATTTAGCAGCTGGCCTCCTGACTCAACAAGGAGCCGGCTGACCACGCACGAAAGCTGTGGTCCAACATACCATGGGCTGCTATCCAACCGCTGCGAGCGTGGCCGTGGGGAGATAAACCTCGTCGATGTAGCACCATCCCCACTTCTCGCCGGGCTCGATAGATTTCATCACCGGATGACCGGTATCGTGAAAATGCGCAGTGGCGTGACGGGCCCACGCTCTTGGTGCTCACCCGCCAGACAGTGCCACACCTCAATCGCGCGAGCGCCAGGGAGCAGGCGTCGCCAGAGGCGCCTACATCCTATCCGAAGCCGGCGGTGGAGAGCCGGATGTGATTCTGATCGCGACCGGATCGGAAGTCGCACTGTGCGTGCAAGCGAAGGATGTCCTGGAACACGACCACGGGATCATGACTCGTGTCGTGAGCATGCCAAGTTGGGACCTATTCGAGGCCCAGGATAGCTCCTACAGGGAGTCGGTGTTGCCGAAGCGAATCAAGAGTCGAGTAACAGTCGAGGCCGCGGCATCGTTCGGCTGGCACCGCTGGGCCGGTGACGATGGCGAAATCATCGCGGTCGATCGGTTCGGCGCTTCGGCGCCTGGCGGAGAGGTTTTGCGTCATCTGGGCTTCACGGTGGAGAACGTCGTGTCCGCGGCGCTTCGAGTCACGTCACGGATAAGTATAGAAGTCAACTTGGCCTGAGAGGGATAGTTTCAACGTAGGCGGCCCCAAACTGCTTAACTGAACCGTGTCGGAGGCGGGCTTCGCCGGCTGCGTCCCCGGCGATCATCCAACCGATCATTTTGCTGGTACGGTAAGCGGAGCCCCTTGTTGCTTCACAAAGAACACCAGGAACTTGGCGGGCTTGGTGGTGCTTGCGTTGCGGGAAACCGTGTGTACGTCCTCCGGCGACTCATAAAATGTCTGACCCGGCCCCAGTATTACCTCCTTCCCGCCCTTCACCTGCATTACAACTGCACCATCCAGAACATAGACAAACACATAAGCATTGTGCCGGTGCTCGGGCGACGACCCGCCCGGCGGGTACTCCACCGTCAACATTGTCGCCTCTTTGCCGGCTATTCCTACCAGTTCTTGCGTCCTGAGCGGCGTCACCTTGGCTTCTTGAGGCACAGCGGCCGCCGCCAGGCATATTGCAATCAGCATCTTCGTCATTGGGTCCCTCCTTGTACTTTCCGTGAGAAATCACCAACGAATGAACTTCGTCTATGCATCCCTCCATTCAGCGTGATCTCGGCCTCCGCAGCTCATCCACGCTGAATGTTAACTCCGGACAAATGCAACTCCTGTCCTATTGTGGCACACCCCCATCCCATTCGGCGCCGAGTTCTTCATCAGAGCAACTGCGCGATCTCTCGCGTCAAGCTGGAAAGTACACTTGCAGGTTTTGGAAGGACAGTCCGCCGTCTTCGCCCTTCCCAGCGGAGAACTGGCAGAATACGCCAACGGTCCTCTGATCCGTGGTATTGTCATGGCCGAAGGGGACACATGATCCCGAGCGTTATATTGGCCTTCGGTTCACGAATGGAGATGAAAGTCGCGACCGGCGACGTGGTGAACGACTTAACCCGCGATGACTGTAGGGGTATGGCTTGCCGTACCCTTCTTCCTGGGAGTGGTGCGGACCCAGGGTACGGCAAGCCGTACCCCTACGGCCCTTCCGAGCTTGCATCGCTTTCGACCGAGCGGCTCCACAGGCTGAATTTGGATGGCGATGCCCAATCAGACCTGGTCGCCCACGGCGGAATTTACCAGGCCGCCTACGTGTACTCGATCGAGAACTATGACTTTTGGAAACGTGAACTCAATCGCACCGATTTCACCTTCGGACAGTTCGGAGAAAACCTCACGGTAGACGACACGCTTGAAGACAAAATCCACATTGGTGATGTCTTCCGTGTAGGGGATGCCATGGTCGAAGTGACGCAGCCCCACGTGCCGTGCTACAAGCTGGGAATCAAGATGGGGCTGCCTACGTTTCCCAAGCTTTTCCTGTCCAGTGGCCGGGTAGGTTTTTACTTGCGCGTCGTCCGGGAGGGCGAAGTCGGCGCAGATGACGTATTTGAATTGGTTACATCAGACCCCGAACCGATGACTGTTCGGGAGGTGAGCCACTTGCTGTACTTTGATGCAGGGAATCTCGACAGAGCTCGGAGGGCGCTTCGAATCCGGGCCCTTTCGCCCGGGTGGCGTGGCTCCTTTGAAGAGCGAGTAGCCGCCGGCAGCAT
>Ga0187846_10001744_pt1 | contig 12208 bp, 12 predicted proteins | sample TC_taG_FD_161473 | JGI IMG/M metagenome (GOLD analysis project Ga0187846, IMG submission 161473) | Biofilm microbial communities from the roof of an iron ore cave, State of Minas Gerais, Brazil - TC_06 Biofilm (v2) | ecosystem: Environmental > Terrestrial > Deep subsurface > Cave > Wall biofilm...
GTCCGCCAGCTCGCTTCCCAGGGAACGCTCGTGCGCGTTGCGGTGCGGCATGCCGACCGCGCCCGCAGCGCCCTGCGCGCGGCTGGCCTGGACCGGGCCTCGGTCTTCAGCGCCGACGTGCGCGACCAAGCCACGGTCGCGGCCGCTATCGCCGGGGCCGACGCGGTTGTCGATGCGGTGTCCGCCTATGTCGAGGCCGGGGCGTCGCCGCGCTCGAGCGCCGCCTCGGCGAACTCGACCGCAGTGCCGAGGCGGTCGAGCGCAAGATCCAGTCGCTGGCCGATCACGATGCGATGGTGCAGGCCGTGAAAGCCGAGGTCGACAACATCCGCCAGATCAGCGGCCGCAGCAGGACCGACCTGCAATACGTGACCGAGCACCGCGGCGAGGTGGCCGAGCTGCGTGTCAAGGTTGAAGACCTGATCGGCCGGCTCGACGACACCGGAGGCAAGATCGTGCAGATCGAATCGCGCCGCAAGGTGGTCGAGGAGGTGCAGTCGCGAGCTGAGGGCATCACCCACATGCTCGACGACATCCACGTGAACGTGGAGATGCTCAGCGAGCAGCGCGCGGTGATCGATGACGTGGGCGAGAAGCTGGCGCGGCTGGAGTTCACGGTGCAGGAGGCGCAGAACACTCTGCGCGCGCTGCAGCGCGAGCGCGAGGTGGCCGAGCGCATCGAGCAGAGCATCAAGGCACTGCGTGCACGCACCGGCGCAGGCCAGGCAAGGTAGCGTTCCCGCGGCGCCAGGCATGCGGCGCGCAGCGTGGCGTGAGTGAGCTTGTTGTCGCCCGCGCGCTGATCAGGCTCCGAAAGCGGACTATCAGGAGACTCTCTGCGACGATCGGCGCGATCAACGAGACTCAAGCGTCGCCGAACTGGTGGCGCTTCGCGCCTGCACACTCAACTTGAAAGGCAGTTCGCCATCAGGCTGAAACGACGCACACAAAATCTTAAAAAGTTTAGTGCGCTCCGCCTCGTGCGTCTATCACGTCGGTCCGACGTTTCCCACGCCTTCCGATAGCGCGTTTTGATGGCACCAGCTGGATAGAACTTCCGCCCAACGCCGTCAAAGAAGGGAACGTAGGAGCAAGCAACGGTGGTCGCCATGCTAAACGCGCGGGTTACGTTCGTGGCTCTTGTTACCTTTGCCCTGGCGAGCTGCGCGGGTGGTTCGTACCAGGTCGTGTGGTTGCCGCAGCGCGACGCCGACCTGTATCCGCTCGCCCAGAAACAGGCTGGAATCACGATCGCGATTGACGAGATCAAGAGCCCTGCAAGGGCAGAAAGATATTTCGGCGCGGACTTGATCGACAACGGAATCGTGCCGGTCGCCGTCATCATCTCGAATTACGGGGGGCACCGGGTGAACGTGAAGCCCTCCGACGTTCTGGTGTCCAGAGGAAAGGAAGTCATCGATCCGCTCCCGCTCGAGCTCGTCGTGCGGACGGCCAAGCGTGCGCACGGGTTCGTGGGCCGAAAGGCCGAAGAGCAGATCGACGCCTTCTTCAAGAACGTGGCGTTCAGCGAGACGCTCCTGTTTCCGAATGATACCTATCAGGGAGTCATGTTCTTTCCGGCACCGAAGCCCGAGAAGACGAGCGGCCAGTTTTTCACGGCGTTGAGCCTGTGGCGCGAGGCGGGACCCAAGGTCCTTGTCGGTGCGACCGATCTGGACACTCGTGAACGGCTGCATTTCGGCCCGTTCTCGGTCGTCCTCGGCGAGAACGCAGGATTACTGAGAGAGATCTCTTATTGAGAGAAGCGAGGGCTTTCCGCTCCGCCCTGATGCGCCGACGAGCAGGGGCACACGCACTGAGATCGTCGGCGCCGCGGCCATGAAAGGGGGATTATGGGAAACTCGAGCATCGATCGATACCTGGAGCACAACAGCCAGTATGCGAGCGGGCAAGCGCTCCACGAACCGACTTATCCCGGCAAACAGCCGATCCAGCCCGCCAGGCGCCTCGCGGTCCTCGCGTGCATGGATGCGCGGCTGGACGTCGAGGACCTGCTCGGCTTACAGACTGGCGATGCCCACATCATCCGCAATGCCGGCGGCGTGGTAAACGACGATGCGATCCGGTGCCTGATCATCTCGCACCATTTGCTCAGTACGAACGAGATCATTCTGATCCACCACACCCGCTGCGGGATGCTCGCCTTCACGGACGATCTGCTGAAGGCCGCACTGGAGGGCGACCCGGAAGCCGAGGGTCTGCTCGGGAAGGCGACAGGGCGGGCATTTGTCAGCTGCAAGAAATCGGCGGCGACGCCATCCGCGTTCCACGCTTTCCGTGGCCCGGTCGAGCCGCTCGATGCTCCGCGCGATGCGAAGCAAATGGAACGGCTGGCGTGGGACGTGCGGCGCGGGATGTCTTCGATCCTGAACCACCCGTGGATCCCGACCAGTGGACCGGATGCGGTGCCGGTGCGGGGATTCGTTTACGACGTCGACAGCGGGAAGCTCGAGGAAGTGACCTATCCGGGGCCTATGGGGTCGGTCGGTTGACGTCGAGGGATGGATACCGTAGTCGGTTCACTGCCGCTATCGGCTGGTTGGTGTACCGAGTCGCCGACATCGGTCGGCCGGGCTCCGACTTGCGGAAGCGAGTCGATGAAACTCTGAAGAACAGTCCACGCCTCACGGTCGAACTCACGCATTCCATCTATTCCCAATATCTGGTCGAGCCCGCCGAACAGGCGCTGATGGCGGTGCGCTCGAATCTGCTCGGCCTGGTCGAGCAGGTGAAACAGACCGTGCATCAGGCGGGCCGCGACACGGCCGGCTTCGACAGTCGCCTCAACGACTTTCAGCAGGAGATCTGAAGAGCCGAGAGTGTCGAGGATCTGAGCGGTCATGTTGCCTCGATGCTGTCGGAAACCCAACGCTTGGGGGACGGCTTCGGCCGGCTATCGACGCACCTGGAGCAGAGCCAAAGCGAAGTCAAGCGGCTGACCGAGGAGCTGGACAGGATTCGTGAGGATGCTCTGACCGACGCGCTGTCCGGTCTTCTAAACCGGCGGGGATTCGACCGGGAGCTTCAGCGACGCACGGCCACCGCCCAAGGCCAAGAGAGTCTGGCGCTCATCATGCTCGATATCGATCACTTCAAGAAGGTCAATGACACGTACGGACATCCCCTAGGAGACAGGGTCATTGCGGCGGTGGGCCATTCGATTCGCGAATGTATCGGACCGTCGGGTACTGCGGCGCGCTACGGCGGGGAGGAATTCGCGGTGCTGCTGTCAACCGACACTGCAGGTGCCGAGCATTTGGCCGAGAGGATCCGGGCGCGCGTCGAGCAGGGTCGAATTCGTCGAAGAGAAGGCGAGCAGGCAATCGACTCCATCACCGTCTCCGCCGGCGTGGCCGTCCAGCAAGGCAACGAGGATGGATCTTCACTCGTTGAACGCGCGGATCGAGCGCTCTATCGCTCCAAGCACGCAGGGCGCAACCGCGTCAGCGTAGATCGCGCGATGCAGCGTGCATGAATGACGCGGGCGCCACGCTGCGGCACTCTGGGCGCTTGGGCTTGACCTGTGCGTCGCGAAAACCTTCCTTGCTGGCATCAGAAAGCGCCGTATTGCGTTCATTACATCAGCCAGCAACATGCTCTCGGGCGCTGCCAACCCCTTGCTGAGGAACGCCCGCCAATGAATCTGCTTGGCGCTGTTTTCGAAGAACGCGGGTGTGAACGCCACTGGCGTGGAGTTGGCCGAGTTCCCGCGCCGCGAGCCGAGAGAGCCCGCGGCTGATCTGCTGAAGGCGTCCCGCATCGCGGACGCCGTAGAGGACACTGAAATGGATTCCGAAGGAGAGGGCACGGAGAGTGCGCAGCATGCCCGCCTTGCTTCTCGAAGGAGTTTCGACGTTTCGGCTTTGCATCACGATGCCGCGTCGTCCACGCTGGATAGAAATACCATCACTTATTAACATCTGTAAACCATTTTATCCACTACCAGCCGTCAAAGGCGCGGCCACGCTGTTCGCTGCGCGAGCATGAGCCTTTCAAATTAGACGCAGTCGTTGCAGCGCTTGACGTTAGTCCCAAATTGGGACTACAATTCGCCTGTGCGCGTTATCGCCGTCAGCCATCTGCGGGCGTTCTGGCAGAAGCACGCGGGGGCCGAGCAGCCGCTTCGCGCATGGGTCAGGGCCGTGGCCGCGGCCCAATGGAAGCGGCCGAGTGATATCGCAGCGCAGTTCACGACGGCGAGCGTGCTGAAGAGCCGTCGCGTGGTGTTCAACATCAAGGGCAACGACTACCGGTTGGTCGTCGCCGTTGCTTATCGATTCGGGGCCGTGTACGTGAAGTTCATCGGCACGCATCGCGAGTACGATCGCATTGATGCCAATACTGTGGAGATGCCGTGAAGCCGATTCGACCGATTCGGACCCGGGCAGACTATCGGGCTGCGCTGGCCGAAGTTTCTCCGATGTTCGACAACGAGCCGGAACCTGGCACGCCCGAGGGCGATCGGTTCGATGTGCTGGTGACGCTCATCGAGGCGTACGAGCGCAAGCACTTTCCGATCGAGGCGCCGGATCCGATCGAAGCGATCAAGTTCCGTATGGAACAGCAAGGGCTTACGCCGCGCGATCTGGAGCCGATGATCGGTAGGCTGAATCGGGTCTACGAGGTGCTGGCGGGGCGCCGGCCGCTGACGATGGCGATGGTGCGCCGGCTACACAAAGAGCTGCAGATTCCTGCCGAGAGCTTGTTGGGGTCCTGAGCCCAGTCTCCTGTTCAAAGGCCTCTCCACGGCTCGTCTTCCTGCGCACTATGGTGCAATGACGAGTTGGTGCAATGACGAGTGCCCACTTTCGACGCCGCCACTGTGGACAGATTTGCGCTGCTATGCCTGTTTCTTGGCCGTCTTTGGGCGTCTTCGTTCCTTACAAGTCTTTGATTTTTCGGCGCGTGAAGTGCGGACGGACGCCTTGTGATTCCGGTTGTTGTGGGTTCGAATCCCATCGTCCACCCCATAGCGCTGGCCCGCAGTCGTTGACGGCTCGTAGCTTCGATGCGGTTCGTGCTACTTGGCAGAAAAGCGGGAGGATCGGCTTCGCAATCCGCGAAGTGCGGTCGTCTGAGGCGAGATGCTTCTAGCGCGGCCGGTATAAGGGGCATACCAAATGCGGCGACTTTTGATTGTGGCGGCGATTGCTCTCGTTAGCGGCTGCGACTCCAGTCTGGACAAAACACTCGATTTGCTATTTGATAAAGAAGAAACGAACCTGGTCGTCCTTTCGAAACAACCGGTCTTGCTTTCCAGGAAGTTGACGACATTGACGTCACAGCAAACGATGAAGGTTGTAGGCGAGTCAACATTTGTATGTTTTGTTCTGCGAGGCGATATTCCCCTGCAGGACAATAAGACGATGGATGCGGCATATGGTACGGTGGTTCACGATGCCAAGGTCAAGGCTGATGTTGTCCTCGTCAGCGGTGATCGCATTTCACTTCACGAACCGATGATGGCGTGGAACATGTATGGCAAGGTCATCAAGAGCAATGAACTTTCGGCCTGCGCGAGCGCGTCTTGCGGTTCTGGTCGATTGCCGGTTGGTTCCGAAGTAAGGAAGATTGCAGTCTCGTCGGAGCCGAGCCTTCTCGTTCAAGGAATTTACTGGGAATCAGCCAAGTCTCCCTTTGAAGAGCCTGCGCCAAAGGCGTCACCGTCCCAAGCGACTTCTCCTGGCAGCAAACCAGCCTGCAGTGCTTGATATTTCCGCTTTCCGGGTCTGCGATATCCGCTCAGGGTCGTCAGAAAAAATCCCGGCCGGTTTCGGTGACCTCAACGAGGGGACCGCAACACCAGGCATTGCGAACCTTCGATCTTCTGCCGGCCGCTTGGCCATTGATACTGATCTTGCGAAACTGGCGTAAGCTGCCCGAGACGAAAGGACCTGGCCGGCCAAGTGCGGTGAGTCGAAAACGCCGCGAAAAGCTGCTGGATAGCTGACAGTGAATGGCCTCGCGCATGCTTCCATGCTTCAAGCAGGCGTCACGATTACCGCGAGGGCCTACCAACTGTGGAAGCGATCACACCAGCGGCGAACTCCAACGTGAATGAGGCGGACGCGCGGGGGCTTCGCACCGTTCCACACCTCTCTCATGTCGCGTCCGCACCCGAAATTCCGTCTTTGCGATTGAAAGCCTACGCGCACGGTGTAGCTTGACAGCCGGCGCGGCAGGGCGGGGGAGCACGTTCTGCCAACGGGAACCGCTGCGGATGATGAGCAGCACACCCAAGGGGTTCGAAAATGGAAGTTAGCGCCAGGGAGCCCGAGAGCCACACCGGGACGGACACAGGAGACCAAACCAAGAGAACAACATTCACCGTCAGGCGCGCGATCGAATATGTCGGCTTTTTCCTAGGCGTAGTTGGCCTCTTGTTTGCGATAAACGAGTATCACGAGGGCGAGAAGACAAAAGCTACGCTTGAAGATGTCGCACAGGATGCCCACGCTGCCGTTGAAGCAGCGTCCACCGCCTTTGTCGATGAGTTTCCTCACAACCTCCCTGAGATCAAGGCCGTTATTGCTTCTACTTGTCAAAACTTGGACATCATGACTGACGTTGCCGGATATGGCATGTACTCCAACTTCGACGATTTCCAACCGTATTTTCTTACCATCGCCGAGCTTGCCTCAACTAAAGTGGAAGACCGTCGTCGCCAAGAAAGCGACAAGCGAAGCGACAAGCGCCAACGCAACGTCTGCGCCGGGATTCCAGCAGTCGGTGACCAGCACAACAATGTTCTGGTCCGGATGCTTGTCTACAATGGCAAAACATTGAAGGATGCAATAAAGAACCAGTTCAAACGAGAGACGTATCAGGAAATACTGAGCAAGCCGCAATTTGATCAATTCTTCGCAAGAAACAAGAATCTGCCCAAGCCGAAAACCTACGACGAATTCGTGGCTGACCTCGTGCAAACGCAACGCAACTACGCTTCCGATCTTGGAGACCACCATAACGTTCAGATCCGGTACGCTGAGCGTCGTTACGAAATCTACATCTGGACGCACGATCACCAGGAGGCGGCTTTCTCGTTGGACTATTTGGGGGATATCAAGGGGAAGAGCGAAAAGGAGATCACCTTTCGGTCAAGGGACGGGAAGCTTCTGAGAGCGTTTGACGATATCTTCGAGCTAGAGTGGGGCAAGGCGAAAGAGCACTTTGACTGAAGGTCTCGCTCACGAGCTCGGCAGCAAGGGATTCAGGCCGGGACGCTCGCTGCTGCCGCATAGGTCATCGGTGCTTTGCGTTCTCCGCAGATTGTTGGAGCACCGGTAAAGGTTCGCCTCGGCATGCTCGGACTGGCGAAGACAGACGAAGCGTGATCGGTCGCGGCGGGTCGACCCCATCGAGGCGCTTCCGAGATCGGCGCCGGCGTCTGACAAACAGCACGGCAGCGCGTTGCCCCTAACGTCGATTAACCGGATACTTCTCGCGGGCCAGCCAACTGCGGCCCCGAGGGGTTAAGAGGAAGACTCGCCCTTAAACCGGTCTTCGTCGAGAGGAGAGTGGTGATGGCGAAGTCGTATGTGCGCTGCGGTTGCTTCGCAGTCATTCTTTGCGCCACGTCGAGCCCGTCGGCCAGTGCGGACTCTCTCACCATCGAGGAAATTCTTGGCTCACTCCGTTCAGTACAGCCTCTGGGCGAAGTCGCAATCGCTCCCGATGGGAAGCGCCTCGTATACAGCCGCGTGATTACCGGTAAGCGCGACGGAGCCGATGTGGACACCTCGGGACTCTGGATCGCGAATGCGGACGATGGATCGCAGCTTGCTCGTCTGACGGCCTGCCTCAGCACGGTCTGTGACGAGCACGGAGCGGCCTGGTCGCCCGACGGAAAGCGGATCGCCTTCGTCACCACCGACGAGAAGGATCAACCGCAAATAGCGGTTGCAAACGCCGACGGAAGCTCTGTGTCCGTCATAACCCGCGCGCATGGCCCGCTGGACACGCCGCGCTGGTCGCCTGATGGCAGTCGTATCGCGTTCCTATACTCCGAAGGCGCACCGAAAAAGCCAGGACCTCTCAATCCACTGCCTCGGGATGCCGGGGTCATTTCTTCGGTCGTCTACGAGCAGCGTCTGGCAGTCGTTTCTGCTGACGGGGGCGACCTGGCCCTGCTTGGCCCGGCTGACCTGAACATCTACGAATACGACTGGGCGCCCGATGGCAAGGCGTTTGCTGTAACGGGAGCACATGGCTCGGGCGACGACAACTGGTGGATCGCCGAGCTTTATCTCTTGGACGCGAGAAGCGGCACAGTGACCACCCTGCTCAAGCCGCCAACCCAGATTGCCTCTCCGCGATTCTCAGGAGACGGCGCGCGTATCGCGTACATCGGCGGGATCATGAGCGACGAAGCCATTACCGGAGGCGACGTATTCGTGATTTCGGCGGCCGGAGGCGATCCCGTCGATGTGACACCAGGATTGGCGGCCTCCGTTCAGACGATCACCTGGCATGACTCTCCAGCGCGCATCGTGGCTACCGAATTTGCTGCTGGCGACGAAGTGATCGCGATCATCGATGTGAACTCGAAATCGCAGCGCGAGGTGTGGCGCGCTCCAGATATGATCTGGGCCAACAGTGTGCTCGGGTTCACGCCTGGAGACGCAGGCGTGTCGCTTTCGAGGGACATGGCTATCTCCGCCGTCATCAGACAGTCGTTTTCAGCGCCACCCGAAGTTGAAGCCGGCCCGCTCGGCAATTGGAAGCCGATCACGCACCTGAACGCCGGCGCTCGGCCGATCACCGGCAAAGCCACCAATCTGGCCTGGAAGAGCGACGGCTTCGACGTGCAGGGAATGCTGATCGAGCCGCGCTCCACCGACCCGGGAAGGCGTTACCCGCTCGTCGTCGAAGTTCACGGTGGCCCTGCGTTCGCACACTATCCGCTGTTTCCCGCCTCTGCGGATCGGTTTGACGCTGCTCTGGCGAGTCAGGGCTACTTCGTATTCAAGCCCAATCCCCGCGGCAGCTACGGCCAGGGCGAGGCCTTCACCAAGGCGAATATCAAGGACTTCGGCTACGGGGACCTGCGCGACATCCTGCGCGGGATCGACGCAGTACAAAAAATTGCGCCCGTTGACCCTAAGCGGATCGGCATTTTTGGCTGGAGTTACGGCGGCTACATGACGATGTGGGCGCTGACGCAGACGAATCGCTTCAAGGCTGCGGTTTCGGGGGCAGGGCTTTCCGATTGGCTCAGCTATTACGGCACGAACAACATCGACACCTGGATGATTCCCTACTTCGGTGCGTCGGTGTACGACGATCCGAAATCCTACGAGCGAAGCTCGCCGATCACATTCATCAGGAATGTCCGTACGCCGACACTTATCGTGAGCGGGGACCGCGATGCAGAGGTCCCGATCACGCAGTCTTACGAGTACTGGAACGCCTTGCGACGACTCGGCGTGAAGACGGAATTCGTCGTCTATCCCGAAGAGGGGCATTTCTTCTTCCAGCACGCCAACCAGATCGACGTTATGTCGCGGCTGGTGAACTGGTTCAAGGTGCACCTGAAGGGTATCTCGCCCTAGGCCGGCGTTTGGGCAGGAGCGACGGCTGCTTCGGCGCCGGCCAGATGACTCCTTCGGGTCGAACGATGCCGATGCGCGACTGCTGACGGGAACGCGTGACCGAGTCGGCTTACCGCGCGACTGCGGACAGTGCGCTGGCCGTATGCTCGGATCTGCCGCCCGTAGCCCGTAGCGCCGCTGGATGGTTGCAACCGTGAAGCGCGCTGACCTACGCGCCTTCGCGTCTCCACGGGTGTTCCCCGCCCCACCGGCCGGCCATGCCCTGGATGTGCGCCGGAGCACGCCGGGCGCCTTCGCGCGATCTTGCGATGGACACGTAGCGCATCGTGATCTCCTCCTTGGAGGCGAGCTCCGCACCGGTGACCTCCCGAGCAATCTTGCCCGGGTTTCCGCGGACAAGCATCCGCGCCGGCACCCGCTGACCCGCCGTCACGAGCGTTGCCGCACCCACCATCGCGTCGTCTTCGATCACCGCGTCATCCAGAATGATGGCGCCCATGCCGATCAGGACGTTGCGGCCGATCGTGCAGCCGTGGAGCATTGCGCCGTGGCCGATCTGCCCGAGCTCGCCCACCGCAACGCGACCGCCCGGTCTCGTATGCACAACGCAGCAGTCCTGCAGGCTCGTGCCGCGCCCGATCACGATCGAGCCCTGGTCACCGCGACACACCGAATGTGGGCCGATATAGCAATCCGGCCCTATGCGTACGTCGCCGATCAACACGGCCGTCTCATGCACGAGGGCCGACGTATCGATGACCGGCACCCGCCCAGCCGCCTCGTAGGTGCGCAACTGCACGACGTCGGGGGAGCCCTCCATCGGCCAGCGGTCGCTTCCGGCCAAAGGCTTGCCGGGCTCCGGCGGGCCCAGCGCTTCGTCGAGGAGCTGTTTGAAGTACATCTTCATGTGGATGCGAGCAAGAGAGTTCATTTGGAAGCGAAATAGAGGAGGTGCACACCGTTCGCGACCAGGAAAACCGCGAACGCCCAGACCAACACCCTCGACGGCAGCCAATGCGAAGCCGCGACACCGAGACGAACCGTCAGCGCTGTTCCGGCCACGAGAGCCAGGAGCGCCGGCAGGTGGATGTAGCCGACCGTCCAGTGGCCGAGCGGCACGCCCCGGCCTTCCCACGCGTAGGCGAACGCCCCGGCCAGGCTCACCGGCAGGCCAACCGCTGCCGACGTGCCTATAGCGCGCCTGGCCTCCATGCCGCTGGCGGCTAGGTACGGTGTGAACAGGGTTCCGCCGGCGATGCCGGCCATCGCGGCGACGCCACCGGCGGCGACACTGAACACATCGAGCGCGAAGTCCCACGCGGTAATGGCCTGCACGCTCGTATATTTCGAGACGTCGGCAAGGAGGAGCGCCGCCGCGACGAACTGGAAGCCGGCGACGAAAGCCAGCAGCAGGAGGTGGGGCACCTCTGCGGCCGCCATGCTTCCGAGCAGCACGCCCACGATGGCCCAAGGCGCCGCGCGATGCACGGTCGCGCCACAGGCGCTGCCACGCCGGTAGTGGTTGTAGGCGCTTTGCGCTGCCGAGAACACGATCGCCGCCATCGACGTGCCCAGCGCCATCAAGACGACATACTGCGCTGCAACCCCGGCCGCGGTGAATGCGTAAATCAGGAGGGGAACCATGACGAGTCCTCCTCCGACTCCGAAGAGCCCGGCGAGGAAACCGGCGGCAAGACCACCGGTCCCGAAGATCAGGAGCGCCAGGCCGCTTCTCGAGTTGGCAGGATGGCGCCCCGACTCGTCGACCTCCGGAGGCTTCGGGGGAGCGGAGGAGCAGCTGGCGATCGCCAGCGCCAGAACCGCAGCAAGGCCTGTTCGAAGCTCGATCATTTCTCCTCCCTTAGGCGAAAGCGTCAGCGCGTAATGGCAAGTTGGGCTGGAGCGCCCTGCGACGACGGCTTGTTCCATGAGAACAGCACCATCTGCCGCTCAGCGTCGCCGCCGCCAGCGGGCCTCGGGCGATCCGGGATACTCCCCGGCGGCATGAGCTGCAGGCGGTCGAGGAACTCGCCGACGAACTGATTGCTTTCGGCATCGTTCATGCCGTCGTGCACGCGCGGCAGGCCTTCGAGGTTGTGCGCCAGGCGCGCCAGGTACGCCTCGGGGCCCGCTTGCAGGTCCTTTTCGGTTGCCGGCCGCACACACCCCTGCGCACGCGCAAGGTTGAGCATCACATCGAGCCGCCGCACGGCAGGCGGCGGCAGCAGCCGCGGCGCGAAGACCGGATCCTTGTAGTAGAAGATTCTGTCGGCCAGGATCGGCTTGGTGTTCTCGTACAGGACGATTTCCTTGTCGGGGCCGAGCTCCTTGAGCTCCTGCGGCAGCATCAGCGCCCGCCGGTGCTCGGTGCGATTGGTAGACGAGCCGCGCCCGCTTCTGCTCTTGCTCACGCTCACGGCCGTCAGGTACCCGAGCATCTCGCTGTATTCATTGGCGTCGTGCTGCTCGCGCGGGGCGAACACGATCTGCAGCGCGTGGTTGGTGGCAAACGCCCGCGCCCCGTTCGTGCCGTAGATCTCGTTGAGCTGCGAGATCGACTGCGCGATCGTCAGAAACCGCAGGTTGTAGCCGGCCAGGTACCCCACCCCCTTGGCCAGCACCGCCACGTGGCCCAG
>Ga0187846_10001745_pt1 | contig 12204 bp, 12 predicted proteins | sample TC_taG_FD_161473 | JGI IMG/M metagenome (GOLD analysis project Ga0187846, IMG submission 161473) | Biofilm microbial communities from the roof of an iron ore cave, State of Minas Gerais, Brazil - TC_06 Biofilm (v2) | ecosystem: Environmental > Terrestrial > Deep subsurface > Cave > Wall biofilm...
CGCCACGCTGGCAGCGCGCTGCGCAACGGCCTCCTCGCCGATCGAACGGTCGATCTTGGCTTCGCGCATGCGCCGCACACGCCCGGCTGCCGACTCGAGCACCCGTCCGACCCGCTCGGCCAGTCCCAGCCAGGAGAATCCGAAATGCAGGCTCGCCCCCAAGGCCACCAGCGCCAACAGAACGACGGTTGCGCCGGTAAAGCCGAATGCCTGCGTCGTGTATGGGGCGAGCCAGTCGCCAAGCGCGCCGCCGGCCGATCCCGGAAGAAAGGCTTCGCGGGTATGTAAACGCAACGTGGCAAGCGCTGCGAACGCCGCCACCAGGACGAGTAGCGACACCGCGCGCAGCCAGCGCGCCATGCCGTCGGCCAGGTGCGCGTCAGCAGCTTCGACAGGGGTTGCGCGCACGAACAGCCTTCGCCACGTTCGCGCCGACCACGCCAAGGCTGCCAGCACCCACACGTATGCCGAAAAGCCGAACGCGACCAGCAGCGCATCGGCTACCCAGGCGCCAACGCGGCCGGCGAGGTTTCCGATCTGTGAAACGGCTACGGAATGCGAGAAACTGGGATCGCCGCGCTGGTACGACACCAGCGCAGCCGCGAGCGCCAGGGCAATCAACGTAGCTGCGATCCAAGCCGCTTCGGCCAGCAGCCGCGCTCCTCTGCCGCCCACGGACCACGCGGTGCCGCCCTTAGGCTCATCCCGAAAGGCCGCCGCCCCCCTACCAGCGCTGCGAAAATTCCTGCGCGTATTCATGAAGAATTATTGATGTTTCCCCGTCCTAAGACAAACAAGGCCGTTTTGGTTACCCTGCGGGTCTCATCTAATGCCGCATCGCCGTGATTGCCCACGGACTGCTAATCCGCGAAGCTGACTTCGTACCCCAAAAGGTGCCTGGTATCAGACAGACACTCGCCCCAGGAGGAAGAATTGACGCAGCCCGCAATCACGCTCACGCGTGAAAAGGAGATGCAGCTTTTGGAGCAGGCCGTCGTGAGGGCGGAGAACGAGGGCCTTCAGGTGCTGCTGCGAGACCCGGAGTCGCGCGTTCTGTCGTGCGCGCTGTGTGGTGCCGAAAGCGACCATCCGTCCATGATCCGCCACCAGCCCGGTTGCTCGTACGTGCCGGTCAAGCGCGTCTAGCCAAGCAACTCTCATCCCCCAGCCTTTTGGCGGAGCGTTCTGGCTCCGCCTTTGCAGCGGTAGTTGCCAGGCTCCATAATCGCGCCAGTTGAATTCGTGCGCGAACGGCCCCATTTTTGTTCTGCGCCGTTCGCCGGCCGCGGCACTTTGCATTCGGGGTGGCGAACCGCTTCCACCGGGAGCTTCCGTAGATGTCTGAAGCCAACCCATCCGCGCCGCGTCACTCGCGCGTGCTGATTCTTGGCTCTGGCCCGGCGGGCTATACCGCCGCTGTGTACGCTGCCCGCGCCAACCTCGCCCCCCGCCTGGTTACCGGTCTGGCCCAGGGCGGACAGCTGACGACCACGACCGACGTCGACAACTGGCCGGCGGACGCCGACGGCGTGCAGGGACCTGAGCTGATGGAACGCTTTTTAAGGCATGCAGTGCGTTTCAACACCGACGTCGTAATCGACCAGATTAACGAAGCGCAGCTCGATAAGCGGCCGTTCCGCCTGATCGGCGACGTCGGTGTATACACCACGGATGCGCTGATCATCGCAACCGGCGCGTCTGCCAAGTACCTCGGACTTCCGTCCGAGCGTGCGTTCATGGGAAGAGGCGTATCCGGATGCGCGACATGCGACGGATTCTTCTTCCGTGGCCAGGATGTGTGCGTCGTGGGCGGCGGCAACACCGCAGTGGAAGAGGCGCTGTACCTGGCCAACATCGCCAGCCATGTGCACCTGATCCACCGGCGCGACCGCTTCCGAGCCGAGGCGATCCTGGTCGACAAGCTGATGGCGCGCGTGGCCGAGGGCAAGGCGACGCTGCATCTGTGGCAGAACCTGGACGAAGTGCTGGGCGACGACAATGGAGTGAACGCGGTTCGGATCCGCGATGCGCGCAACGGAGCCACAGCGCGCATCGCCGTGCAGGGCTGCTTCATCGCGATCGGTCACCAGCCCAACACCGAAGTGTTCGTCGGCCAGCTCGAAATGACGGGCGGCTACATCCTGGCGCACGGCGGCGCGGGCGGCCTTGCGACGATGACGAGCGTCGCCGGCGTGTTCGCCGCCGGGGACGTGCAGGACCCCATTTACCGGCAGGCGGTAACGTCGGCGGGCAGTGGTTGCATGGCGGCGCTCGATGCGCAGCGTTGGCTCGAAGCCGGGGCGCCGGTTGCCCAGACGGCCTCGGCGGCGCTGGCATCGGGATGAGGCGTCGTGAAGCGGCCGGCGGCGCGCGGGCCGCTCAGGAGCCTGGCTGAGCTCAGATCAATCCGGATCGCTCGGCCGCAGGCCGAGGCGGCGCAGCCGCAGCACGCCTCCTCCGAATCACCCGTCCAGTCCCGCCGGCAGGCCCGTGACGAGTTTCGCGCGGCCGTGCCTGGCGTCACCCCGCTGCGGAACGCGGCAGCAGCCTCGCAGCGCCCGCCACGGCCGGCAGATGTCAACCCTCGGGCCGTGCAGCGCGAGCGCGACAATCGAGCCGTGCTGGCCGAGTCGCTGAACGAGCGTATTGGCATCGACAGCCTGCTGGAAACCGACGAGGCACTGTCGTACCGCGCCCCAGGAATCAGCGCCGATACGTTGCGCAGGCTCCGCCGCGGTTTCTGGGTCGTCCAGGCCGACCTCGACCTGCACGGACACAGCGTCCCCGAAGCGCACGACGCACTGAGCCAGTTCCTGCGCGAATCGATGCAGCATGGACTGCGCTGCGTGCGCATCGTGCACGGCAAGGGGCGCGGCTCGCGCGACGGCGTGCCGGTACTCAAAGGCAAAGTGCGGTTGTGGCTCGCCCGGCGCAGCGAGGTGATCGCGTTCTGCCAGGCCCGGCCTGCCGACGGCGGCGCCGGCGCCCTGCTGGTGCTGCTAAGACCGTCGACGTCGGGTTGAGGGTCTAGACCGCCGACTCGTCCGTCTCGCCGGTGCGGATCCGCACCACATGCTCGACCGGGCGCACGAAGATCTTGCCATCGCCGATCTTGCCGGTGCGCGCGGCACGCGTGATCGCGTCAATGGCCCGCTCCACGATCGCGTCGGATACGACCGCCTCGATCTTGATCTTGGGCAGGAAGTCCACAACGTACTCGGCACCGCGATACAGCTCGGTGTGGCCCTTCTGCCGCCCGAACCCCTTGACGTCGGTGACGGTTAGCCCCGTCACGCCGACCTCGGCGAGCGCCTCCCTGACCTCGTCGAGCTTGAACGGCTTGATGATGGCGGTGATCTGTTTCACGTTGCGCTCCCGGCGGATTCTGTGATTCTACTGTCCCGCGGCGCGGGTGCGGCAGTCGCCGCCGCTTCTTCGCGAAAGCGGTTCGTGATCGGATAGCGCCAGTCGCGCCCGAATGCCCGGTGCGTGATCCGGATCCCGACCGGGGACTGGCGCCGCTTGTACTCGCTGGCCCGGATCATCGCCACCACGCGACGCACTTCGTGCTCGGGCAGCCCGGTTTCGACCATCTGCTCGATGCCGGCGCCCTCCTCCATATACAGCCGGATGATCGCGTCCAGCGTTTCGTACGGCGGCAGCAGATCCTGGTCCGTCTGGTTCGGCCGCAGTTCCGCGCTGGGCGCGCGCGTCAGGATCCGGGCGGGAATCACCGGCGATAGGCTGTTGCGGTAGCGCGCCACCGAGTACACCAGCGTCTTGAGCAGATCCTTGATCACCGCGAACCCGCCGGCCATGTCCCCGTACAGCGTGCAATAGCCAACCGCCATCTCGCTCTTGTTGCCGGTGGTCAGCACGATCGATCCGGTCTTGTTCGAGAGCGCCATCAGCACCAGGCCGCGCAGCCTGGCCTGAATGTTCTCCTCGGCCGTGTCCCAGGGCGCGCCGTGGAATGGCGCCGCCAGGGTCGCCAGCGCAGAGTCGAACACCGGACCGATCGGAATCTCCTCGTACGGCACGTCCAGGTTGTGTGCGAGCAGGCGCGCATCCACCCACGACATCTCGGCAGTGAAGCGCGAAGGCATCATCACCGCACGCACCCTGTGCGCGCCCAGCGCATCGCAGGCCACCGCCAGCGTCAGCGCCGAATCGACACCACCGCTCAGTCCGATGATTCCGCCAGGAAAGCCGTTCTTGCCGACATAGTCGCGCACACCCAGCGTCAGAGCACCGTACACCTGCGCATCCAGCGGCGCCTGCGGTGCGCACGGCAAGGAACACGGCACGCCGTGGTCGAAATCGACCAGCAGCAGATCCTCCTGGAACTGCGCCGCAGTGGCCGCCAGTGTGCCGTGCGCGTCGAGCACGAACGAGGCGCCATCGAAGACCAGCTCATCCTGGCCGCCGACCTGATTTGCATACACCACCGCCATGCCCTGGCGGCTGACATGCTGCCGCATCACTTCGAACCGGGTCGCCTGCTTGCCCAGATGGAACGGCGATCCGTTCGGCACCAGCAGCACCTGAGCGCCGGCGGCGCGCGCGCACTCCGGCGCGTACGAATACCAGGTGTCCTCGCAGATGTTGACGCCGAAACGCGTGCCGCGCACCTCGAACACGAATGGGCGGTTGTCCGGAGTGAAGTAACGCTGCTCGTCGAATACGTCGTAATTGGGCAGATCGTGCTTGCAGTACGTGCCCATCATCACGCCCTGGTGCAGCAGCGAAGCGGCGTTGAAGCGCTGGCCCTCTCGTGCCAGCGGGTGGCCGATCAGCACGTGCAGGTCGCGCAGGGGAGCCAGCTCCGCGGCCAGCCGCTGCAGGGCGGCGTCGCATGCCCCGTAGAATGAGCGGCGCAGCAACAGGTCCTCGGGCGGATACCCGGCGAGCGCGAGCTCGGTAGTGACGAGCACGTCGGCGCCCGCATGGGCCGCGCGGCCGGAGCACTCGGCGATCTTGCGGACGTTGCCGTCCAGATCGCCGACGGTGAGGTTGAGCTGGGCGACCGCGACTCGAACGCGCGACATCATCGAACGGACCGTTGAAACCGCCGATCCATTATCGCACGCAGATCGTCGAGGACCTGGAGCGCATCGGCGCGCAGGCGTGGAACCGGCTCGTCTCCGCCGACCCCGATTCGAACCCGTTCCTGCGCTACGAATTCCTGCATGCGCTGCACGCGAGCGGCTGTGCCGTCCCGCGCACCGGCTGGACGCCCGCCTACCTCACGCTCGCCGACGAGGCGGGCCTGGCGGCGGCAGTGCCGCTGTATCGCAAGGACCACTCGTTCGGCGAATACGTGTTCGATTGGGCCTGGGCCCGGGCTCACGAGGAGCGCGGCCTCGCGTACTACCCGAAATGGCTTGCCGCCGTCCCGTTCACGCCGGCGCCCGGAAGCCGGCTGTTGGCGCGCGACGCCAGCGCCCGCGCCGAACTGGTGCGCCGGCTGCTCGGCATCGCGTTGGAATCGCGTTTGAGCTCGCTGCACGTGCTGCTGGCTCCGGCCGCGCAGATCGAGGCCCTTGCGCAAGCCGGGCTGATGGTCCAGCGCGGCATACAGTTCCACTGGTACAACCGCGGCTACGACGATTTCGAGCAGTTCCTGCAGGCGCTGTCGCACGACAAGCGCAAGAAGATCCGCGCCGAACGGCGCAAGGTGTGCGAAGCGGGGGTGCAGATCGAATGGCGCGCAGGCGCCCGGATCCGCGAGGAAGACTGGCGCTTTTTTCACCGGTGCTACCGAACCACGTACGCTCAGCATGGATCGATCCCGTACCTGAATCTGGCGTTCTTCCAGAACATCGCTCGCACGATGCCCGACGGCTTGCTGCTGGTGATGGCGTACCGGGACGGGCGTCCCGTTGCAAGCGCACTGGGCGTGTTCTGCACCGGTGCCGACCGGTCAGCGGCGAGCGGCGCCGAGGAGCGCTTGCGCGACGGCACGTTGTACGGCCGCTATTGGGGCGCGACCGAATTCATCCCGTGCCTGCATTTCGAATGCTGCTATTACCAGATGATCGAGTTCGCGATCGAGCACGGTATCGCCGTATTCGAGGGTGGCGCGCAGGGCGTGCACAAGGTCGCACGCGGGCTGGAACCGGTGCCCACACGTTCGGCTCATTTCGTCGCCGATGAGGCGCTTGCCCGCGCGATCGCGGCGGCGCTCGCGCGCCAGGAGCGCCAGCTCGGCGGGGCGCTGGACGAACTGGCCGAGCACACAGCGTTTAAGGCCCGTGAAGCCAATAAGGCGACCTGATCCGGTTCGACCTTGCGGTGAAGGCGTCGCGCCTCGGCAGCACTCAGCCCTCAGCCGCGCCTGGTCCGGGGCAGCGGCCCCTGCAACCACTCGAGGATGCGCTGCACGCAGGCGGCGCTGTTTTCGACGTCGGTGAGCAGGTGCAGATCCGGCTGCTCGGGCGGCTCATACGGGCTGTCGATGCCGGTCATCTGTGCGATCTCGCCGCGCCGTGCCCTCGCGTACAAGCCCTTCGGATCGCGCTGTTCGCACACCGGCAGCGGCGCGTCGACGAAGATCTCGCAGAAGCGCCCGGCGGCGAAGCACGAGCGCGCAAAGGCCCGGTCCGAACGGAAGGGACTGATCAGCGACACCACTACGATCAGCCCGGCGTCCACCATTAAGCGCGCGACTTCGGCAGTGCGCCGGATATTTTCCGAGCGATCGCGCTCGCTGTATCCCAGGTCGCTGTTCAGCCCCCGCCGGAGCACGTCGCCGTCGAGGCCGTACGCGGGAACACCGATTGGTCGCAGCCGCTCGAGCAGCAGGCTGGACAGGGTCGACTTGCCCGAACCGGGAAGCCCGGTCAACCACAGGCACATGGGGCGAGACCGGATTTCAACGGCCTCGCCCCGCGCTCTGGGCGCACTGTCCTGCTCGAAGGGGCGCTGCCCGCCCTGTTCCCGCCGTCTGTCCAACGCCGCCCCAGCTCCCTAAAACCTTTCAGCAGCGTATCAGCGAAGGGTCAACGGGCTGTAATCGAGCTGCAATTCGGCGCCCTTGTAGGCACGACGGGGTCATGGGTTTGATCCACCTGGTGGGGGTTCGCCCGTGCGCCACCGCATCCGAGGGCGTGTTCAAAACGCCGGCTTGTTCTTGGCGCTCTGATAGTTCGCCACCGCCTCGCTCAGCAAAGCACGCGCCCGTTCGGGACCGCGCCAACCGTTGATTCGCACCCACTTGCCCGGTTCCAGTTCCTTGTAGTGCTCGAAGAAGTGCTGGATCTGCGCCAGGCGCTCGGGTGCGATGTCGTCGGGCGACCGCCAGTGCTTGTACCAGGGCAGGATCCTGTCGATCGGAACCGCGAGAAGTTTCTGATCGCCGCCGGCTTCGTCCTGCATATCGAGCACGCCCAGCGGCCGGCATCGAACCACAACTCCGTGCTGCAAGGCGAACGGCGTGATCACCAGCACGTCGATCGGGTCGCCGTCGTCGGACAGCGTGCGAGGTACGTAGCCGTAGTTGCAGGGGTAGTGCATTGCGGTGCCGATGAAACGGTCGACAAAGATTGCGCCGGATTCCTTGTCGACCTCGTACTTGATCGGATCGGCATTCATCGGAATCTCGATGATGACGTTGAAATCGTCCGGCAGATTGCGCCCGGAGCTGACTCGATCCAGACCCATTCCCTTCACCCCCTTGCAACAAAAATCGTCGCTCTACCACGTGGCCTCGCGACGGATCGTACGCGGCGGGCGCGGCGGTGCCACCTCCGGCGGCTCGCGTGCCAACCCCAGCGCAGCCTCGCGGAAATGGCGTGCGGCGCCTTGCGGGTCTCCGACCGCTTCGGCTAGTTCGGCAAGCGCAAGCGAGGTGTGCGCGTCTTCACCCAGACGCCGACTCTCCTCCAGGTACGCGCGTGCCTTGCCCCACAGCTGCTCGCGCAGACAGATGCGAGCCAGACAGCGCAGCAGTGGCTGGCTGCGTGGATGCCCTTTCAGCCACGACTCGGCCCGTTCGATCGTGGTCCGCGAGCCCGGCTCGGCACAGTAAGCGTATTCGTCCAGGAGCCGTTCGTCCCAGTTGCGCTCGAGCACCGCCTCCAGTGCGAGCGCCGCGGTGCGGCCGCGCCCCGCCAGGTTCAGCCGCCGCGCCGCATCCAGCGCGATCTCCGGCACCAGGCGCTCGGTCGCATCGACCTTCTCCCAGGTGCGTTCCAGCGCGTGCGCATCATCGCCGGCGTCGGCCAGCATGCCTCGCACTGCGATGCGCCGCACCCGCCCTGCCGCCTCGTCCGGCAGCGCGTGCCGCTTCTCCAGCGCGCGCACGATTCGCATCACCTCACGCCAGTGGCCAGCCTGGACATGGGCACTCAGCGCGATGCGCATTGCATGCAGGTGCCGTGCCCCGGATGACTGCAGTGCCTCGATCGCGCGCAGGGCGCGCGCGGGCTGGCGCTGTTCCGCCCACAGCTCCGCGCTCACGACCTGACGCGCCGTGGTCAGTTCGCGGTCCGATCCGGCGTGCTCCAGCCATTGGTCGCGCCGCTCGTACTCGCGCATCCGATGGGCTGCGCGCGCACCGATCAGTGCCGCCATGCTGGCCACCTCGGGCGTGCGCTGCGCGTCCTGCGCGGCGCGTTCGGCTCGCACGAACCGGCCCTCCAGCAACGCCCTCAGTGCCTCATACAGCGCCCGGTGCGCACCCAGCTCCGTGCGGCGCGCGCGATAGACTCGCACGCGTTCGGGAAACCCCGCCAGGCGCTGCAGCGCCCGGCCGAGCCAGAACGCGAGCCACAAAGCGCCCAGCCCCGCCAGGATGAACAGCCCGACCGACAAATCGACCCGCTTGGGAGGCACCAGGAACACGACGTTGCCGACGCTCTCCTTCAGCAGCATCGCAGCCAGCACCGCCAGCAGCGCCCACAGTACGAGGCCGACGAGCGATTTCATGGCAGATGTGCCGCACGCAGCGCGGCCAGGCTGTCGTCGAGCGTCGGCATCGGGATATCGACCGCGACCGCAGATAGAGACTTGATCTGCGCGACGGCGGACGCGACCTTCGGGTCGCTCGTGTCGAAGTAGCGGTTGATGATGGCCAGGCTGTCGGCCAGGTCGGCGCGAAACAGAGTCTGATTGCGCATCAGCATCGCCTGCCGCGCCATCAGCAGGCGCACCCGCAAATGCTCGCGCAACAGCGGCTGCTGATCGGCAGGAAGCAAAACCGAGTCCGGCGCCTCGACGTCGCGGATCCGCACCAGATCGCGCAACGTGTCGTTCAGCTCGCGTCCGAGCCAACCCAGGTGAGTCGGTGCGGCGTTGGCCGCCGGCGGTTTGGGCGGCGCCGCCAGGCGCCGAGTCGGATCGGCCAACAGGTGCCAGGAGTCCACGCCTTCCGGGCCTTGCGCCAGACGGTCCATCCGAATCGCGGTGCCCGCGACATCCAGCACCTGGGTGCGGCGCAGCCGATCGATGTCGCGCGCCAGAGCTTCGCGCAACGCGTAGAACTGTGCGCGTGGCATGCGGGCCAGGCGGGCATCGGCACTCGACAACGCAGTGATTGCCGCAGCCGGATCGTGTGTCACCTGCAGCTGGCTGGCGGCCAGAGTCAGCAGCTCGTCGACCTCGGCCAGCACTTGCTGCTCGCGCAGCCGGCGCAACTCGCTATCGGCGGCCGTGTCGCGACCCGCGGCAAGCGTCAGTTCCTGCTCCAGCTGCGCGGTGCGCCGCGTAGCGGCGTCGATCCGTTCCTCCAACACCTGCCGCTCGGCCAGGTCGCTCGCCCGCAGCGCGGCCATTTCGCCCGCGCGCTGTTCCACGCTCGTCATGGCACGCTGCAGCGAGGCCAGCCGCAGCGCAACCACCGCTCCGGCGACGGCGAGTGCGGCGACCGCGAGCGCCCAGATCCACGCGCTCGAGGCGGGACGCGTCAGGCGCGGAGCGGCCTCGAGCTCTTGCGAAGGCGCTGGCGCTGGCGCGCTCACAGCTGCCGGAATCTCGCTCATCGCGCCTCCGCCTGCAGCGCAAGTGGTTCCGCGCTGCATCGACCCGCGATCGCTTCCAACACCGCCGAAGCCGACGCTTCGCATTCGCGCACGTCGCCGTAGCCGCAATCGCGCAGGGAGCGCGCGATGCGCGGGTGCGAGCACAGCGCAATCCCGCTGCGCAGCCAGGCCTTTTCGTCCGGCGCGTGGGCGAAGTGCTGGTCCAACGCCGCCACCGCTTCGGAACTGGTGATGACGGGGGCGGCGCGCTGTCCTGCGCTCCGGCAGGCGGCCAATGCGGCGCGCTGCTCGCGGCCGGGTACGTGCACGATGCGGCGGTACACGCCGAGGGTTTCGACCCGGCAACCTCCCTCGCGCAAGCGCTCGCCGAGCCATTCGCGGCCGCTTTCGGCACGGACGATCAGCGCGCTGCGCGGAAAAACGGGAGCGCCTCGCAGCGCCTCCCACAGCGCCTCCGACCCGGAGTCGCCCTGCGCCTTCGGTCCTATGAAGCGTGCCGCAGGCGCACCAGGCAGCAGGCTGCGCGCCAAAGCCAGTGTGCCGGGCCCGACGGCGGCGATCGCCGTTTGTGCAGGCCAATTGATGCGCGCCTCGAGCGCAACCAACGCGCGCACCGCCTGCACGCTGACGAATATCGCCAGGTCGAAATCGGCCAGGCGCTGCAGCGTTGCCAGCAAAGGCTCCTTGTGCTCCGGCGCCAGCAGATCGAACGCCGGCCACCACAGCGCCGGCTGACCGCGCGCGCGCAGCTCGCCCGTCAGACGCTGGCCCGCAGACGCAGGCCGAGTGACCAGAACGACGGTGTCCCGTGCGCCGATTCCGGCCGCCATCAGGCCGCCTCCGGGGCTGGAGCCAGCAATCGCTCGACCCCTTGTGCCCTCATCTGCGCTACCACCTCCTGCCCCAGCGATTCGGCCTGGTCCAGCGGGCCGCTCGCATGGCCGAAGACGGCCTGTCTCAGCGCCACGCTGCCGGCACACGCTCGCAGGCTCAGCCGGCCGTTTTCGACCTCGGCGTAAGCGGCCAGCGGAATCTGGCAGTTGCCGCCAAGCGCACGCGACACCGCTCGTTCCGCGCTCGTGGCCGCTCGCGTCGCCGCGTGCTCCAGGTGGGCGATCCGCGCACCCACCTTCCGGTCGCCGGCGCGGATCTCGATCGCAAGCGCCCCTTGTCCCGGCGCCGGCAGGAACGCCGCCGGCGGCAGGATCGCCCGAATGCGGTCGGCCATCCCGAGGCGCTTTAGCCCTGCGGCAGCCATGATCAACGCGTCGAATTCGCCCCGATCGAGCTTGGCCAAGCGCGTGCCGACGTTGCCGCGCACCGCACCCACCTGCAGGCTCGGATAGTGGATCCGCACGGCGAGCTCCCGCCGCAGACTCGACGTGCCCACACGCCCGCCCTGCGCCAGCTCCTCCAAACCGCCGAAACGCCCGCTCACGAAACAATCGCGCGGGTCCTCGCGCTCCAGCACGGCCCCGATCTCGAATCTTGCCTCCAGCTGCATCGGCACGTCCTTGAACGAGTGCACGGCCAGATCCGCGCGCCCATCGGCCAGAGCAATCTCGAGCTCCTTTACGAACAGCCCCTTGCCGCCGATCTGCGCGAGCGACCGGTCCAATACTTGATCGCCGCGTGTGCTCAACCGCAGAAGGTCGACCTGCAAACCCGGCTGCGCCCGACACAGGCGATCCCGCACATGCTCGGCCTGCCACAGCGCAAGCGGGCTGGCTCGGGTAGCGATCACCAGGCGATCCGGGCGATCCATCAGACTCCCGCAGCCGATTTGACGGCAGGCCACTGCCTGCGGCTGATCGGCAGGCGCTCCGCCACTGTCTTCAACAGTACCTCCCAGTGCCCTTCACCGGCCTCGCCGTCAGCGTCGGCGCGCGCTCGCACGCGCTGGAATCCCTGGATGGCCGCGCGCGCGACCAAGGCATTGCGGTGGATCCGGACGAAGCGATCGCCGAACTCCTGCTCGAGCGCCGACAGCGACTCCTCGGTCAGGTGCTCCTTCTGGGAGGTGCGGATCGTCACGTACTTCAGTTCCGCGCGCAGGTACACGATTTCGTCGATCGGCACCAGCACCATGCGCCCACGCTCGGACACCGTCAGGTGGCTGCGGCACGTACCCAGCGAACGCGCAAGCTCCTCGATGCGCGGCTCGTTGCGCTTCAGACGATGCACCCGCCGCAAGGCCTCCAGCAAGCGCTCGGTGCGCACCGGC
>Ga0187846_10001746_pt1 | contig 12203 bp, 10 predicted proteins | sample TC_taG_FD_161473 | JGI IMG/M metagenome (GOLD analysis project Ga0187846, IMG submission 161473) | Biofilm microbial communities from the roof of an iron ore cave, State of Minas Gerais, Brazil - TC_06 Biofilm (v2) | ecosystem: Environmental > Terrestrial > Deep subsurface > Cave > Wall biofilm...
GCTTCCGAGCCGGCGCGCCACCTGCAGGCAGCGCCGCTCGTGCTCGAGCGTCAGCCCGTAACCGGACTTGATCTCGACGGTCGTGACGCCCTCTGCCCGCATCTGATCCAGGCGCGCGGCGCTGCCTGCGAAGAGCGCTTCATCGCTGGCCGCGCGCGTGGCAGCCACCGTGGACCGTATTCCTCCACCGGCGCTCGCGATCTGCTCGTACGTGCAACCCTGCAGGCGCAGCTCGAACTCGCCGGAGCGCTGGCCCGCGTAGACCAGATGCGTATGGGCATCGACCAGTCCGGGCGTCACCAGCGGCCCGCCCAGGTCATACTCGTATTCGACGTCCAATCCTCCCTCGAGGTCGATCTCGCGCCCGACCCAGTGCAGCCGTTCGCCTGCCGCCAGCATCGCGCCCTTGTCGATCAGGCCCCAGGGATCCGGGCCGGCGAGCGTGGCGAGGCGCGCATTGCGCCAGAGCGTCAAACCCATGGTTCATCGTAATCAATTTTCGGCAAACCGAAAGGCTTCCCGCACAAAATCTCCGCCTCTACCGCGCAGCCGGACGCGGGCCGGGGCGAGGGTCAATTGCCGCGGCGGGGCCGGACCAGTACAGTGCAGTCGATTGTTGACGGCTGCGGGGTTTCTCGATGTCCGACCGACCCGATGATGCTGATTCGGCGCGCAAAGCGCCGGTGCGGTCTCCGCGTGGCAGCGCTCTGACATGCCGGAACTGGTTGATCGAGGCCGCCTACCGGATGATCCAGAACAACCTGGATCCGGATGTCGCGGAGGACCCGGAGCACCTGGTCGTTTACGGAGGGATCGGCAAAGCGGCGCGCAACTGGGAGTGCTATCGGGCGATCCTGGCGGCACTGCGCGACCTGGATGAAGACGAGACCTTGCTGGTGCAGTCCGGCAAGCCGGTGGGTGTGTTTCGCACACACGCCGATGCGCCGCGCGTGCTGCTGGCCAACTCGAACCTGGTGCCTCGCTGGGCTACGTGGGAGCACTTCGACCAGCTCGATCGCAAGGGGTTGATGATGTTCGGCCAGATGACGGCCGGCTCCTGGATCTACATCGGCAGCCAGGGCATCGTGCAGGGCACTTTCGAAACGTTCTGCGAGGCAGGCCGCCAGCATTACGGCGGCGATCTGGCCGGCCGCTGGATCCTGACAGCAGGGCTCGGTGGAATGGGCGGCGCGCAACCGTTGGCGGCGTCTCTGGCGGGCGCTTCGTCGTTGACGATCGAGTGCCAGCCTGCGCGCATCCAGGCACGGCTGCGGACCCGCTACCTGGACGAGCAGGCGCGCGATCTGGACGACGCCCTGGGCCGGATCGCGCGCGCGGTGCAGCATCGCGAGGCGCGCTCGATCGGCCTGGTGGGCAATGCCGCCGAGCTTCTGCCCGAGCTGGTGCGCCGCGCCAGAGCGGGCGGCGCCAAACCGGATCTGGTGACCGATCAGACGTCGGCCCACGACCTGATCAACGGCTACCTTCCGGCCGGTTGGGACATCGAGCGCTGGCGCGCCGCGCAGGCCGACCCCGGGCAGCACGAAACACTTCGCCGCGCTGCTGCCCACAGCTGCGCAGTTCACGTCAAGGCCATGCTGGAACTGCGCGCGATGGATGTGCCGGTCTTCGACTACGGCAACAACATTCGGCAGGTCGCGTTCGATCAAGGCGTGAAGAACGCGTTCGATTTTCCCGGCTTCGTTCCGGCCTATATCCGGCCGCTGTTCTGCCTCGGCAAGGGGCCGTTCCGCTGGGTTGCGCTGTCTGGTGACCCGCGGGATATCCAACGCACCGATGCCCGGCTCAAACAGCTTTTCCCAGAGGACGCACATCTGCTGCGTTGGCTGGACATGGCTTCTGAGCGGATCGCGTTCCAGGGCCTGCCGGCACGCATCTGCTGGCTTGGGCTGGGGGAGCGGCAGCGCGCAGGACTCGCGTTCAATCAGATGGTCGCGCGCGGCGAGCTGGCGGCGCCGATCGTGATCGGTCGCGACCACCTGGACGCGGGGTCGGTCGCTTCGCCCAATCGCGAGACCGAGGCGATGCGAGATGGGTCCGACGCGGTATCCGACTGGCCGCTGCTCAATGGGCTGCTGAACACGGCTTCGGGGGCAACCTGGGTCTCGCTGCACCACGGGGGAGGCGTCGGGATGGGATACTCGCAACACGCCGGCGTGGTGATCGTGTGCGACGGCACCGAAGCAGCCGCGCGGCGGATCGAGCGCGTGCTGTGGAACGATCCGGGCACCGGGGTGATGCGGCATGCTGACGCGGGCTATCCGGACGCGATCGCCTGCGCTCGCAGGTTCCAGTTGAAGCTGCCGATGCGTCCGGATTGAGTCCGATGCTGTTGGAACCGGGCCGGATGACGCTGGATCAGCTGCATGCGATCCACGCGACCAACACGCCGATCGAAATCCCGTCGGCGGCGCGTTCGTGGATCCGGGCCGGCGCCGAGCTGGTGCAGAAAGCCGCACGGGGCGAGGCCCCGGTGTACGGCGTGAACACCGGGTTTGGCAAGCTGGCTAACCAGCTGATCGATCGGGATCAGGTGGACGAATTGCAGTTGAACCTGGTGCGCTCGCACAGTGCCGGGGTCGGCGAGCCGCTGGCACCGGCGGTGGTGCGGCTGATGCTGGCGCTGAAGGCGGTCAGCCTGGCGCGCGGATACTCGGGAGTGCGGGAAGAGGTCGTCGATACGCTGGTCGCGTTTCAAAACGCCGGGCTGATCCCGTGGATACCTGGGCAAGGATCGGTAGGCGCGTCCGGCGATCTGGCGCCGCTGGCCCATATGACGCTGGCACTGATCGGTGAAGGCCAGTGTTGGGTCGAAGGCCAGCGCAAGCTGGCCGCGCCGCTGATGGAAGCTGCCGACATCCACCCGCTGGTGCTTCAGGCCAAGGAAGGACTGGCCCTGATCAACGGCACCCAGACTTCGACAGCGCTGGCGCTGCACGCCCTTTTTACGTTCGAACCGGTGCTCGAAGCGGCCTTGGTGATCGGAGCGCTGACGGTGGATGCGGCGCGAGGCAGCGATGGTCCGTTCGATCCGCGCATTCATGAATTGCGCGGCCAGCCGGGCCAGATCGATGTCGCGAAGTACTACCGTGCCCTGCTGGCAGGCAGCCAGATCCGGCGATCGCACCTGACCGGGGACGATCGAGTCCAGGATCCATACTGTTTACGCTGCCAACCTCAGGTCGTCGGGGCCTGCCTGGACCAGCTGCGCCATGCGGCGCAAGTGCTGCTGCGTGAGGCCAACGCCGTAACCGACAATCCCCTCGCGTTCGTGGCGGACGGCGCGCTCGTCTCGGGCGGCAACTTTCACGCCGAGCCGGTTGCGCTGGCGGCGGACGGCATCGCGCTGGCGGTTGCAGAGGTCGGCGCGATCGCGGAGCGGCGGGTGGCGATGCTGATCGACAGCGCGGTCTCGCGCTTGCCGCCCTTTCTGACCGGACAGCCCGGCCTGAACTCCGGCTTCATGGTGGCGCACGTCACAGCCGCCGCGCTGGCCAGCGAGAACAAATCGCTGGCCCATCCAGCCAGCGTCGACTCGCTGCCGACTTCGGCCAACCAGGAGGATCACGTCTCGATGGCCTGCTTCGCAGCGCGCCGCCTGCAGCCGATGATCGCCAACACCGCGCGCATCCTGGGTATCGAGTTCCTGGCGGCGGCGCAGGGCATCGAATTTCTCAGGCCCTTGCGCAGTTCGTTCGCGCTGGAGCTGGTACACGACCTGTTGCGCGACATCTGCGAGCCGCTGGATCGGGACCGCGTATTGGCCGATGACATCGAACGGGCGACGGCGCTGGTCACCGGCGGCGGCCTGTCCCGCGTTTTTCGCACATTGCCGAATCTGGTTCCGCTCTGGCCGCTGGCCTGAGGGTCAAGCTGCGCGCAAAGACACGCAGACCGGGTGGTCTCGTACTGAAACTGCTTGTTACGGAATCGAAAATACTCTTGGTGCAGACTCCGCCTGAACGGTTACCGGACGGAGGCGCTGATGAGGTCCCACGATGGCGTCAAGAAAACCGACATTGCATCGTTGCTGTCTGCGGGCCTGTTATTGCTGGCCGCACCCATCCGCACCGAGGCGGCGCCGTTGATCGGGAACTTTTACGTCGCACTCAATGCCGGCGCGGCTGCGCTCGAGGATTCGACGATCGACTACCGCGGCGCCCAGCCCAATCGCAGCATCCGGTTCGATCCCGACTACGCGGTCTCCGGCGCGGCCGGCTGGCGCGTGCTGGACTTCTATCGCGTCGAGTTCGAGATCGCACACCGCCAGAGCGACGTCATCGACGTGGACCCGGGCTTCGCTCCGAGCGGACAGGTCACCGCGACTACCTACATGGTGAACGGATATTTCGACTTTCCGACCTACGCGGGCGTGGTGCCGCACATCGGTGTCGGGCTCGGCAGGGCTCAATTCGCTCATAACATCGAGGTCGACGGCGCCACGCTGTCCAATACCCACAGCCACGCGTTCGCCTACCAGGCGATCGGTGGCCTGGAGTTTCCGATCATCTCGCGCCGGCTGGCCGCCACCCTGGAGTATCGCTATCTGGCGACGACCAGCCCCCTGTTCATCGATATGAACCGCTTTTTCTATCACTCCGACTACAACAGCCACACGTTCTTCGCCGGCCTGCGCTGGGGATTCTGACGCCGGGACCGGACTCGAAGACTCAGTCGATCGTGGCTTCGTCGAGCACGAAGTCGAGCACGTTGCGGTTCTTGTCGACCATGCGGATACGCACCGGGAACCAGTGCAGTTTCTCGCTGATCCATACCTCGAGCGACTCGTCGCCCGAAGCGGTCGTGCGGTTCGACAGCACGCGCAGCGCGGCCAGGTGCCCGAGCCCGGAGTCGACGTTGTCCTCTCCGGTGACGGTGAAAGTCCAGCGGCTGACATCGCGCGTGCCGGCCAGCGTGATCGGTACCACGGTGCCGCGTACGAACAGGTCCGGGTAGACCTGCCGCAGTACCGATAGCTGGAACTGGACGCTGAGGCGGTCCTGGGTGCCAGGCTGGGCCTCACCCTGACGCTGGTCATCGGTGAAACTGACGCGGTGATTGACCCAATCGAATCGCGTCGTCGATACGGGATGGCGCGGACGCGTCTCGGAATAGCGCTCGGGCTCCAGGCCGAAGTCGGGATCGAACTGCCCTTGTGAGGTCTCGCTGAAATTCACGACGTCGATGCTCAGATTGACCTGGTAGTGGCCGTCCACGAACTGCCAGCGTGTGGTGGTGCGCCCGCGCACCGGCAGCACGAAGCCGCCGGCCCGCACGGTTGCGTACGACGCATAGACGAGCCGCGCTGACCGGGGCAGCACGATCTGTACCGGAGGGTGTGCGGGCGCGGTGGCGGCGGGCGGCGGCGGCACGGGCTGGGGGGCCGCCGGCACGCTCGGCGCTGGCGCCGGTTGAGGAAGCGGCGCCGGCCCTACCGGCGCCGTCGGAGCGGCCGTGGCAACCGGGCTGGCGGGCGGCTTTACCGTATCGGTCGCAGCAGGCGAGGCAGGTGCCGGCGGCGGCGCAGGCACTGGTTCAGGAGCCGACTCGGGAGCCGACGCAGGGGACGGCGTCTGCGCAGCGGGTGCTGCGGTCGCAGGGTGCTCCGCCGTGCTCCGCTTCGGGTGCAAGTCGGTGCGAACGGCCTGCAACGGCGCAACGCCGCCCCGACGGTGCGGCGCCGCCGTTCGGGCCACCGCGCGGCGAGCCGGCAGTGTGACGGGGGTTTGCGCCGGCGGCAGCAAGGCTGCTTCGATGATCGGGCGGGACGGTGCGGTGCCGGGCAGCAGCACGCGGATCCCAGCCAGCGTCAGCCATGCGACCCCGTGAATCATCAGGGCCAGTGCCAGCGCAATAGCGGCACGCAGAACGAAGTACGAGCGGCCGATCGTCAGCGGCATCGAAGACACGACAGGAAGAATAAACTTTCGCGTTCAGTTGTCTTTGGAGGTGCTATCCGATGCCCGACCCGAATCCTCTGGCTGGAATGCCCTTTGCCGAGTCGCTCGCCAACAACATGAACGAGTCGCTGCTGTGGATGTCCCGCATGTGGGGCGGTGCGGCAGCCGCTCCGCTGGCGGGCGCCGAGTCGATGTTCGGGACACGACCGGTCCCGCCCGGGCTGCCCTCGATGCTGATGCCGACGCTCGATCCGAACGAGCTCGAAAAGCGGATCAACGACCTGAAAACGGTCGAACATTGGCTCGACATGAACCGTGCACTGCTGCACGCGACGATCCAGACCCTGGAGATGCAGCGCAACGCCATCGTCGCGATGCAGGCGATGGCGCAAGCCGCGCCATCGGCGTCTGCGACGCCCGGGGTCAGCGCCAGCGCCGCGACTGCGGCCTCCGAGCGCGCCGAGGCTGCGGCGGTGCCCCCGCCGTTCAATCCCGCAATGTGGTGGAACGCGTTGCAAGAGCAGTTCGCGCGCGTCGCCTCGGCCGCCGCGACTGGCGCGCAGCCGGCGGATGCTCCGCCGGAGGCGCCGTCGGGGCCACCGGCCGGCGAGCCCTCGGGTGGCCAGCGTCCGTAGCCGGCCGTTGAAAAACGTCGGTGACCGGAGCGGGTCGCAGGGCAAGCTCGATCAGGCCGACCGGTGCGTGCTGCGCCAGGTCGCCAGGGCCGCGGCAATATCGTTCAACGAGCGCAAGGCAAGCACATCGGCCGGCGCGCGCCGCACCAGCGCAGAACACGATCCACCGACCCAGATTGCGGTGCTGGCCGGAAGCTTGACCCTCAGTTCCGTGATGCCGTCGATCACCTGATTCGGGTTCAACGCCTCGCTGAATGACAGCGCGACGATATCGACGCGCTGGGCCGCTGCAGCCCGGATGATGTCCAACAACGGAGTCTGGACCCCGAGCGACACGCATCGGCAACCCTCGAGAGCGAAAAACGCCTCGGCCATCAGCAGTCCGAGTCCGTGCGACTCCTGTGGAAACGTCGTGAGCAGGATCACCGGAGGCCGGCTGCCTGGCCGCGGGATCGTGCTGATCGCATTGCGCAACAGGACCTGGATCGACTCGGTGTACAGGTGCTCCTCGTATACCTCCAGCCGACCCCGGGCCCAGGAGTCGCCCACCAGATCGTTCAACGGCGCCACGACCTCTGTCACGAAGCGGGCCAGCCCGATCCGCAACAACGACTGGGACAGCTGACGGCGCAGTTCCTCGACTCGATGCTGGTGGATCAGCTCGAGGTACACATCGAGGCCACCGTGCAGGCGAGCGACCTCGGCCCGCCGGGCGGCGTGAGGAGCAGTGGCGTCGGCCAGCCGTTCCAGCGCCTCGACGGCCAGCGAAATGACCTTTCCGGGACGGTGGCCCTGATCCAGGAGCCGCTTCAACACCCGCAGCTTCTCGACGTCCTGCCGTGAATAGACGCGTTCGCCGGACGTATCGCGCGCGGGCAGCGGAAAACGATAGCGCCGCTCCCATACACGCAGCGTGTCTTTGCTCAGCCCGGTGTCGCGTTCGACGGCGGCGATCCCGAACGCACCTTCGCCGGAGTCGGAAATCGCATCATTCATCGTGCTGCCAGCGGGTCTCGCTGTCCACGACAATCCATCGGCAGTTAGCGTAGCACGACCCAGTCGGCCGTTGCGCGTTTTGGTGGTCACAGCAGGAGTACTCCCTTTGGGGGGCGCGCACGTCGGCGGCCTGCCTTAACATTTGTCCAAGTCATGCCGGATGCGCCACAGGTTCTGGGGCAAGGCAGGCTCGAGGCCCCTCGTTTGCGAAAACATGGAGCGTGCGGCACACTGAACTGAAGGTTTGTTGCGGGTTTGTTGCGGCGCGGCTGCGAGCGCCGTGCACGCCACATCCCGGCGTTCCAGGCGGACCCGGTCAGCGGGGCGCCAAGCAAGGATCCCTGGTAAATGAATGCTCCAGACTCTCTGTTCCTGCCCGACGTGCAATCGTCGGCCGACTTGCGCCAGCTGGCGATCCAGCAGGTCGGGGTTCGGTCGCTGCGCCATCCGGTAACGGTGGCGTCACCCGATGGCCCGCAAGCCGTGGTGGCGTCGATCGACCTGTCGGTGGCGCTGCCGGCGCATCAGAAGGGCACGCACATGTCGCGCTTCATCGCGCTGCTGCAGGAAAACCGCGAGCCGCTGTCCGCCGGCGCGCTGGGACCCCTGGTGCGGTCGATGCTGGAGCGGCTTGACGCCTCCAGCGGCGCGATCGAGGCCCGCTTTCCCTACTTCGTCAACAAGGCGGCGCCGGTGAGCGGGGTCGAAAGCCTGATGGACTATGACGTCACGCTGGGTGCCCGTATCACCGGCGGGACGCTGACGCTGAAGCAGAAAGTCGTGGTGCCGGTCACCAGCGCGTGCCCGTGCAGCAAGCGCATCGCCGACTACGGCGCTCACAACCAGCGCTCGCACGTGACCGTCGAGGTCGAGCTGGCCGCGCCGTTTCCGATCGGCGAATTGATCCGGATCGCCGAGGCGTCCGGCTCATGCGAGGTATGGGCCCTGCTGAAGCGGACCGATGAGAAGTATGTGACCGAGCGCGCGTACGACAACCCCAAGTTCGTGGAAGACATCGTGCGCGACGTGGCGCTCGAGTTGAACCGCGACGCCCGGGTGGCTGCCTATACGGTCGAGTGCGAGAATTTCGAGTCGATTCACAATCATTCGGCCTATGCATTGATCGCGCATGACAAGCGCGCGGCCGGATAGTGGCGCGGAGTGCGCACCGCCGGCCGGGCTGCGCCTGAAAGCGGGGGGGTGAACGATGGACATGCTCTACCCGGATCTGTTCAAGTCCTTCGAGGCCGTCCGCTGGAACATGCAGACCGACGTTCCTTGGGAACGGTTCGACGGCTCCCGCCTGACCGAGGACCAGGCGGTGACGATCAAGATGAATGCGATCACCGAGTGGGCCGCGTTGCCGGCCACGGAGATGTTCCTGCGCGACAACAGAGACGATTCGGATTTCTCCGCGTTCATGTCCGTCTGGTTTTTCGAGGAGCAGAAGCACTCGCTCGTGCTGATCGAGTATCTGCGCCGCTTCCGCCCTGATCTGGTGCCGACCCGCAAGGAGCTCGACAACGTGCGCTTCGAGTTCGATCCGGCGCCGGCGCTCGAGACGCTGATGCTGCATTTCTGCGGCGAGGTGCGTTTGAACCACTGGTACCGGTGTGCCGCCGAGTGGCACACGGAACCGGTGATCTGCCATATCTATCAGCTGCTGTCCCAGGACGAGGCGCGCCACGGGGGCGCTTACCTGCGCTACATGAAAAAGCACCTGGTGGAACTGGGCGATACGGCGCGCGCGGCATTCGCCCGGATCGGGGTACTGATGGCCAGCGCGCGGCGTACCGACCGGGCCCTGCACCCGACCAATCTTCACGTGAACAAGAGCATGTACCCGCAGGACACGGTGCAGTCGCGCCTGCCCGATCCCGGCTGGCTGGATCGCTGGCTGGATCAGCAGATCCGCTTCGACGCCGAGTGGGAAACGCGCGTGGTCAAGCGCATCCTGCACAATCTGAGCTTGCTGTTCGAGCGCACGTTCGACACGGTTCAGGACCTGAACCGCTATCGCAAGGAAATCGCCGCGCACCTGGCTGCGGCCTCGCCCGCTCCGGCTTGAGCGATTCAGCCATGAAATGATCGCGGCTCACGTGCCGCTTCTGGCGACCGTGCGCGGACGCACGATCGAGTGCGTGCACTACGGCAGCATTGCCGTGTGCGACCTCAGCGGCGAGCTCATGGTCGCGGTGGGTGACGTTCACGCACCGAACTTCGCGCGCTCCACGCTCAAGCCGCTGCAGGCACTGCCGTTCATCGAAGATGACGGGCCGGCCAGGTTCGGTTTTGGTTCGCACGAAGTCGCGCTGATGTGCGCCAGCCACAACGGCGAGGCCGCGCATGTGCGGATCGTGCGCCGGATGCTCGACCGGGTCGGTGCCGCAGAGGGCGACCTGCAGTGCGGCAGCCACCCTCCGATGTACTACTCGGCCGTCGGTGAGCCGGTGCCCCCCCGGGCCCACTTCAGCGCCCTGCACCACAACTGTTCCGGCAAGCATGCGGGGTTCCTGGCCTATTGCCGGCTGCACGGGCACGCGCTCGCCGATTACCTGGCGCCCGAATCGGCCTTGCAGGTGCGCATCCGTAATACGGTCCAGCGGTTCGCGGGGCCCGACGCCGCCGAGTGGGGCATCGATGGCTGCAGCGCCCCGAACTACGCGCTGCCGCTGCTGAAGCTGGCGCAGGCCTACGCGCAACTCGCGGCCGGGTCGGATCCCGCGCTGGCCGCGCTGCGCTTCGCGATGCGACGCCATCCGGACCTGGTGTCGGGCACCGCGCGCAGCGATCTGGCCTTGGCCAGGACCAGCGCCGGCGATTGGATCGCCAAAGCAGGAGCCGACGGCGTGCAGGCGATCGGCGTGGGTTCGCGGCAACTGGGCATCGCGGTCCGAATCGCGGACGGCAACGCGCGCGCGCTGCATGCGGTGACGGCCGAAGTGCTGTATCAGATCGGACTGCTGGCTGCGCCGGCCGACAGCCCGCTCGCCAGCAGTTTCCGGCCTGCGCTGACCAATTACCGCGGCCTGGTGGTCGGATCGCTGCGGCCTCTGTTCACACTGGCCCGCTAACGCATCGAGACGCGCTCCAGGCCGGCTGCCTTCAAAGCGCCGGCCGCCTGGGCATTGCGCAGCAGGTCCAGCAGCACGCGCGCTGCGGCCGGATCGGACGCGAAGGCGCCGATGACGCCCGAGTAGACGGTGTAGGTCTGGATCGGAGCCGGCAGTGGCCCGACCAGCGCGACGCCCTTGACACCGACCAGCTCGCTCATCATCTGGATCCCGATGTCGGCATCACCGGCGGCAACTCGCTGCGCCACGCCGGCCCCCGGCACCAGCACAGCCTTGGGACGTATCGAGTCGGCAATCCCGAGCCGCTCCAGCAGCCGCGAGAAATAGATGCCGCTGGTGCCACCCGCCGCCGGGTCGACGTAAGCGACCGAACGGGCCTGCCGCAGCGATCGCTTGAACCCCTCAACGCTTCGGATGTCCGGGCGCGGAGCGTTCGCGCGCACCGCCACGCCGATGCCGACCCGCGCCACGTCGACCGCGGCTCCGGCCATGAAGCGGGGGACGATCCGTTCCAGTCCGGCCGGCGTGATCAGAGCGACGTCGAAGCGTTCTCCCGCATTGATCCGTTGCACCAGGCGGGCGGTCGAGTCCACGTCGACCTTGACCGGCTGGCCGCCTTGTCGCTCGAACTCGGCTGCCATCAGGGTGACGAAGCGCTCGCAGGCCTCGGCGCTGAGCACCTTGAGTGGAGCGGCCCCGCTGCGCTGCGGCGCAAGCACGATCGCGCCCACGACCGCAGCCGCGATCAGGCTTGCATTCCATGTTCTTGCGAAGCGCATCGCTCAGCCCGACCGTTGCCAGATCCGATGACCAGTATGCTCGCGGTCGGGAGCTTTGATCCAGAGCCGGCTGCGGCACGCTGCTGCAGCGCGGTCATCCACCGATGAGTCGATTGCCAACCGCCGGCCGGCCTGAGAGCGTCGTATTCCATTACCGTTGGCTCGCTGCGGGCGACCTGAACGGCTTTTTCGCGCTGTCGGTCGACAACCTTGCGTTGCTGGCCGCAATGAGCGCAATTCTGACTGGCGTGTTTCATCTGCCAGCTGGCCTCGTGTTCGGGCGCATGATTCCAGGAACGGCCGTCGGCGTGCTGATCGGCGACCTGGCCTATACCGCGATGGCGATCCGGCTGGCGCGTCGCGAGCGCCGCGACGACGTTTGCGCGATGCCGTTCGGCGTCGACACGCCGTCGATGTTCGGGCTGTGTTTCGGTGTGATCGGCCCGGCCTGGCTCGCCACGCACGATGCCGATCGGACGCTGGCAATCGGCAGCGCGGTGCTGGCGATCATGGGCGCGGTCAAGATCGGCTGCGCGTTCTTCGGGGATTGGGTGCGGCGCAGTCTGCCGCGCAGCGCCCTGCTGGCCGCGTTGTCGGCGGTGGCGATCGCGCTGATCTGCTTCTTCCCGATGGCCAAGATCATCGCCGAGCCGGTCGGGGGACTGGTCGCGCTGGGGATCGTTCTGAGCACGCTGATCGGCGGACGGCGACTGCCGTTGCGGGTGCCGGCGATGGTCGGCGCCGTGTTGCTGGGTGCGGCCGCCTGGGCTGTCGCGCGCGCCTTCGGAGCTCCGGGCA
>Ga0187846_10001747_pt1 | contig 12202 bp, 10 predicted proteins | sample TC_taG_FD_161473 | JGI IMG/M metagenome (GOLD analysis project Ga0187846, IMG submission 161473) | Biofilm microbial communities from the roof of an iron ore cave, State of Minas Gerais, Brazil - TC_06 Biofilm (v2) | ecosystem: Environmental > Terrestrial > Deep subsurface > Cave > Wall biofilm...
GGCGCCGCAAGTAGGGTCTGTCCACAAGCGTCCGCCCACCGCGTCGGGCCAGGAGAGTGGTCACGCCGTCGTCGCGAACGGTGCGCAAACCCATGCCCTCACTCGACTCTCTGGTCGTCGTGCATGCCGACTCGCCGGCGCGCATCGCTGATGCGCGCGCGCTCCTTCAAGAGTACGCGGCGTCGATCGCGGACACGGCGTGCGTCGAGGGCTTCGAAAAGGAAATCGCCGATTTGCCCGGCGCGTATGGCCCTCCTAGCGGCGCGATCTTGCTTGCGTATGCCGGCGCGTCAGCAGCCGGTTGTGTGTGCATGCGCGAGCTCAGCGAGGGCGCGTGTGAAATGAAACGGTTGTACGTCCGCGCACCTCATCGATCCACTGGGGCGGGCCGGGCGCTCGTCGCGGCGATCATCGAAACCGCCCGAGGCATGCGCTATCGGCTGATGCGCCTTGACACGCTACCGTTCATGACACGCGCCATCGACTTATATCGCCGCTTCGGTTTCGTCGCAATCGATCCATACGGGCCGGGCGCCGGTGAAGGCGCGATGTTTTTCGAACTGACGCTGTAGTCCAAAAGGCAACCCGGCGAACAGGGTCATGCGCGGGGATTTCCGGAACAGACCGCTCGTGCGAGCTCCCTTCCTGAAGGCGTCATTCGGCCTGGCTTGTTGCGCGATGCTCGCCGCCGGTTGCGTGCGCGAGCAGCCTGCGCCGGCCGAACTCGTACGCGTCGACACGCTGCCGGCACATCGCATCACCAGCTTTCGGCCGCAGCACGCGATCGGCGCTACGGTCGACCGCCAGCCTGCGGGAGCAATACCGGCGATCTACTCGCGCCGTAACGTGCGCGCAATGCTCGAGGCGGGACTGGGCTGGCTCAGTTATCGCCTGTTCACGGAATTGTCGGTCCAAGACTGGCATTGGGACCCGAGCGGAACCTTTAGCGCCGGAGATCAGGGCTATTGGACGAGCAGCGCCTCGCCCGCCGCTCCGATCACCAGCTCGTTCGGCTACCGGTTGCCGCACCGCGGCGCGACGACAGATCAAGGCAGCAACGAGGATTACTCGCGCCTCGATGACGGCGACCCCACGACGTACTGGAAGAGCAACCCGTACCTGACGAGCGCTTTCACGGGCGAGCCGGACAGCGAACATCCGCAATGGGCGATGGTGGACCTCGGCTCCCCGCAATTCGTGAACGCAATCCGAATCGTGTGGATGAACCCGTATGCTACGCGGTACTCGATCCAATACTGGCCCGGCAGAGACGCGATTGCCGAGCCGGACGCCGCGAAATGGACGACGTTCCCGACAGGCAAGGTCGAACACGGCACAGGCGGCGTCGCCACGCTGCGGCTTACGCACGGTGCCGTCAAGGTACGGTTCGTCCGCCTACTCATGACGCAGTCGTCAAACACGTGCGACGCGCACGGCAGTTCCGACCGCCGCAATTGCGTGGGATATGCGATCGGCGAGATCTATGTTGGCATGCTCGAACGTGGGGGCGGATTTGGGGACCTCGTCAAGCATAACGCCTGCGGCGGCGAGCGGCCCGGCGCGTATGCGTGCGGCGTGCGCCAATCGACAGCCTACGTGTCGTCTACGGATCCGTGGCATCGCGCCGCCGATCGCGTGAGCGATGTAGAACAGCCAGGACTCGATCTCATCGCCGGCGGCGGGTTGACGCGAAGCCTACCCGCGACGTACGCGGTGCCGATGCTGTACAGCACGCCCGAGAACGCAGTCGCGGAGATCCGTTACGTGCGCGCGAGAGGCTATCCGATCTCGTTCGTCGAGCTCGGTGCGCAGCCCGACGACCAATACGTCGAGCCCGAAGACTACGGCGCGCTCTACATCCAATGGGCGCGGGCTCTTCACGCCTTCGACCCCGGTCTCAAACTTGGCGGACCAGTTTTCTCAGGAGTCAATTCCGACGTCACGTGGTGGGCGGATTCACGCGGCCAGGTCTCATGGCTCAAGCGCTTTCTGGCGTATCTGCGCTCGCACGGACGAATGGCTGACCTCGCGTTCATGACGTTCGAACACTATCCGGTTGGGGGCTGCCCCCAGGGCGACGCGCTGCAACACATTTTGCTCAAGGAACCCGCGCTCGTCAAAGGCATCGTCGACACGTGGCACGCCGACGGCATCCCGACGAGCGTGCCGCTCTATATCACCCAGGCCGGCTTCTCATCGGCGAACTCAAGCCAAGTTCCGATGCAGATCGAGGGCGCGCTGTGGTTAGCCGATTACCTCGGAAGCGCCCTCGCAAACCACGTGAGCGGCGCCGTGTACTATCAATACGAGCCGGTGCCGCTCGGACAAAATCCGCAGTGTCCGGCGGATTGGGGAAGTCCGACGATGTTCGTCACGGATAAGCGCAGCGTGATTCGCGCGCGAGCCGCGCAGTTCTATGCCGCCGAAATGATCATGCACGAGTGGCTGGCGGCCGGCGACGGCGAGCACCAGCTCTATCCGGCGGCGACGAATGTCGTCACGGAAGAGGGACCGCTCATCACCGCATACGCGGTGCACCGGCCAGACGGACTGTGGTCCGTCATGCTCGTGAACAAGGACGTCAAAGCGCACGTTGTCCAGGTGAACTTCGCCAATGCGTCGCGCGTGTCGAGCTTTGGTGCTGCGGTGGCCTCAGTGAGTTTCGGCAGCGCGCAGTATCAGTGGCAGGCGAATGGCGCAGCCTCGCTGCCCCAACCCGATGACCCTCCGCTCCACAAATGGCTGGCAGGCGGCAGTCAAGCGACCTACGAGATTCCGGCGCAATCGATCACCGTGTTGCGCGGTCACACCAGACCGGCCGTCCCTTAAATGTAGCGGCGCGCTCTTGAGCGCGCCTATTCACGCGCGGCCTGCGGCCGAAATCGCGGCGCGCACCATCTCGTTCTGCTCTTTCGGGTCCTTCCAGCGCGCTTGCGCTGCGGCGCCGAGCTGGTCGATCGGATCGAAATACAAGAACCATTGATCAGGTTTGACGCTCGGAGCGCTATAGACGGCGATGCCGTTCTCGCGATCGTAGTGGTCGTAGCTGTGCACGTCGCGCTTGCCGCCGCCGCCGGGCGCATCGCACACGAAGGTCGGCGTGTTAAAGCCGGCGGTCGTGCCGCGCACGAATTTTTCGATTTCAAGGGCGGTCTGAACGGTCGTGCGCAAATCCTCGACGCCTTTCACGAGATCGTGCATGTAGACGTAGTACGCGTGCACGTTCATGTAGCCTAATTGCTTGATGAGCTTGCGCATCGTGTGCTTGTCGTCGTTGACGCCGCGGATCAGCACCGACTGATTGCGCACGAACACGCCGCGCTCGAAGAGCAGCGCCATCGCCTGTTGCGTGATCCAGCTGATCTCGTTGGGGCTATTGAAGTGCGTGTGGAGCGCGACGTCTTTGCCGAGCGCGCGGCCACGGTCGACGATGCCGACCAGCGCGTCGGTCCACGCGTGGTCCGTTAGGATCTTCATGGGCATCACCGCCGGGCCTTTGGTGGCAAAGCGCATGCGCCGCACGTGCGGGATCGCCAGCAGCGCCGCGCCGATCGCGCCGAGGCTCTTCGCCGGCATCTGGTACATGTCGCCGCCGGAGATCACGATGTCTTGCAGTTCGGGGCGCGAGGCGATGTAATCGAACGCGTCCTTCCATTGTTTCGGATTCGTGGCGAGCTGCGCTTTCTCGACGACGTCGGTGTCGCCGCCGATCGCGTACGAGCGCGTGCAAAAGCGGCAATAGACCGGGCATGTGGCGAGCGGCAGGAACAGTGCTTTGTCGACGTAGCGGTGGGTCAGCCCGGGCACCGGCGAATCCTCGAGTTCGTGCAGCGAGTCCAGGGTGAGACGCGGGTGGTCGGGGAGCAAGCGCGAGGCCAGCGGCAAGAATTGCGTGCGGATCGGGTCTTTGTACGGGTTGCTCCAATCTGTCGACGCGATCATGTAGGGGGAGATGCGCACCTGCATCGGAGCGAGGTGAAATCCGCGGCGCACGTCTTCGAAGAACGCGGGGTCAACGAGCCCTTGGATCGTCGCCATCAGTTCGTCCGGCGTCTTTACAGACTGTTTGTATTGCCAGAGGTGGTCGAGAAACGTTTGCGTATCGACGTCGCGATACGCCGGAATCGAGCGCCAGAACTCGCCCTCGACGAACTGCATGTGCTCGAAGGCCTCGGGCCCCGAGGGAGGCTTGAGCGCCGGCGCTGGTTGTGCGGCGGGCTGTTGAGCGGCAGCTTGCTGTTGCGCGGTGACGTCCGTGTTGAGCATTTCGGTCAGCTGACCCGTTGCAGCCGCCGAACCGGCTGTGACTGCGCGATGCTCAATGCGATTCCGCCGCGCTCGAACGGCGTCGAGAGCACGATCATCGTCTTGCTGCGCACGAGGCCGCGGATCTGCTTGAGCCGCGTGAGGAAATCGTCGAGGTGCGCGGTCGAACGCGTCATGACTTTGAGGAAGTACGTCTCCTCACCGGCCACGCTATGCACTTCGCAGACTTCGGGCAATTGCTTGACCGCCTCCGTGAACTCTTCGTAACCGGTGTCCGCCGACGTGAAACAACTGACGAAAGCAGTCAGGCCGAGCCCAAGCAATTGGCCGTCGAGCTGTGCCGCATACTTGCGCACGTACCCGCGAGCTTCCAGGCGTTTTACTCGATCGTGCACCGACGACGCTTTGAGCCCGACGAGATCGCCCAGTTCGGCGTACGTCGAGCGCGCGTTGTGCTGCAGAGCGGCGAGCAATTTGACGTCGAGCTCGTCGATTTCCGGATTGTCTATCATGGCTTTCAAGTCCAGGGGCGTAGTTTATTCGGTGGATATAGTCTAGCACACAACAATATTAGAGTAAAGTCACACCGGCGGGACACATTGTTCGGAACTTTGGTGCTCGTGCCCGTCTATCGCAATTGCTCAGGTGTCCACGGTTGGCCCGTGACGGGGTTACGCACGCCTCGCCGTTGCGCGTCTTGCTCGCACCAACGCTTGGCGCTCTCGTACAAATAGTCGGCGCCGCCCCACATGTACGGATTCTGCGTCGCCTCGCGTTGCATCTTGACGACCGGTTCCAGCAACTCCCACGATTTGAGGATGGAGTATTGCGCGAATTGATAGACGCTGGGCCCGGAAACGAGCCGATCCCTCACGAGGCTGCCGACGAGCTGTAAGAAGAGCAAGACGCGGTACTCCGGATGCGCGGCAAGATCGACCTGGGTGTAGTTCTTCAGGTCGGCGACGAAGGCTCGATTTTTCAGTTTGTGTGGAAGTTCGTGCAATACAAAGTTGCGCGCGGCGATGAACTCCGGGTCGCTGAACTGTGCGAAGACGCGAAGCGTGCCGTCGAGCTGTGTGGCACGCTGCAGTTGATTGACTTGACGAAGCGCAAGAGCAGCTGAAACGGCGATGACGACCGCCGAAAGGACGCTGCCGATGGCCGCGATCGCGCCCCACTCCATCGTCTACCTTCCGTCGGACGGGAAGTTGCAAAAGCCGGCGGAGGGATTTGAACCCCCGACCCGCGGTTTACAAAACCGCTGCTCTACCCCTGAGCTACACCGGCAACTTTATCTTGAGGCTTGTTTCGTCACACGCTGCGCCTCTTGCTCTCGTCTAGAGTAGGTCTTTGGCACCCACGATCCATTAGATCTGCCACTCCCACGTGTTCCAAAACGGCGACCCGACGTGCGCGGGCTTGAAATTGCGCAGGTTCGTGTTGACGGCGTAGTCGTAGCGGTCGAACCAGAGCACGAGCGTAGGCAGTTGTTTCACTAGCACGTCTTGGATGCGCGCGTAATCCGCTTTCCGAGCGGCGACGACATTGCTTGAGAGCGCGGCTTCCTCGATCACATCGAGGCTCGGGTCGCAGAACCGGAAGATATTCTGGCCAGCGGGCGGCCGCGCGCGGCATTCGAACAATTCCGAGTCGTCTGGATCCTCGCCGTTGGCCCAGCTTTGCAGCATGGCGTCGAAGCGCCCCGTTTGCGCGATGCCGCCGCCGCTGTACGGCGCGAAGAGCAGATCTGAAGCATACGACTTGATCTCCACGTCGACGCCGACGCGGCGCCATTGCGCCTGCAACACTTCCCGCGTCAGCATCGACGTCACATCGCCCGTGGCGCCGGCGAGTCCTATTCGCAAGCGCACGCCATCCTTCTCGCGCACGCCGTCGGGCGAAATATGCCAGCCGGCGGAGTCGAGCAACGCCGATGCGCGCGCCGGATCGTAGTGGTATTGCGGGAGATTGCCGTTATGCGCCCAGAGCGCCGGCGGTTGATCGCTGTCCGCGATCAGATCCGCCCCTTCCGCCACCTTTTGGATGATCGCCGCCTTGTCGGTCGCATATGCGAGCGCCCTGCGCACCCTGACGTCCGAGAGGATCGGGCTTTGTGTGTTGAACGCAATCTCGACGAAACGCGTAAACCAGGCGCTGACAACGTTCGTGCCCGGTGTTCCGCGCAGCTGCGCGCTGATCCGGTGTGGCACTCGGTAGTAGAAATCGAGCTCGTGACTGCGCATCAACGTCGCCAGCGTGTTGTCGTTCGGCACCACGTGGATCTCGATCGTCCGCAACCTCGGCGCACCGCGCCAATAATGCGGATTCGCCTCGAGCCGGATCAAGTTGTCCGGCACATAACGCGTGACGCGATACGGGCCAGTGCCTACGGGCATCTGATTGTACGGCACGCGGTTTATGTCGGCATAGCGGGCCAGCAGGTGACTCGGCAGCACCGCCGTGTTGTTGACGCCGGCGGGCGTGAAGAAGTCGGCGACGAACGGCGCGTACGGTCGCTTGAGGCGGATGACCAGTGTGTAGGCGTCGCGTTTCTCAATCCTCTCGATCTGTTCGAATCCGACGCGTCCCGGCACGTCGTTGCTCGGGTTCATGACGGCGCGCCATGTGAAGATCACGTCCTCGGCGGTGAACGGCGCCCCGTCTTGCCATGCGACGCCTTTTCTCAGATGATAGGTGATGTTGCGCCCATCCGGACTGATGCCGCCGTTTGCGAGCGTTGGCAGCGCAAGGGCGAGATCAGGGACATAACGTCCCTGGTCGTCATAACCCAAGAGAAAACCGGCCCAGAACATCCCAACGTCTAACCCGATGGATTGTGCGCTGAGGACCGGGTTGAGATTGTCCGGCTCCTGCCGCACGCCGATGCGCAACGTGCCCGGCACAGTCCACGAGTTGGAGGCCGAGGTGCCACTAACACCTGTCTGGATTTTCGAGCAGCCAAAAGCGAGAAGCGCCGCTGCGACTACCGCCAAGAAACTTGGCGTGTTCCGCAAGACTTCAACTCCTTAGGTTCCTGTCTTGGGATGCGGGCGATCGAAGAGCATGGCGACAGGCAAACGAAATCCAGGCAGGCCTGCGTGGCAGACGGTGTCGCCGCGGCTGAACGTGCGCACGTCCTTTTCGTCGCGTGCGGTCACGATTTCGCGCTCTGTAGCAACCAAGAAAATGACTGACGTGCCGCATGCCAAATAGACGCGGATCTTATCCTCGATGTCCCTTTTCCTATCGCGTGGCGATAACACTTCCACGACAGCATCAGGCGCGATTCGCGGAATGTCTGCCGCCGCCTCATTCTTGTACGGCAGCCGCGCATACGAGAGATACGCGACGTCGGGTACAAGCGGCCGGCGGATCTCTCCGGGCGGCTTCAAGCGGAAATCCCACTCCGTGGCCACTTCCCCGAGGCCCCGCGTGGTCGCCCAAGCATCCAATGCCGCTGCGAACCTTGCTTGCGCCCGTCCGTGCTTGCGCTGCGGGCTCACCTTTTGCAGCGCTCTACCGCGGACCCACTCCAGGGCCGGCTTTGTCTCGGGCAAGATGATCTCGCGCATGCTATCGGCCTCACGCCGAGTATATCACGCGTGCGAAGAGAGCGGCTAGCTCGGCCTCAAGAGGCTCGCGCTGCGGTTGCGTTCAAACACGGCCTCGCACGGACTTGGTCATTCCGATCGCCTCTTTGGTCATCGCATTCGGAACGCTCGTCTTCACGACGCTCATGCTGCGGCACCAAGCACGGCAGATGGAGCACGAGCGCAACGCGCTCGCCATCCTCGAGGCCGTCGACCGCCTCACTTCCTCGCACGTCGTGGCGGTGTTCAACCAGCTTCGCGGCATCGACCAACGCTATTCGACGGACGCGGACATCAGAGCCAAATTCTTCGGCTCGGAAGACGAAAAAGCACTCCAACAGGTGGGGCAATTCGTTGAGACGATCGCGACGCTGGCTCGCCGCGAAGTGCTCGACGCAACGCTCTTGTGCGACGCAGTCGGATGGACGCTGCGCCAGCGCTGGAAGATCGTCGAAAAGTTCGTCGCACACTGGCGGCGTTACAACAACAACGAGTTCCTCTTCGAGAACTTCGAGTGGCTTGCGAAGTATAGCGATTGGTGGAAAGACCTGCCGCGGCCGAACGTGCCGAATTACGACCCCAACCAGTTCGCCGCAAGGCAGTAGCCGCTGTCCCGCGCTTCCGACCCAAACGCCTTACGTCTGAAAGGCGGCTAGGTTACAATGGAGGCAGGTATCCACCCGAGGAGGCGTCCGTATGGTGTCCCCGGACTCCCTCGTCATCGAGCGGACCGCGCTCTTGCAGCGCCTGCGCACGGATGCACCGCGCTTCCTCGTCCTGTGTGCCCCGGCGGGCTACGGCAAGAGCATTCTGGCGGCGCAACTGGCCAACACCTCACACCCGCGCACGTGCGATTGTCACGACGTTTGCGACGAGCTCGAGCTGGCCGCGCGCGTGCTCCGAATGCTGAGCGTCGTCGAACCCACGCAAACCGGCGCTCTGGCGCAGACGATCGCGATGCTGCACGACCAATCGCGCTCGGTGGACGAGCGTTTCGATTTGGCTGAGTCGGCGTGGCGGTCGCTTCCGAGCGAAGGCGTGTACATCATTGAAAATTGCGAAGACATCGCAGACCGCCAGGCGCTTCTTGCCAGGTTAACTCGCCTGCTCGCCCAGACGCCGGACCGCCGGACCGTCGTCCTGTCCTCGCGCGTACCCTTGCGGCTCACGTGGAGCCGCCTCGCTCAGCCTCACGAGATCGTGACGTTTGGCGCCGAAGATCTGAGGTTTGACGAAGGTGAGATCGCCGAACTTGCGCAGCGCGCGCGAGCTCCTCGCGAACACGTCGAGCACATCGCAGCGCTTTCGCGCGGCTGGCCCATCGGCGTCACGATGCTCGTCGGCATGAGCCGCAATGGAACCCTGGATGGCCATTTACCGTCGCTCGAAACGACCGAATTCCAGTCGCTGCACGACTATCTCATCACCCAGGTGTTCAAAAGCCTCAACGAACGGACGATGCACGTCCTCAAGGTCAGCGCGTGGATCGAAGCCGCAAACGTTGATGACGTGGCGGCTGCCCTGGACGTCGATCGCGCCGAAGAAGCCGTCAGAAGCGCCGTGCGAACTACGCCTTTTCTCCAGGCCGCCGCCTCACGCGTCACCCTTCACCCGATGGCGGCGGCGGCGCTGCGCGCGGCGACCGGGGATGAGCGAACCCAGCTCATCGACACAATCGTTGAGGGTCACGCAAAGCGCCAACGCTTCCTGCGCGCGGCCCAGATCTTGCTCGGTGAAGGCAAGCGCGAAGCGGCCGCCGAGATGCTGCATCGAATCGAAATCGCTGAAGCGGACGCCGCGCTGCCCCAGTACAACGAACTCGTCGCCGCCCTCGGCCCGTCTATAACGCTGCGTTATCCCAGACTGTGGGCGACGCGCATCGTCGCCGAGCGCTTCGCCGCGCCGCACGGCGATCAGCTCGCTGAGTGCGAATTGGTATGGACGAACATGCCGCCGCAGGCGCCCACGCTCTGGCGTAGTTACGTGCGAAATATGTTAGTCGGTACGCTCATATCCGGCGGCGAACACGAGCGTGGGCTCAAGTTGATGGAGGAAAGGCTGGGCGAGCTTGCGGGCACCGCTCCAGTACCTCTTATCGAGGATGTCACTGGTCTTCTCTTGATGTCGGCGGTGAGAACTGGGCATTACAAAGATCTCGAGTCGCGCTACCGTCACCGGCTTAACTATGCCGCGTGGCCGGGCATTTTTCAGAATATCTACCTGCTTCAATACAGCGTGTTCGTAGCGCGCATGGCGGGCGATCGTTCGGCTGAGGAAGCGATGCTCGAGGACGTGATCAGGCGAGCTGAACGTTGGGGTTTGCGCGGGCAGATCGCGCAGGCGCACGCAGAGGGGGCGTTCGGCGCTTGGCTGGCGGATGACGCGAACGCCCTCGCGCGCCATATCGCCGGCGTTTCGCGCGCGGTCGAGATCGAAGGCTTCCGTGGGTTCACGTTCCTACTGCATGCCCTGGAGCGGCGTTCGGACGCCGCTCCGTGGGGTGGCGAGGAGCTTCACATCCTCGCCTACGCACATCTCGTACGCTCGGTCGAGCTGCATGATCGAAAGGCGGCAGCCTGGCACGCGCAGGCCGCGTTGGCCGCCGCGCGGCGCGCGCGTTTCGCCTTCCTCGAGGTGCTCGCGCGGGTTATTTTCGCGGCGTACGAGCCGGAAGCGCGTGGCGCGCATCTGCTCGAAGCGCGCAGGATCGCCGCCGGAATCGACGAGCCGGCTGTGGCCGAGTCGATCCGCAAGTTGCGGGCAGGTGCGGCCGACGTAGGGATCTTGACGCCGCTGGTGCGTCGGCTCTCAAGCATCGCCCCGCGCTCGCAGCTCCGCGTTTCTTTCCTGTTCGGACGTGTGACCAAGGACGGCGTGACCGTAAAACTTCGCAAGCGCGAAGCGGAGCTCATCAGCGCGATCGCACAGCACCGGCACGGCGTGCCGATACAGCGTGTGTGCGATCTCCTGTGGCCCGATTACGCACCGGAACATGCTCGAAATGCTTTCCGCGTCACGCTCGCGCGCCTGCGCAGAGCCATCGGTGAGGCCATCGTCATTGCACAGTCCGAAGAAAGCGTCGCAATCGCGCCCGCGCTTTCGGTCGATCTGTGGGAGATCGAAGACGATCTCTCAGCGGCGAGGCGTCTTAGCGACCCCTCGCAACAGGCATCGAGGCTAGAGCCATTACACCAACGCTTTCGCGAGTGGGAACCCGACTCGGCGCCGCTGTGGGAGTGGTTCGCCCCTCTAGCTCGGCGAATCGCCGAAACCGATCACGAAGTCACTGAACGACTCGCGCGATCGTGCCTTGCACAGAGAAAATTCGCGGATGCGCTGGCTCTTGCGAATCGCATGATCGAACGCGACCCGCTCGACGAGCCCGCGCACGAGCTTCGCATACGAATCCTCTTAGCCCAGGGCGAGCATGCTTCAGCGCTTCGAGAGTTGCGTCTCTACGGCGCGGAGCTGCGCCGCGAGCTTGGAATCGAAACGCCTCGATCGCTGACCTCACTCGTGACTTCGGAAAAATAGAGTCAGCGCCTCGCGCATAAGACAGCGGAGGCGGCGCGCGCGCCGCCTCCGCATTATTGTAGAACGTTTCCGCGTCTACGGCGTCGTGTAGTAGATCTCTCCGATATACGTGTGTCCTCCGGTCGTCGTAAACGGGAGCGGGATGCCCGAGAATCCGATCGTGTTCGCACCTGTGGCCGGGATCGTGGCAGTGATTGGCGTGGCACAACTCGCGATATCACAAGCGATGATATTGAACGTGTGCCCGCTCGTCGCTATCGGCAGTGTCAAGGTGAGCCCCAAGAAGCCGGCGTTGAAGCTCACGGTGTTGTTGAGCATGGCTTCCAGAGAGATCAGGTGCGTTGCACCGGCCGGTATCGGCGGCGCGTTGGCCGGGTTCGGTACGATCGCCGACCCTGTAAACGTCGTGCCGGCCGGCGCGTTGTTCGCTGGGTACGATATCGAGCCGCTAATGCCGCACAAAGCCGGGATGCTAATGGAGCCGCCGGTCATGCTGATGGTCGCGCTCAGGCCTTCGCTGCCCGTGCACGGCGTCGGCGACGGCGATGGGCTCGGCGACGGCGATGGGCTCGGCGACGGCGACGGGCTCGGCGACGGCGACGGTGCCGCGCTGGAAGCCGAAATCAGTTCCCACCAGTACGTGTGGCCGGGCGTGGCCGTGAATATCGCCATGACGCCTGGGAAATTCACGGTTGAGCCTACGACGCTCGAAGCCGCTTCCTGAGCAAGCAACGTACTGCCGTCGAAGGTCTCAAGCCAAAACGAAACGCCGGACGTATTCGTGCCGGGCGCCAGTACCCACGACGTGATTG
>Ga0187846_10001748_pt1 | contig 12197 bp, 6 predicted proteins | sample TC_taG_FD_161473 | JGI IMG/M metagenome (GOLD analysis project Ga0187846, IMG submission 161473) | Biofilm microbial communities from the roof of an iron ore cave, State of Minas Gerais, Brazil - TC_06 Biofilm (v2) | ecosystem: Environmental > Terrestrial > Deep subsurface > Cave > Wall biofilm ...
AAATTCGGGGCGATATAGGGATTGTTGTTGTTGGTGGGAAGCGCGGTTAGAGCTTTCAAAGCCAAGGCGGTCTGATTAAAGGGCCCGGGAATTTGATTGTTCGGAAATGGTGTGCGCTGGAACGTGGTGGAGTTCGTGCTCTTCGGGTCGTAAATAACCACCGGCGTGTACCCGGTCGGGCAGTTCGGACTCACTGTGCAGGGGTTGTTGATGTCGACGGCGTTGCTTAAGTCGCCGTTCCACATCGCGGTGGTGGGGACATAATTGAAGTACGGTGAAAAGCGCTCGTGGTCGCGCAACCCTTCGTAGTCAAAAAACCAGAACGACTTGTCGCGCCCGTTGTAGACATGGGGGATCACAACGGGCCCGCCTGCGTAACCTCCGAACTCATTGCGGATAAGCTGTGGCACTTGTACGTTCACGGGGTCGGAGCGCAAGCGCGTAGGGGCGATCACGGAATTGTCACGCAGATATTCGTAGCCGCCGCCGTGCAATTGGTTCGTACCGCTCCGCGTAGCCATGACGACGGTGGCCGGCTGGTCGTAGGTTGCGTCGGACCCCACGGTCTCAATGCGAAACTCCTGGATGGTTTCGATCCCCGGCTGCACTCGGATCATACCGCCGCCGAAACGGTCGACCTGAGTCACGCCGTCCAGATTGATGTCCATGGAACCAACCTTCATGCCGTTCACGCGGGCGCCACCCGAGCCACTCTCGACACCGGCCGTGAGATCGAATAGCAGACCAACCTGGCGCCCGTTCAGAGGAAGGTCGCGGATTTGGCTGGATTCCCTGATATCGCCTACCGCCCCCTTCGTCGTCTCAATGGGCGCTGCAGCGTCGGTCACGTGCACAACGGTCGCGGTGCTGCCCAGTCGAAGGGAGGGATTGACCACGGCGTTCTGACCCACGTCGAGAGTAAAGGTGCCTTCCCAGGTCGCGAAACCCTGTCTCTCGACGGTGAGCCTGTACGAACCGAGGGGCAACGCGCCGAAGAGATAAAAACCCACTGAAGACGTCTGCGCGCTCCGGGCGAGTCCGGTTTCCATGCTGGTCACGGTAACCTGCGCGCCTGGCACGACGGCTTCGGCCGGGTCTCGCACGGTACCCGAGACTGTTCCAAGCCCCGTCTGTGCCAAAGCCACCGGCAGCGCTAAGGCGAAGGCCGCTAAGCAGATTGAAAACTGGAAAAACACCCTGACACTGCCCTTGATTGAATGAAGCCTAAAGTAATTCATCTTTTCCCCCGTTGAGCTAAATGTCTGGCTCGGTAACTTGCGACGGCGCAAGATCTCTTTATCATGCCGCAGAACGATTGTCAAGCCTCACCTTGTTTTTAATTATCTTTAGTGTTGTCTTTCGTGAGATTGACAAAGTCATTTAGTCGTCTGTATCCTGGTGTGCCCTGGCGCTCTGATTGAGACAGGGCCTTAGGGGTAGCTTGCCGGCCGGATGGCAAACATCGTACATCACAGACCCGGACGAGGGATGAATAAGTGCAAGCAAGCCAGGCGAGCACCAGCTCCTCCCTAAGGTATTCATCCTGGTAATCAATCAGGGGGAATGGCCAGCCGGCCAAGAAGTGATTCGTTCCCGTGAGACACATTTTCATCGTTTACTGATAATCGTCCCGTTAGTTTCCCTTGCCTGCCACTGAGGCAAGCCACTGGTTCTACCAGTGCGACTCGAAGAGGTTTGACCGTTCTGTGCTCCCTTGAGGGGAGCGAGGTGGGTAGCGGTGGGTGAAACCCAGGGGAAGGGGGTGCAGGGTGGGTCGGTTTCCGGTGGCGTTGCCCCATGAGCGTTAACCTTAGGACTTCGGCGACCCTATAAAGCCGCGCTAGCGGCGTCATCATGTGGCCCACGGCGCAGCCGTGGGATGGAAAACTCTCCTCATCGTAGCACCCCCGTCAGGGGCGACATCTGCAGCGCTGATGCCGCCCCTGACGGGGCTCAAAGAATCGGCCTGGATGTTCCTTTCCCCACGGCTTGCGCCGTGGGCCAAACGACGGCGCCCGCTGCGCGGGCTCCACGATGCTCTCCAGTGCTTAGGTTAACGCCTTTGGGGCGCTGCCCCCGGCTACTCACGTTGCGCGTCTGCGAGGCCGATGCGAGAACTGCAGGACTAGGCGATCCCGCTTTGCGGGACCCCGCTCATCAAGCCACCGGTCTGCGGAGGGTATCTGACTAGAGATGGCTGGCGATCAGCCAATTCCGACAGTTGATTCCTGAGAGGGGCGCTTGACCGCGAAGCGAATCTGAATCCCCGGGGGACGAAATGAAGAACTCAGGTGGTTTCTCCATGGGTTTCATCCTTAGCCTTTTGGGTGCTCTGGCTTACTCGCCGGTCCCTGCCCAGGCGAGTCCGTTGCCTCAAGGACAGGTTCTCAAACGCTCAGGTGATGCTTACGTCAGGCAAGCAGCCTCACAGTGGGTCTTCGGCACGGCCAAGGTCCGGAAGGAATTACGTTTTGAGCAGGGCCATCTTTTGCTGGCTAGTTTCCAAGATGCAGATGAGAATCATGAACTGATCCAGGGCCCGCCATCCGAGGTCTTCCGGTTCGACGTGAACGGGCAGGTGGTAACCAGTGAGTCCCGGACTTGGGTGCTGGAAGAAAGCCAGACGGAGATCCTCTCACAGGGGGAATTGCTATTTAGACTGGTTGTGCGCGAAGGGCAACTTCAAGTTGCGAAGAACTACGTGGTCTACCCCGAGGAAAGCATTATCCAGGAATGGGCCAGCATCAAGAATGTTTCCGGCCAGGATTTGACTCTGGGCGACCCCTACTTTTTGCAGATGCACATCCTGCAGAAACAGGCCTCGCAACTCGATTTCTCATACATGACGGGAGGGATGTGTTTTTGGGGGAGTTGGATACTGAAAACACAACCCTTGACGCCCACCTTCGCGAGGAATTTCGATGCCAGTGACGCGCCGGAATGCCTGCCTGACCAGCCTTGTCCGAAAGGATGGTCGATGGGGAATTCCATCTACGCTCCGATCTATGTTTTCTTCGACCGCAAAGCAAAGAAGGGCGTATTCGTCGGATGGGATTACCTGGGTCGTTGGGCTTCGTATATAGGCAATTACAACGGAGGTGCCGTAAATGTCGGCTTGAAAGTATCGGCCTACAAAAAACTACTTGCCTCTGGTTCCTCCGTGGAGACTCCCATGGCCTTCACGGGTGTTTTCAAGGGCGACCTGGATGAAATGGGCAACCAGTTGCTTGACTACCAATACCGCTACAAATGGGATTACACCAGAGACAAGTACTTTCCCGCGATCCAGATGCTGGGTTACTGGTGGAACGGCGCCACCGACTTCGACCCCAAGCATCCCGGAATGGATGTGGAACCGATATCGACCTACCGCAAGGTCTTCCACATGGCTGACACGATGCGCTACGTGGGTGGAGATCGTTATTGGCGTGACTACGGATGGTGGGACATTGCCGGCGATTGGAATGGGCCGAATTTTAACTCTACGCGGCAATACTTGGATAAGTACGGTATGACACAAACGATTTATACGATTGTATACGACGCCGAGCAGGGCTCTCGCGTGGTCACTGAACATCCCGATTGGTTGATTTACCGGGGCGGCAGGTTTGCGGGCCAGTACATCCTTGACCAATCGAAACCCGGTGTAATCGATCACGAGTCAGGCATTCTTGAACGCCAGGTTGCCAGGTGGGGGGACTTCGAATGGCGCAAGGATGACGCTCCGCTGCATGAGGTGAACGGTGATTACACGCCCATGCTGGCGCAAGACCACAATTTCCGGAAGCTCCTCAAGACTTTCCTGGACCGGAACCCCGGCAACTCCTTTCATGGCTGCAATGGGGGCGGAAACGACTTGGGCTATGAGGTGTTGCGCATGGCCGACGCCTGGCAGTATTCAGACGGATGCGTCGGCCGGTATCGTGTGTACTACGCGTCTTACCTCTTCCCTCCCGATAAGCTCGTCAATATGCCGGATAATTGGGACCCGGATAAGTACGACAAATCAGTGTGGCGAGGACTGCTGTGGAACAGCTTTCCGATGACCGGCGATACGCTGGACTCGGCCAAGCTCGAGGGAATTCGAGTTCTAATTGACATTTATCATTACTTGGCAAAGGAGGGGGTGGTGGGGCGATGGGTGAAAATCTACCACCCTGGCGTCAGAGGTGACGCACCGGACTGGTACCTGCAACGCATGAGCCCAGATAATCAACGTGGAATCATCATCCCTGCTCACAGCTCGAAGAGCCCCGCCACAATCTACCATCAAGATGGCTCGTATTCACTGGGCAACAGGGAAAAGCAGGGTGCGCAGGGTCCGCTGACGATTTATCCCAAGGGTTTATTGCCGGCCGCAAAATACAGCGTATCGTATCAGGAATCCAAGTCCACGGAAGACCGACTCGGCTCGGACCTCATGGCCAAGGGAATCACATTGCAAAAAATGCCGGAGGGTGAGTTGATCTACTTGAATCTGCCCTTGCACCCGGGAAGCGCTGCGGACAAGGTCCCGCCAGGTTTACCTTCCCAAGTCCTGAAGAGGGTGGGGACGAATATGGATTACATCGGCGTCGAAGTGAGCTGGAATCCGGCGACTGACAACAACTGGGTGTCGTACTATGAGATCCTGCGCAACGGCCAAACGATCGACAAGGTGGCCAAAGGAACCTATTATTTCGATCACTCCGCTGGTGCTGATCTGGCTGCGCGCTATGAAGTGCGGACCGTCGACGGTAGCGGGAATGTTTCCCCGAACGCCCTCGCACAGGGCGGTTCAGGCACGCCAAGCCTTGTGGTTGACGATGCCAGTAACGAACTGAAATATGCCGGCAAGGGTTGGAAACACGAGGAAAAAGTCGAGGCTGTGTACGGAGGCACGCAATCCTCGAGTCGCGAACCCGGAGATGCAGTCGAATTCACATTCCACGGGAACCGTTTCGCTTGGTACGGCCGGCTGGGGGCGGCCATGGGCAAGGCCGATGTCCAGGTCGACGGCAAATCGGACAGCATCGTGGATTGCTATGATGCCGACGAGATACCCAACGTTGTGGTATACAATCGCACCTTTCCGTCAGTTGGCGATCATAAAATCAAAATCACCGTGAGGGCAGACCGTCACAAACGGTCGGCTGACAACTGGATTGTGATTGACGGCTTTCAAGTCGGAGAGACAGAGATGAAGGTCGTCGAAGACGTTCCGGGTCAGGGAATCGACTATACCGGCCCGGGCTGGAAGCACAGTCCGTCGGGCTGGGAACGAGCGTCGGGAGGTAGCGTAACTTGGACAGATGCTCCAGCCGATGCTGCGGAATACAAATTCCAAGGCGACGCCATCGCCTGGGTTGGCAAGCGTTGTCCGTCCTGTGGCCAGGCGGATGTCTACGTCGACGGAACGCTCGACTCAACGGTGGATACTTACATGCCGGACGAGCATCCCTTTCGCGTGGACTTGCAGGGAGGATGGCAGGTTCCCCTTTACCAGAGGACCTGGACCGAGAAGGGCCCGCACACTCTGCGGATCGTGGTGAAGTCCGACAGGAACATGCTTTCGACTGGCCACCGTGTGTTTCTAGATTCTCTTCAAGTCAGCAAGAACTGAGAGTCGACCGCTACGAAGCTGTGAACTGGGTGAATTTCTCGTGCCAACGCTCGTCCCAAAGGCTCGGGAAAGAATTCCTTACATAGGGATGAGCGGCGATTTCCTCCTCATTGATATCCAGGCCCAGCCCCGGAGCATCAGTAAGATGGAAATATCCTTGCCGGATTGGGTTCCAGCCCCGTACCAATGCGCTGCGCCAAGGGACATCGAATTCCCCGAAGTCTTCCTGGATGGTGAAATTTGGCGTGCTGATGTCGAAGTGCAAAGCCGCTGAAAGCGCCACTGGACCGATGGAACAGTGAGGAGAAACGAGCAGATCCTGAGCCGCAGAAATGGCCGCGATCTTCTTGCTGAGCAGAATTCCTCCGCAGTGAGCGACATCCATTTGTACGATATCTGCCGCCCTTCTCGATATCAGTTGATAAAAATCGGGCAGGGTGTAAAGTCGCTCGCCGGCGGCAAGGCGCAACCCTATGCGGGACTTGACTTCGCTGAGAAGATCAATTCGGTCGGAAACCAGGGGCTCCTCGAACCAGGCGGGGTGGTAAGGCTCGAGCAAGCGAGCCAATTCAACTGCGGTTTCGACATCAAACCGCCCGTGACCTTCGATCATGATCTCCACCTGATCTCCAATGGCACGACGGACCGCTTCGACCGTTTCAGCTACCAGCTTCCGTTTCTCCGTGTTCAGCTCTTTCCAGGCTACCCCGAACGGATCGAATTTTAGCGCGGTATACCCTCGCTGAACGGCGCGCACGGCGCCTTCGGCGTAATCCCGAGGAGAACGCGCGCTGCCATACCAGCCGTTGGCGTAGGCGCGCAAGCGTTCGTGACAGCGCCCCCCAAGGAGGTTAAAGAGGGGCTTGCCACAGTCCTTGGCGATGATGTCCCACATCGCTATCTCAACCCCGCTGATAGCGGTCATTATCGTGGAGCCACCTTGGTATTGATCTCGAATGATTTGAGATACCAACTTCTCCACGTCAAAAGGGTTCGCCCCTAACACGTAACGCTCTTCCAGAAATTCGTGGATAAGCGTGCGGACGGTCTCTTCTTGCCATTCGAGCGTGGCTTCTCCGATTCCAGTCGTTCCCGTGTCGGTATGTAGTTTGACGAACAGGTAGTTGCGTAAGCCAGCGTTGGCAAGGAATGTTTGAAGCCTTGTGATCTTCATGGATGATTCGGATATGGTACAAGCTACAAGGGGTGTGCGCTGCCTTTTGCCTTTGCCACAATCGCGATGTATTGCGCGATTCGATCCGTTACCCAGTTTAAACCATGTTGTTCGACCATCGACCTGTCGAGAAAGTTTCGCGAACCGGAAATCGCACACGCTCCACACTCGATGTACTCTGACGCGTTCTCCAGGCTGATTCCTCCCGATGGGATCAAGTTGATTTCCGGAAATACCATGCACAAGTGGGTCATATATCTCGGACCCCCCAACGCCGCGGGGAAGACCTTAATCATATCAGCGCCGGCTTGCATCGCCGCCAGACACTCGGTTGCTGTAAAGGCCCCAGAATAGCAAGCAGCCCCATACCGGTGAGCGGTAGCGATTACTTCGGGAATCAAGGCGGGGAAAACAATGAGCTGTGCTCCGGCGTGTATCGCTGCGCGCGCCGTGGCGGGGTCCAGAACTGTGCCAGCCCCCAAATAGAGCTTCTGCCCGAATTTGGCTCTGATGGCTTGAAAGGCTTCGAGCACTCCAGGCGTAGTCATGGTTATCTCGACTACACGTGCCCCGCCGTCGTACATCGCCTGAACGTAGGGCAGAAGATTCTCCCTCTCCTTCAACTTGATCGCCGGAAGGATTCCCGTGCTTCTTGTCAGGGAGAGAACTTCGTCACGCGCACTCATATTGATCATTACTTCACCTTCTCACCTCAAAGCTGGGGCAGCCTCTCAGCAGCTGCATGACATCTTCGACGGAAACTTGGATGGCGTCGCCCTCGATAGTATGCGAAAGCGCGCAGATAGCATCGCCAAAGTCGAGGGCGAATTGAATGTCGCGTTCCAAATACCCATACAAAAGACCAGCAAAAAAGGCGTCGCCCGTCCCGTACCTGTCAACAACGTCGAATTGAAACGGACGGCCATAGGTGATTGCACCTCCGTGAATGGCTACGCTCTTCCACATCCCGCGCCTTACCCCTTGCATGTTTCGCGATGTGAGACACACCGTTTGGCAACCGAAACGGTCTTGATATTGCTTGAGCAAATCCTCGTCATTGCCATGAAAGCCGAGAATTGATTCCGAAACCGAACGGTTTGTCACGAGGATGTCAACAAGGAAGAGGATCTGCTCGTAGACCTCCTTCGCTTTTTCCGGGCTCCAAAGGGAGGCGCGAAAATTCATGTCGAAACAGACCCGACAATCCTCCTTTCTGCCAGTCCGCACGAATTCCAAGGTGGCATTGCAGCAGCTATCGCTGAGAGCTGGGAAAATGCCGTCAGTATAGGCGAGCCTCGTCTTCCTAAGAACATCTGCCCAATTGAAGTCTTCCGAAGATAAAGTGGTGGCCGCGCTCGCTTGTCGATCGTAGAGATGCAGAGCGGTGCGCGGTTCGCTCGCGAACTCCACATAGACGATACCCATTCTCGCGCCGGGCACCATCTGTATGTAGGAAACATCCACGCCATAGCTCATACAGAGGCTGCGGGCGAGGAGGCCTAACTCGCTGGCAGGCAGCTTCGACAGCAGGGCCGTTTGCCTACCTAGACGCGCCAAGTTAGCGGCGACATTAAATTCCGCTCCGCACACACGAACATCGAGACATGTTGCCTGGCGTAATCGTTCCTGCTTGGGCGGCGAATAGCGCAACATCACCTCGCCAAGGCTGACAAGGTCGTACGTCATCGCCCTTTCCGTTAGGGGCACGACCAGAATTCGTTCCTATCTGAGATTTGCGGCAAAGGAGTGCCTGCGCGATTGCTCTTCAGAACCCACGAAAGAATTAACGAGTTCAATCTCATCGGGGGAGCCAGCGCTATATAGGACGCATTAGACGGTGTGACGTGGGTGGCGCATACATGGCGGGGTTTGCCATGTATGCCTCTCGCTAACCGCATACATCGCAAAGAGCGCGATGTATGCGCCACCCATCGGTACGCAGGCCACTTTATTTAATTCGTTCTATTACCAATTGAGCTTCAAGCCGAACTGTATGATCCGCGGTAAATTGGCTTGGGAGCCTATCCTGCCAAACCCCTGCGTGTCGTTGGCATTCCCGTTAGGTGCACCGAACTGCGTGCGGTTGAAAATATTGAAGAACTCAGATCTAAACTCAAGGTTCATCGATTCTCTGATGGTCGTCCTCTTAACCAGAGAGAAGTTCTCGTTTTTAACGCCGAAGTTTCGCGTCGCAGGAAGTTCCAGGGGGGAAGTACCGAAGTTGAAGGGAGGAGGCAAGGCAAATGCTGCGGCGTTCAGATAGAGACTCGTGGCGGGATCGAACTTCCCTCCGCTAAAAGCTCCCGGATTCGAACCCGACAAAAGGTCAGGTCGGCTTACGCCGCCATACAGCGGAAGCGGTTGCCCACCGCTTACTTGCACCGGTGTCCCGGAAAAGTAATTCACGATGGCCGCTACGTTCCACCCTCCGACCAGTTTGCCTGCCGGGCCACCCGGGTGCAGGTATCGCTTTCCGGGACCGATGGGTAATTCGTAGGTGGCACTAGCCACAAGGCGTTGGGGTTGGTCGTCCACAGCCAAAGCCTTCTCCAGCTTGCGATTGTAAGTGTCTGTGGCCACTGCGTTGAAGGAGGTGAACTGGTAGAACGTATCGGTCAGGTTCTTCGATGCCGTGTAGGCTACCAATAGAGAAACTCCTTGGGAATAGTATTTCTGGACTCGGAGTTGAAAGGAATGATAGGTGCTATTGCCTGTTTCCTGGACGTTGCTATTGATACCCACATACTGGGGGAAAGGCCGGAGCGCCTGCGATACGGGTCCTTTAAACCCTGGATAGGGGAGCTTAACACCTGCTGCTATCGCGAGAGGGCAGGACCCATCAGTTAAGCAACTTATATCGCGGTTGAGGTCATTGCCTAGGGACAACCACTTGGGATTAACTTGGTCCAAATTCTCAAGGTTCGCTCCAATTCGGGTACCTTTGCTGCCGGCATAGCTAGCTTCGACAGCAACCTGCCATGGGAATTCTCGCTCCACGGTGAGGCTCCAGTTCGATTGGTAAGGAGCATTCCCAGCGTCGCGACCCATGAAGTCAATGGTTTGGCCGTTGGAAAAGGTCAAACTCGGTGTCGCCGGGCCGACTTGAGGCAGGGTTCCATCCCATTGGAGGGCGGGGCTAATCCCGGCATCCGGACTCTGCAACAACAGTTGATTGCGAAACCCGGCTAAATAAGAGGCCGAAATCTCGGGACCCATCAATGTGAGGGCGCCACCCCGGAAATAGGTGAGGCCATAGCCGCCTCTCAGCACCGTTTGTCTATTCAACTGGTACGCGAAGCCGAAGCGGGGTTGCCACATGTAGTATCGCGTGTCCGCGATTTGGCGGCGCCCCAGCGACGGGCCGTTGGGGATCAGGGGTCCGTATTTGGTGCCCGCAACAACCAGTGCCCCGCCAAGGTTGCCAGCGCCAGGGTTAGCGATGCTCGGATCGAGTGTAGAAAGGCGGTCGTATTTCTCGGTTACAGGAATGGGGATGTCGTACCGTACTCCCAAGTTCAGCGTGAGCTTGGGGGTAACCTTAAAGTCGTCTTGAAGATAGAAAGCTCGGTAGGAAGTACGAATGTTGTGAAAACCCGTGACGTCACTTTCGCTAAAAGTATTTACGTTTCCTAGCAGGAAACTGGCAAAGGAACTCCCCCACAATGGGAAGTTAGGTGAGTCGGGAAGCGAGGTCTGGGTGGCAGCAAAATTGTAAGTGGCAGGAAAGTTGTTGTTGGCTCTCTTGGTTTCATCTTCCCAACGGAGGTCTACTCCAAACTGCAAAGTATGCCGACCTTTCACCCAAGTGAGATTGTCGAAGAATCCGAAGGCCGGTATTCGAGCGATCGGAGTCGTACTACCGTTTCCATACGCGACGTACCCAGGTATGCTGATCGCCGGGAAGGTATAACCTTGGGGTGAGATTGGAGTAGCAAAAGTATGATTGATGGGCAGTATATTCTGGGTCCCGCCGCCCGGTTGTAACCAATGGATGTAACGTTTTGAAGGTTGGGAGCGAGGCTTTGGTCCAGGCTTAGCCGAGGTTCGAAACTCGGATAGTCTGACAGTACGTATCCGGCAAGGGGGCTGTTATAGGCGGGTGCTCCGGAGCTTATGGTACTAGTCTTCTCATAGGAACCATGGAGGACATATTTGGTACTGAAACTGTGATCTACCTTTATAGTCCAGTCGTCCTGATTTGTATGCGCACCGGCAACGCTGACCAATGCATTGTTGACGTTTCCAGGGAGCGTAGACGCCGGCATCAGGGGGAGGAACTGTGTACTGATTGGGCTGATCCGATCAGGGCATATGACATTCAGAACGCCGCTGCACTGAAATTGATCTCGGGTCAGGCCGCCGCGCCCGTCGGGACGCGTAGTCGCGGGATCATAGATCGGAATCAAGTTTCCCTGGCTATCCGTAAAGTGTGTAAAGTCGCCCTTGAGCATCGCCGCCGTGGGGAACGTGGTTTGGCTGGTCGTAACTCCCCCTCGAAATCGAAATCCACCATAGGCAAAGTGCCAGAACGTCATGTTTCTGCCGTCGTACACTCGGGGAATATAAACCGGACCCCCAGCAGTCACCCCAAACTCGTTTTGCTTGTATTGGTCGCGATTAGGCGGGAAGAAGCCTCGAGCATCAAGCACATCGTTCCGCAGAAAATCATAAACGTCACCGTGGAATGAATTTCCCCCGCTCGCGAAGTGGAAATTATAGACACCGGTCCCGCGCCCGTACTTGGCCGAATATTCGTTGGTCTGAACTTTGAATTCATCAACGGCTTCGAAGGGTGGGCGAAAGGTCTCAAAGGCCCCTCCGTGGTCGGCATAGATGAAGGGTTGGCCGTCTATTATCATCTCTTGGCTATAAGTGGCTCCGCCGTTGACGCGAGACGTAAAGGTGTCCCCTGTGACGCCGGGCGTCAAGAAGACAAACGAATCGATCTGGCGGGACCCTCCCGAAAGTGCAATCGGAAGTAATTCCAGCGTCTTGGCAGTGACTGCGGTGCCGCGATCGCCTGAGTTTGGGGTAATTGCGATAGCTTGAGCTTGCACCGTAACGGACTGCGTGACTTCTCCAACCGCCAACCGGATGGTCAAGACCGTTGGCGTCGCTACGACAACTTGCACGCCTTCTTGTACCTGTTTCTGGAAACCCGTCTGCTCGACGGTAACAGCGTAGATGCTAGGAGCCAGGTTGGTCACCAGAAACGTTCCCTCTCGTGACGTGGTTGTGGCTACGCTGACGTTTGTGGACGTATTAGTGACGGTTACCTTGGCTTCCGGAATTACAGCGCCCGAGCTGTCCACAACCGAACCCTGAATAGAGCCAGCCGTTCGCTGCCCATACAGGGGTGCCAGGAGCCAGAGCCAACTGACAAATACTGCTGTCGCATACCCTCTCATCGACCATGTAGTA
>Ga0187846_10001749_pt1 | contig 12191 bp, 13 predicted proteins | sample TC_taG_FD_161473 | JGI IMG/M metagenome (GOLD analysis project Ga0187846, IMG submission 161473) | Biofilm microbial communities from the roof of an iron ore cave, State of Minas Gerais, Brazil - TC_06 Biofilm (v2) | ecosystem: Environmental > Terrestrial > Deep subsurface > Cave > Wall biofilm...
GATAGATGAGCGTTGCGGTTCCGTCGCCGCGCGCGCGGCGGGACCTGCTGAATGCCGCGCGCTGGATCGCACGCGAAAATCCCACTGCTGCGCGTGGGTTGCGTGATGCCGTGCTTAAAGCCGCAGAGCGCATCGGACGGTACAGTGAATGCGGTTCCCTGCGCCCCGATCTGGCAGACAAGCCCTACCGATTTCTAACGCTGACCGGGTTCCCATACGTGAGTGTCTATAATCCGGGAAGAAACCCAGCACTAATCGTCCGCATTTTGCATGGTGCGCGTGACCTGCCAAAAGTGCTTAGAAGTCTCTGAGCGGTAAGTTGTAACTCTATTCGGAAGGCGTATGGCTGAAACCACTGATATTGGCCTTACTCACGTTGCACTGCTGACCACCAAGCCGGACGTCAGCGTTGCCTTTTATGAGAAGTACGCTGCCATGCAGGTGGTCCATCGCCGGATCGATGCTGAAAGTCAGCGCACGGTTGTGTGGCTCAGTGATCGAACGCGGCCGTTCGTGATCGTACTGATCGAGACCGACAAGGTTGACGTGCCGCTGCGGCCTTTTGCTCATCTTGGGGTCGGCTGCCCCAGCCGTGAGGAAGTTGACCGTCTGTGCGGAGAGGCGGTCAGCGACGGATGCTTACATTCAGGCCCGATGGACTCAGGCTACCCGGTCGGTTACTGGGCTTTCCTCTCAGACCCGGACGGCAACACTCTTGAGATTTCATATGGGCAAGAAATTGCGTTGACTTTGTCGGGGACCTGACGCACCCTGCCGCTAACGTTCCGTTTCGCCAGCTGACAACGGAAGCTATTGATCATGCCGGAGAGGCTGGAGCGGGCTCTACGTCGTCGCGGCGAATGAGTGAATCGTGCAGCCAAACAGCATCGTCGTGTTCAGGATGATCGACGGTGTAATGGAGTCCGCGGGATTCCTTGCGCGCCATTGCGCATCGCACCACCAACTCCGCTACCGTCACCAGATTGCGCAGCTCGATCAGGTCGGAATCCAGCAGATGGTCCCAATAGTAGCTGTGAATTTCTTCCCTTAATAGCTGAATGCGGCGGAAAGCGCGTTCGAGCCGCCGATCGCTCCTTACGATACCGACATAATTCCACATCAGCCGGCGGATCTCATCCCAGCTATGCGTGATCAGAACGCCCTGCTCGGTGCGGGCGGCGCTGCCCGGGTCCCATTCGGGAAACTTCGGCGGGCTGATGAAGTCATTGTGCAAGTCTTTGCGTACAGCAGCGAATGCTCGCCGTGCCATGACGGCGGCTTCGAGCAGGGAATTTGACGCCAGGCGGTTCGCGCCATGCAGGCCCGTCATCGCAGTCTCGCCGGCAGCATACAATCGCGGAATCGCTGTGCGCCCGCATAGATCCGTCACCACCCCGCCGCACATGTAATGCGCGGCCGGTACGACCGGGATCGGCCCCGCCGTGAGGTCGTAGGCGTAACTCAGGCAACGTTTATAAATGTTGGGGAACCGCTCGCGAACATACGCGGCCGGACGATGACTGATGTCGAGATAGACACAGTCGAGCCCCAGCCGCTTCATTTCCGAATCGATCGCACGCGCAACCACATCGCGGGGCGCCAGTTCGGCATCGGGATGGTAGCGCTTCATGAAGGCCGTGCCGTCTGGCAGGCGCAGAATCGCACCCTCGCCGCGCAGTGCCTCGGAAATCAGAAAGGATTTGGCTGCGTGGTGATACAGACAGGTAGGATGAAACTGGTAGAACTCCATATTGGCGATGAGCACGCCCGCCCGGTAAGCCATCGCCACTCCATCGCCAGAGGCGATGTCGGGATTGGTTGTATAGAGATAGACCTTGCCGGCACCACCGGTCGCCAGCATTGTCGCCTGAGCAACCACCTTGCGCACGGCCATCGTCGACTTGTTTAAAGCATAAGCGCCCCAGCAAGCTCGACCGCTATGACGCTGGCTTTCAATCAGGAGGTTAACAGCGACGTGGTTTTCGAGAAGCTGTATATTCGTGCGCGCGGCCGCGGCCTCGCCCAATGCGCGCATGATCTCTCGGCCGGTGAGATCCTGCGCATGTAGAACGCGGCGATGGGAATGGCCGCCTTCGCGGCCAAGGTCATACTCGTCTTCGCCACCAGCATCGATACGGCTAAAGCGTGTGCCTAACGCGATCAGTTCGCGCACGGCCTCCGGCCCGTCACGGACAATTGTCTCTACCGCTCGGCGGTTGCAGAGACCATCACCTGCCCGCAATGTGTCGTTGACATGGGACTCGAACGAGTCGTCGACGCTCCAGACACTGGCTATCCCGCCTTGCGCATAGGCGGTATTGGCCTCGTCGCTCGCGGCTTTAGTGAGAACCGTGACCGTACCGAAATGGGAAGCCTTAATTGCAAATAGTAACCCGGCGATACCGCCGCCGATAACCAGGAAATCGCTGCAGATTGGCTCCATATCTCGGCGCAACGCCTCCCGGCGAGCTTTCGACGCTAATTCAGGCTAGTGCTGACAGTCAAGTCGTGATGGGTCACAGCCGTACGGCAGCGGGACTTATTGGCTGGAAACACCCTTGTCGGGGGCCAAACCAAATCATTGCTGGAATTTCTGACCTTACATTGCCACGCGGTGAAGCTTGCCATAATGTCGAGATAGGGGGCTCTTCGGCTTGCGGGAGCGTTGGAAGTGCAACAGTAAGCGGGGTTCCAGCCCCGTCGTTTTGTTGCTGCGGTAGTAGTTGACCTCGCGTCGGAGGTCCGCGGAAGGCATCATCGGTGACCGTGACCACTCCAAATTTGCTCACGCTGATTAGAATTGGCACCGTCCCAATACTGGTAACGTTGTTGCTCTTCCCAGGGCCGGTACCATCGGCGGGAGCTGCCGCGGTGTTTTTCGCGGCGACCATTACCGATTTTCTCGACGGCTATATTGCGCGCAATTACGGCAGCGACAGCACCGTGGGCAAATTCCTGGACCCGCTCGCCGACAAGTTAGTGGTGACCGCAGCCCTCATCATGCTTGCAGGGATGCCGCGTTTGCCACGTATACCAGCATGGATAGTGGTTGTGTTTGTCTCGCGGGAAATTCTGGTGACCGGCTTACGTGCGGTCGCCGCGGCCGAAGGCCAGATTATCGCGGCCGGCGAGCTGGGCAAATATAAAATGGTGCTTCAAGCCATCGGCTTGCAGGGTCTGCTGATTCATTACACTTATTTCTATGTCGATTTCTTTGCGGCAGGTCTTTTCATCCTTTGGATCGCGTTAGTTCTTAGCGTCTGGTCGGGATTTGAATATTTCGTCAGAGGATTTCGGCTTCTGACAACCCGCGAGCGCACGCCGCCGATCAAGCGGGCGGCCATGTGAGCCGGCTCAGCCGACGCCTGACCGGTGACAGTTAGGTCGCCTCTATGGGCCGGGGCCAGAGGGCCCAAGATCCAAGACTCGCGTTGACAAGGGCGCGACGGAAAATGACAATAATGGCCCTATCGGAGAGCGGGTGTAGCTCAGTTGGTAGAGCGTGTGCTTGCCAAGCACAAGGTCGACGGTTCGAAACCGTTCACCCGCTCCAATCCGTCCTCTCAGTCTCCACAAAATCATGCGTATGGCGGCGACGCTGCCAAGCGAGCCGACTTGTGCGACAATCTTGGGATTAAGCCCGACCCGCGCCTGCAATGGCAGGCGTCCCTGGCCGCGAAGCTGATTGGAATAACGACCGAGTTGCTCCTGCATCCTCAGTGCTGCATAAAGGCCTCGCTGCGGATGGTCCTCGTGTGCCACCGGCGCCCCGAATAAGGCGAAGATACCGTCCCCCGTGGACTGAACAGTGTACCCGTCATACTGATGGACGGCATCGATCATCAACTTCAGAGCCGGATCGAGAACGATCCGAGCTTCTTCGGGATCGAGGTCTTCTGTTAGCTCCATCGAGCCCTTGATGTCAGCGAACAACGCGGTGACTGTCTTGCGCTCGCCATCGAAATTCTCGGCGCTAGGTGCTTCGACGATACGAATCGGCGCTTCGCTCGGTTTCTTTGCTGGAGCGCCTGGAGTCTGTGCCAGCGGGGCAGCACATTCTCCGCAGAAGTCTTCGTCCGGCTGGTTTTGAGCACCGCATCGCGGACACAAGCATGCAAGTGGTGCGGCGCATTTCGCGCAAAACTTGCGGCCCTCGCGGTTGTCAGCGCCGCACTTTGCGCACTTCACTTTAATTCCTCAAGCAGCGCCTTCGCTTCTTTAAGGTCGGCGGTGTCGAACCCCTCGGTGAACCAGTTGTAAATTTCGGCAAGGATCGCGCGCGCCTCGTCGCCCTGACCCTGCCGTGCGAGCAGTCGTGCCAAACTCGTCGTCGCGCGCAGCTCCCACCATTTGGCATTTTGGCCCCGCGCAATTTCGAGCGCCTGACGAAAGGAGGCGCAGGCTTCGTCGCCGACATTCGATCCCGCGTGGGCGCCCCGTTTCAGGAGTAGCTCTCCTCTCAGTCGGTGCAGTTCAGCATCGAACCAACAATCGCCGGTCCTTTTCGATACCGCTAGACCCTCGGCGACAGCCGTGAGGCCGTCTTCTACCCTACCAGCCTGTCTGTACCCGTTGCTCAGCCCCGCGAGAAACGGCGCAATGCCTAGCTCCGCACCGCGGGCTCGCGTCTCTGAGATTCCCTGTTGCAGCTCGACAATGCCCTCGTCCACGCGACCGAGCTCGATCAACGCGCAACCCCGCTCACTTTTGGAGGCTGCGGCCCAGGCCTTAAAGCCAAGCTCATTCGAGACGTGAAGGGACTGATCCGCAAGCTTGAAGCTGGCTTCAGCATCCCTGCGCAAGTGCTGAAGTTTAGCGGAGAGGCTCAACGCCGTCGCGAGGCTGAAAGGATGGGAGAGCTCGCGGGCTAACGCTAGTGCCTGCCGGCTCCGCTTCACGGCTTGGTCGGGGTACCCCATGATGCACAGCGCACAGGCTGTCCAGTAGAGTGAAGCAACACCGGGATCAAAAACGGCATAGGTGGCGCTGTAGGAACCTCTGAGGGCACGGTCGTAGAGCGAGATGTTACGCTCCAAGTAACCTCGCGCCGCACTGAATTCTCCCATCCAGAGAAGATCGGACCCCAGAAAATAATGAGGCCACATAAGGTTATTTTCATCGCGGCCGCTTGCCGCAATAGCCAGAATTTGCTGCGCCAACTCGTGGGCTCTGCGCACCTCCCCGCGTATGACGTAGAAACCGTAGAGTCCACTAAGTACGGCCGAAAACTGCGGCGTATTGCCAAGCTGGCGGCATAGCTCGCTGGCACGGTCGAAAACCTGCCCCACCTCAGGTGCGGCCCAACCCTTGACTGGGGACAGCGCCGATCCGAGGTCCAGCTGAAGCGCCAATTCTTGCTGGATGCGCTCGGACCTGTCCGGCAGTATCTTCAGCAATTCCAGTGCGGCGCTAAAAAGTGTGATCGCCTCTTCGTAACTGGAGCGTGCCATTGCTTGCGCTCCGGCACGTTGAAGGTATTCGAGCGCCTTGCCGGTGTTGCCGCTGTAGCGGTAATGGCGGGCCAGCTCGCTCAGATAATCGTCGAGCTGCATGCCGTAAAGCGACTCGATCGCGGCGCCGGCACGCTCGTGCAGGCGCTTGCGTTGCTCCATCAGCAGAGAGTTGTACGCGACCTCCTGCGTCAGTGCATGTTTGAATACATACTCGACATCGTTGGTCGTGGGCTGTTCGTACACGAACTCACCGGCGCGCAAGACTCTTAGGTCGTCTTCCAATTCTGTTTCTACCCTAACAACTCGCCGCAAGACACCAAGCTGCGCCCCTCGCCCAATTACGGCCATGGTCTGCAACAAATTCTTGTGAGCAGCGGACAGTCGATCGATCCGCGATGCGAGAATCCCTTGCACGGTAGGGGGCAAGCGCAGTGCGGAAAGCGAACGCGTCACCTTCACGGCACCGTTGCGCACCAGCCCGCCGTCCTCGAACAAGGCTTGCACCATCTCCTCTATGAAGAATGGATTCCCGCCGGTGCGCTCGATAACCAGGCGCTTGAGCGCTGTCAGATCCGCGCTCTCGCCTGAAACGGGGCCCTCTCCCTCGACAGAGCAGGCGAGCAGATTCTCCGAACTGGAGATGGGCATTGGCAGGAGAGCATCGAGCATCTCTTGCGCACTTTCCCTGCCCAGAGCATCCAGGCGCAATTGTGAATAGCAGGACTTGCTGCCCCAGTTGTGGTGGTATTCGGGCCGATAATTGACCAACAGCAGCACACGCGAGCTCCCAATGCGGTCGGCCAGCGAGTAAAGCAGCGCCTGCGAGTGATCGTCGACCCAGTGCAAGTCCTCAAAAATGACCACTAGCGGCTGTTTTATAGTCTCGCGCAGGAGGATGCGGTTGATCTCATCGAGCGTCCGTTGCCGCTTGATGTGCGGGTCCATCTGCGCCAACGGATCGGCGCCTTCGATAATCCCAAGCAAGCCCAACAGATACGGGAGTGCGCCTTCGAGCACGGGGTCCAGCGCTGCCAGGGCGCTGCGAACCTTTGCACGACGTGAGGCCGCGTCATCGCTGTCTCCAATGCCGAAATAGCCACGCAACAACTCCAAAACCGGCAGCCACGCTGAGGCCTTGCCGTGAGACACAGAATAAGCTTCGAGGAGTTTGCACTCGGTTGGGATCGTTGCCTTGAACTCGTGGAAAAGCCGCGATTTGCCAGTACCGGCTTCGGCCACCACCGCGACGATCTGCCCATGACGGTCGAGTGCCAGTTCGAGTGCGCGCGTCATCTGCTTAAGTTCGTTTTCGCGCCCGACAAATTTCGTCAACCCGCGCTGCCTCGCGAGCTCGAAATGGCCGTGTAAAGGTCGAGCGCCGAGGACCTCAGCAAGGTTTATCGCCTCGCCGATCCCTTTCACTGGTGTCGGGCCCAACTCATGCACCTCGAAATAACCCTCAACCAATCGCCGTGTATTCTCGCTGACTACTATCGTCCCACCCTGAGCGGCCGACTGCATCCGCGCAGCGAGGTTAGCCGCGTGGCCGACGGGCGTGTACTCTGTGTGACCGCCGGTATGGACTAACCGCAGCACCACTTCGCCGGTGTTGATACCGATGCGGACGTCGACGGCTGCCCGACTCGTTGGATCACTGGCCCGGTGGCGGAGTTCGTCACGCATCGCGATTGCCGCGTGCACTGCCCGCTGAGGATGGTCCTCATGCGCAACCGGTGCTCCGAACAATGCGAAAATCCCGTCCCCGGCCGACTGTACGACGTAACCGTCGAAGCGATGCACCGCGTCAATCATAAGCTGCAGCACCGGGTCGATAACCGCGCGCGCCTCCTCGGGGTCGAGCTCACGCATTAATTCGGTTGAGCCCTTGATGTCAGCGAATAATGCCGTCACCGTCTTGCGCTCGCCGTCGTTGGCAGCGTACGGCTGCTCGGCTGATATCGCGACGTTCGGCGTATTAACGGACGAAGCGGCTGGTTTAGTAGCGTTTCTAGCAGGGAGCGCGGTTCCGCAGTCTCCGCAGAAGCCTTTGTTCGGCGGGTTCTCCGCACTGCAGTTCGGGCAATTGTTAGCAGACGGCGCGCCGCAATCGCTGCAGAATTTCTTACCGGCCGGGCTTTCGCTCCCGCATTTCGTACAACGCATCGGCTCACCAGTAGGACATGCGATTCGCAACCTCATTTATCATCCCCGCGCAGGCGCGACCAGCGCGAGCAAAGGCTAAGGTACGTCAAGACAAGGGAAGCACAACTAATTGTCACTTGTGGAACACGAAGCTCCCAAAGAGTTGCTGATTTTTCGTAAGTGCGACCCAGCTACCGGTTTCGGGTAGGTCCTGCTTGAATGCCCGCGAAGCGGCGAAGAAAAGAGCGTTACCTTTACGAGGGCATTCCCACTCCGCCTAATTGCGGAGCACCTAACTTGTCCGCGTCAACGATTTGATCGTTCCAACGGCGGCAAATTCCGCTCCCGAAAGCGCGGCTACGTTGATGTGACGGGCTACCTAGTTGGCGACGATTTGACCCGGTAGGATCTCATGCCAAGCCAGGGTGTGGTTCAGTTGAGGATGCCTCCATCCACGGCCTCAATATTACACGGCCGTGGCCGGTGTATTGGCCTGGATTTGCTAACGAGTTTGCAAACGAATGATGGTCCCAGGCAGTCCCAACTGGTGTTGTTCGAGTTTCGGCGCTTCTTGAAAACCCTTGAACCCATTGACTAGACGGGACAACCGGGGAGTACCAGGGATAGGATTCATAGATTTTGAAGACCGGTGGGCTTGCTGAGACCACTCATCCCAATCTTTCTTCGAATCAACTCGGCTTGGTTGATATTTGCCGGCGCTTTGATTGGATTCGCGCACATGAGCTGGCTCGGGGGATGATAAAAAGCTCTTGAAGTGCTCGATTCTTTCGCTTGGGTCGATGGTACTCGTTTTGAGCATGCCGCTCATGGTTTTCGCAGGACCGCCGTACATAACTGATGACCCGGAGCCGGTTGAGTATCGTCACTGGGAAGTATATCTGGCCTCGATATTCACCAAGCAGCCAGATGCCTGGACCACTACAGCTCCGCACCTCGAAGTGAACTACGGGGCTGTCCCCAATCTTCAGCTTCACACGATTCTGCCGATGACCTTGTATGCGCCGGCTCAGCGGGCGAGCAGTTATGGTTACAGCGACACCGAACTGGGGGCGAAATACCGTTTCGTCCAGGAGGGAAAGTGGGTCCCTCAGATCGGGACCTTCCCGCTTCTCGAAGTCCCGACGGGCTCGCACGCGAGAAATCTAGGTAGCGGACATCTGCAGACTTTCCTGCCTCTTTGGATGCAGAAGAGCTTTGGGCCGTGGACCGCGTATGGGGGCGGTGGCTACTGGATCAATCCCGGCGCTCACAACCAGAACTGGTGGTTTACCGGACTGGTCGTTCAGTGCGAGGTTGTTCGCCGCCTCACCCCGGGAATCGAGCTCTTCCATGGAACCTCTCAGGTAGTTGGCGGCCCCCGCGAAGTGGGGCTCAATTTCGGAATGATCTGGGATCTAAGCGAGCTGCAGCACGTGATGTTCTCAGCAGGGCCCGCACTGCAGGGAACGAATCAGTTGCAAGGCTATTTCGCCTACCAACTCACTTTTGGCCCTTAACAGCGACCACTGCCGATTCGTAAGAAGACCAACGGCATGCTTTCCTTCCGTCAAGCACTCATTCTTGGAATTCTCCAGAGCGTGTCTGAACTCTTCCCCATCTCGAGATGGGATACGCGGCTTCACCCGGAGCATCGGTAATCGATACCCGAAAATCCGCGGGCATCTTGATCGCCGCCGCCGCTACAGCCGCCGTCACGCTTGCGAGGTCAGCTCTTACAAAATGGTCGCTGCTGTTGGCCACGTTTCCGTAGAACAATCCATTGCGGATGGCATAGGTGAGCTCAGCATAGCCGATCGAATTTGCCGTGTGTTCCACCATCTGAACAACACCGTTGTTACCTTTACCGGCATGCCCGACCGGCCAGATCACGGAAATCCCGGTACCAACTCGCTGATACCAGTCCGTACTAACCTTGGAGAGATAGTCCGTCCAAACATAGGTGGTGCCGCTCGCGTCTTGCCTATGGACAACCACAATATCACTGCCAGGCAACGAGACATCCGGATTGGGTTCAGCAAGCTCGGGGTCGTTTCATTTGGTGATCGTTCCGAGATAAATGCCGGCCAGCGCCTTGGGGGTGAAGTTGAGCTCGTGGACGACTCCGGGCAGGTTATAGATCGGAACGTCAGCACCGATCGCTGTAGGGAAGTGGAGCACCTCGCAATTCCGATGGGTGCTGAAATCCAGCATTTGCGTTTTGTTCAGTGGACCATCGGTGCGGCAAAATCGACGGTTCCCATCATGATGTCGTGAATGCCGGCGCCCGAGCCGTTCGATACGTAAGTGAGATGCACCGCCGGGTTGTGCTTCTGATATTCCTCGATCCATTTGCTGTACATCGGGTAGGCGAAGGTTGAGCCGCCGCCGTTGAGAACAAGCTTGTCGCTCTGCGCCGCTGCAATGGACAATGGCGCTGACGACAGACCGAGGAGGAAGAAGGCAAGTGCTATTTTAAATGATCGTATACTCCTCACGATTGTCCTCCGTTTCTTCGCAGTGACACATGGGACGCGTACCACTCACGTTTTGACAACGGGCAGCATTGCCATTGAACCGGCGGCTAACGGGGAAAACATGGTTCGTAGCCGTTAGTCGGTTGACTGGATACTAGAATATTCCATATATATGAAATAATGAAGAAAGAAGCAGTAGTCCAGGCGCTCGGCGCCTTGGCTCAGGAGAATCGAATAGATGTCTTCCGGATCCTGGTGGAGGCCGGTCCCGAGGGGCTTCCGGCCGGCGCCATTGGCGAGCGGTTGGGGCTGCCTTCGCCGACGCTCTCCTTTCATTTAAATCAGTTAAGGTTCGCTGGGCTGGTGACTTCCCGGCGCGAGAGCCGCTCAATCATCTACACGGCCAACTTCGGGACCATGAACCAGGTGCTCGCCTATTTGACTGAAAAGTGTTGCGGCGGACGGCCGGAGCTGTGCGTGCCGAACGCGTTGATTCCGGCCGAAACGCTCCAAAGCTCGGCCCGAGCGGCGAGCAGAGCGCGTGGAACACGAGGACGCTGATTGAGTACCCTTATGGCGGCGAGAGAATTCAACGTGCTGTTTCTCTGCACGGGAAATTCAGCCCGCAGCATAATGGCCGAGTGTGCCATGAATCGCTGGGGCGGGGGACGATTGAGAGGCTTCAGCGCAGGAAGTCATCCCAAAGGTGTCGTGCATCCGTTGGCGCTCGATGTGTTGAACGAGCTGAATTACAACACCCAAGATTTGCGGTCGAAGAGCTGGGATGAGTTCGCCAGGCCCGACAGTCCGCGTCTTGATTTCGTCTTCACAGTCTGTGACCACGCGGCCGCGGAGCATTGCCCAGTGTGGCCGGGCCAACCGGTCACCGCGCATTGGGGAGTCGCTGATCCGGCGGCGTTCCAAGGAACGGACGATGAGAAGCGGCGTTTCTTTTTTCGCATCTACCGCGAACTCGAAAATCGCATCAGGAAGTTCTCCAAGCTGCCAATCGACGCGCTCGAGGGTTCCTCCCTACAGCAGCGCATCAAAGAAATTGGCGAGGTAACACTTCCCGAAGAAAGCGAGCGTTGACCGCACTGCCGCTTCCACATCCATCGGAGACAGGAGGCCACAAATGACTGCGACAATGTCGATGGCGCAGACGCCACTTTTGCGCAGGCTTTCATTTCTCGACCGCTATCTCACGCTATGGATTTTCCTCGCCATGGCGGCGGGAGTCGGAATCGGCGCCATCTTCCCTGGAGTGAAAGCGGCTTTTGATTGGATGAGCATCGGGACGACATCGATACCTATTGCTATTGGTCTGATCCTGATGATGTATCCGCCACTTGCAAAGGTGAACTACGACGAACTCGGCGATGTTTTCAGGAACGTGAAAATTCTCGGTTTGTCACTGGTCCAGAACTGGATAATCGGGCCGATCCTGATGTTCGGGTTGGCGATTACATTTTTGCGTGACCGTCCCGAGTACATGGTCGGCCTAATTATGATCGGGCTCGCCCGCTGCATCGCCATGGTGATCGTATGGAACGACCTGGCGGAGGGTGACGCTGATTACTGCGCAGGGCTGGTGGCCTTCAATTCGATCTTCCAAGTGCTGTTCTTTTCTATCTACGCGTTTGTGTTCATCACCATCCTGCCGCGATGGCTCGGGCTGGGGGGTGCAATCGTGCATGTCACAATCGGTCAGATTGCCGAGAGTGTCGCCATTTACCTGGGCATTCCGTTCGTGGCCGGCCTGGCTACATGGATCGTTCTGACCCGGGCAAAAGGGAAGGTCTGGTACAGACAGCAGTTTATTCCGAAGATCAGCCCGCTGACGCTGACGTTTCTGCTGTTCACCATTGTTGTGATGTTCTCGATCAAGGGTGGTGCGATCCTCCGGATGCCGCTTGACGTGGTACGTATTGCCGTCCCGCTGCTGCTCTATTTCGCCATCATGTTTGTCGTCTCCTTTGCATTGAGTAAGCGGGTTGGAGCGAATTACCCGCAATGCGCAACGCTGTCGTTTACAGCGGCATCCAACAATTTCGAACTCGCGATAGCGGTTGCCGTGGCGACATTTGGAATTGATAGTGGTGCAGCCTTTGCGGCCGTGATT
>Ga0187846_10001750_pt1 | contig 12187 bp, 24 predicted proteins | sample TC_taG_FD_161473 | JGI IMG/M metagenome (GOLD analysis project Ga0187846, IMG submission 161473) | Biofilm microbial communities from the roof of an iron ore cave, State of Minas Gerais, Brazil - TC_06 Biofilm (v2) | ecosystem: Environmental > Terrestrial > Deep subsurface > Cave > Wall biofilm...
GACGAGGTACACGCCGGGGCGCACACGTTCACGGCGACGGCGGCGGACGGGAGTGGGAGGAGCACGAGCCGGGTCATTGACATCCCGGAGGGCGGGTCGTTCACCTGGACGATCACCGAGAACTGAACGGGCATGGCGGCCGGGTTCTACCGGCCCGGATAGAAACAGATTAAAGGAGGTTCTGCGGTGAAGAAGATGAACCCGAGGCTCAGAAGCACCCTTAGGAAAATACAGGAAAGGTTTCCGTGGGTGGTTGACATAAGGGACGCGAAGAGAAGCATGCAGTACGCCGTTACAGAGCTGGACAAGGAGATGGGTCGGAGGCTGTCCAATCCTTCGCACCCGGCGGGCGGCGCGGGCGACCCATGGCACTGCCCGAACGCAAACGCCCTTGTACGGGCATGCGGAACCAAGAAGGTGCTGGCCGCATACGTTACGAAGTTCGTGTCGATCCTGGTGTTCAAAGATAACCCCGTGGCGGTCAGGTTCATCAACTCCGACAAGGTCCAGCAATCCGTGGTGGCCTACGACAACGGCAAGGACTTCCCGAGCGGGCTGGTATACACGCTGTACGCTCCGCATGGGAACAGCAGGATAGGGATTCCGCACGACAAGAGAATCGCGGGCAACGGGAACGGGGCCGTGGCCGGGGCAACGCACAAGATGTCAAACAGGATCGTGCTGGACGGGGGGTATGCCAGCCGCAGGCGACGCAATAAGGCCCTTCGGAATCCATGGTCTAAGGAGACGACGGTGGCGGCGCGAGCCGTTGGGTAGGCGAGGCCCGGAAGAAAAGCGCGAGCCGAGGTAAACGCGAGGCCCGTTGAGAGGGCGCGAGCCGTATGATGAGCGAGGACCGGACCGCAAGCGCGACAGCCGATGTACAAGCGAGTACCGTTCCCCTGGCGCGAGCCGGAAGCAGAGGCGTTGACCCGTACAAGGGGCGCGAGCCGTAATGGCAGCGAGGACCGTGTCTAAGGCGCGGAGCCGTTGAACACGCGAGGAACCGGAGCAGTCACGCGAGCCGAGAGAAGGGCGGGGACCGAAGGTGAGGCGCGAACAGCAGCCGCGCTCTATGCGTTGAACCGGGAGACCGGCGCGAGCCGCGCTCTACGCGAGAACCGGGAGACCGACGCGAGCCGATATGAGAGCGAGAACCGTAAGCTTAGCGCGAGCCGAACGGGTAGCGAAGGATCGGTGTTACGGCGCGAGCCGAGGTAGATGCGTAAACCGTATAGTGTGCGCGAGCCGTGATGGAGGCGAGGACCGATAATCCGATGCGCGAGCCATCCAGACTGCGAGACCCGGTACCAGAACGCGAGCCTTGGAAGATGCGTGGACCGGAGCTGTGGCGCGAGCCGATGGCGGGGCGAGGACCTGTCCGTCATGCGCGAGCCAGCGGGGAAGGCGGGGACCGAAGTACCGACGCGAGCCCTAGAACTGGCGTGGACCGACGTGAAAGCGCGAGCCGTAAAACATGCGAGTACCGATATAGGAGCGCGACGCGAAGGGGGCGGGGTGGACTGCCCCGCCCCGGTATGCTATAATAGGTTCAACCGAAACCCTCTGTAGCGGAGGTGCTTTTCATGGGCAGGGAGTACCAGGGCTGGCGGTCGGCGAACGGCGACGCGTATGTAGTGGTGGACGAGGGCGGCGACAGGCAGAGGCTCCTGGACCACGTCATCCTCCACAGCCCGACCGGGCTGGAGTGGGGCTACGCGGGGAGCGGCCCGGCGGACACCGCGCTGTCCATCCTGGTGGACTTTTTGCACGAGGCGGACAAGATCCCGGCGTACTCGTTCAGGAAGTTCGACACCCGCACGGCGTCGTTCGTACAGAAGACGATGGCGGGCCGGCTCTATCATTCCTTCAATGAGAGGTCCGTCGCGAACTTCAGCGTCCCGGTGGGCAAGACCATGCGGCTGTCGCCCGACGGGTTGGTGACGGCGCTGGAGCCTAAGCGCACCGACCACTCGCCCCACAGCACGATGGAATGGGCGATGGGCGAGGGGTACGTCGGCATCCTCGTGGCGGCGATAATCGTCGAGGAGGAGAGGTGCCAGGACTGCGGGTCGACGACCGTGCAGGGGACCGGCGCCACCGACCCGGCGACCGGGAGATATACGAAGCCAAGGGTGTGCACGAACAGCGACTGCAGCCGCGCTGACGCGGACTGAAACAAGGGGGAGGATTCGTGGAGACAGCTGTGGGTACAGCCATGAAGTTCGTGGTAAAGAGGGACGATCTGCTCGCGGCCGTGTCGGCCGTCGGGAACGCCGTGTCGGCGCGGGCGAGCATGCCGGTACTCGGGAACGCGCTGCTGGAGGCCGGCGACGGCGGCCTGCGGATCGCGGCGACCGACCTCGAGATAGGGATGGAGGCGCGGGTGCCGGCGGAGGTATCGGCGCCGGGCTCGACGACGCTCCCGCACAGGCTGCTGGCGGACATCGCGTCGAACCTGCCGGAGGGCGAGTCCGTGTCGTTCTCCGTGAAGGACGACGTCGCCGAGGTGCGGAGCGGGCCGTCGAAGTTCAAGGTGCGCGGGATCCCCGCGTCGGAGTTCCCGAACATGCCCGACGTGAGCGGCATCCCGATGGCGATAGACTCCGGCCTGCTGAAGTCCATGCTGAGGCAGACGGCGGTGGCGGCGTCGCAGGACGACGCGAGGCCGTTCCTCACGGGCGTATACCTGTCGTCCGACGGCGCGACGCTCAGGGCGGCCGCGACCGACGGCGGGAGGCTCGCGGTGCGCAAGGAGCAGAAGACCGGCCCCGCGCTGTACGCGATCGTGCCCGGCAAGGCCGTTACGGTCCTGCTGAAGGTCCTGCCGGCGGAGGGCGACGTCGCGGTGGACGTACAGAACCACCAGGCCGTGTTCTCGGCCCCGGGGCTGAAGGTGTTCTCGCGGCTCGTCGCGGGCACCTTCCCGAAGTACGAGAACATCATCCCCGCTGAGGGCGTGCAGTCCATCACCGTGGGGACCGAGAGGCTCCTGCGGGCGGTGAGGCGCGCCAGCATCACGGCGAAGGACTCGGCGAACGTGGTGAGGCTGGTCGTGGAGCGCGGGGCGGTGACGCTCGAATCCAACACCCCCGACGTCGGCGACGCCTCCGAGTCCTTGGAGGCTAGGACGTCAGGCGAGGACGTGACGCTCGCGTTCAACTCGAAGTTCCTGATGGACGCGCTGTCGTCCATCGACTCGGCGGAGGTGACGCTCCTGCTGACGGGTACGCTGACGCCGTTCGCGGTCAGGACGGCGGACAAGCCCGACTCGTACGTGTACGTCCTGGCCCCGGTGAGGGTGTACGCGTGAAGGTGGGCAGCGGGCGGATGGGGATGCCCGGGCTCCAGAAGAAGAAGGGCGAGGGGATGAGGTCCCCGCGCAGGAGGCTCGGGCATGGCGTGAGACCGGGGGGCGGCGGAGGGAAGGGGCCGGTGAAGCAGGCCAAGGAGGGCGCCCCCACCGAGGAGACGATGAGGGAGTTCGACAGGGTGTTCGGGGAGATGCAGACCGACCCGATGTCCCCCGGCGGGATGCCGGAGGGCAGGCTGGTCCGCCACAGGGGAGGGGCGAGCCGTGGCGAGTAAGGACGATATGTGGGCCATCACCATAGTGGCCTTGATCATCGCGGTAATGATAGGAGGGGCGCTGTTTACGAGCCCGAACTGGAGGGAGCGCCCGTGGACCCTGGTGACCAGGGACGTCGTGGAGTTCGGCGTCGGCGGCGACGGGCGGTTCTCGCAGAGGTACGGATGGTTCACGCACGGGTACTTTACGACGCTGGACGACTGCTCCCTAGCGGGGCAGGCGTTCACGGTCGGGAAGCCGGGGCCGGAGGAGAACAGGTGGGAGTGCCGGCTCCAGGGCTCCGTGCAGTGAAGACGTACCGCATCTTCACGACGGGCGGGGACATCCTCGCGGAGGGCGACGGGATACGACGCCATTCGTGGCCGAGGGATACCGTGGAGGTATACGTACTTCCTCCCCTCATCAACGAAGAGGGCGAAGTGAAGCCCCTGGCGCAGATAAACGCCGAAACGCGAGTGGCGGTGACGCTTTACGGCGAGAGGGTCCTGGGGTACCGCGAGGAGGCCGCGCCGGGCTCGGCGGTGATGGTGACGCTCGCGCCCGTCTCGGACCTGAGGCCGACGAGGGGTGGTGGGGTATGACAGCTGGGGCTAGAGGGGACACGACGATTCAGCCGACCGAGGGCGACATGAAGGTGCGGGCGCGGATAATGGCGCCGAAGTCTGACGATGTCCTGAGGCAGAGCCAGGACGCGAACGCCCGCAGGTTGGCGACCGACAGCGTCCTGAAGAACCAGACGTTCCTGGACTCCGTCGAGTCGGCGAGGGCGGCCGCCCCGGCGAAGCAGAAGGACAGCATAAAGCCCACGCGCCGGCAGGCCCGCAGGTGGCTCAGGCACAAGGGGGCGGCGTGGCTGGCGTTCCAGGAGGAGAGGCGGAAGTCCGCTGGGGGGGCGAAGCGTGACTGAGAGGGTTGTCGGGTACCTGCTCATGCTCGGGTCATTCGCGGCGGCCTTCGTGGCGCTGAGGGACGGGGTGATGCGATGAACAGGCTGACGGAGTTCATGTACCGGCTGATAGGCGCACTTGAGCCGTTCCTCCTGATGTTCCTGGTGCCTGGCGGCCTTCGCGATGATTCTCGTGTTCGCATGGGCCGGCTGGCAGGCGGTGACGGGCCGATGAACAAGGAGCAGTTCTTGGAGGCCCTGGAGGCTGCGTCCGAGAGGTTCTCGTGGACGGTAGACTACCCCGTGCTCGGCGGGATGGTCGGGATAAGGGCGGTTATCGATAGGCTTCTCCCGTCCAACAGGTGGAGCTGGTGCCCGATAGAGGCTGTCGCCCACGTCAGGGGGGACTATTCGTTCAGCGATGTCCATCGCGCTGCCGCCGGTCTCGGGATTGCCGAGTCGGACAAGTTCGAAATCATTGACGCGTCGGACAGGGTGTCGCTCTGCCCAGAGTTGAGGGCGAGGATACTGGAGGCCGTCGGCCTCGGGGGTGGTTCGGATGGGCGAGGGTAAGATGACCAGGGACGAGAAGAGGATGCTGGACGCGGAGTTTGAGGCCGAGTTCCAGTCCCCGCCAGCGAAGCCGGAGGGCAGGTTCCTGCGGCGCGTCCTGGCCGAGAGGAACGCGTACAACGAGTGGTCGGCGGAGTACGAGAGGGTCGCCCGGATGCTGGACGAGGTGGAGCCCAACCTGCCGAAGGGCTTCTGGGTGAACCTGGAGGGGTACCCCGGGACGAAGGAGTTCTTCTTCACCGTGTACCCCGAGAACCAGACCGAGACGCCGCGCGACGCCTTCATGGATGTCATCCGGGCGTTCGGGGTGCGGTACGCGGAGCGCAGGTTCTCCGGGTACGACGGGACGTTCACCTCGCACGGGGAGGTTACGGCCCCGGAGGGCGTCGGGAGGAAGGTCTTCCTGAAGGTGTTCAAGACCGAGGCGAGGGGCTGCCGGATCGTGAAGAAGCAGGTCACCGAGGTGCGCACGGTCTTCGAGGCGGTGTGCCATGACGAGTAGGCAGCGGCTCTTGGTATACACCGTGTTCGCGCTGGCGGCGGCGTTTATCGGGCTCATGCTGGTCCTCTCCATGCAATCGGACCGCTCGTACGACGCGAGGACAGCGGCGTGGCAGGCGCAGCGCGAGAGGTGCTCCGAGGCCGTCGCGAAGATGCGCGGGGCAGAGAAGGCCCTCGGGGACCCGGCGAACGAGGGGAACCAGGAGGCGCTGGAGGAGTACAACTCCGAGGCGCAGACGTACGCCCTGGTGGCGCAGGTCGAGTGCACCCCGCAGACCCCATGAAGCCCCTCTGGGGTTCAGGCGCGTGAGGCTTCGGAGGACGACCGGGTCGCAGCCCGCCCTGTGCGGCGGATGGTACGGGTGGAACGATTGGTGGTTCAGGGTGCTCGGGCGCGGGCTGTCGTTCGAGGACCACAGGGTCAGGCCGCCGCTGTTCTCCGAGAGGATGGGGTACGCGGTATTCTGGCACCTCGGGCCGTTCTGCCTGAGGGTGCTTCCGAGGTGGGAGCTGTGAGCGAGCAGAACTGGACATCGCTGCCGTCGCCGTTCACGTCCGTAACCCAGCTGGTGGACGCCTCGGACGTGATGCGGTCCAAGTTCTACTGGCTGGCAGACGCGAAGGGGATGCGCAGGCACCGGGTGCGCAGGGTCCACACGAACACCTCCGGGCCGGCGCTGTCGGAGGGGCTCGCGCGGGACGCCGGGGCGGCGCTCGTGGAGTCCTGCGAGTCCGCCTTCGACTGGTGGGGCCTGTTCGAGGCCGACGGGTCCATCGCGCTGGTCCGCCTCCTCATACATGGTACGTCGGAGTTCTACGCGGCGTCCAGGACCGAGGAGCAGGCCGAGAGGATGGCCGGGGTGCTCAGGCTCCTTGCTCCGAAGAAGCCAGCCCCCGCCGACGACTCGGTGAACGTGACGTTCTGGTCTGACGGGAAGGACGGGCCGCAGTCCCTGGAGCGCAGGATTATGTGCGACCGCTGGGAGTCCATAGCGGGCAACTACTCCATTCTGACCAGGACGGCGCTGTCAGTGTTGATGGGGGTGAGGCCCCCGGTCCCCGCCGGCACGATAGCCCTGCTGCACGGCGACCCCGGGACCGGTAAGACCAGGTCGGTGATGGCTTTCGCGCTGGCCGTGAGGGAATGGGCGAATACGCACTACATCACGGACCCGGAGCGATTTTTCGGCAAGGCGCCGTACATGCTCGGGGTGCTGCTCGGGGCGAACGACGACGACAAGGACGGTCTCCCGCTCGCGGACCAGTCGAAGCCAGACAGCAGCGGCAAGTGGAACGTCATGGTCGTCGAGGACGCCGACGAGTTCGTGTCGGTGGAGGCCAAGAGGGAACAGGGGCAGGCCATGAGCCGGCTGCTCAACATCGCGGACGGTATCGTCGGGCAGGGGATGCGCGTCCTGACCGTCCTGACGGCGAACGAGAGGCTGGAGAAGCTCCACCCGGCCGTGGGCAGGCCGGGGCGGTGCCTCGCGAACATAGAGTTCGGGAGGCTCTCCGAGGACGAGTCCGTCGGATGGATAGAGGCGCACGGCGGGGCGGCCGCCATGTGGCCGAGGGGGCGCAGGGCGACGATAGCCGAGCTGTACGACCACGTCAGGGAGGACAAGCAGATAGTGGCCCGCGTCGACCGCGGGACGCCGGGGGTGAGGCAGGGGTGAGGACGTTCAAGGTCTACTTCGGGGAGCACCACATGCTCGGCCGGGTCGCCGAGGTGTCGGCCGACAGCAAGGAGGCCGCGATAAGGCTGGCGTGGGAGACCATGCCGGACGACGACAAGGAGGCCGTCCTGAAGCTGATGGCCAAGGTGTACGAGAAGGTGTGGCCGTGAGGTGGCCTTGGCAGAGGGGCAGGCGGTGGCGGTTCATCGCCAGCGGCGCGTACGCCCCGGACAGGGACTTCAGGGGGTACGCGTACGTCCGCGAGATGGTCGGGCACTACGTGAACGGCGAGGGGCACTACTGGATCGAGGGGACGAACGACATGCCCGACGAGAACGACAGGACCGGATGGTTCGCGGGGTCCGCCGGCGAGAGGGTGTCCATCGTGGCGGAGCCTAACAGGGGGTTCACCAACTGGCCGGGGGACGGGCCGGGGGGAGTCGGGCGTGCCGGATAAACTGAGCACCGATATAGTGGGCCTCAAGGAGCTGAAGGAGAAGGTCCTTGAGCTGACGGTCCTGCTAAACGCGGCGTGCTCCGCGTGGTCCAAGGAGGACGGTAGCAGGCCGTACTCGGGAACCGTCGCGATAATGGCGGTGTTCGAGCTTCTCCTGCTCCAGCTCAAGTCCGCCGAGGCGCAGGCGCCTGGCAGGTTCGCGGCGGTCGCGAGGCATACGGAGGTCGTGTACGAGCAGGCGCTGGACCTACTCGTCCTTGGCTCAGGGGCGCAGGCGAACTGATGGCCCGCCACTGGCACGTCATTGAGCGCGACCCCCTCGGGATGGTGGATTGGGAGGAGTACGTCGGGTACGACTTCCAGTTCGCCAGGTCGCTGTTCCTCGGGCTCGCGGACGCCCTGATAGCCGAGAGCGCCGACAGCCCGGACTACCGGGACCACGTGGCCGGAGACGGCATGCAGCTCCAGCAGGACCGGATACTCCGCATGGTGAAGGACAACCAGGAGTACGGCCGTACGGCCGGGCTCCAGCTGGTCGCGGCCGGGGTGGCGAGGGTGATGGTCGCGATATGCGACCTGGACTCCTGCCAGGCCGACGACGAGCCGGAGGAGCAGGGGCACCTCGCGCCGAAGATGGGGTACGGGAGCACGCAGGTATGACAAGGAGGCGGGCCGTGGCGAAGAAGAGGATGACGCTGGCGGGGTTCATCCGCAGGTTCAGGAACGACGTGGCTAGGAGGAGGGGCGGCTTCTCCGTGAGCATGACGGGGGGCCTGCGCACCAGGAACGGCAGGTGCCCGGTGGAGTACGTCGGGAGGAAGGACGGCGCGTGGGACGCCGGGGAGAAGATCGGCCTGCCCCAGAACCTCGTGAACATCGTGGTGGACGCCTCCGATAACAACCACCAGGGCGGCGGCGGCTCGATGTTCTCCGAGGCCTCGCCCAGGACGATAGGGAACGTGCGGGGCAGGCTCCTCCGCGCCGCTGGGGTCGAGCAGTGACGATAAAGACCCTCAGGAACTACTTCCCGAGGCTCGGCCGGATCGGGATGGGTTTTATGACTAACATCAAGGCCGACGGGACAAAGGCCAAGGCCCCGTTCCCCACGAAGTCCAGGGGGTTCACGTTCCACACCGACGAGAGGGACAGGGCGGAGGAGATAGCGAGGGTGTTCGGGGGCAAGGTGGAGGAGGCCGTGAGCCGCGACGAAGAGGGGGGCTCATGGAGGGTCGTCACCGAGGCCACCGAGCTGGAGTGCTTCGCCCTCACCGCCGACGAGTCGTCCTGGGACTGCCACCTGGAGATGTGGGGCGCCGGCGGGATACTCCGCAGGTGCGACGGCGAGGTGGCGTCCATGGCCGTCTCGAAGGGGCCTGACGGCAAGGACGCGGTCCTGCGGAACGTCCCGTGCCTCTGCGAGCAGGCGGGCCTGCCGCAGGACGCGAGGTGCGACGCCACGAGCCGGCTCAACATCGTGATACCCGCCCTCAAGGACGTTCCCGGCATAGGGGTATGGCAGGTCCAGTCCCGCGGCATAGGGACATGGCGGGCCATAGACGGGACGATGATGATCCTAGAGAAGCTCGGGAAGGTGGCCAGGGTCCCGCTCCTCCTGAAGGCCGAGTACAAGACCGTCAGGGGCGCAGACGGGAAGCCCAGGGACGTCCCGGTCATGCGGCTGGACTCGAAGATGAGCATGGCGGAGGCCATGCGGATGGAGGCGAACCTCCTGGAGAAGCCCTCCGGGGTTATAGCGATGCTGCCGCCGCCGCCCGACAGGGAGCAGCCGACGATAGGGCAGCGCAGGGAGGAGCCAGCGCCGGTACCGGCCGCGCCGCCGGATGCCCCGCCGAAGGCCGCAGGGGAGGGCCTGGCGGAGGAACCGGATGAGAACCTGCCGGACCTGGACAGGGTCATAACCCCCGAGGAGCAGATGGCGCTTCTGGACCTCGTAAAGTCGCTCGGCATTGACGCCTCCAGGGCGAAGGCGGAGATGATAGCCCTGGCGCACGTGGAGCACTCCTCGAAGCTGACCGTAAGGCAGAAGGAGGCCCTCGAACTGAGGCTCAGGAACCTCGCGGCCAAGAGGGTCGCGGGCGTAAGTGTCCCCAGGGGGGACATGGCATGACCCGCCGGGCGGGGGGAATCCGCCCAACGAACAGGGAGGCAGGGACATGAAGGGCTTGAGGTATACGGCCGCGCTCGCCGTGGTCGCGCTGATGGCCGCGTTCGCGCCTACGCCCGCGAGGGCCCAGACGCCGGACACGTGCCTGTACATCAGGAACAACCGTGCGACCGTCACGACCGTGACGGCGGACGGGTTCAACGAGCAGACCGGGTACTGGGACTTCCAGCCCGGCGAGACGGCGTTCCTAGCGATAGGCGGCGTCCCCATCAAGGCCGGGCAGGGCAGGTCGCAGAGCGGCCACGACTTCACCATCAACCTCTACTCGGGAAGCGGAATCAACCCCGGGGCCACGATCCCCGGGAACAACCAGTACGTCAACTGGACGTTCAACGCGGGGCCGAACCTGGACGGCGGGCGGTGCTCCTCGGCGTGGGAGGCCACGCTACACGACTGAAACCCGTGCCGGGCTGGTAGCAGGAGAACGGCGGGCGGGGGCGGAAGTAACCCCGCTCGTTAATTCAGGGGGAGGCGTTGCCATGATGTTCTGGCTGATACAGGCGCTGCTGATAGCCCTGAAGTACACCCTCGCGCCAGGCATGCCGTGGTGGGCCGTGCTGCTGCCGACGATAATCGCCGGCGCGATGTTAGCGGTTGTGGCCGTCTTCGCGGTCCTGCTGGCGACGGTGGGCCGCTAGGTGTCGCTCTCCAGGAAGATGCAGAGGCAGCACGACAGGGCCGTGGTGGCCGGTGGCGTCGGCAAGCGGCTCGCCGAGCTGGAGAAGAACATAGCCCTCCTCGTCCACGACGTGGGTGAGTTCACCGCCAGCGCGAACCATGCCCTGTCGGAGATGTCCGAGACGGTCGCTACGTTCGGGCGGGCGGTGCAGCGCATGCGGGCCAAGGTCGGGGACCCCGGCGACGAGGTCAGGACCGAGGGGCAGGTCATCCTGCCGGGGGGCGTGAAGCCCGGCGGGCTCCTCGTGCCCCTCGGGTCCAAGGCGAAGGAGGTGAAGAAGTGAGGGACACGTTCATCCAGGCACCAGGCGTTGACCTCCTGCGACATGGTCCTGCGTGGGTTGTACCAGGGCCTCATTCCTATGGAGTGCAGATAGGCGACGGGCCGGGCCTGCCGGAAGCGTATACAGCGGCGCAGGGCTAGGGCACGGCAGGAGACCGGCCCGACCCCGTGGAAGGGTTCCGCATATGGCGGGGCCCTTCCCTAGTTACTGAGGGCGTTGCACGGGCTCATGGAGGCGTCGTGGTGGCGACCGAGAAGCCGTGCCAAGTCTGCGGCAGGGCGTTCCTGCCGTACAGGCCGAACGACAAGTACTGCTCCCACGACTGCAGGCTGTTCGCGTGGACGAGGAGGAACAGCAGGCAGGTGGGGTCCAACGCCTCGCTAACGAAGGTCGTGACCAGAAAGAAGGAGAATCCGCTAGAACCTCCGAAGCAGTACCGTGCGGTGGGGACCCGAAGCCTAACCATTATGCGGTGGGGTACCCAAAGCCTAGTAGTAAAGTAACTAGAGAAGTACAATCACAGGGGGTGTTTACGTTGCCGAAGTCGGCGGTGCCAAAAGCGAAGATGAGCGCCGAGGAGCAGATAGCGAAGGATAGGTTCGACGTATACGCCGGGCGCGAGTGGCGCGTCGTGGACGTGAACGCGGAGGGGGCGAAGGCCGACGTCCAGACGGCCCTGAACGAGGGGTTCACGTTCGAGTACTCCCTCGGCCAGAGGCTGGCGCTGTTCTCCAGGTACCCGGAGGCCGAGGCCGCGACGGAGGCAGCGTCCGGGCCGGGGGTTCTGCGCAGGCTGGTCGAGTCGGACGAGGAGTGAGGCCGATGGGATTCTTCGAGGCGCTGACGCAGGTAGGGCGGGCGGCGGCGTGGCTGTCGTGGGGCGCGCTGGTGGCGTACGCGGCCCTGAGGGTGTGGGGCGTGCACGTGCCGGGGCTCGGGGTGTCCGGGCTGTAAGGGTTTCCGCAGCAAAACAATCCTTCAAGGGGGTCCCCAAGGTGGCTGAGGTGTTCCTTTCCCGCGCCCCGGGCGGCAAGGTGATGCTCGCGGCGATAGGCGACGACGTATGGGACGTCCTGACGGCGGTTCAGTCCCTGAGCGGGCAGACCCTGGCGGCCGACATCGAGGCCCTCGGTGCGATGGCGGCTAAGGCGTCCGCCGAGGCCGAGGAAGCCGGGAGGAAGCCCGCGCAGGTGTCCAGGAAGGTGAAGGCCCTGCCGGCCACGCAGGTCGTGTTCACGATGCGGGCGTTCGAGATCCCGGAGCGGATGATGAAGCCGTGGGTGGAGATGTGCCCGTTCGTGGACGTCGGCTCCGAGATAAAGAAGGCGCACGCGTGGGTGGTGTCCGGCTGGCCAAGG
>Ga0187846_10001751_pt1 | contig 12187 bp, 12 predicted proteins | sample TC_taG_FD_161473 | JGI IMG/M metagenome (GOLD analysis project Ga0187846, IMG submission 161473) | Biofilm microbial communities from the roof of an iron ore cave, State of Minas Gerais, Brazil - TC_06 Biofilm (v2) | ecosystem: Environmental > Terrestrial > Deep subsurface > Cave > Wall biofilm...
TTACATCAAAATCCCAACAAAACTGAGGATCCTGAGACTGAGGAGAACTCAGGAGACCCCTGACCGTGGCGAGCGTGCCCCAAGGGAGCCCCAACGAGGTATTTGAGTATTTCGATGTTCAGATGTAAATGCCGCGAATTTAAATCCGCCTCGCCATATGAGACATTGGCTGCCGACTCCTTAACCCGAGCCAGACCGCTAACGGTTAAAACCCCGGATCAATTAGGCTGATTTGGAATTTACATCCATAACTGGAGCAAGACCTGCGCACCGCCGCCGAAATTCGGCGAGTGCAGCTTTCGTTATGGCTTCAGGTTCGCGAAAACGCTTTTCGTGCGAGCTTCGGCCTGCTTCAAGAACTCAGTGCACGATTGACCAAAGAGCGAAATATCCTGCCCTTGGGGGCTCTCACAGGCCCGCCGAAGCCTCTCCAACGACTCTGGGGGATAATATTTGTCGAGGGATTTGATCTTCCCATCTTGGACAACCGCTTGAGCCCTCACTTCTATGAGAGTGATGCCCAGCTTCAAGAAAAAGTTAGTTCTTTCCATGACCGACCAGGTTACTGTGTCTGCGGCCACTTGAGGATTTATCAGCTCTCCCTCATGCATTCCGGCCTTGACGTTCGACTCGATGAATCCACGGGTGGTCATGACTTTGCTGCCTCTCGTGTTTGTGATCACCGCATCGTCGGCGAAGAAAGCCAATGCGGTTTCCACTTCGCCAGCGTCTTGGGCGGCACTGTACCTTTTCGCCACTGATAACGGATCGGTACCCTGAGCAGTGACATTCGCGACCGGCAGTAATAGAAGCACTGTTAAGAGCGGGGCGATTACTTTCATGGCTTTCACCTCCAATAAACTTATGGAATGCAAAGTGAATACGTCCTGGGCGGAAACTCAGTGTCGACCGTCCGGGACGCAGTCGTGGCACACATCCTCCCGCGGCGGTGGTTTACTGATCCTGCCGAGGCTGACGACCCGACTAACCTCCTGAGCAGCTGTGCAAGCTGTGATGCAAGAAAGACCACACGCGCCGAGCGGAAGCTGCTTCAGGGCGATTTAATCTATATTTTCTTTTTAACCCCGCTTATGGTAAGGCCGGAGTCTGTGACTATCCAATAAATTTCTCGGCCGCCGTCGGTCACGATGATATTCAGATTTCCCACCTGCCCGTTTGGGTAGGTGAGCCTGATACTGCCGGTGCAGTTCGCGTTCACCGTGTACGCGCCCGTAAACTTGTGTGGACCGATCTGACCGTTAAGGCTCCGCGTCCCCTCTGAGGAAGAATTACCGGCTCCGTCAAACGTTTCGATACCGATACCGGCCCACATCTTTTCACCCAGGAGTCCGTTTCCCATCCATGCATAAGCGCCCTGCAAGGTGTTGTTGGAGCAACCCGCCGATTTGGCTGTTTGGAGATCAGGAACCAGGAAGACGATACCGGCCAAGGTGACGAGCCCCACGCTTCCACGCAGAATGGAACGCCACATAATGTCTCCCCCCTTCTCCTCATCGTAGCTTCGTAATAAGCGGAAACTCTGAACGGTGGAACGTTATACCCTTAAGCTACGCTATCCGCATGACCCTGACATCAAATGGTTGGGCCCGCGACCTCAATTCGAACTGTCGCCGCGCTAGGTGCTTCACGAGCGAAGCGGCCAATGTCGGCTTCCGTAAACGACGCGATCTTTTCGGCCTGCGCGCGACCGCGTCCCTCACGAACTTCTTTGTTGGTGCGCTTCACGGTTGCCATATGGGATCGCTACTGCAGGTTTCCGACTGAATTATGAATTAATCACTTGTTCATCAACTAGTACTTTTTCAGTTCAGTTCGCAGCTCGTTGAAGATCCGCAGGTCAAGTGCCTTGGCGACCTCATCTACACTCTTGGTTAGCAGACCCACATCCGTTAGCAACTTCCCGTAGAACCGCACGGTCTTCTCAGTGTCGAGGTCGCGCCAATTGGCCGGCACCATGTCCGCAGCAGCCAAGACATTGTCGAAGTTGCTCGCCCCTCCAAAGAATCCTTTGTCAGTGAGGGGCTTGACTGCGTCGGCACGATCATCGGGCTGGAAGTCCGCGGCGCGGAAGATGGCACGGATGGCACGCTTCGCCGCAACCGGGTTAGAGTGGTACCAGTCCTGCGTCGTGACGAGAATGCAACAGGCCAGCTTCGACCAGGGATCGTCCATGAGTTGGCTATGCACCATATGCCCTTTGTTGGCAGGGTTCGCCTTGAGGGCGGGGGCGCGGTCAGCACCAACACGTACCGCGTCATTCTTGCCTTCGAGGTACAAGTTGACCGGATTGGCACCGGTTTGCGCCACGAAATTGACTTCCTTTGGATCGACACCGGCGTACTTGAGGACGATCGATATGTAGCTGTAGGGTGGATCGCTGATTGCCTTCGACCCGACGACGATCGTCCGGCCTCGGAGGTCAGTCAGCGAACCGATGCCCTCATGCGCCCATATCTCCAAACACCCTGGATGGAGGCTGCCAAATCCGACGACGGCTTGCCCTCTCTGGACGTTGCTGGCAAATTGGGGCGGGTCCATCGGACCCAGATGCACTTTGCCGCTCGCCAGCGCCGACTCGAACTCCGGTGGCGAGGTCGCTCCGGTGATTTCGATATCGGTGAAGCCCTCCTGGCGGAGGTAACGCTCGGCTGCCATGATCGGCGCATCACACCCGAAGCAGGCGATGCGGATGGTGTTGGTCTCGGGCGGAGGAAGCGGTGTCGGAGTAGCTGCTAGTGTAGAAGCAGGGAAGAGAAGCTCACCGGTTGAGATTGCTGTCGCAATACTTGCACCGCACCGGAGAATCTCGCGTCGAGTAAGCTTTGCTATTCTCTCCCCGCCGGTTTGTCGAGACCATATTTCCATGCTACCCACCCCCCTTCAATTGTGCTGCTTTTCGATTGGATTGCTCCCTCAGCGAAAAAGATCAACTGCCGATAAGACCATGTGACTAACCTTCTTTGAGCGCCCGTGACAATAGTGAAGAAATGAAAATCTACTCATTCTGCCTTTCCCGCTCACCCTAACCGACGAAGTCATACAACCAGAAATTGGGTGAGAATCAGGATGAGTCAGGGGACGTTAAGATCCTGGTTCGAATAACTGAGTTCTTGAGAGGAGGACTGAACCCTTCTTTCAGTCAGGCCAGTTGTTGCTCAGATGATTTTCAACCTACGCCAGTTAGGATGAGAGTAACCAAGAATTGTTTCCCGCCTGGAATACCTAGGGTGAAGAATCTCGAGGTTACCCCGCGCAATCAGAGCAAGCTAAAGCGGCGTAGAGAGAGGGAAACTGCGGAATGCCAGGTGAATCCGTCCTCGCCATCCCATGAACCTCGGATGGCCCGGGACTGGCGATCTCAATCAGAGCCCGTAGAGAGGTAGACGGAACAGCCCAGATCGTGTGTACGTCCCCGTATCCATGCGAGTCTCGGGGGGTGCCTACGAGTATTCCTATGACCTCGCCTGTCGAAGTGAGAGAATCGGCGCTCCACTCATTCCCGGCCTCAAAGCATGATCGCTGTGAAAGCAGACGAATCCATCACGACAGTCAGGGAGCGCGGCGGGCGGGGTTTTGCGGCAAGGTGACGGGCATTGATTTGAGCCCGTATCTCGTACGGGTTGCCGGTCGTCTGAGTGCGGAAGAGGGCCTCGCAGAACGCGTCGAGTTTCGCGCCGGCGATACGCGCGGCCTGAATCTGCCTTCGGGCAGCTTCGACGCCGTCATCGCGCACACACTGGTGAGTCATGTGGACGATCCACTCGCGGTCGTCAGCGAGGCGGCGAGGCTCGTCAGAACCGGAGGCATGGTCGGCATCTTCGACGGCGACTATGCGTCACTCACTTTCGACCATGCGGATTCTGCGCAGGCGAAGGAATACGATGACATCATCATCAGCTCGATCGTCACGAGCCCACGGACCATGCGGCAGATGCCGAGGCTGCTCCGCGCTGCGGGGCTCACACTGGTGGCGTCGTTTCCAAGCCTCGTCGCCAAAATTGGCAGGGCCGATTTTCTGGCTGCCGGCCATCGCCTCGCTCCGGAGGCTGATTCCCGCGGCCGGCACCATGACTGAACAAGGCGCCAACGCGCTTGCCGATAATCTGCTGAAAGCATCGGACGAAGGAGTGTTCTTCGGCGCCAGTAACTACTATAGTTACGTGGCGAAGAAAACCGCCGACCGCCTAGCCTGATATCACCTCAGGACGGGTGGGGCGTCGCCACCTCCACCATGATCAGTTTCATTCGGCCGTGATCAAGAGATTGCGAAGACCAGAAGAATAGTTGTTGCCACTTAAAAGGAGGGACGGGGATGCATACAGTACGATGGGGGCTGAGGACCATCTTGTTTGCCATAGCCGTGCTCGGTTTTATTGGATCCCAGGCGCCCGCATCGGGTCCACGCATTTTCATAGTCGACAGCGATGCCAGCCTCCTCGTACGCATCGATGACATGACGGGGGCGGGCTGGACCACCCTCGGCAGCCGAGGCAGCGGAACTAATCAGTTCTTCACGCCTGATGGGCTTTTCGTGGACGCATCTGGAAGCATTTACGTGGTAGACACTGACAACCACCGGATCGTCCGGATGAACGATATGACGGGGGCGGGCTGGACCACGCTCGGCAGCTTCGGCAACGGAGTCCAACAGTTCAACCTTCCCCGCAGCATCTTCGTGGACGCAAGGGGAAGAATCTACGTGACCGACACAAAGAATAGCCGGATCGTGCGGATCAGTGGCATGACCGGCGCAGACTGGACGACCTTGGGCAACCAGGGCACGGGTATTGGCCAATTCTGTGATGACATAGACGGCATCTTCGTGAGCCCCGCCGGGCAGATCTTCGTGGCCGACTGCCATCGCATCGTGCGCATGGATGACATGACCGGAGCGGGCTGGACAACGTTCGGGAAATCTGGCTTTGGGAAAGGCCAGTTTTATGGTCTGGGGGGGATCTTTGTTCGCTGACCCGCGTGCTATTGCTCAGCTGGTACCGGGCGTGAAAGGAGTTGCTGGGTGTACTGACCCTGGGCCGGCCCTTTGGAGACCACCAAAAATATGCAGCGGCGAAGGGATTTGAACCCATGACCTGCGCATTCACGAGTCTCCCTGAGAACCCCTTCCAATCTGCAGAATCTCCGGAGTCCCAAAATCCCAATAAAAACACGGATCCGATACGGATGGAAACCCTCGAAAACCTTGATCGTGGCAGGCGTGCCCCAAGGGTGCCCCAAAGAGATGTTTCGAAGTTTGTTCAGCTTGCGGAAAACTATTGAAAAATATGGAGCCGGCGGGGAGATTCGAACTCCCGACCTCCGCATTACGAATGCGCTGCTCTACCGCTGAGCTACGCCGGCCCTGCTAGCAGAGCAAGTATACACAACCCCCGGTGGAGCAACAACCTGATAGGGGCTTTAACTCCCTCGGCGCGAGTGCTCTATCACGATCAGGACGCCGGAGACTATTCCGACCAGTGTGGGAATCGCACCAAGACCCTTGAGGACATCGAAAAAGGCCAGTCCATTGAGGATGAGGTAGGCGCCGAGCAGGAACATTCCCCAGTTAGTAATCTGCATCACGGCCCCCCTTATCGGAAAATAAGAACCCAACACCGTGAAGAGTAAAGGCGGGATGTCCGGACAACCTTACCATCCCATCGCGTAGCCGTTGCGGCGGGGATCGGCCCCACCCATAATCCACCCGTCCTCGCGGAACAGGATTCCCTGCCCGCCTCCCACGCGCATGGACCAGTCGTCCAGCATCTCGAGGCGGTAGCCGCGGGCCGCGAGGGCTTTGCGAACATCAGGCGAGAATCGGGCCTCCAGCAGGAGTTCTTTGGGGGGCATGGGATCGCCCACGTCATCCTTCCACCGGAACCGCGGGGCTGCAATGGCGTCCTGAATGTTGCGCTTGAAATCGATAAGACCGATGATCATCTGCGCCGTTGTCTGCGGGATGCCGTAGGAACCCGGTGTGCCGATCATGAACGCCAGGCGGCCGTCCCGCACGGTGTGCGTGGGTGAGAGGGGGTCGATCCCGAGCGAGCGCGCAGGTGTCGTGTGGGTACCGTGGACCCCAAATGTGTGGACGGGAGATGAGGGTGATTCCCGGCGTCCGCCGGGGGAAATTGCCTTCGGGGCTCCCGGGATGAGCGTGCACCAGTAGTGCGCGTTATTCAGCGCGATCCCGGTTTCCCCGATGACGACGCCGGATCCGTAGGAACTCCCGAGGGTCTGTGTGATGTTGATGGCGAGCCCGCTCGCATCGGCGGAGGCGAGGTGGGTGGTCGAACGCTCTGGTGACCGCCGTGCGCGCCGGATCCGGCCCGACCGGGACCGCGGGGCTCCGGCGCCGACCGCCCACCTAGACGGCCCAACTCCCCCGCGCGCCGCGCGGGTTCGATCCACAACCTGCGCCCGCAGTTCCGCGATCCGCTTGTCCGAAAGCATCCAGTCAATGGGGACGTCTGCCCGGGCGGGGTCCGCCACGTGTGCGAATGCATCCATGCGCGCCAGCCGGATCGCTTCGGCGAGGAGTGCGATGAAATCGGGGCCGAGCGGGTCCATGTCCGCGAGGTCAAAGGCTTCCACGATGCGCAGCGTCTGGAGAACCTGCACCGCGCTGCTGGGCGGGGGAGTCGTCCGGACCTCGAATCCGCGGTACCGCGCGGTCACAGGGGGTTCCCAGCGGAGTGTGTCTGGAAAGTTGCGGAGATCGTCGGCGGTGATCAGTCCTTTGTGCTCTGCGAGGTACGCGCTGATCGTATGCGCGATGCGTCCTTGGTAAAACGACATCCACCCTTCGCCGGCGATCGTCCGGAGCGTCGCGGCCAACCCTGATTGGCGGAGCACCTCACCGGGCTCGTACGGGCGTCCGTTCTTGAGGTACGTGCGCTTCGCGTCTGGAAATGGCGTGAGCCGCCCGATTTCCTGAGTCGTCCTCACCTGGTCAAAGATGGTTACCGGGACTCCGCGCTCGGCCAGTTCGATCGCGGGCTCGAGCACCTGCGTGAGCGGCAGGCTGCCGTACTCACCGTGCACGCGCGCCCATCCCGCGACGTTGCCGGGGATCATGGGCGCCAGCGGACCGAGGTCCTGCGTCTTGCGCGTGAACACTTCGGGCCGCGCAGCTTGAGGACTGCGGCCCAAAAAGTTTAGCGTGCGCGTCTGGCCGCTCGGCAGCGAGACGACAGCGACACCGATGCCTCCGATGCCGGAGAAATACGGCTCCACTACCGTGATGGCCACCGCGGTCGCAATCGCGGCATCTACCGCGTTGCCTCCGGCCGCGAGCATCCGCAGGCCCGCCTGCGTGGCCAGAGGATTCGCGGACGCGACCATCCCGCGTCGGCCCAGCGCCGTCGGGCGGACTCCAAATTCCGAGGCGCCTCCTGCATACGCCACGCTGTTTCCTCCCCTCAACATCGAGCGCCGCGCACACGCGTACACAACCTGTGCGAGGCCCTGCCGACCCCTCGGGGTTCTACGCTGTGCCATCATTTCCTCCGGGACAACTCTGCGTGTGATGGGCGTTGCGTGGCGTGCACCAAAATTTTTCTCGCACAGGCGGCGGTTCGGAAGGCGACCCCGTCCCGGAAGCGAAATACCAGCGAACATGCGGACGGCTTCGGCGCATGCTCTACCAAGCGGTCATACGAGGGCATGTGTGGGCATAAGAGAGGGTGTGGGACGGCTAAGGGACGGCGTGACAGTACGTAGGGACGTTTGACACGCCGGGGCCCTTGCGTACATAATGAAGCGGTCATAGAACAGATCCTCCCGCAAGACGCTCATTGCCATCATTCGAAAAGTGTGGGAGGGGATGGGATGCCGGCAACCCTCGTTGTCGCAAACCTCCGCTCCGGCGGCGGACGGGCCCGGGACGCGCTTCCTCTCGTGACCAGCGTGCTCAAGCGCGCCGGGCATGAACACGAACTCATCGTCGTGCCCACGGCGGAAGAGACTGCGTTTCTGCTGGCCGGGGCGCTGCGATCGAGCCGTCAAGAGTTTGACCGGATCATTGTGCTGGGCGGGGATGGAACCATCGGCGGCGCCGTGAACGGCATTGTGAACAGCGGCGCGAACCTGCCGTTAGGGATCGTCCCGTGCGGGACCGGCAATGAGATCATGCGGGGACTGGGGCTCCCCAAAAACCCCGAAAAGGCGGCGCAGGTCTGCCTGCGCGGGCGCGCGGTCCCGATCGATGTTGGCAAGGTGGACGGCCGATACTTCCTCAACACGTTTGGACTCGGCGCCGATGTCGAGGTTGTCAAAATCGTCAATACGCTTCGCGCCCGTTATCGCTTTGCCCGCGTGCGGTCGGTCTACTACCTGGCCGCCTTGCTCCTCATTTCTTCGGGGTTCGATCCTTTCTTCGTGGAGGTGCAGGTGGGAGATCGCGTCTTCCGCGGCAAGGCCCTTCTCATCGCTGCGGCCAACGGGCGAATCTACGGAGAACGGCTCCCGGCTCTCCCATCCCCCAGCCTGACGGACGGACTGCTTGACCTCTACCTCTTACAGGAACTCGCCTCGCGCCGGTTCCGGAAGACGGCCCGCCTCCTGCGTCGCCTACCGGTCCCTGAGCTGAGCGTGCAACGCTGCTCGCACGTCACGATCCGGCTGGACCAGCGGCGGGAAGCGCAGGTCGACGGCAGCCTCATCGGTCCGCGGCAGACATTCGAACTCTCGTTGCACCCCCAGCGGATCGCCGTGATCCATCCGGCGCCGCCTGCGCTCGCGGGGGAGGGCCTGCAGCCGCTCGTTGGTGCGCGCGCCGGCGGGATGAGCGAGCGCGCGTGAACCGAAAGTTCCTCGCAATCCTGTCCTGCAACTACGGGGGAGGCCACCGCCGCGTCGGGGAAGCCATCGCCGCCGAGTGGGAAGCCGAGACCGGTGGGCGGGCGGACCTCGTCGATTTCTTTGCGCGGTTTGTCCACCCGGTGTTCGACGCGATCACGAAGTTCTCATATATCCAGAGCGTCCGTCACGCCCCCGTGCTGTACGGGATGTTCTACAAGATGACCGGGGACATCCGCCCCGACTCAGCAGTCCAGCGCGCCATCAACCGCATGGGGATGGAACGATTGGAACAATATCTCGGGGCCGAACAACCTGACGCGGTGTGCTGCGTCCACTGTACCCCCGCCGGGACGATGTCCGATCTGAAGATTGCCGGCCGCACAACGGTGCCGTGCCTCACCGTGATCACCGACTACGTCACGCACAGTCAATGGATTCACCCGTACGTCGAAAAGTACTGCGTGCCCAATGCCTCTGTCCGAGACGGTCTGGTGGCCCGGGGGATTCCGTCGGACCGGATCGCGGTCAGTGGGCTGCCGATCGAGCAGAAGTTTCTGCGCCCGCTTGATCGCGAAGCGCTCCTGACACGGTTCGGCCTCAGCTCCACCGCTCCGGTGGTTCTGGTGATGGCCGGGGCATACGCCATGCTGGGTGGGGTTCCCGACGTCGTCGGAGTGCTCGCGGACTTCCCCCACCCGCTGCAAGTCATTGTCGTCTGCGGACACGACCGCCGATTGGAGGATCACGTGCGGGCGCAGGCTGCCCGCTCCCCACACCGGTTCCAGGTCTTCGGCTACGTGGATATCGTCGAAGAACTCATGACGGTGAGCGATCTGCTCATCACGAAGGCCGGTGGAGTAACTGTGAGCGAGGCGCTGACCAAGCGCCTCCCGATGCTGATTTACCGGCCGATCCCCGGTCAGGAAGAGGGCAACACTCGCTTCCTTCTGGAGCGCGGAGCCGCGCTCGTCTCCCGGACGCCGCAGGGACTCCGGGAGACGTTGGGTGACCTCCTCACGCACACGGAACGCCTCACGGCAATGCGTGACGCCGTGACCAGCCTCAGCCGGCCAGACGCCACCCGGGTTGTCGTGGAGCATCTGGCGGCTCTCGCAGGCGAATCCAGCGCCGGGCGTCCGGCCTTGGAGATGCGGCCCATCATCTCTTCGCCAGCCCCCTGATGGCTCGGACCGAAACCGCTCTGCTGGCAATCACGATCGGGCTTGAGGAATTCGTCCACGGGGCCCTCTTGATCGTTCTCCTCCCCACGATGCTCACCGTCCGGTTTGGCTGGGCGATGGGCACGACGGGCGCGGCCGTCTCCACTTACTTCTTCACGGAAGTCGCGCTGAAGTTGCTCGCCGGATGGTTGGTCGACCGGCTGGGAACGCGGAAGATGATGCTGTGGGGATTCTGGCTGTACGCCGTGGCGTTCACCAGCCTCCTTTTCGCCCAGACGACATGGCAGGTGTTCGTGGCGTTGGCCGTGATGGGCGCGGGCGCCTCGCCGCTCTGGCCCGCGGCACTCACCCGGCTGACAAAGAACGCCACGGAAAGCGTCGGTGGAACACTGGGGCGCGTGTTCTCGACCTGGTTTCTCGGGGCGGGCCTGGGCATTGCGCTTGCCACGTTGATCAGCCGGGCGACCCATCCCCTCTCGCTAAGAGTATTCATCGTACCGCTGCTCGCGGCGGCGATTCTCGGATTCCGTCTGAGCCCGGACACGGGCGCGAGACAGGCGCGGGGGAGACCAAGCCCCGGGCGGCTGATTGGGCTGATGATCCGGTCGCTCGCGACGCTGGCCAGTAGCCTCGTGCCTCAGATTATCGCAGCCGGTATCCTGATTCCCATCGTGGTTCCATATCTGGAGATCATCCGCGGACTGGACGAACGGGAACTCTTTCTCCTCCTCATTCTGGGACCGGGGACCGCGCTGGCCTTACTTGCGCCTGCGGGCCGGCTGGGGGATCGTTTCGGGCGGAAGCGCACGTACGCGATCGGGCTCGGGGCGGTGGCGCTGCTTCTTATCCTATTGCCGTTCTGCGGGAATCTTTGGACGCTCATCCTCGACTTCATTGGAATCGGCATCGGCTACGCCTTCGTCCTTCCCGCCTGGAACAGCATCCTGCTGCGCCTCCTCCCGTCGGACGTGCGGGGCGCGGGCCTCGGTGTGATGATGACCATCGAAGGCTTTGGTGGGGTCATCGGGCCCCTCGTCGGCGGGTTCCTGTGGCAGTGGTGGAGGCCGGAGTCGCCGTTCTATCTCAGCGGCGGCCTGCTTCTGGTTGCCGCCGGGGCGTCTACGCGGTGGCGGGCTGAGGCAGTGGAGGGATAGGCGTCGCGAGACCGGCCGGGAATGCCTGACGTTCTGTGGACGGGCCTCGCCGCTGCGGCGGTTGCCCTTGCAGGCCCGATAGCGTATACAGCGGGAACCCAGGTAGTCGTCTCGGGGCTGCGCCTGGGGGTCGTAAAGCGGGGGCCGGCCCGCCCCATGGTCGCGCTCACGTTTGACGACGGCCCCGATCCCGTGCATACCCCCCCGATCTTGGATGCGCTCGCCGCCGCGGGGGTACGGGCGGCGTTTTTCATGGTCGGACGCCGGGTCGAAGCCGCCCCGGCTCTCGCGCGCGCGGTCCGAGCCGCCGGCCACGACCTCGGCAACCACACGTACGCCCACCGGCACCTTTGGATGCTCACGCCCTCCGCGTCGATCGCCGAGGTGGATCGCGGCGCGGCCGCGGTGGCCGAGGCCACCGGCACCACCCCGCGGTATTTTCGGCCGCCGTGGGGGACATTCAACTGGACAGCGTACGTCCGGGCTGGGCAGCTGAACGAGGCGCGGATCTTGTGGTCAATCCGGCCGGAAGGGTGGCTCCTTCCAGCGCCTGCGTCCCGCCTCGCGTCCTACGTTGTCCGAAAGGCCCACCCCGGGGCGATTATTAATCTGCACGATCGCGGAGGGCATCCCTCCACACCCGCCGCGACGTGTGAAGCGCTGCCGCGAATGATCGCCGAGCTCCGCGACCGGGGATTTGAGATCGTACCATTGCGGGTGCTGCTCGGCGCCTCGGAGCAGAAATCAGCGGGGTGACGCTTTACACGAGGGCGAAGAGGCGGGCCGGCCCTCCGGTGGCGTCCCTAACTTTTGCTAGACCCGCCACTAGCGTGGCGCCCACCGCCGGCACCTTGCCGAGATTGGCGATACCCTCAATCCCCCATCGGCCCGCAGAGAGCCACAGATAATGGGTCTTGAAGTCCTTGGACGGCCCATGGTCGAGCGACATCGTTTCGACGGCGAGCCCGGCGGCGCGGCGCTCCGTGAGCAGCCACTCAGCAGCCTCCGGACCGATGCCCGGGAAGTGGAGCG
>Ga0187846_10001752_pt1 | contig 12185 bp, 6 predicted proteins | sample TC_taG_FD_161473 | JGI IMG/M metagenome (GOLD analysis project Ga0187846, IMG submission 161473) | Biofilm microbial communities from the roof of an iron ore cave, State of Minas Gerais, Brazil - TC_06 Biofilm (v2) | ecosystem: Environmental > Terrestrial > Deep subsurface > Cave > Wall biofilm ...
TCGGGGTAATCGTTGGTGTTGTTTACGACGACATCGACGACACCTTCGTTGTTCAAATCTCCGAAAGCCGCGCCGCGGCTCACTTTGAGCTGCGCGAGGACTCCTTTGGGCCCGTCGTCAACACGGACGAAACTGCCGCCCACATTGCGAAAGAGCAACATTGGTTCGGGATACGTTATGTCGGGCTGGTACGCAGTGATGTCGTCCTGGGTGTGCCCGCTGACGGCGAAGATATCAAGGAGCCCGTCGTTGTCATAGTCCATGAACTTTCCGCCGAAGACGACGTAAGGGTAGGAAGGATCGCGCAAGCCGACCTCCCCGCCCACGTCGGTGAAAAACTGCCCGTTCAAGTTATGGAATAGCGCTATGCCCTCGGTCTGAAAGTTGTTTACCAGAATATCTAGCCGGCCATCTTGGTCATAGTCGCCGAAGTCGGTACCCATTCCGGCCCTGGCCACGCCCTCAGTACTATAAGCGACTCCGGCCGGCAGACCTACTTCTTCAAAGGTGCCATCCCTCTTGTTGTGAAAGAGGAAATTTCGCCCGCGATCGTTTGCTACGAAGATATCAGGCCAACCGTCTCCGTCATAGTCGCCTATAGTCACGCCCAAGCCACGCCCCCTCACGCGGTCGATCCCCGCCGCGTGGCTAACGTTGGTGAAGGTCCCGTTTCGGTTGTTGTGGTACAGTAAGTCGGTCGTCGGCTCAAACAAGTCGGGAAGACAGTAACTGAGTAGACCGCGCTTTTGATCGCCACAAGGCGGATGCTGGCCTAATTCGTAAACGACGTAGCGCGCCACAAAAAGATCCAGGTACCCATCCCTGTCGTAGTCAAGGAAGGCCGCGCTCGTGCTCCAGCCACCGCCTCCCACACCAGCTCCTTCCGTAACATCCTCGAACGTCCCGTCACCTCGATTATGCAGGAGCTGGTTTTTGCCGAAGTTTGTGACGTAAAGGTCAGGAGAACCGTCGTTATCGTAGTCGGCTACGGCTACGCCCATCCCGTAACCCCGCCCCTCGGCGTGGGCTGCTTGGGTGACGTCCGCAAACCTGAAGTCGCCCAAATTGCGGTAGAGACGATTGGCATATTGCGGACCCTCTTTTTGGAGTGAGGGAATAGCGGCACCGTTCACCAAGTAGATGTCCAACAAACCGTCGTTATCGAAATCTATGAGGCCGCAACCGGAAGCGAAAGTCTCGATTAGCTGCTTTGTTCCTCTGGCCCCATTGTGATGGCGGAACGTAATCCCCGAACTGTCGCGTACATCGCGAAAGGGGCTGGAAAAGGCGACCGATTGCTGCAACTTCCCGGAATTTGCCACCCAAGCTCCCCCTAAGGGCAAAAGCGACAAGCTAATGATCCATAAGCGCGTCTTGGGGATGTTTCTCATTTGCCCTTTGGAGAGACTTCGCCAAGCTCGCGCCATCTCTCCAGCGGAGTAGGTTCCCGTTTCTTGGGCAGGTCCTCAGAGATGGTAAACTCCTTTTGGGACTCGTCGTTGTTCCCTAGGCGAGCCAAAACCAACCCTAACTGGTAGTGCGCCCGGCGGTCCTTCGGCACTAGCTCGGCAGCATAACGCGCCGACTCAAGCGCCTGTTGCAAATCCCCGATTCCAAGATAGGCCTCGCTCAGGCGGAGGTACACCTCGGGATTTTGGGGACGAATCCCTCGCGCTGCTTGCAGGTATACGAGCGCCTGCTGTCGCTGACCTTGGGTCAGAAGAACAGCTCCCATCTGCATCTGCGTGTGGAAGTCGCCGGGAGCAAGCTTCAGCGCTTCCTGATAACAACGGAGGGCCACTTCCGAATGCGCGATTGCTTGCTGCGCGAGTCCCAGGTAATACCAGGACCGCACGTCGTCACGCGCCAGGTCCAACGCCTTGGTGAAGAATCGCACCGCTTCTCCGTCCGAATGCTGCTCGAGCCGGATGAGCCCCATCAGCCGGAAGGCAGAAGGGCTGGGCTCAACCTCCAGCGATCTTTGCAGCGCCTTCTCGCCGTCCTCCGTCTGAGATTGCCTAAGATAGAAAATCGCCAGATTGGTCCAATACACCGGCTGGTCGGACCACAGCCTCACGGCTTCCCGCAACTGACGCAGCGCCTCCGAGCTGTTCCCAAGCTCAGACAAGGCAAGGCCAAGCAATTCATGACTGGGGGCGTGATCGGGGTGAGTGGTGAGAACTTCCTCGAGTACCGCGACGGCGTGCCTCTTGTCTCCCGCCCGGAAGGCTCGCAAAGCCTGATCTAAACCCGCGTCGGGATCTTGCGCTAGGGCTGAGCCGGAGGTCAAAGACCCAACCATCACCCAGTATCCGAGGCCGATCAACGCGACGGTCAGCCTTTGAAGAGCTCGGTTAATCCTCAATGGAACTTATTCGGTCCTTCTGATGTCCGCACGTCTCCCGCCCCCAAGCTCTTGAGTTTCTGGAAAGTCGCCAGTTCTGCGCCCGCCTTGTCGAGATCCTTTGCGCTCCTGTAAAGTTCATAAAGCATGTAGTGCGGCTCGGGGCGCTCCCCGTCGGCGACAATTACCGCCAGGAGAGTTTGGATGGCCTCAGTGGTTTTGCCCTCCAGGCGGTATAATTTGGCCATATCCAATTGCGCATCGATCAAGCCAGGTTCGAGCTGTAAAGCGCGTGAGAGATGCATTGCCGCGCCCGTCAGTTCATTGTTCTGGAGGAGAACGTCGCCGAGTAGGTAGTGAGAGGAGGCGTCATAGGGACTGATCTCAAGTTCCTTCACCAGTTCCGTACGCGCTTCGGTCAGTTGGTTCTTTTCCCAATACAGCGTGCCCAGCGCGAAGTGAAGCCCGGCCAACTGGGGCGTCGCGGCCAGGGCTTTCCGGTATTCACCGACGGCAGCGTCTGTCCGCCCCTGCTGCGCAAAGAGTTCGGCCTGCAACTCGTGCATGCGGGAGGAATCTGGGGCTACCTGTTTCAGCTTTTCAAACGCATTCAACGTGACGTACGAAGCTGCTTTTCCTTTGTGATAGAGAGCATCCGGATTGTTTGGCTCAAGTTCAACCCATCGGCTGAGCACAGTGAGAGCCTTCTCATCCTGACGTACTTTCAGATAGGCCAGACCGAGGTACTGGGTCACCACCGGATCATCCTTCTTTTCAGCATATAATCCCTCCAGTAAGGGGATCGCGTTCGCGAATTCATTGATATTAAAATAGCTGAGGGCTAGCAGTATTTTGGCATTTTGCAAGGCAGGATCAAGGTGGAGAGCGCTTTGCAGAACAGGGATCGCGCCTTGGTAGTCGCCCTGCATGTATAAGGCGAGGCCCAGGTTCGAATATGTTTCTGGGGACCGGGAATCATACCTGATAATCTCCTGGTACGCCTCCTGAGCCTCCTTGAACCTGCCGTTGTTCAAGGCCTCTCGGGCTCGGTCGGAAAGCAGTGGGAGCTTCGACGCTTGCTGCGCTGAAGCCCCCGCCACAAAGACGAGGCCACACAAGACAAAGATGCAAAAGAGAGCCATTACTCCTCTCTTCCATTGCGGGCATCCCCTGTCCTTGCCAGTTAAGATCAGCAATTCATGCCCCACTAAAACAGCAACTTTAGACCGAATTGAATCTCCCTCGGGGCCCCGGCCGAAGTAATGCGGCCAAAGGTTGTGGATGCGTCGAGAGGATCACTGTCAGGCGCAAAGAACTGGGCATGGTTCCAAATGTTGAAGAACTCAGCCCGAAATTGGATGCCGACCCGTTCCGTAACCCTCGTGTCCTTCAAGAAGCCCATGTCCCAGTCATTCACGCCCGGGCCCACGATCATATTTCGTCCGCAGTTGCCCAGGGTTCCTGGAGCGGGCACTAGAATGTTCTGCACAGGGAAGTAAGGGTACAGTACCGGGTTGTTTCTGATGTTCGCCCGCAGACTTGAGCTGTTGACTGGCCCGATGCAGATGGCTGGCTGGATTCTTCGTTGTCCGATATTGGCCCAGTCGGTACTTGTTCCCCCGTTGCCCAACTGCGGCCCGGAGGGGTGACCACTGCCGAAAGTCGTGATGCCGGTAACCGACCAGCCACCCACCACCTTGTCCATCGCCCCCAGATTTCCCCAATATTTCTTTCCCTTGCCGAACGGAAGATCGTACGAGTAGCTGGTAACGAAGCGTTGGCGTTGATCGATCGACGACGGTCCTCTCAGATCCTTCAGCGTGCCTGTGACGTCACGATGAGCATATTCGTCGGGTCCCCCGATGTCCAAGGCCTTGCCATAGGTATAGGCAACCAGTAGCAAAAGTCCCTTCGAATATCGCTTTTCAACTTTAACATTCAAACCGTCATAATTCGACCAACCGTTATTCACCGACGACAAAATATCCCCAAAAAGAGGGAAGGGACGCCGGTCCGCAAGCGGCTCCGGGCCCGGGACCGCCAGATTCTCGTTGAAGCGCCGGTTTAGTTTGTGACCTGTTGACCCAACATAACCCACCTCAAACAAGGCACCGAAAGCGGAGCGTTGCACATTCATGTTGTACATGTACACGTAGGGGGTGCGGTCGAACGGGTTCATCGTATTCGGCGAGCTATTCTGCGTGATGATCGTCGTCGGGAACAGGTTTGACAGGGCGTAGCTCGGTGTCGGGGTCGTATTCGATTCCCCAAAAATCTCAAACCAGGGTGGCATCAGCACACCGCGGAATTGCGTTTCGTTGGCCGAGACCAGGTCGTAGAACACGCCGAACCCTCCTCGGATCACCGTTTTCGAAATGGGGTTGTAAGCGAACCCGAAACGCGGCGCGAAGTTGTTGGTGTCTGGTATGCTCAAACCCCTCGGCCATTTACCAGGGCCGACGTGGATCAGCTCGCCGGTAGCAAAGTTCAGCCAGCCTTGCTTATTGTTGATTTCCGTGTAGGGCGACGGGTATTCGTACCTTAGACCGAAGTACAGGTTCAGCTTCGGCGTGACCTTGTAGTTGTCTTGGACGAACCAGCTCAATTGCGTGCTCCTAAAATTGGCCGAGCTGTCACCAAGACCTTCCTGAGCGAAGTTGGGCAAGCCCAGCAGGAAATCGGCAAACGCGGTACCCGTGTATTGGCCGCTGAAGCTGAACTGAGCGCTGCTGGGAAAATCGTTAACGATGAAGAGGCGCTGGCGCCGCACATCGATTCCGAGCTTGAGCGTGTGTTTGCCTCGGATGTAGCTGAGGAAGTCGTTGACTTCGAACATCTGGTCGAGGGTAACCTGGGTCTGGGTGAAGCCCTGGCCCACACCGCAACAACCCGTTACATCAAAGCCGGGCAGGCCAAAGCCTGCGGGATTCTGTGTGGTGTTTGTCAGGCCGATTTGCTTGGCCAAGTCGGGCCCATAGGCACCTTCGTTGAGGCTATTAACCTTACTGCGGTTATAGCCTAAGTGCAGTTCGTTAACCGTGTTCGGATTGAAGATATGCGTGTGCGATAAGGCGAAGTTTTGATCGGCAATGGGTCGGCTCAACCCAAACCCGGCAATCAGACTGGGTTGCACCAAGGGTTCGTTGACAAAACCGTAGTGCGCAAACATCCGATCCCCGTTCGGAAGGGTCCAATCAACTCTGCCGAGCGCCTGGTCGTAACTGTCCACGGTTGCGGCGGTTCGTCCGTAATTGAGCGCCACGTCAAAAGGGCGATTGGGAGCCGGCCAGTAGGGAATGACATTCTTAGCCACCGGGTCGTAACGATCAGCAGGGATGGTGTTGTTGGGAAAGGGCTGGCCTGTCTCTGGATCTGTGATGGGCGTCGAAAATATCCCGTTGCGATCGTTCTGAGTGGGAACGTGCCCCAGGTACGTATTCGTTACAGTTTCCCGGAAGCCCTCGTAAGACCCGAAGAAGAAGGCCTTATTCTTTCTGATGGGCCCTCCCACCGTACCTCCAAACTGGTTCTGCTTGAAGGGAGGTCGATTCGCATCGAAGAAGTTCCGGGCATCGAGGTGATCGTTGCGGATGAACTCGTAGGCTGATCCGTGCAGGTCATTGCTTCCAGCGCGGAGCACCGTGTTGACCACCGTCGTCCCCCACCCCTGGTCGGCCGTGAAAGCGTTTCGCTGGACGTTGAATTCGTCGATGGCGTCCACCGTGGGACGAATAGTGCTCCCACCCCATCGAGGGGATCTCGTCTCAACCCCGTCTAGCAGATAGCTGCTGTCCGTCTCCCGAAGCCCTTCCACTATAATCGACATGTCGTTCCGCGCTTCCCAACTCGTGATCGGGGAGATGGCGTCCCGAATCTCCGAAACACCGGGGGAGAGCATCGCCAACTGCAAGAAGTTACGACCATTCAGAGGGAGAGTCTGAACGGCGTTGTGGGTGATGACCTGTCCGACTACGGTATCGTTCGGCGTGACCAACGCTGCCGCCGCTGTGACTTCGACCGTGGCTGAAACTTGGCCAAGTTCTAGCTTCAGGTCAACCCTCTGTCTCTCTCCAACGTGTAGGACGATATTCGAGGCGATGACCAGCTTGAAGCCCGCCGCCGTAGCTGTAATCTCATACGTCCCCGGGAGAATAAGGGGAAAGATGTAGCTCCCGTCGTCGGCTGTTTTCGTTTCTTGTGTCACATTAGTCGCCATATTTTTCAGTGTCACCGTGGCATTCGGAACCATGCTGCCGCTTTGGTCTGTGACCACTCCCAAAATGTCGCCCGTGAAAGCTTGGCCGGCCACCCGTCGAGGAAGCATCGCTGCTGTCCAGCAAATCGCCAAAGCCACCATTGTAACGAGGGTCCCGACTCTCCTTTTTTGAGTCATAGTCACTTCTCCTTCTCTCTAGTCTCCCATTAGTTTCCAATCGGAACGGACTGGTGCCCAGCCCGATGCATGGCTTCAGGCACCAGTTGGTTTTCTCCCTCCTTGATGCGCAAAATCTGCTGGCTCCTGATGCCGCGGAAGGTCTGCACCAAACCCGAGGGCCAGTCAATCTCCAGCTGTTCAATGACGGTGCTGTCGCCCAATCCGAAGCGCTCCCGCACATCGTTGCTGGACAGAAAACCTCCACTCTGATGCACTTCCTGCAATTGCTCCATGCCACTGGCACGGAGCTTGATTCTTGCTCCAAGTCCGTCCCGGTTGCTCTTCGTGCCTTGCAGGTGGAAAAGAATCCACTGCCCATTAGCGGGCGGTTCACAACGGTACAGCGAAGGTGTCTCATCAAGGTTGTTAATTACAATGTCCAGGCCCCCGTCGTTGTGAAGATCCGCAACGGCAATCCCGCGACCCAGTCGCTTTTGCAACAAGTCCTTGCCGAGCTCGCCCGTTACATCCTTGAACGTTCCGTCATGCTGGTTACGAAGGACTTGGGGATGCTGCTTGTAACCAGTATCCATACCCCACCGGTCAGCTTCCACATAGACATGGCCGTTGGCGAGGAACAGATCCGGCCAGCCGTCCAGGTCATAATCCAGGAACTTCGTGCCCCATTTCACATTGTTCCAACCGACGGTTGATAGCTTTGCTTGCTCGGACACATCGGCGAATTTGCCGCTGCCCATGTTCTGGTACAGAGTGCTGTGATCGTCGGAAAAATTCGTCACAAAAAGGTCCACCCACCCGTCGTGGTTGTAATCGCCGAAATCCGCACCCATGCTGGCCTGTTCCAGCCCGTCCCGGTCGTAGGCACAACCGGCTGTTGCCCCAATTTCCTCGAAGGTTCCATCATGACGATTCCGATAAAGTAGGTTGGGTGTGCCGTCATCAGCCACATAAAGATCCGGCCAGCCATCGTTATCCACGTCCACCCAAAGCGGCGTGAAGCCGTAATACTTCGGGACGTCTGGCCCCAGCGCCTTCTGGGTAACGTCCGCAAATGTTCCGTCGCCGTTGTTGTGGTAAAGAATTCCGGCTGACCCTTTCAGCCCGCGCGGGCCACATTGCACCGGCACACCTTTGTACTGGCATACCCCCGACTGGCCTTTGGCCGGGACTTCCGCGCGGTTGAAGTCGATGTAGCGGGCCACGTATAGATCCAGATGGCCGTCGCGATCGTAGTCGCCCCAGGCCGCGCCCGTACTCCAACCTCCGGCGGCCACCCCGGCTTTCTCTGTCACGTCGGTAAACGTCCCGTCGCAGTTGTTGTGGTAAAGCGAGTTCTTTCCATAATAGGTGACGTAAAGGTCCGTGCATCCATCGTTGTCATAGTCGGCAGCGGCGGCCCCCATCCCCCATCCCCACGCGCCCAGGCCTGCTGCCTCGGTAACATCCGTAAAGGTGCCGTCACCATTGTTGCGGAAGAGTTTGTTGCGATGGGGGTGAGCAGCGTGAGGATTTTCCAGTTCCTCAAAGGTAGCGCCGCTGACCAGGAAAATGTCCAACCAGCCGTCATTGTTGTAGTCGAACACAGCCACCCCGCCGCCTTTCGATTCCAGGATGTAATTCTTGTCCGACCCACCCGATACGTCGTGAAAATTGTCGATACCCGCCTGGTGGGTAATGTCCACGAACCGCAGTGGAGCGGCTTCGTTTGGAGCCCCAACCACGCGGTTCGCGTTGCTTCCACCCGCGAGCCAGAGAAAACCTGGGACCAGCATGAGAAAAAGGTACGTCATGGGCGGCCTCCACCCAGACTCACTTCTTTGGCCGCCCTTTCTTGATCGCGGCGGTGCTGTTGCGAGGCCTGGAAGCGTTTCAGCATCGCGGCGGACTCTTCATGCTTTCCTAGCCGCTCCAACACGCGGCTGAGGAGGTAGTACGAGGCCTCAAATTCGGGGTCAACGCGGATGGACTCTTCCAACTCTTCCCGCGCCAACTCATCGCGCGAAGCCTCGAAATAGATTTTGGCCAGCTCGTAGCGCGCCGGAGCGTGTCGGCCATTCAACTCAATCGACCTCTTCAGCTCCAATTCGGCCCGCTCCTTCTGTCCGACCATGGAGAGCACCATCCCGAGCTGGAAGTGATAAAGAAAGTTGCCCGGGTCAAGACGTACGGCCGCCTCGTATTGGTGCACTGCCTCGTCAGGCTTGCCCAGACTGGACAGGCAACTTCCCATCAAGTAGGCGGCTTGCGGCAGCTTGGAATCGCGTGCGATGACGAGGCTTAACAGGTCGCGGGAAGCCGAATAATTGCCCCGATTGTAATAACTGAAGGCCAGAGTAAACAGATACCGGGGAGAATCTGCAAACCGGGCGCGATGCTTCTCCAGCAGGGCGATAACGTCAGGATCGCGGCCTTGGAGCTGGTAGACGTTTGCCAGGGCGATCAGCGCCGACTCCGGGACGTCCTGCCTTTGCGCAGCCAACTCGCCGTAGCGGCGCGCCTCGTCCGGGCGGTCGATCGCCGCGTAGCCCTGCACTAGCATGCCCAGCTCCTCCGCGGTTAGGGTGTCGTGCGGCGCCTCTCGCAATACGACGAGCGCCCCTATGGGGTCGCCAACCATGAATTGTTGACGCGCCAAGGCCGACCGGATCGCTGCGTCCTCCGGCCAACGGGAGTGCGCTTTCTCAAGGACCTCCGCGGCGTTCTTACTCTTTGAAAGGCCAGCGTAAGCGGCGGCCAGTAGCAAGTAGAGGGGTTTCTGGTCACCCTGCCGGCGGATACTCCCCTCGAGGAGTCGGACTGCCTCCTCAAAGCGTTTCTCCCCATTGAGGGCCGAACCCAAAAGGGTGGCATAAACACTTGAGTCCGCGATGTCGTGTTCGCCGAGCAGTTCAATAACTCGCGCCGGGTGATTCGTCCGGCTCTCAGCCGTGGCCAGCATCACGCGGGCTTCGTCGGAGCCAGCCCGAAGGTGTAGGGCATCACCAAGCGGCTTAAGGGCCGCTTGAGCCTCTCCATGGGCCAGGAGCAACTCTCCTGCCTTTAAGTCCACATCAGGATCGGTGCCCGCCGCGGCGAGCAGTTCATTGATAGCCGCCTGCGCTTCAACGTTTTGGCCAAGGGAGAAGAAACAGTGCGCCAACGGCAAGAGAACGCTCGTGTCTTGGGGTCGCTGTTTGCGGAAGGATTGGAGGTAGCGGACAGCATCCTCGAACCGCCCTTGATGCAGTTGCAGAGTCCCAAGATTGTAGAGAGCTAAGGGCTGGTCGGGGCGGAGTCTAAGGGTGTTGCCATAGGCTTGGATAGCATCCTGTTCTAGTCCAAGTTGGGAGTAAGCGGTAGCCAGGAGACTCCAGGCTTCGGCGTTCCCAGGCTCAAGCCTGACGGCTTGTTCAAGAACCTGCCTGGCCCCCTGGGCATCGTGGTCACGTAAAAGGCTCGCACCCTGATGCGCAAGCTGGACAGCCGAAGTTACCTGTGAGGGGCGTGACTGCGCCTGGCCGGCGGGGAGGGCGAGCAGACACAAGCCAATCGTCAGGAGCCGTGCAAGACGAGCGCGATTCGCGGTGCGCTGATCATGCCAACCCATCACGTTCTCCTGACCGTAGTCTCGTAGTCGGCTCTTCCGGGAAGGAGCCGGGCTATCCGGATGATGGTTTGTACCACTTCCCGAAGAGTCCGATGCCCCAGCCGATATTCAGCCACTACTGGGGCAAGAATGCTTCCGTCTTCGCGATGCCCACCGAATGGCTACGTTGGTATGCATCCAGCTTCGCAACGAAATCCGACCACATGCGCTTTTCATCGATGCTGGTGATCCAGGTAATAGTCCGCTCCGTCTGCGGGTGCTCGAATCGGGCATTGTCGTCCAGTATCGGCCGCGGATGGACTTCCTGTGTCGTCATTCCCAAAGCGAATGCCAAGGTAATGTCATCCCAGATGATCCAGGGTTTCGAGAAGTCGTCCTTCCGCATCGGTTTCACGAAGCGATAATACCAAGCAATAAATTCTTGCCATAACCATCTTCCGACGGGCCCATGCGTACTAATGAGGTCTCTTGCCTGATCGAGCGTCAAGGAAAGATAGTTGCGACAGACGTCCCCGCAACCGACAACGACGGGCGCGTTCGACGCCAGGATGACTTGCCACGCCTTAACGTCATTCAGCACATTGAATTCGTCGCCCCCCTCAGGCCAGTTGTTGAACGCCATGGCTACCACGCGGATGCGCTCGACAATGGAAGGATCGATGAGAATGGCAGAAGCCACGTCTGTTGCAGCGCCGATCGCAATCACATTCAGTCGGTCGGCTTTGGAGAACCTTTCCGAGGACCGAATAATGAAATCAACGCCCGCGTTTGGCCTAGGGGTTTTGACATCTGCAAGTGGTAGACTCGAGCCCTCAAATAGCGGCGGATGTGTATCCATCTTGAGCCGATTCTCAACTTCGTCCAGCAGGACCAAGTAAGTCGTATGGGCGGCCGGCGGAGATACCGTCGGCGCATGCGCTGAAATAATCCCTAGCGCATCAAAATCAGGGTTAACGAGCAGGTAGGCGACTGCCCACTGGTCATCGATTTCATTTCCCACATCGGTGGACAGAATCACAGGGGTCTTGGCTTTGCCTGTTGAACCCCAAGGCAAGCAGAAGAGCAAGACAAGAACACAACGCCTCGACACTCTTCCCGGTTTCATTTATCAGCTCGCGAGAACCAACCCGAACATAACCAACCGGTACAATGGAGATCCTGCGAAATCTACTCCAGCTATTGCCTCCTGTCAAGCCGACCCTTCGGTAAGTTCGGTAAGACCGGCACCGACGCTCGGAGCGGAAGCTGTGGGTTAAACCCCGATTCAGTCATTCGTCCGCAAGCAATCCATCTCGCAGCCCTCAACTCCCGCCCAGTCTTCGCAGGGTCGGCTTGTCGGGACGACTGACCGGGTTTCAACGCGTTGCATGAAAGCTCTACAGTTTGACGGGTCATCATAAGAGTGGTATTGTCATCGCGTTCGCTTGACTGGAGTCGTGTCGGTGTCACGAAATTCTTCGAGCCGTTCCACTCCGAGGATGATACTTGGACGGTGAGCCTTGCGCCTGGGGACTCGAGTCCGGCGACAGAAACATGCGACTGATCTCAACGGGGTTTCCGAAAGCGATTTGACATGCAGACTGGGGACCATTCTTTGACTGCTTAAACATCCAGTGACCGTTTCGGGTGCAGAGATCGAGCAGTTCTCGAAAGTGTATCGGAACGACGCAAGGCCGACTCAGCCGTTGTACGACCGGGTTGTGCTGGAAAGCAAGTAGGGAGGCCCGAGTCCAAACGCCGCCACGGTGACGTCAAGCTGCTTGTGTGAAAAGTCGAAGGGTGCGGTTCTTCCACTTCTCGTTAAAGCCATTGAAGATCGAAAAGATAATGCGATCGACGCTCGCCGCGTTCACAAAACA
>Ga0187846_10001753_pt1 | contig 12183 bp, 14 predicted proteins | sample TC_taG_FD_161473 | JGI IMG/M metagenome (GOLD analysis project Ga0187846, IMG submission 161473) | Biofilm microbial communities from the roof of an iron ore cave, State of Minas Gerais, Brazil - TC_06 Biofilm (v2) | ecosystem: Environmental > Terrestrial > Deep subsurface > Cave > Wall biofilm...
TGTGGGTTCTGGTTCTATCATCGGTTCGGTCGGACTCTCATACAAGCAGATAGCTTCGGGAACTATCGGAACCAATGATATCTCAGCTGCTGCTGTCCAGTCTGGGAATATCTCATCCGGTTCCGTTAGTCAGTTTCATCTGGGATCTGGCGTTGTTCTGTCTGGTAATTTAGGTTCCGGTCAAATCGGAATCAACCATCTGATTTCTGGCCTTCAAATTAGTGGAATTATCAACTCAGGTGGTATTGCTTCTGGAGCTGTTCAGGGCAGCTTAGCAAGCGGCAATAGACATATCTCGTCTGGAACGGTTGGGGCTTTTGATATAGGGTCAGGGCAGATTGGAGCCTCGGGATTTCCTCATGTAGCTTCCGGTGGAATCTCATCTGGTTGGGTTTTGTCCAGTGGAGCAATCATCGGTGCTTCTGGTGGTGGGATCAGAATGATTGCTTCCGGAACAATTTCCCAATTTGATATTGCTCTTGGAGGAATTGCTTCAGGTAATTACGCTTCCGGTTCGATTGGTGCTCCGAGTATTGGTGCTGCGGTCATTTCCGGAACTAATCTTGTCAACAACGCGGTGAATTCCGGTCAACTGGCTTCTGGATGTATTACTAACTTCCATTTTGGTTCTGGTCAAACGGCCCCAGCGGTTGGTTCTGTTCTTTTTACAGCTGGAGAACCGATTTCCGGGACCTGTGCCGTATGCTTGCTCTCTGGGGGTACAGTTGGATTGGCTAGTGCAAATTCCGGCCTCCGAATGCCTTCCATTGGATTGGTGATTAATAATGTTGTCTCTGGTAGTTCTATTTTGACTGTCTATAGTCAAGGAATTGTGAATGTTGCCAGTGGCAATATGATTTCTTTCTTATCTGGTCAAGTGGGAGCTTCTTTCTATGTTGGTTCTGGTGGTCAGTTAGTAACTGTCGGAACAGGCAGCGGTTCTGCCTTTGCTAGTGGAAGTGCTGTTCAGAAGTTGGGAGTTGTTCTCTCTGGTTCCCTTTGGGTAGATGCTTCTCAAGTGATGTTTACTTTCATTTCTGGCGGAATGGTTAGTGGCCTCGGAATGGTGTTTTTCAGTGGTAGGTGATCTATGGCAAATGAAGTCTTTTTCTCTTTTGCTCCAGGACAGACTCCCTATTTTATTGTATTCAATCGTAATGGTCAGGCTTGGAATCTATCTGGTGGTTCTGCTGGAGCATTTGAGAATTACACATCGGCTAATTATGTTAATTATGCTATCTCTGCAACTCAGCAGGGAACCGGGCGCATTTACGAAGGTAACTTTCCATCTAGCATCGTGGCCGGCATTTATAGCATCACGGCTTTTAATCAAATTGGAGGTTCTCCTTCGGAATCGGATGCTCAAGTTGCTGTTGGTGATCTGAATTGGAATGGAAGCGCGACGTTGCCTTTGTCAGACATGGCTACCAGTGGCCAAGTAGGTCAGATTGGACCAATTAGGTTGGCTCGTGGAAATCAAATATTGAACTTTCCATTCAAATTGGTCTCGTCTGTTGATCACATTACTCCATTTACTTCTGGTTTGGTTAGCGGGCAGATTTCTAAAGATGGGACATCGTTTACGTCTTTGCAATCCGGGTTGAATTCGGGTGGAGTTGGCTATACGGAAATAGGTAAGGGATGGTATGCATTAAATGGATTAACAAGTGGAGATCTTTTGGCGAATACAGTAGCTTTGACCTTCACAGCTACTGGTGTAAGTGGAGGTCTTTCAGACCAAAGAGATTTTGGGATTGTTCTTCAAAAAGTTAGTGGATCTGTGTGACACGGCTATGTTATTTTTTCGCTTCCCACCAAATTTGTTTGCGTTTGCGAAACTTGCTCCGCTTGGTGCACCCCTTGCTCCATTGTATACAACATTCGGTGCCCCGATAGGACAAACTGCTATTCCTGGATCTTCTCCAGCGGACGTTCGCTCTGCATACATTTACGGCCTAAACGGTAACAGATCAAAACTTCTTCAAATCAAAGAAGAAGGAGTCAAGACTGCATACCTATCCAACTCCCGTTCGGACCTCCAGACATATATTATCGGCAGCAATCCTGGAGTCAATTGGGCTCCAAGGATGTATCAAGCGGACCCTTTCAATATTTTTCCTGCATATTCAGTTATGCAGGCGGCGTTTACTAATACGACAAATAGAAGTGGAGTTATTTACAATCCTCTTGTTGTTGATGCCGGCGGTTCGTTCCAAGTAGCTTGGTACAGTTTACAAATATCTAAGAATCCTCCTTCGGTCAATAAGGTCCCCACTCCAAATCAGATTTCAAAATTCTTTGCTGGGTCCGGAATAAATTTTGGTGTTTTTCCTTTCATACCACTAAAGATAGAGGATGGTAACAGTGGGGCAGGTTTTGGGAGTATATCGCCAACTGCTGGAGGGGTGGAAATAGCTGCACTTTACAATCCTGGTGGCATCGATCCAACTCCAATTACTAATCTTCATTGGATTCAATTCTTGGCCTACAGTGATCAAACCTTGTTTTCAAAAAGCCAAAATGGTCCTGGAGTTGCTGCTGTTGAGACAGTTAGTGGTAGTACTATTTACAGTTCTGTTGCTGGTACTCCACTGGTCTGTGGCATAGATTGTGCTGGTAAAGATATAGATTCTTCCTACCTCGGAAGAATTGACTATGATGGTATTTCGGGATCAGCGTCCTCCGTGGCCTTTTATGATAATCCTTTTAATGTAGCTGACAATGTACTTGACAATAGTCCACGTAACAAGTCTGATCTTAATATGCTTATGAATTTTGCACTTCCTAACGCCCCTAGAAATGAAGTGCTGTTCTACTTGTTCAAGATGTTTTATATTGATAATGGAACTGGAAATGTGGTGTTTGCGCCTCAAAACGGTGCCGGTTCAGCTACTCCGGCTATAATGCAGCCGGGATTGTGTTACGGATATACGATTCAAGACTTAGATAATAATGGAAAACCGAATCCACCACCGGGACCTACTGGTCCAGGATTCACTATGATGACGATGACTGGCTGAGTTGATATAGTTTTGTTGGAGATTAGAGGAAATGGGTCATTCTGGGCAAGGTCATTACATTAGATTCTGCTCTTGTGGCAATAAAATTTCAGAATGCCGTTGCTTTATAGATAGTCCAAAAACTAGAATAGAAGTGAAGAATGGTTGCTGGATCTGCCGGCAAAAGGTAATGAAAAAATTGAAGGGAAAAGAATTATGAGTTGCCTAATTCTTGGATTGGCTATGGCTCTTGGCGGATCTAAAATTCCAGCACCGAATCCGGTGGATATTTCTGCTGAAATATTGATGCAGAAAAGGATGGCTGAGCAATTTAGGCAGATTGAAATCTCTATTCTGTTACTTGCTCAGCGATTAGAAAAGAGCAAAGATCCCCGAGATAGGGCTGAAGCAGTTAGGCTCAAGGCAGTTTTGAAGAAGTCACAAGATTTGGACATTAATGGACAGTTCAACTCGGTTATAATGGAACTTGAGAGCAAGAGAATTCCCAAATGATTATTGATCAGCAAGATCTTGTGGGTTTTGATGGAGTTGTCTGCTTTCCGGATTTCTCCTTTGGAAATTTGCCGTCGAAGCCCAGTTCTATCAAAGAATCTCCTCAAGTAATAGGCAAATCTAAAAACGCAGCTGCTATAACTGGAAACATTGGTACATCCCAGCCTGGACCTTCCATCATCTTTCCTGTCTCGTAATTTTGGTCTTGTCTATTCTTTTGTCAAAAGTTAAACTTCCCCTTATGGAAGAGGGAAAGCTTCTTAAAGACATCTTGAGGCCTGGGGAAAATATTCCTCCGTATCAAATCTGCCCAACATGCGGCCGGCCGTTTGAAGATGTTCCCTGCGAAGGAAATGGAACCTGTTGCAACCGGCCTCTATTCGACCGCACAATATTTCCTTGTAAAAGAATCAAATTTACCGATACGATGGAAGGCAAGGGTTAAATGCCGGGCTCGTGGGAACAGATGAACTCTGTCTTGGGATATGTCCTTCATACAGAAACTACTTCCGTCGCGTGGGCCTTCGGTCTGCGCAATCTCCAAATTCCTGGACCAATTATTCCATTGGCTGGTATGCCCTTTGATCATGCTCGTAATGCTGCTGCTAAGATGATGCTGGACCAAGGCTTTGAGTGGTTATTCAGTCTAGATAGTGATGTTATTGCACCCAATGACGCTGTTTTGAGACTACTTGCTCATAAGCAACCCTTCATCAGCGGTTTATATCATCGCCGAAGTCCTCCTCATTCTGTAGGAGTGATGATTCGTAATGGTCAGTGGGTAACAAACTATCAGAGGGGAAAGATAATAGAGGTTGATTTGGTAGGAGCTGGCTGCTTGTTGATTCATCGTTCTGTGGTTGAATCGTTCTTTCGTCAACCAATAGCTCCTGGACATCCAATGTTTAGTTGGCAAGTTGATATGCAAGGAATTTTGCCTCCCGGAGAGTGCCTTTCGGAGGATTTTACCACTTGCTTGGAGTGGCGTAGACGAGGAGGAAAAGTGCTTGTAGATACTTCGATATGTTGCCGCCACGTGGGAAATTTTCAGACTGGAGATGGTACAGCTGTTCCTTTGGAGACTGTATCACAAACATGATTACAAAGAAGTTAAAGGGAATTGATGTAACAGGGCAAAGGTTTGGCCGATGGTCTGTAATGAGAAGGGCCGCAAGCATTAAGAGAGCGAAAGGAAAGGGAGCCTACGCTGCGTTTTATTGTAAATGCGATTGTGGTAAGGAAAAAATTGTTAGCGGACAGCATCTTAGAATAGGTGCTTCTAAAAGCTGCGGTTGTTGGAATGATGAATGTGTTAGGGGTGAACACCATCCAATGTGGAGAGGAGGAAAAATAAAGACGAATCGAGGATATTATATTATTCATCGCCCAGAATATTTGGGCAAAAAATACAAAAACACTTATGTTTTGGAACATGTTTTCATCATGTCGGAGCATCTTGGGCGACCTCTCTTCGAAGGAGAGACGGTTCACCATAAGAATGGAATCAGAACAGACAACAGACTTGAGAATTTAGAGCTTTGGTCTACCAATCATCCTCCCGGCCAACGTGTTTTCGACCTTGTTGAATGGGCGAAACAATTGTTGGCTTTGTATGAACCTTCATCTTTACACACAAAGGCAAATACGTAATGAATAATCAATCCATTGTTAGCGGGCAAATTGCTAGTGGGCAAATTGGGGATTTTATCAGGTGCGAAGTTCTTAAGATTCATCCTCCTTTAGAAATGTGTTATGATCTGCGTTGCGACGAAAATGGAGCAATTCTTTTGGTTTGTCCTTGTTGTAATTCTAAGTGGGGCGATTCCTTGGATGCTCTTTTGTCCTTTTTGACGGAGTGGAAGGAAAGGGCACAAACAAGATGGCTTCCCGGTTGGTTAACTTATCCACCACCACTTATGGTGATTGCCAATGGAGTTGCTTGCTGTGTTTGTTCGCCGAATATAGTTGAAGGGAATTGCCCGGTCCATTCTAGTAACCCCCTTCCTTTGCTTAATGAGTTTCCTGGAAGTGGAACAATTCAGAAAGAGATACAGACTTCTACTCCTTCCAAATGGGAAAGTTGGCGGGATCGTTCTCCATTACTTTGAAAGGAAAAAGATTATGACTAAAAATCACTTTCCACGTAACGATTACGTTTTGCTTCGAAGAGTTGTTCATGGTCAGACGCCTAGCGGTATTGCTGTAGGAGACACAACCTTGGAAGGTATTGATCACGTTGTGGTTTCTTATGGAGACAAAGTAAAGAATCTAAAGGAAGGCGACAAAGTTCTGATTGTTGGCCAACATGGGCTGGATTATGCTTTCTTGCCCAATGATCGAGAGCTTTTTGTCACTAAAGAACAAAATATCGTTCTGGTGTATAAATGAAGATAGCTGTTGTTTCAGCACAAGTATTTATTTGTCCTCCTCCCGGCTATTCTGGGCTTGAAATGATAGCATGGCAGGTAGCCAAAGGATTGGCTGCCCGAGGACATGAAGTGGGTCTGTTCGCCCCAGAAGGTTCTTCATGTCCTAAATGTACTGTCATTCCTACCGGCCCTCCCGGACAATGGGATGAAGGTAAGGCTTTTTCTCAGTATTGGCCTCAACTCATGAACTATGATGTTATCATAGATCATTCATGGAGCAAATTCTCGTATAGATTGAAAATGGAAGGGAGACTTAAGGCACCGGTTCTTGGAGTATGGCATGCTCCAGTAGATACGATGTACAAATCTTTACCTCCAATATCTAAACCTTGCTTTACCTTCATCAGTGATGATCAACGTTCTCATTTTGAGGCTCTCTTCAGCCCGGCTAAAGGACGAACGGCATATAATGGCATCGACTTAAATTTCTACAAACCAATTAAGGGGATTAAAAGAACCAATCGATTTCTGTTTCTGGCTCGTTTCTCATCTATAAAGGGTCCAGATATTGCCATCGAAACCTGCAAGAAGGTAGGAGTAGGATTGGATTTAATTGGGGATACATCGATCACTAATGAACCTGAATTATTCAAGAAGTGCAAAGATATGTGTGATGGTGAACAAATCAAGATAATAGGTCCGGCAACAAGAGGGGAATGTGTCTATTACTTCAGCCGTGCCCATGCGTTATTGCACCCAAATTTGAGATTCCGAGAACCTTTTGGGTTGTCTCCAGTTGAGGCTATGGGCTGTGGTTGTCCGGTCATCGCCTTCGATCTTGGAGCTATGAGAGAAACAGTTGGAGATACAGGATGGTTGGTCCATACTGTAGAACAATTTGAGGCTGATGTTAAACAAGCAACAATGCCCGTAATAGAACAAATGAGACCTGAATGTATCGAGAATGCTAAGAAGTTTTCTGTTGAGAATATGGCAGCTAGATACGAAGAACTTTGTACTGAAGCAGTTCAAACTGGAGGTTGGTAGTTGACACACAAAGAGCAAGAGGAATGGTTAAGACAACAGCCTGTACTGATTCAAATAGCGTTTAAAAAGTGGCCTCTTGGTGAATTGTTAAAGGGGGAGTTTAGCATAATCGGATACGGACATTCCAACGAAGCTGGAAAGGTTATGCCTATAGCAATGCTAACTGAAAAAGGAATGCATATGGGTGATTATTTTGGGGAAAATGGTGAAGATAGAATAATACGCAGTCGATGCATTCTCCCAAATAAAGGCGTTTTCGTAGACATAGGTGCCGGAGAACCCATAGTAAGTAGCAATTCTCTTAGCTTTGAGATTGATGGCTGGAAAGTGCTTTGTGTTGACGCTGACGTAAGACAGATAGAGAAGTTCAATTCCTCAGGTCGGAAATGTTTGATAGAGCATTGTATTGTTGGAATTGATGAAGGGATGAGAGATTTTTTCCAGTGTAAGGAGTATGCCAACCACTCTACTGTTTTGAAGGATAGAGATACTGGACATGGAGGGACCAAAAAAGTCTCTCTTCCTTGTCATACTCTTGAAACTCTTTTAATGAATCATCTAATAGACAAAATAGACATCCTGTCTATAGATGTCGAAGGTATCGATTTAGAAGTGTGGTCGTCGATGATTTGGGAGAACCACAAACCATCAGTTGTTATCATCGAAGGAGGTTCGCTCGAAACTAATGAGAAAATAAGGAGTGAGTTTCAGAACAAAGGTTATAAGTTAGCAGAAATGGCTAACTATAATTTCATTTGGGCTTTGCCGGAAGCTTTGAAAACAGATGACATACAAGCAAGTTTATAAGTGCCGTTGCTGTCAATCAGAGAATCTTCAAGAGTATCTTGATCTTGGAGAGCAGCCATTAGCGAACGCTTTTTATGATGGCAAGGAACAGCAATCCCGATATCCTTTGAAAGTCAACGTTTGTTTAAACTGCTTTCATAGTCAGCTAAGCATTGCTGTAGACTCAGTTATTTTGTACAAGAACTATCCATACGTTACTGGCATATCACAATCTTTCCGAACTCATTGTCAGAGTTTGGTTCAAGATGTAAAGGACAAATTGTCCACATCGGTAATACATCCCAAAGTTCTTGATATAGGCTGCAATGATGGAACACTATTGAATTGTTTTAGACAGGAATATCCAGACTGCCGAGCAGTAGGAGTGGATCCTTGTGTTACATCTGAAGATGGCGTTCATTTGATCTCTGGTTTTTGGGGCAAGAGCCTTGCATGCTCAATTGGAGAAAAATTCGATGTAATTACTTCCACCAATAGCTTTGCACATGTTGATGACAATGAAGACTTTCTAAAGGCTTGTGCCCTTGTTTTGGCTAAAGATGGTTTAGTGGTAATTGAAGTGCCTTACCATAAGAACCTTATAACACATTTGCAATTTGATACTATCTATCATGAGCATTTGTCTTACTGGTTGGTAGCTCCATTCATTTGGCTGGTTGATCGTTGTGGCTTCTCGATTGTGGATGTTGTTTTGACTCCCATTCATGGAGGCAGCCTTCGTATTTGGTTGAAGAAAGAACGATCTCTGTTTCATCATCCTTTGGTTCATCAGATGGTAACTTGGGAATATGACTGTAGTCTTTTTTCTTTCGATAGGTATGAAAGATTTGCCATCGAAGTTAAAGGATTAAAGAATCAAATTGAGAAAATAATCGGAAAAAAAGGCAAGATTGGATATGGTGCCTGTGCTAAGGCAACAGTTATGCTTAACTACTGCGATGTGGATTTGGATTACGTAGTAGATGATACTCCACAAAAGCAAGGAAAATTCATACCAGGAACTGAAATTCCTGTACTATCTCCTGAAATTTTGAAGAATGAGAATCCTGGTCAAGAAATTGTCATCTTGCCTTGGAACTTCCAAAACGAAATCATCAACAAGATTAGACATATTCGAACTCCTAAACAAAAGGATTGCTATATCGTTTATCAACCGGAAGTAAAACGATATCCTCTTTTTGGAAACGATTGATGGAAAACTTGACTCTTCTTGGGCGCACTCCCGGCAAGCCTTTTGTCTCCATCTTTATTCCTACGCGAACGCGACCAGATTCCAGATTAGAACAGACAATCAGTAATTGTATTCATGCTGCATCCAAACCTGAAGATTTGGAGTTTCTAATCAAGGTAGATCATGATGACGAACAAGCTCTAAATCTTTCCCAAAGTATAGCAAAGAAATACAATTCCCGATTCTTCATTCATGTAACCCAAAGGGGAAATGGATATTCAGACATTCCACGATATATGAACGAGCTGGCCGAAAGAGCAACAGGAGATTGGCTTTGGCTTCTTGGAGACAATGCTTGGCCTACTTCTCAAGATTGGGATCTTGCAATTGAACAATGGTTTCCTCCCCTTGCGACCTATCTGGGTTGCCAAGACGTTTGTTTGTTCTCACCTATGCTCACGATGGAGGAGGGATTCAAGATTCCCATTTCCCCTACTCCATTCGTGCGCCGCAAGTTATACGAAGTCCTTGGGCATTTGACTATGCTTCCTTGTTGGGACATGTGGTTGAACTCCGTTGCTTTCATGTCTGGTATCCTTATGACAGTTCCAGTGACGATGGAACATGTCCCGGCCAGTTCTCGGACTGATTTGGATGAAGAGGTAATTCAGAGAATTAACGGCAAGCGTTTCTCGATAGAAACCCGCCGCGCAATGGTAGAGGATGCTAAGAAGATTGTGGATTATTTGGAGAATTATGAAAAGAAAGCGCATTGGTCTTCACTGCCGGAACAGCAAGGTTTGCACTTTTGGAGATCCCCCTTAGGGTTTCTCCTTTTGGTTCTTGTTGATAATGAAGGTAAGGTTTGGATAAGTGAAGAACAAGTAAGACACTTCATATCTGGAGGTTCATGGTGTTGGGTTGATTCACATGGAGAATTACTTTCATGAACAAAAATGATCTTATCGTAGTGACAGGCGCCGGCGGCTTTATTGGTGGTCATCTTGTTGGAGAATTGATCCACAGAGGTTATACTAATCTGCGAGCTGTAGATATCAAGGTTTATTCCAAATGGTGGCAATGGCATAAAGAATGTTCTCAAAAGAGGACTTATCATGATTTGTCTAAAAAAGAAGTCTGTGATGATATTTGCAATGGAGCCAAAATCGTTTACAACCTCGCGGCCGATATGGGAGGCATAGGTTTTATAGAAAAGAACAAAGCCTTATGCATGTTATCTGTACTAATTAACACTCACATGCTTATGGCTGCCAAACAGGCAGGTGTCCAGAAGTATTTCTACGCTTCGTCAGCATGCGTCTACAATAGCTCCAAACAAGCCGATCCCAACGTGACAGCATTACGGGAGGTTGATGCCTATCCGGCTCTTCCTGAGGAGGGCTATGGCTGGGAAAAGCTATTCTCTGAGCGAATGTGCCAACACTTTGACGAGGATTATAGTTTGAAGTGCATGATCGGTCGTTACCACAACATTTACGGACCTCATGGAACTTGGAAGGGAGGCCGCGAAAAAGCTCCAGCTGCTTTTTGCCGGAAAATAGCAGAGGCTAAAATTAAGGGACTAAGTGAAATCGACGTATGGGGAGACGGCCGGCAAACTCGAAGCTTTACTTATATAGACGATTGTATAGAGGGCACTTTACGTTTAGTAGATTCTCCCATCACCCAGCCCTTGAACATCGGCAGCGATGAACTTGTTTCCATCGATCAGCTTATAGACATCATCGAAGAAATTGCTGGAACCAAACTTGAACGAAAATATGATCCTTCTGCTCCTCATGGAGTGCGCGGTCGCAATTCAGATAATACTAAAATAAAGGAGTGTCTCAATTGGGCTCCAAGCATCAAGCTAAAGGATGGATTAGAAAAAACTTATGCTTGGGTTTACGATAAATGCATGGAGGAAATAAAAAGTGGTTGAAGGCATGGTAGAAAGTGAGTCTCACATTAAAAGTGAAAGGGGAAATTGATGGCAAATAACATCGGATTTATTGGTCTAGGTAAATTGGGTATGCCTGTAGCAGTTACTTTAGCGAAAAGGTATAGGGTATTCGGTTATGACATTAATCCGTCCCTATGGAAATCCCTCAGGGAAGAGAAATGCCCTTTCCAAGAAAAGGACCTTCAGTGTGCATTTGATCAGGTAGCATATGGCCTCAAACCAGATAATGGATTGTACTTTTTATATGATTTACATCAGTTAATTAATCTTTGTGATATAATCTTCATCGCTGTCCAAACTCCCCATCAACCTCAATTTGATGGTTCCGACAGAATCCCCGACCAAAGAGCCGATTTTGATTACACTTACTTGATAAATGCTTGTGATTCTTTACGATCTCATGTCAAACCTCATCAGACTGTAGTCATCGTCTCTACTGTTCTGCCCGGCACAATCCGACGCGATATCCTCCCCATCTTGGGAGATAAGTGCAATATAGTCTACAATCCACTCTTTATTGCTTTAGGTTCCGTAATCAGAGATTTCCTTGATCCAGAATTCATTCTCATCGGAGAAGAAAATGGAAATGCTCAATCTCTTGTAGACTTTTACTTCAATTTCTATGGATATCGTCAAACTACGGATGAGCCTTATGTGCCTGTTCTCCGAATGTCCATAGAGTCTGCCGAGATGGCTAAAGTAGCCTACAACGCCTACATCTCTCAAAAAATCTCCTACCTGAACTGTCTAGCGGAGCTATCCCATAAAATACCCGGCTGCAATGTGGATGATGTTACTAGAATTTTGGAAAGTTCCCCCCGGCTAGTCAACAAGTTCAATAAAGCAGGCATGGGATTTGGAGGAGCCTGTTTCCCCAGGGATTGTATTGCCATGAGCTGGTTAGCTGAGCAGCATCAAATGGCCAATAATCCCTTTGATAATGCTTTACAGCTTCGAACTGATCAAATAGCCTGGTTGGCGAATGAGGCGGAGATTGAAGCTACAAAAGCTGGTGGACTTCAGATTGTGGTTTTAGGCAAGGCGTTCAAGCCAGAAACCAACATTACGGCTGGTAGTCCAGCTGTATTCCTTTACAAGAGGTTGAATCGTTGGCATTATGAGAAAGTTTTCCATTATGATCCCTTCATCGATAAGATTAATTATATGGCTGAAACGGAATCAAATTATCCAAAAGTATTTGTAATTGCTACTAAGCATGAATGTTTCAAGAACTGGACCTTCCCGGCTGGTAGTGTTGTAATCGATCCATTTCGGTACATAAAGGACCAAAAAGATGTAAAAGTCATTAGGATA
>Ga0187846_10001754_pt1 | contig 12173 bp, 12 predicted proteins | sample TC_taG_FD_161473 | JGI IMG/M metagenome (GOLD analysis project Ga0187846, IMG submission 161473) | Biofilm microbial communities from the roof of an iron ore cave, State of Minas Gerais, Brazil - TC_06 Biofilm (v2) | ecosystem: Environmental > Terrestrial > Deep subsurface > Cave > Wall biofilm...
GGAGGCTCGCACGCAGGAGCTCCAACAGCGAGAACGTGATCGCCGCCAACCCGGGCATCTCGACCGAACCGCCGCTCGCGGCCGCGTACAGCGCCAGCATCTTCAGGATCTGCGCGAGCCACGCCAAGAGGAAGGTCGCGAGATCGTAGCTGCGGAACGACGGGATCACGCGGCGCATCGGTATCACCGCCCAGTCGGTGAGCGCGAGCGCGAACTGGCCGATCGGGTTGCGCAGTGGCGCCCGCAGCGCCAGCATCCAGAAGCGCAGCAGCACGACGTAGATGAAAATGCTGAACAGCGTCTCGGCGAGGAACTGGGAGATCTGACTCAGCATCAGTCGCGCCCCAGTTCGTCGCCGAGCTCCCGCGCCCGCCCATTCGCCGCGCGCACCGCGCGCACGATCGCCTCCTGCACCCGGTCGGCCTCGAGCGACGCGAGTGCGCGCTCGGTGGTGCCGCCCTTGGACGTGACGCGCTCGCGCAGCACCGCGGGCGGCTCGCTCGCGCGCGCCGCCAGCTCGGCTGCGCCGCGGAAGGTCCCGATCGCGAGCGCGCGAGCGCCCGTCGCGTCGATCCCCAGTTCCCGCGCCGCGCGCTCGAGCGCCTCGATGAACAAGAAGACATACGCCGGGCCGCTGCCTGAAACGGCCGTCACCGGGTCGAGGAGCGGTTCATCCGCGAGCCAGATCACCTCGCTCACCGTTTCCAGCACCTGCTGCGCCTGGGCGCGTTGCGCGGCGTCGACTTCGGGGCGGGCGTAGAGGCCGGTCACGCCCATGCCAATCAGGGCCGGGGTGTTGGGCATGCAGCGCGCGAGCCGCCGGTGGCCGCCGAGCCAGCGCCCGAGATCGGCGAGACGGATGCCGGCCGCGATCGACAGCACGAGCTCGCTCCCGAGCTGCGGCGCAACGGCGCGCGCGGCCGCGCGCAGCTGCTGCGGCTTCACCGCGAACACCACCACCTCGCCGTAGGGCGCCGCTTGGGCGGGTTGCGCGAAGCAACTCACGCCGTACGCCGCGGCGAGGCGCTGCCGCGCCTCGGGCTGGATTTCGACGATCCGCACGCCCTTCGGGTCAAATCCCTTGGCGAGCAGGCCGCCGACGAGCGCGGTGGCCATGTTGCCGCCGCCGATGAAGGTGATGTTCATGGTGAGTGAGCCATGGCGTGACGCGGATTATCGCGGATTAGGCGTCACTTGGCGGTCCGGCGTGGCCCGAAGATCGCCGTGCCGACCCGTACCATGGTGGCCCCGGCCGCGATCGCGGCCTCGAGGTCATCCGACATCCCCATCGACAAGGTGTCGAGATCGAGGCCGTCGCCGACTAGCGCCTCCTGCAGTTCGCGCAGGCGCTCGAATCGGCGCCGGGTGAGCGCGGCGTCGGGCGTCGGCTCGGGAATCGCCATCAGCCCGCGCAGCTGGAGCCGCGGCAGCCGGGCGAGGGCGTGGGCGAGCCCCGGCAGCGCCGCGGGGGCGACGCCGCTCTTCGACGCCTCGCCGCTCACGTTCACTTGGATGCACACCGGCAGCGGCGCGCGATCGGCGGGGCGCTGGGCCGACAGGCGCTCGGCCACTTTCAGCCGGTCGATCGAATGCACCCAGTCGAAGCGCGCCGCGATCGCGCGCGTCTTGTTGCTCTGGATCGGGCCGATGTAGTGCCACGCCAGTTCGAGACCCGCGAGTTCGGCCATTTTGTCGAGTGCTTCCTGCACGTAGTTCTCGCCGAAATCGCGCTGGCCGGCGGCGTATGCGCGGCGTATGTCGGCCGCCGCAAAGGTCTTGCTCACCGCGACGAGAACTATGTCACGCGGGTCGCGGCCGAAGGTGCGGCAGGCGGCCGCGATGCGTGACTTCACGGCTTGCAGGCGGTCCGTCAACGTGTCCATAATCATTGGGTTAGCCATGACGCCGACCCGGTGAGCGGGAGGCCGACCGACAGGGGAAAACGATTATATGGATATCTCGGAATTGCTCGCCTTCGTCGTCAAGAACAAGGCGTCGGATCTGCACCTCTCGGCGGGATTGCCGCCGATGATCCGCGTGCACGGTGACGTGCGGCGCATCAATCTGCCCGCGCTCGAGCACAAAGACGTGCACGCGATGATCTACGACATCATGAACGACGCGCAGCGCAAGCACTACGAGGAGAACCTCGAGTGCGACTTCTCGTTCGCGATTCCCGGACTCGCGCGCTTCCGCGTCAACGCGTTCGTCCAGCAGCGCGGCGCCGCGGCCGCGATGCGGACCATTCCGACCAAGGTGCTATCGCTCGAGGAGCTGAACGCGCCGAAAATCTTCACCGAAATCGCCGATCAGCCGCGCGGCATCGTGCTCGTCACCGGCCCGACCGGTTCGGGCAAATCGACCACGCTCGCGGCGATGATCAACCACGTGAACGAGACCGAGTACGGCCATGTGCTGACGATCGAAGATCCGATCGAGTTCGTGCACGAGTCGAAGAAGTGCCTGATCAACCAACGCGAGGTCGGGCCGCACACGCTGTCGTTCGCCAACGCGCTGCGCAGCGCGCTGCGCGAGGACCCGGACACGATTCTGGTGGGCGAGATGCGCGACCTCGAAACCATCCGCCTCGCGCTGACCGGCGCCGAGACCGGCCACCTCGTGCTCGCGACGCTGCACACCAGCTCGGCGGCGAAGACCATCGACCGGATCGTCGATGTGTTCCCGGCGGCGGAGAAAGAGATGGTGCGGGCGATGCTTTCGGAATCGCTGCGCGCGGTGATTTCGCAGTCGCTGCTCAAGCTGAAGAGCGGCGATGGCCGCGTCGCCGCGCACGAGATCATGCTCGGTACCCCCGCGATCCGCAACCTGATCCGCGAAAACAAGGTGGCGCAGATGTACTCCGCCATCCAGACCGGCCAGCAGTTCGGCATGCAGACGCTCGATCAGAACCTGCAGGAGCTGGTGCGGCGCGGGGTCGTGAACGTGGCCGAGGCGCGCGCGCGCGCGGTGAACAAAGACAACTTCGTCGGCTGAAGCAAACCGGCGCCGGCCGCCGCCTTGGCGCGGCGGCTCGTGTGTCAAGGTCGGCGCATCCGGCCGAGTGAGAAGGAGGCAACATGGAACGAGACCAGGCAACCAAGTTCACCTACGATCTGTTGCGCCTGATGGTGACCAAGAAGGCGTCCGACCTCTTCATCACCACCGGCTTCCCGCCGGCGATCAAGCTCGACGGCAAAGTGACGCCGGTCTCGCAGCAGCCGCTCAGCGCGCAGCACACGACGGAGCTCGTGCGCTCGGTGATGAACGACCGCCAGGCGACCGAGTTCGAGGCGACCAAGGAATGCCAGTTCGCGATCAGCCCGGGCGGGATCGGCCGCTTCCGCGTGAGCGCGTTCATCCAGCAGGGCAACGCCGGCATGGTGCTGCGGACGATCAACTCCAAGATCCCGACCTTCGATGAGCTGGGGCTGCCGCCGACGCTCAAGGATATCGCGCTCACCAAGCGCGGCCTGGTGATCATGGTCGGGGCGACCGGCTCCGGCAAATCGACCTCGCTCGCGGCGATGCTCGGCTACCGCAACGAGAACTCCTACGGCCACATCATCACCATCGAGGACCCGATCGAGTACGTCCATCCGCACAAGAACTGCATCGTCACGCAGCGCGAGATCGCGGTCGACACCGAGTCGTGGGGGAACGCGCTCAAGAACACGCTGCGCCAGGCGCCCGATGTGATCATGATGGGCGAAATCCGCGACCGCGAGACGATGGACTACGCGGTGGCGTTCGCCGAGACCGGCCACCTCTGCTTGGCCACGCTGCATGCGAACAGCGCCAACCAGGCGCTCGACCGGATCATCAACTTCTTCCCCGAAGAGCGCCGGGCGCAGCTGCTGATGGACCTGTCGCTCAACCTGCGCGGCATGATCTCGCAGCGCCTGATCCCGCGCAAGGAAGGCAAAGGTCGCATTGCCGCGGTCGAGATCATGCTCAACTCACCGCTCATCGCCGACCTGGTCTTCAAGGGCGAGGTGCATGAGATCAAGGAGATCATGAAGCGCTCGCGCGAGCTCGGCATGCAGACTTTCGACCAGCACCTGTTCGAGCTCTACGACAACGGCTGGATCACGTATGAGGATGCGCTGCGCAACGCCGACTCGGTGAACGACCTGCGCCTGGCGATCAAGCTGAATTCCAAGGAGGCGAAGGCGCGCGACATCACCAAGGGCATCGAGCACCTCGATATCGTCAAGTGACCCGCGCGCGCGCCGCGCACCGCGCGCGCCATCGCGGCGACAACCGGGTTGCGGCGGGAATTCCCGGGCGCGGAGACGCCCGCCGCCAGACACACCAATAGCGCAGCGGCCGGCCATCGCCGGCCGTGTCGTTTGATCCCGCTACACCGTCGCGCGCCGGATCGCGCGCTTCAGCCCGCGCATCTCGCGCAGCACCGTTTTCAAGGCGCCGTGATCGCTCGAGGCGAGAATCTCGTCGCGCTTCTTTTTCAGCTCGCGGATCTTGGACTTGATCCGGGCCTTCTCGATGCCGATCGCGTGATGGTGGACGTGCATGTCGAGGTTTAACGCCTTGCACAAACCGACCAGCAGGTGGTCCTTGTTCATTTGCGTGTACCCGCGCACGGCCTCGTGCTCGATCCCTTTCGCGATCTCGCGCAGCTCGGCCACCGTCTTGTGCTTCAGCTCATCATAGGTATGCGCCATCGTTGCCCTCTCCTTCGGTTCAGCCACCGCGGTCGCGGTGCTGCGCTGGGCCGCGGTCGACCGTGCCGCGCATGCTGCCGGCGACGATTCGGTACTCGAATAGCCGGCACTCGAGCGCGCCATTGTAGAGCGGCGTGCGCCGGTTCGCCTTGAGGCCGATCCGCTTCGCGAGCTGCAGGTCGGCGCTGAACAAGTGGCAGCGCCAGCCGGCGAAGCGGGCCTTCAGCGCATCGCCGAGCCTCGGGTAGAAGGCCTCGAGCTCGCGCGCCTCGCCGAGCCGCACGCCGTACGGCGGGTTCGCGGCGAGGACCCCGTGCGGGGCCGGTGCCGGGAGTTCGAGCACGTTCGCCTGCTTGAGTTGCACCACCGCCGCGAACCCGGCCGCCTCGACCGCCGCCTTCGCCTTGGCGATCTCCGCACCGTATAGGTCGCTGCCGAAGATCGCCCGCCCAGTGCGCGCCTGCTCGGCGGCGCGCGCTTCCTCGCGCAGCCGCCGCCACGCCCGCGGGTCGAAGCCGGCGAGCTTCTCGAAGCCGAACGAGCGCCGGCTGCCGGGTGCGATCCGGAGCGCTATCGCCGCCGCCTCCAGCACGAGCGTGCCGCTGCCGCACATCGGGTCGAGGAAGGGTTCCTCCGGCGTCCAGCCGGTGAGCGCGATGATGCCCGCCGCGAGGTTCTCCCTGATCGGCGCGTCGCCGGTGCGCTCGCGCCAGCCGCGCTTCCACAGCGGCTCGCCCGAAGTGTCGAGGTACAGCGTGACCGTGCGCGCGTCGAGGAACGCGTGCACGCGCACGTCCGGTGCGCGGGTCTCGACATTCGGGCGGCCGCCGGTGGCGGCGCGGAACCGGTCGCACACCGCGTCCTTCACGCGCAGCGTGGCAAAGTCGAGGCTCTTCAGCGGCGAGCGGATCGCAGTCGTGTCGACGCGGATGGTACAGCCGATGTGAAAGAGCTCCGGCCACGGGACGGCGAACGCGGCGTCGTACAGGTCGTGCTCGGACGCGTACGGCGCCGCGGCGATGCGCCATAGGATGCGCGAGGCGAGGCGCGAAGCGAGGTTTGCGCGGTAGCCGGCGTAGTGATCGCCGGTAAAACGCACGCCGCCCGCAGCGGCGATGACCTCTTGCGCGCCGCACGCTTGGAGTTCGCGCGCGAGCGCGCCCTCGAGCCCCCGCGGACAGGTAGCGAAGTACGACTCAGGGCTCACGATGCACCGTGCACCATAGCGCGCGCGAGGCTAGCACGGCGCTCGCGGATCGCAAAAGCCGAAGCGCGGCGATCGCGGCGCCGAAGCGGTCCTTTGCCAAGGGCGCGCGTTCCGGAGTAAGGTTGATCTCGGACTCCTCTTGAGCTCGTGAGACGAACCCCATCGCGCCTGGCCGCCATGACCTCGAACGCGTGTGCCGGGGGAGCGAGCGCGGGGACCTCGCTGCCTGAGTGCCCAGCGAGCGCCCGGCCTGGATCGCTGCCGGCAGGGCGTAACCGCCCCGGGGGGCAGCGCCCGGGGACGGTGACGCCGTACGACGCGCGGGCGGTCCCAGTGACCGGCGAGCGTGGCGCGCGGTGCCGGGGCAGCGGGTGACTCGCCGCGCGCGCTTGGTCGGCATCGTTCGCTCGCTCGCCATCTATTACGGCGTCCCGTTTCGCGCCCGGCGCCTCGCCCGGCTCTACGCGCCGTTCGTGCCCGCGGGCGGGCTGTGCTTCGATATCGGCGCGCACGTCGGCAACCGCGTGCGCTGCTGGCGTCGCCTGGGCGCGCGCGTGGTGGCGGTCGAGCCGCAGCCCGACTTCATCCGGATCTTGCGCCGGCTCTACGGTCGCGATCGCGGGGTCGCGATCGTCCCCGCCGCGGTGAGCCGCGTCGCAGGCGAGGCGACGTTGCTCGTGAGCGAGCGTACGCCGACGGTGACCACGCTTTCAAATACCTGGGCCGAGCGCGTCGGCGCGGACCCGGCGTTCCGCGGCGTGGCGTGGGCGCCCGGTGCCCGCGTGCCGGTAACGACGTTGGATGCGCTGATCGCGGCCCACGGGTGCCCGGACTTCGTGAAGGTCGACGTCGAGGGCTACGAGGCCGAGGTGCTCGCCGGGCTCTCGACCCCGGTGCGCGCCCTGTCCTTCGAGTATCTCGCCGCGGCGCGCGATATTGCGCTCGCCTGCGTCGACCGGCTGTCCGCGCTCGGTGACTACGAGTACAACCTGTCTCCCGGCGAGAGCCACCGCTTCGCCGCGCCGCGCTGGCTCGCGGCGGCGGCGATCCGGTCGACGCTCCTAGGGCTCGCGCCCGACGCCGGGTCCGGCGACATCTATGCCCGTCTCGCGGGTGCGGGAGAGCGATTCGACTGAGGCCGCGGTCTTGCTCGGCACGGCATCGAACGCGTTCAAAAGCAGCGGCGTGAGAACGTGCATGGCGCCGAGCGCCGGGCGCCGCGGCGCGAGGCCGGGCGTGAAGCCGCTGGCCACCAATGCCTGCAGCAGCGCCGGGCGGCGCGCGATCACGTGCACCGGCACGTCCCACGATGCCGCCTCGCCCGCCACCCCGGCCGGCGGCTGGTGATCGCCGAGCACGACGAGCACGAGGTCCGCCTGCGGTCGCTCGCGCAGGTAGCCGGCGAGGGACGTCAATACATAGGCCACGGTATCCACGTACGCCGGCCCGAGGTTGGTCCATTCGGCGCGGTGGGCGAGCGCGCGCTGCTCGTCGACCGCGTCGAACGGCCGCTCCGAGAGCAGACGCGCCCAATCCGGCTGATACGGCGGCGTGGGTCGAAACGGCGCATGGCTGCTGATCGTGGGGAAGAACACAAACAGCGGCGGGCGCGGCCGCGGGCCGACCTCGAGCCGGTCGAGCTTGGCGAGCGCATATTGATCGGGAATGCGCCACCAGCCGAACTCGGGTCCGCGATAGTCGAGCTGCGCCGCGGGGTAGACGGCGTCGAAACGATAGAACGCGCTTTCGGGCCAGTCCTGCTTGAGGCCGGGCATCAGGGCGAGCGTGCGGTAGCCGCGGCCGGCAAAGCTCTGCACCAGCGTGTCGCGGTGCTGGATCATGAGGAGGTTGTAGGCCTCGCCGTTCCGGGCCTCGATGCCGGCGAGGAGGCTCGCATGCGCGAGCCACGAGGCGCCGCCGAACGTGGGCGATGTCACGAACGCCGAAGCCACGCCACGGCCGGTCGTCGCGACGGCGCTCGCGAGCGTCTGGCGGCTCTCGGCCAGCGCCGCGGCATAGGCCGGCCGGTCGTAGGTGGCCGCGCCGTACGACTCGATGAAGATCACGAACACATCCGCCCCGCCGAGCCCGTGCAGGCTCGCGGCGACCGGCCGGCCTGCCGGCGCCGGCGCGGGTCCGCCGGGTCTGCCCAGCGCATGCCGGAGCAGGTTCGCCTGATGGGCGAAGGTGACGGTAACCGGCCGCCAGAACCAGTCCTTGGTCGGCACCTGGTCGCTGAGGTGTCCGGCGGCATAGGCGAGCACGAGTGCTGCCGCGAGCGCGGCGCTCGTCCGGCGCGGCGCCGGCGCTGCGAGCGCGGCGCCGACGCCGCCTAGCGACCAGCGAATCACGGCGTAGATCAGCAGCAGGAACAAGGCGACGCCGGCGAGCGCGAGCAGCACGAGCCACAGCGGCATCGCCTCGGCGAACATCGCCACGACGCGCGGGATGTGGCGCGCGTCGTAGTACAGGTTGATCGGGCGGCCATACAAGGCGTGCGTGGTCACCTCGGCGTAGCGCCCGAGCGCCAGCGCGACGAGCGCGATCGCGAGGACCGTCAGCAGGCCGGGCGAAGGCGGACCGAATCGCTCCGCGCCCAGCGCGAGGGCGAGGACGAGCAGCGCGATTTCGATCGACAGGCCGCGGGTCGGCTCGATCCACAGCGTCGGCCAGACGTTCTCGAAGGTGAGGGAGAAATTGAGCACCGCCAGCGCGAGCGCCAGCACGACCCATCCGCGCCACCTCATCGGGCACCCACGGGCCGGAGCTCGCGCCGCCTACTTGCGGCGCGCCTCGAACTCGAGGATCAGGTCCACTTGGTCCCCGACCCAACCGTTCGCGATGCCGTAGCTCATGCCATAGGCGCTGCGCTTGAAGTTGCCGCGGGCGGAGACGCCCATCACATACGCCTTCACCCCCGGCAGCTCGTAGTTGCCGCTCTTGTTGACGGTGACGTTGAGCGCGACCGGCAAGCCCTTGCCGAGCAGCTCGAGTTGACCGTCGACGACGAAGGTCCGCTCGCCGGTGCGCTTGGCGCCGGCGGCGGTGAAAATGAGGCGCGGGAACTCGGAGCTGTTCAAGAAGTCGGGGCTGCGGAGGTGGTTGTCGCGCCGGCGGTGGTTGGTGAACACGCTCGACGAATCGATCACGATCCGCAGGTCGGTGAGCGCGCCCGCGGACTCGTCGTAGGTATAGGCGCCCTCTCCTTTCAGGAACATGCCGAGGACCTTTTGGTAGCCGAGGTGGTCGACCAGGAAGCCGACGCTGAGCTCCTCCGGGTCGATCTCGAAGCGCGCGGGTTGGGCGTGCGCGGTGGCGCCGGCGGCGAGCAGCAGGAAGAGCGCGAGCCATCGAGTCATAGCGGTCAAATTGGCCTTTCGTGAGCGAGGGGCGGTCGCGCGTGGCGGTAGAGCGAGCGCGTGTCGGCGGCGAAAGAGTAGCAGAGCGCGAGCAGCCCGGCCGCGGCGACGATTGCGCTCCACGGCGGCGCCACGGCGGGGACGAGCGCGGCGGCGAGCGCGAGGATCTGCACGACACAGACCGTCTGCCGCCGCCGGCTCGGCGCCAGTCGGCGGCGCAGCCACGGCACCGCCCAGCCCGCCGCCACGAACGCGTAGCGCAGCAGCCCAGCGAGGAGCACCCATGCGCCGGCCTTGTGCAGTTGCCAGGTGAGGGTGGCGAGGACCATCACCAGGGCGGCATCGGTCTCCATGTCGAAGCGGGCGCCGAACGGGCTCGCCAGACCGTTCCGGCGGGCGAGCCAGCCGTCCACCCCGTCCAGCGCAAGGCTGAGGAGGCCCACCGCAGCGGCGAACGCGCCGAGCGGTGCGTGGCCTTCCCCGACCAGCCCCGCCGCGAGCGCCACGAGGACGGCGCGCGCCAGAGTCGCTTGGTTCGCGGACCCAAAGCGCTGCAACGGGCGATGCGCGGGGAGGTGGGCGAGGAGGAGGGCCATCCCGAGCCCGAAGACGGCGAGCGTCTTGGGCACATAGAGCGTGCTCAATGCGAGCCGCTCGCCGATCGCGAAGGCGAGGACGGCGAGCCCCGCCGCGGCAACGCCGATGCTCGCGAGCGCGCTGCGCCGCAGCCTACGGTGCGATGCTGGTGCTGTCACTGCGATCATCATCGCCTAGAATCCCTTGCATTCCTATGACCGCGGACCGCGCACTCGCCTTCTGGATCACCGGTCCCGGTCAGGGAGAGATCCGCGCGGCGCCGCTCGCGCCGCCCGCGCCGGGTGAGGTTCTCGTCCGGGCACTCTACAGCGGGATCAGCCGCGGCACGGAGACCCTGGTCTTTCGCGGCGAGGTCCCGCCCGGAGAGTATGCGCGCATGCGTGCGCCGTTCCAGGCGGGCGATTTCCCGGCGCCGGTCAAGTACGGCTACATCAGCGTCGGCGAGGTCGAGGACGGGCCGGCCGGGCTGCGGGGACAAAGCGTGTTCTGCCTGTATCCGCATCAGACCCGGTACGTGGTGAGCGCCGAGGCGGTGCATCGGTTGCCGGACGGTGTGCCGCCCGCTCGGGCGGTGCTCGCCGCGAACCTGGAGACCGCATTGAACGGCCTGTGGGACGCGGGCTTGCGCCTCGGCGACCGCGTCGCGGTGGTGGGCGCGGGCGTGCTGGGCTGCCTGGTCGCATGGCTTGCCGCGCGCGTCCCGGGCTGTGCGGTCGAGCTGATCGACGTTAATCCGGAGCGGGCCGCGATCGCACGCGCGCTCGGCGCGGGCTTCGCCGCGCCCGATGGCGCGCGCGGCGCGGCCGATCTCGTCATCCACGCGAGCGGTGCGCCGGACGGGCTGGCGGTCGCGCTGGCGCTGGCCGGCTTCGAGGCGACGGTGGTCGAGCTGAGCTGGTACGGGAACCGCCCCGTCACGCTGCCGCTCGGCGCGGATTTTCATGCGCAACGCCTGACCCTCAAGTCCTCCCAGGTGGGCGCGATCGCGACCGCCCAGCGCGCCCGCTGGACGTCCCGGCGGCGCCTCGCGCTCGCGCTCGCGCTGCTCACCGACCCGGTGTTGGACCTGCTCATCACCGGCGAGGACCGCTTCGCGGACCTGCCCCGGGTGATGGCGCGGCTCGCGGCGACCCCGGGGAACACCCTCTGCCACCGCATCGCCTACGCTTGAGCACGAAGGGGCGTCCATGTACACGGTCTGCGTCCGCGCGCATTTCATGATTGCGCACAGCTTCCACGGCGCGGTCTTCGGCCCCGCCGAGCGCCTGCACGGCGCGACCTACGTGGTCGACGTGGCGTTCCAGCGGCCGGCGTTGGACGCCGACGGCCTGGTCGTCGACATCGGTCGCGCGGGCGAGCGCTTGCGGGCGCTGCTCGCGACGCTCAACTACCGCAACTTGGACGACGAGCCGGGCTTTGCGGGGAAGAATACGACCACCGAGTTCCTGGCGAAGGTGATCTTCGACCGCGTGCGCGCGCAGATCAAAGCGGGCGAACTTGGCGCTGCGGCGCAGGGCGTCACGCGGCTGCGGGTGACGCTGCATGAGTCGCACGTCGCCTGGGCGGCCTTCGAGGCCGACCTTGCCTGAACTCGCGCTCGTCGTTGCGGGCGACCCGCAGACACTGACCGGCGGCTATGAGTACGACCGGCGGATCGCCGCTGGCCTGCGCAAGCGCGGCTGGGCGGTCACGGTGCATGCCTTGGACGCGAGCTTCCCGGCGCCAACGGGGATCGCGCTCGCCGCGGCGCAGCGCACGCTCGCGCGGTTGCCGGACGGCTGCCTGGTGCTGGTCGACGGCCTCGCGCTGGGCGGCATGCCCGAGCTCGCCGCGTCGGCGGCGGCGCGGCTCCGGCTCGCCGCGCTCGTCCATCACCCGCTCGCCGCGGAAACGGGGCTCGACGCCGCCCGCGCGGCGGCGCTGGCGCGCGCGGAACGGCGCGCGCTCGGCGCGGTGCGCGCCGTCATCGTGACCAGCCCGGCGACGGCGGCAGCGCTCGCGGGGTACGGGGTGGCGGCCGAGCGCATCGCGGTGGTCGAGCCGGGAACCGATCCGGCGCCGCTCGCCCGCGGCGCGGGCACTGCCGCGCTGGAACTGCTATGTGTCGCGACGCTGGTTCCACGCAAGGGCCATAGCGTCCTCTTCGACGCGCTCGCGCGGCTCGCCCGATACGACTGGCATCTCACCTGCGTCGGGAGCCTGGCGCGCAGCGCCGAAACAGTCGCGCGGTTACGCCGGCAACTCGACGAGCTCGCGCTCACCGACCGGGTGACGCTCGCGGGCGAATGCGACCGCGCGACGCTTGCCGGCCGCTCCGACCGCGCCGAT
>Ga0187846_10001755_pt1 | contig 12170 bp, 14 predicted proteins | sample TC_taG_FD_161473 | JGI IMG/M metagenome (GOLD analysis project Ga0187846, IMG submission 161473) | Biofilm microbial communities from the roof of an iron ore cave, State of Minas Gerais, Brazil - TC_06 Biofilm (v2) | ecosystem: Environmental > Terrestrial > Deep subsurface > Cave > Wall biofilm...
CCGGAAGCCGCGCTGCGGAATCCTCATGAGTTTGATTTTGTGCCGACTTCTTCCGACTGCAAACGCGCGTGGGACCTCAACAATTCCGCAAACTACCAGCCAAATCTAACTGACCAGCAACGAGACGAGCTCAACCGGCAACTGGGCGCAATTCCTACCGCGCACGGACATCTCAAGGTGCTCGACTTCCGGCTCGGTGCACCCCCGGTAGGAAGCCGGGCCAGAGCGATCGAATGGATCAAGTTCGAAGTTGCCCTGCAGTTCCCGCAGCCGGCCAATCCAGCGCTCGCCAAAGCGGCGAGTAGCGATCCCGGCAAAAGCCTCCCAGCCCAAGCGCAGCGAGAAATTCCGTATTCCCCGCCTTCAGCATTCGCTGAACTGCCGGCGAAGGTCCGGTTGGTGCTTCAATCGCGAGGCTGTCAAATTCCGCAAACCTACGAGGGCTCGGCTTCACACAATGTAATCCAGGGCCAGTTCGCGACGCCGGGGCAGTCAGACTGGGCGGTGCTTTGTTCAAAAGACCGCAATTCATCCATTCTTATTTTTTGGAATGGGTCCGAAGCCGCCCCAGCCGAGATCAACTCGGCGCCCGACAGCAATTACCTGACGCCCCTTCAAAACGGAAAGACGGGCTTTTCGCGAGCAATTTCACGGGTGGGGAAGGATTTCATCCTCGAACACTACAAGGCGTATGGCGGCCCGGCGCCGCCCCCGCTGGACCACGACGGAATCAACGATGAATTTCTGGAGAAGGGTTCGACAGTCCACTACTTCTACCGCGGGCAGTGGTTGGAGCTCACTGGAAGCGATTAGTCCAACCACGCAAACTTGTTAGCCTCGTTCACTCGACTCATCCTTTCAAGAATCGCTGAATCTGCCTCAGGACGCGCGCGAACATCGCTGGGGTCAGCCTGCCCGTCTGGGTGTTCTGCTGGCTGGGGTGGTATGCGGCAAATAGGTGCGGAAAATTTCCCGGCAGCGCGAAGCTGGCGCCGTGGGAAAACTTATAGGGGGCGCGCGACGCAATCAACCCCTGGCGTTTCAGCAGGTCGAGATAGGTGTTCAGCGCGATGCCGCCGAGCGCGAGCACTGCGCGGGGGCGAAGCAGGGCAAGCTCCTGCTCCAGGTACGGCGCGCAATTGCGAATCTCCTCGGGCAGCGGCTTGTTATCCGGCGGGGCGCACCGCACCGCGGCAGAAATGAAGGCGTTCTGGAGGGCGAGGCCGTCGCCGGCGCGCTTCGATTCCGGCTGGTTGGCGAACCCCGCCCGGTGGAGCTGCGCGTAAAGAAAATCGCCGGAACGGTCGCCGGTGAACATGCGCCCGGTGCGGTTGGCGCCGTGAGCGGCGGGCGCCAGGCCGATAATCACCAGTTCGGCTTTGGGGTCGCCGAACGCGGGCACGGGCCGGCCCCAGTAGGTCCAGTCGCGGTATGCGCGCCGCTTGGTGCGCGCAATCTCCTCGCGATAATTCACCAGCCGCGGGCACTTGCGGCACGCAGTGATTTCGCCTTCGAGCGCGGCCAGCCGGTCCGCAGGGGTCGCTACTTCATTTGCGGGCATGACGATGTTTGTAGGTCACGGCTTCAGAAGCTGCGGAAAAACTCCCTGCGCGTGTCATTCCGAGGAGTCCCGCCCAGGCGGGACGACGAGGAATCTGCTTTCTTTTTGGCCTTTTGAGCACAATGATTCGTCGCTTCGCATGCCCGTCCGGCAGGCGGGCGGGCTCAGAATCACAGGCAGAACGGCGATTTTCCACAAACTGAAAAGCCGTGACGTAAAGCTAGCTAGATTATTGCGGCTTTAGCCTTTGATTCCTCAAATGTTGAGCTCTCACGACGCGCGGGAGCCCTTCAGGAATTCGCGCAGCGCCACCGCCTGGTTGTGCTCCTCATCGTGCGCGGAAAACAGCAGCGTGACAGTGCCGTGTTCTGATTCTAGCTTCTTCAGTTGTTGCACCAACTCCCTCTTGCCACTCAGCTCTTTGCGGTATTTGGCCGCAAATTCTTTCCATCGCTTCGGGTCGTGGCCAAACCATTTGCGCAGCGCGTCGGACGGGCCAATTTCTTTGAGCCACAGGTCCAAATGCGCGCGCTCCTTCGACACGCCCCGAGGCCACAGCCGGTCCACCAGCACGCGGAATCCGTCGCTCTTCTCGGTTGGCTCGTAGACACGCTTGATCCTTAACATGATGCCCCCAGAGCGGAAACATTTTAACCCGAAGCGTGGCCGGACGGGGTTTCGTTGACTTCCGGAAGGGCGGGACATAGCATAGATTTTTTGCGGGGACAGACTCGTTCGCGCAAGGTGTGCGTAGATGGCGGCAGAAGCCAAATCCGGGACGGTGCTCGACCGCATTGTCGAGGCGCGCCGGGCTGCGATTGCTCACCGGAAAAAGACTGTTCCTGAAACAGCGCTTCGTTTCGGAGTGAAGCACGCTGAGCCGATCCGCGATTTTGCGGCGGCGCTGACCCGCGATGCGCTCAATGTGATTGCGGAGTTGAAGAAAGCCTCGCCCTCGGCGGGCTTGCTGCGCGCGGAGTTCGACCCGCCCGCCCTGGCGAAAAGCTTGGAAGCTGCCGGTGCGGCGGCGCTTTCCGTGCTCACCGAGGAGGAATTTTTCCAGGGCGATTTGAAGCACATGAAGGTGGCGCGCGCGGCGGTCAGCTTGCCGGTGCTGCGCAAGGACTTCATCGTGGACCCTTGGCAAGTGTGGGAAGCGCGCGCAACCAATGCAGACTCTTTTTTGTTGATTGTGGCGGCGCTGGACGACCGGCGTCTGGCGGAGCTGCTGGGCCTCGGCCGCGAATTGGGGATGGAGCCGTTGGTCGAGGTGCACACGCGCGAAGAGCTGGCACGCGCGCTAGCGGCAGGCGCGCGCATCCTCGGCGTGAACAACCGCGATCTGCGCACCCTGGAAGTGCGCATCGAAACTGCGTTCGAGTTGATCGAAGCCATTCCGGATAGTTGCATCGCGGTCGCGGAGTCCGGCTTGCGCTCGCACGAGGATCTGAATCGCCTCCGCGCGGCGGGCTTCGACGCCTTCCTCATCGGCGAGCATCTGATGCTCCAGCCGGATCCGGGGGCGGCGCTTCGCATCTTGCTCGGTCGTTAAGTTGAAAAGTAGTTTGTAAGATCGAATGTTTTGTGGGTCGGAGCTTCAGCTCCGACATCGAAAACGCGACAAGTGGGGGCTTTACCCCCTGAAGCTCAGGGCCTAAAGACCCTTCTTACGGCGGCCATGTATGTCGGACCTAAAGGTCCGACCCACAAACCTACTTCGAAACACTAGCAGGTTGCGGAAAAACTCGGGATCTTTGTGGGTCGTGGCTTTAGCCACGACATAAAGACTCTGTTTTCTTCAGGGGTTTTAACCCCTGAATGTCTGAAAGCTCATTTTTCCGCAAACTGCTAGAGTGTCATCGAGAGATTTCATCTTCGGGGAACCGACTCCCTATGCCAGCCAAGCGATCTATCCCTCGGGAATCACCCCGCGAGGCTAGCGCCTCGAACGCCGGCCTGCGGCCGACTCGTGTTAAAATTTGCGGGATTACGACGTGGGACGACGCGCGCCTTTCCATTGACCTGGGAGCCTCGGCGCTAGGGTTCAATTTTCATCCGCCCAGCCCGCGGGCAATTTCGCCCGCGGCGGCGTGGAACATTATTCAGCGGCTTCCACCGTTCGTGGAAGCGGTGGGCGTGTTCGTGGATTGGCCCCCGGCGGTGGTCGCGGCGCTCGCGCGAGCGCTGCGGCTGCAAACCGTGCAGCTTCACGGCCAGGAATCGCCGCAAGAAGTGAAGGAGCTGTCGCACGAGTTCCGCGTAATCAAGGCGCTGCGGGCGCCGAGGGGATTTCAGCCGGCAAAGCTTTCCCGCTACCGTCACGCCAACGGATTTTTGCTCGACGGATTCGCGCGGGGGCTCGTCGGAGGAACCGGCCGCACGCTCGATTGGAAGCTGGCACGCGCGGCGCGGCGATATGGCCGCATTTTCCTCGCTGGTGGATTGACCCCGGAAAATGTGGCCGAAGCGATCCATGTCGCCCAGCCCTACGCCGTGGACGTGGCCAGCGGTGTGGAATCGCGTCCAGGGCGCAAAGATCCGGGTAAGCTAAGGGCGCTATTCAGCGCCGTGGAAACTACGCGGCGTTTGAACGGATAGGGGGCTGGGTACCAGGGTAGGCGGTAAAAAAACGCATGGCGACCGCTCCACAAACTTGGCCGGACACTCGAGGGCGATTTGGCCCCTACGGCGGCCGGTACGTCCCCGAGACGCTCGTCGCGCCACTCGAAGAACTGGAGCGGGCCTACGCTGCCGCGCGCGCGGATGAAAGTTTTCGGCGCGAACTCGACTCGCTGCTCAAGAATTTTGCCGGCAGGCCCACGCCGCTGCAATTCGCTTCCCGGCTGACGGCGCATCTGGGTGGCCCGCGCATTTACATCAAGCGCGAAGACCTGCTGCACACCGGCGCGCACAAGATCAACAACTCCCTGGGCCAGGGATTGCTGGCCGTGCGCATGGGCAAGCGCCGCATCATCGCCGAAACGGGGGCGGGGCAGCACGGCGTCGCCACCGCGACCGTCGCGGCGCGGCTGGGTCTTGAATGCGTCGTGTACATGGGCGACGAGGACATGGAGCGCCAGCGGCTGAACGTGTTCCGCATGAAGCTGCTCGGCGCGGAAGTGGTGGGCGTGCATTCCGGCAGCCGCACGCTCAAAGACGCCATCAACGAGGCGATGCGCGACTGGGTCACGAATGTCCGCACCACGCATTACCTGCTCGGGTCGGTCCTCGGCGCTCATCCGTACCCCGTGATGGTGCGCGATTTTCACCGCGTCATTGGCGTGGAAGCGCGCGCCCAAATATTGGAAGCGGAGGGCCGCCTGCCCGACTTGCTTGTGGCGTGCGTGGGCGGCGGATCAAATGCCATCGGGCTGTTCCACGCGTTCCTGAATCATCCGGCCGTGAAATTGCTTGGCGTCGAAGCGGGAGGGCGCGGCCATTCCCTTGGCGAACACGCAGCGCGTCTGGCTACCGCAGCGGGCTACACGGGAGCGCGCCCCGGAGTGTTGCAAGGGACTTATTCTTACGTGCTGCAAACCGCCGACGGGCAGATTGCCACGACGCACTCGGTCTCAGCGGGCCTCGACTATCCCGCCATTGGCCCGGAGCACGCCTGGCTCGCCGACCGGCGCCGCGCCGAGTACACGGCTGTTAGCGACGAAGCCGCGATCGACGCCGCTCGGACGCTCGCGCGCATGGAGGGCATCATCCCCGCTCTCGAATCCGCCCACGCGCTCGCCGAATTGATCGCGCGCGCGCCAAAAATGCGCCGCGACTCCATCGTCATTCTGAATCTTTCCGGACGGGGCGATAAGGACATGGAAATTCTCGCCCGGTATCTGTAGGCTAGCTTGGCTCACGCGACTCCAACCATGATGAGTTCCACGCGGATTGCGCGCCGGTTTGCCGATCTGCGCCGCACGGGAGAGATGGGCTTGGTCGCCTATCTCACCGCGGGCGATCCTTCGCTCGAGGTGACGGAGCAATTCGTTCTCGCGCTGGCGAATGCGGGCGCTGATGTGATCGAGCTCGGCGTCCCCTTCAGCGATCCAGTCGCCGACGGCCCAGTCATCCAGCGCGCCAGCGAGCGCGCGTTGCGCAGCGGGACGACATTGGCTGGCGTGCTCGGCCTGGTGAAGTCGCTGCGCGCAAAGACTGACGTCCCATTAGTCCTGTTCAGTTACTTCAATCCAGTGCTGCAAATGGGGCTGGAGAAGTTCGCCGATGCAGCGAAGGCGGCTGGAGCTGACGGCGTGCTGATCACCGACTTGACTCCAGAGGAAGCCGGCGAATACCGTGCGGCGATGTCCGCCCGCGGTCTGGACACGATTTTTCTGGCCGCGCCGACATCGCCCGACGAGCGACTGGCGCGCATTGCAGAGGCCTCGAGCGGATTCCTGTACTTGATTTCGCGCACGGGCGTAACGGGCCCGAAGGATCAGCTTGCCGACGAGTTGCCGGCCCTGGCGCGGCGGGTGCGGCGGGTGACCCAACTTCCGGTTGCCATTGGCTTCGGGATTTCTCTGCCGGGACACGTGGCGCTGCTCGGTGGCTTGGCCGACGCCGCCGTCGTGGGCTCGGCGCTGGTCGAGGAAATTGAGCGCGCCGCGTCTGTGGACGCGGCGGCCGCGGCGCTCGCGGCGCGCGTGAAGTTGCTGAAGGGTACCGCAATAGCCGGGATGAGCCGGCGGGAGCCGGGCGCATGAGTATCGAGGATTGGCGTCGCCGCATCGATGAGATTGATAAGAATCTGGTGCAGCTATTGAATGAGCGTTCGCGCTGCGTCGTCGAAATCGGCAAGATCAAGCACACGACCGGCGAGCCGCTGTATCAACCCGAGCGGGAGAGCCAAGTCCTGGACGGAGTCGTTCGCGCCAACCCGGGACCACTCCCGGACGCGGCCATCCGGCGGCTGTTTGAACGCATTCTGGACGAAGCGCGTTCGGTGGAGCGCGCCGCAATGCGCGACGGCGAAATCAAGAAGCAGGCCTAGCGCAAGCACGCCAGGCGCGGGAAAGGAAAGCGGAGCCAGCATGGTCGTCGTGATGCAAGAAGGCGCGAAGGAAGAGCAGATCCAGCACGTGATCGACCGCCTGGTGGCGATGGGATTTGACATTCACCGCTCCACGGGAGCGGCGCAGACCGTCCTCGGAGCGGTTGGCGTCCCCGCGGACTTCGACCCCCGCGACATCGAAGTGCTTGACGGCGTGCGCGAAGTCGTGCGCATCACGCATCCCTATAAGCTGGCCAGCCGCGCCTTTCGCCCGGAGGGAACCGTCGTCGAACTTCCTCGCGGCGTCAGGGTCGGCGGCAATGAAGTCATTGTCGCTGCCGGCCCATGTTCGGTGGAGACGCCCGAACAGATCGGCACCATCGCGGACCGAGTCGCGAAAGCCGGCGCGAAAATTCTTCGCGGGGGCGCTTACAAGCCGCGCACGTCGCCCTACAGTTTTCAAGGGCTGGGCGAAAAAGGTCTCCGCATGATGCGCGATGCCGCGGACAACAGCGGCTTGCTGGTGTGCAGCGAGGTCATGGATGCGTCCCAAATCCCCTTGATGCTCCCCTGCGTGGACATTTTCCAAGTGGGTGCGCGCAACATGCAGAACTACCATTTGCTGCGCGCCTTGGGGACAGTCCCGAAACCCGTTCTCCTGAAGCGGGGCATGTCCGCCACCATCGAGGAATTATTGCTGAGCGCCGAGTACATTATGGCCGGCGGGAACCGCAACGTGATTCTCTGCGAGCGCGGCATCCGCACCTTCGAGACGGCCACGCGCAACACTCTGGACATCGCTGCGATCCCCGTCATTAAGAAGCTTTCACACCTTCCCATCCTCGCCGACCCGTCTCATGGCACTGGAATTCGGGACAAGGTTCCCCCCATGGCCCGGGCGGCGGTCGCGGCCGGCGCGGATGGCTTGCTCCTCGAAGTCCACAATGATCCCGAGCACGCGCTCTCCGACGGCGCCCAATCACTTTTCTTCGACCAGTTTGAAAAGCTCATGGCCGAACTGCGGATTATCGCTCCCGTTGTTGGCCGGGCGATTGCCTAAGCCATGCCGGCTTCCTTCCGTCGCGCCGCGATCTTAGGCACGGGGTTGATCGGCGGCTCCTTTGCGCTCGCGCTCCGGGAGCACTCGCCGGGCACCGTTGTTGTGGGATGGGACAAGGAGCACGTCCTGCGCCACGCCCGCGAGCGCGGCGCGATTCACGAGGGGGTAGCGGACCTTTCCCGCGCTGTGGCCGGCGCGGACTTGGTTTTTCTCGCGCTGCCCGTCGGCCATATCATCGAAGCGCTCCCCGAAGTAGCGCGCTGCGCGCCGCCCGAAGCCCTCGTGACCGACGCGGCGAGCACCAAGCGCGCCGTGTGCGCCGCTGCGGCCGAATCTTATGCGGCGCAAAGTCCCCTTTTCCTCGGCGGGCATCCCATGGCAGGGAAAGAGATCTCCGGGATCGCGGCCGCCGAAGCCGGGTTATTTCGCGGAGCGAAGTACGTGCTGATTCGCGAGCCGGGCGAAGCGGATTCCGCAGCGGCAAATGACGTCCGCGTCGAAAAATTTGCCGCGCTGCTCCGAAGGTTTGAGGCGGAACCGGTTTGGCTCCGCGCCGACGCGCACGACCGCGCCGCGGCGATTGTTTCTCATCTGCCGCAATTACTGGCGGTGGCCCTCGCCGGGGTCGTGCGAGGACAGACGGACGAGACCGGGCTTCCCGTGATACTCGCGGCGCGCGGGCTGCGCGACGCGCTCCGGCTCGCGGGGAGCCCGTACACCGTCTGGCGGGACATCATCCTGACCAACAGCGACAACCTGGAGCGCGCGCTCGACCAATTGATTCAGGCCCTCGAGCAACTTCGCAGCGAGCTGCGCACACGCGCTCTCGAAGAGGAATTTGCCGCTGCGGGGGAACTCTACAAAATCCTGCGCGACTTGGGGTAAACTGGCTTGAGGAATGGAGACCAAGCCAAAAAAATGCGGAGCCTGAGCGGATGAACAAAGTTGTAGCGAACGCCGAAGTTGCGATTGAGAAACTATTCGATGGCGCCACCATCTTGGTGGGCGGTTTCGGCACCAGCGGCATGCCGGAAAACCTGATTCACGCGGCGCAACGCAAGGGGACGAAGAATCTCACCTGTGTGTCCAACAATGCGGGCACGATGACCGCCGGCCTCGGCTTACTGCTGCAAACCCATCAGATTCGCAAAATGATCGCCAGCTACGTCGGGGAGAATAAGCTGTTTGAGCAACAGGTGTTGAATCACGAAGTCGAGGTCGAGCTCAATCCGCAGGGCACACTCGCGGAACGTTTGCGCGCGGGCGGCGCGGGCATCCCGGCTTTCTACACCCCGACCGGCGTGGGAACCATGATCGCGGAAGGAAAAGAAGTTCGCGAATTCAATGGCAGGAAATACCTCCTCGAGCGCGCCCTGCGCGGCGATTTCGCTTTCGTCAAGGCGTGGAAAGGCGACCGCTGGGGCAATCTGATGTACCGGAAGACCGCGCGCAATTTTCATCCCATGATGGCGACCGCAGCGGACTACGTGATTGCCGAAGTGGAGGAGCTCGTTGAACTCGGTTCCCTCCCTCCCGACTGCGTTCACACGCCCGGCATCTTTGTGGATGCGATCTTCCAGGGGACGAATTACGAAAAAATTATTGAGAAACACACGGTGCGAAAACGCCCGTAACGCAACGGGGGCAGGCTACCAGGGGGGCACAGGATGGCACTCTCCGAGAATGACAAGCGAGAAATGATTGCCAAGCGCATCGCCAAGGAGCTGCGCGACGGCTACTACGTGAACCTAGGGATCGGCATCCCCACGCTGGTCGCCAACTATATTCCGCCGGGGATGGACGTGGTGCTGCAATCGGAAAATGGGATGCTCGGCGTCGGCCCGTTCCCCTACGAAGGCGAAGAGGATGCGGACCTGATCAACGCCGGCAAGGAAACGGTCACCGAAATCCCAGGCACCGCTTATTTCTCGAGCGCCGACTCGTTCGGGATGATCCGCGGGAGTCACGTCGATATGACCGTGCTGGGCGCGATGCAAGTGGACGAGAAGGGCAATCTCGCCAACTGGGCCATTCCGGGGAAAATGCTCAAGGGCATGGGCGGCGCAATGGATCTGGTCGCAGGGGCTCGGCGCATCATCGCCGCGATGGAGCACGCCACGAAAGATGGCCAGCCCAAAATCCTTCGCAAGTGCACCCTGCCGCTCACAGGGGCCGAAGTGGTGGACTTGATCGTCACGGAGCTTGCCGTGATCGAAGTCACCCCCGACGGGCTGGTCCTGCGGGAGGTGGCCCCGGGAGTCACTCCGGATGCGGTGCAGAAGCTTACCGAACCGAAGCTGCTCCTCGCGGAGAATCTGAAGCCCATTGCAGTTTAAGCCCGCGTAAAGTAATTGCAGCCTGAGTGCTACCAGGCTAACTCATGACGCACGGCGAGCTTCGGCCCCGGATTCCTCGGCGCGCTTCGAGATAGTATGACCATGTGGCCCGAGCCGAATGAGACTTCCCCTTTGCAGCCGAATTCCATCGTCCTCCTGAGCCTTCACAGCCCCAAAGAAAAGATCTGGGGGCAGCTCGTCTCGCTGCATGCCGCCGGGGTGACCGTCCGCGGGATTGACCTGAATTCCTTCGATGATTTCATCCGCCAGGTTTTGGACCCGGAGGGTGAGCGCGTCGGTCTGCCCACGCTATTTTTCCCCATGCAGAGAGTGGAGCGGGTTGCATTGGACGAGCCCCACGGCTCGATTCCTTCGCTGGCCGAGCGTTTTGAGCAAAAAGTAGGCCGCTCCCTGCGGGATTACCTCGCGCTCTTTGCCTGAGCTTTAGTAGAATGCCGCGAATGCAATCCCGCATCCTTACAGTACCCAATCAGCTCACCTTCCTGCGCCTGGGATTTTTGCCTTTTTTCATCATTTCGATCCAATACGGCAAATACAAGGCGGCTTTGGCCGTCCTCATCCTCGCGGCGCTAACGGACGGGCTCGACGGCGTGCTGGCGCGCTCGCTCAACCAGAAAACTTCGCTCGGCGCGTATCTTGACCCCATTGCGGACAAGCTGCTGCTTTCCTCGGCGTTCGTAGTGCTTGCGTTGAACGGAAAAATCCGCTGGTGGCTGGCCACGCTGGTGTTGAGCCGCGATGTCTTGATTCTGGTGACCGGGACGGTCATCCTGATCGTTGTCGGGTACCGGCCATTCCCGCCAAGCGTGTACGGCAAATGGACGACGGCGCTCCAGATCCTGTTGGTGTTCGCTGTGGTGCTCTTGGCGGTGACGGACTGGCGCTCGCTTCAGTTCGTGCGGATAATCCTCGGATACTTAGTCGCCGGGTTTACCGTTTTCTCCGGCTTTCACTACAGCATTGTCGTCGCCCGCCGGCTCAGCAATCAGTAGCACCGCGTCCAGCTTTTGGATGCCGTCATGCGTCAAAAATTCAACCAGGAATTTAGCCCGCGTAGTGAGCGAGACAGCGTAGCCTCGCTCCGCCACAAGAGAAACAAGCCCCGCCTCTGAAGAGGCGAGCTACAGCAATCGCACAATCAGCGGTCATGGTTGTAGCCCGGGTCTTTAGACCCGGGGGTTTTCTTCTTGCGGCCCAAACGGGGCTTGTATCAGTGAACTTCCAGCTCAGCGCGCTACGCAGGCTGGAGATAGTAGAAGACCATGAAGGCGAAGCTGAGGGCAACCGCGATTCCCGCGCCCCAACCCAACAAATCGGCCAGGCGGCGCTCGGAAACATCGGCCGGCGGGCGATCCACCATCAGGCGGCCCAACAGGTAGCCTGCAGCCACCCCGCCAAAGTGCGCAGAGTTGTCGGTTCCTCTCATGATTACGCCAAATACAGCGATGTAAATGAGCCACCGGATTAAAGCGCTGCGCAGCGATTGCGCGGCTAGGCTCTTGCGCCCTGTAGTTGCTGCCAGCAGCACGCCGATCAATCCCAAAAGCGAGCCGGAAGCGCCAACACTGAAATGGCCCGTGGCCGAGCTGACTAAGTACCCCCCTACCCCGGTCGCGATGAATAAGAAAAGGTATCGCCCGGAGCCATACAGCTCCTCGACCATCGGGCCGATGTCCATCAGCACCCACATGTTGAAGGCAATATGCAAAATGCCGCCGTGTAGAAAAATCGCCGTAATGAGGCGCCACGGCTGTTCAATGTCGCCCGGCCATGGGAGGGAGTCGCCGAGCCGTCCGAGAACCTCACCGGAAATCCCGCCGAGGCTCATCAAGGCCCCTAAAGGGCCGCCCCTCGGCGCGGAAAAACCCTGGAGCCGCGCCGTGATGATCATCGAGAGGCCGAACATCACGCAGCAAATGGTGAGCATGGTGTACGTAACCGGGGAGGTTTGGGGCAACCAGCGTGCCAGCGTTTTGCTGGCTGCCGCAAAGGAAAACGTCATGCTCGCGCCGCACATGTGACATTTCGTGGCGGTCGCGCCCACCAGCGTGCCGCACGCCGGGCACAGCCGGGGGCGCAGCGGCTTCGGCTCAGACTTGAAGAGTTGCGCGAACTGGCCGCGCCAGCGGTCGAGCTTGTAGCGCCATCGTATCGGAAGAGGCACGGCGTCTCCTTGCCGGGAAAAGTTGCGCATGCCTA